>Ga0190274_10002066_pt1 | contig 11785 bp, 7 predicted proteins | sample Popmic531T_FD_133002 | JGI IMG/M metagenome (GOLD analysis project Ga0190274, IMG submission 133002) | Populus adjacent soil microbial communities from riparian zone of Yellowstone River, Montana, USA - 531 T | ecosystem: Environmental > Terrestrial > Soil > Riparian zone | place: USA: Montana...
GCATCCGGAGAAAAAAATTACTTCGATCCTGCAGGATCCAAATGGCCAGATTTGGTTTGCTACTTATGGTGAAGGCGTTTATGTCTATACAGGGACGAGGCTTTTCAATTTCAATGTGGATGATGGCTTAACAAGTAATGATATTTATTCCATGACAAGCTCACATGCAGGTGAGATTTGGTTGGGAACGGATGATGGAATCAATATCTGCACATTTGATAAAGAAATAAAGCAAATAAGGAGCCTGGGTAAGGTAGACGGACTTCCTGAGCAAATTATAACAGTATTGAAAGCCGATGATCACGACAATATTTGGATAGGAACTTATGAATATGGTGTCGTTTATTATGATGCTTCTCTTCAAAAAGTAAGGAGGCTTTTTGAAAGTGAGGACATTGATGAAGTTACAGCGCTCGAAATCTTTGACGGGGAGGAAATATGGATCGGTACCTTATCATCAGGTGTGTGGCGGTATCATCCGCAATATAAATTTATGAGGAAACTTGTGAGTCTTGAATACATTAAGCCATTCGAGGTTTCGGATATTCTTGCTGATGTCGAAGGAAATATTTGGATTGCTGCGGACGAAGGTGTTTTGCTTTCGGGATTCCGACCTTTTGAATCCATCACCACTAATCTCAGTGAAATACAGACTTTATTTTGTGATCATCTTGACAGGGTTTGGGTCGGTACGAACAAAGGACTTTACACAATTACAGAAAATAGCCAAAATCTTTCCCAGGCTACCAGGGTAATACCTTCATTTGATTTTAGCATTACAGGCATTGTTGAGGATAATTACAACAATTTATGGATAGGAACACTTGATAAAGGGTTATATATCTATACTCCAACTTCAGGCAAGGTCATACAGATAAGTGCTGCAGTTTCCAGGTTGGGAACCGCTATAATGTCCATGGACAGGACAAAAGAAAAGATATGGATTGCTACTCAGCAGGGCACTGAGACCGGTTATGACGAGAACCCTTTTACAGGTGTATTTTCTTATCCTGGAGACAAAGACATCACAAAGGATAACAAATATCAATTCCAGCTTATAGATGATCCATGGAAATCCAATTTAGATTTTGTATACCAGGTGAAAGTGGATTCAAAAGACAGGACCTGGTTTGCAACAGATGGGAATGGTGTCTATAGTTTAGAACCTGATGGGAGCAAAAGCCAATACGAAGGTGACAGCAGCCTGGATCTGCGCATTGTCTACTCAATTTGCGAGGATCAAAGGAATGTCATGTGGTTTACTGCCCCGAAAATGGGCATCATCGAATTTGATCATCATACTTACAAGCCACTGGACCTGGACGGCGGTATGGCCAGCCTGGATATTAATTCGATCGCTACAACAAAAAATGGCGATATCCTGATGGCTCATAATGGTGGAATTGATTTGATGAAACCGGAGAGTAAACATTTTATCTATTACACCAGTGAAATAGGAGTTGAAAATTTTGAACCGGGTATTAATTCTATAGCGAAGGATTCCAGGGGTAATATTTATGTAGGGGGGAAAAATATAATCATGAAGTATTATGCCACCAATAAGGAATTATCATTTGATCCGCAGACACAATTAACCGAGGTCAGTGTAAATCAGAAGCCTGTGGACTTTATGGCAAAGCATTCATTTGCGCATAATGAAAATTATTTCACTTTTCATTTTAAAGGGCTTTGGTATACATCACCTCAATCAGTGACTTACCAATACAAACTTGATGATTACGATAAAGAATTCAAAGAATCAAAAGACAATACAGCCACCTATTCAAGGTTACCACCGGGCGATTATGTATTTCACGTCAAAGCTTCGGAGAATAAAGATTTTTTTGACGAGCAAATAGCTTCTTTTTCATTTACCATTGCCAAGCCATTTTACCGGCAGGTCTGGTTTGTCGTACTTATGATTGGATTAACCATGTTGTTGTTTTACTGGTTGGTAAAAACGAGGGACATGAGAGTGTCAAGAAATGCGATGATGAAAAAAGAAATGATCGAATCCCAGCTGCAGGCGCTGAAAGCCCAGATCAATCCGCATTTTCTTTTTAATAGTTTTAATACGCTGATCACGATCATTGATGAAAATGCACGCAAACCACAGGTAGCCATTGAATATGTCGAGAAGCTCTCCGATTTTTTCAGAAATATACTGTTGTACAGGGAACAGGAAACTGTTACCCTTGAAGAAGAATGGGAGATGGTCCAGAATTATGGATATCTCCTGCAGAAACGTTATGGTTCTACATTGAGGTTGCATCTTAGTCCTCCGCTTAATGATGGATTCATTCTTCCCCTGACTTTACAAATTTTGGTGGAAAATGCGGTCAAACACAATGTGATCACACGGGACAAGCCATTAGATGTATATATCACCATAGATAATGATCAATACGTGACAGTTAAAAATAATTTGCAACCCAAATCCCAGGAAGAACCATCTACACAGTTTGGGTTGCAAAGTATTATTAAACGATACCAGCTTATGAGTGAAAGAAAGGTTCTTGTGGAAAAAACCGATTACTCCTTTAGTGTACGCATTCCAATACTTAAAAAGCAAAGCGAATGAAAGTATTAATTATTGAAGACGAACAAGCTGCTGTACGCCGATTGCAGAAACTTCTTATGGAAATAGATCCCAAATGGGAAGTCATCGATGCGCTGAGTAATATCGAAGCTTCAGTAGAATGGCTTCAACATCATCCTGCCCCCGACGTGATCCTCATGGACATTCACCTGGCTGATGGCTCCAGCTTTGGGATATTCGAGAAAATAAATATTTCATCACCGGTTATTTTCGTCACAGCGTATGATGAATATGCCTTGAAAGCTTTTAAAGTTAATGCCATCGATTACCTCCTCAAGCCTATAAAGCAAAACGAACTGGAGAATGCCCTCAATAAGGTTACGAAGAAATCCTTAAAAGCTGATGAAGGTTCTGATCTTCTTCAAAAGCTTCATGAAGCAGGATTCATCCATAAATCGAAACGTTTGTTGGTAAAGATGGGGCAGAGCATTAAGCTCATCGATCTTGACAACGTCTCCTATTTTTATTCACAGGATAAAATCAGCTTTGCCATTATGCCGGGCAATAAACGAGTCCCACTGGATCAAAGCCTGGACCAGATCGAAGAGATGATTGATTCCAGGCATTATTTTAGAATTAACAGGCAGTTTATTGTTAAAATGGAATCCATCGATGAGATGATAGCCTATTCTAAATCAAGAGTGAAGCTTAAACTCAACCCACCTTCAGAAACGGATGCCATTGTCAGCAAGGAGCGTTCACCAGAATTTAAAAAATGGCTCACCGGGACTGAATAGGCTCCCATATGATTTTTATTTGAAGGATGTAGAGACGCGATTAATCGCGTCTCTACATCCTTCAAATAAAAATTAGGCATTTGTCAATCCTTTCCCTTTGTCCTTGATCTTAGGTCCTTAGTCTTAGAATATCATTAGAATTGGCTTCCAACTCCTTTTGCAGGGCAGGTTTTTTTAGTTTTGTGCAATAGAGAGTTCCGTTTCATTTTTATTTGCAATTAAATCTTCCTTCATGAAAAAGATACTACCCTTTGGTTGTAGTTTATTGTTCACTATTTCTTTAGTTACATCCCTGAAATCACAAACGCCTACAGATGCGATCATGATGTCGAAAGGTTTGATTTGTGTTGCGGTAGTTTATACCAACGATACATGGGATGAATATTGGGAGGGAGAACTCCTTCGCGTGAATGGAAACGTTGGAACACTGACTCGTCAGACCATTATGCCCATGGCCACTTTGGGAATTGGTGAACGCTTCAATATTATTGCAGCACTTCCCTGGGCGAAAACTGAATCAAGTGGTGGACAAATTGCAGGGACAAGCGGATTGCAGGATTGGGGCTTTTGGTTAAAAGGAACTGCCATAGATGCAGAGATTGGACCAGGTAGTTTAACTCTTCATGGCACTGCAGGAATTACAGGCCCTGCTTCTAACTACCTGGCAGATTATGGACCATATAGTCTTGGACTGGGTTGCGCCGATGGAACACTAAGAGGAATTCTTCAATACAAGTTAAATATGGGTGTATATCTGCGTGGTCAGGCGGGTTATCATTTAAGAGGCAATGCAAGAGCAGAACGTGATTACTACTATACAACACATGGAGTATATTCTGACAAAATAGATATGCCTGATGCTGTCTCCTGGGGAGCTACACTTGGAACCTGGTTATTTAACAATAGCCTCAAGGTCGAAGCAAATTATGGTGGATTTAATTCCCTCGATGGTCATGACATCAGAAGACAGGATGTCGGATTTCCATCTAACGAAATGATCAACACTACCATTGGTGGTGGGCTGCAGTATTATTTTCCGGGGATACAAGGGTTTGGTTTTGTTCTATCCGCACACCAGGTATTGACCGGAAGAAATGTAGGAAAGTCCACAGCATATTCAGCCGGTGTAACTTATTTTTTCCCTGTGTGGAAAACAGACGAAACTGAGCCCATAGAAAATTAGGATTTGCATAACTGTTTAATTCTCTCCTTCAAATTTCGAAATGAATCAAAAATCATGAAAAATAATTTATATCTCTTCTTTCTTTTGACAGTCATCGCTACCCCGATTATTTTTCAGTCTTGTGATGATGAAAGCATCCCTTCCTACATTGCATTTGATCCATATGAATATGCAACACTGGATGATGACGGAGGCACATGGAATCCAAATGTAATGACAAGTCCATCCCAGATAGGTATTCCTTCACCAACTGCTGTTAATTCACCAGAATATCAAGCCGAACTTTCAGCATTGAAAACCGCCTCTGCTCAACTTACAGGAGAGCAGGCTAATGCAGTAGAATATTGGGCCGGTGATGGATTAGTACGCTGGAATGAAATTGCCAGGGAATTGGCTGCAAAGTATAATCTTGCTCCTGCACCTGATTCAGCAGGGAATTATCCTGCGCCTAATCCCGCCAATCCGAGTAAGTACCCATTGTTTCCTTTCGCTCATCCACCTTATGCATCCAGAGCGTTTGCTTATTGGGCTTCAACTCAGTACGACGCATTAATTGCAACCTGGCACCATAAATATGCTTTTAACAGGCCTGCACCTTATGCAACAGATGCAACTATTGTAACTCATTTACCAAAAAATGCCTTGCCCAGTTATCCTTCCGATGGTGCAGTGATTGCTGCAGTTTCACAAGCATCATTGACTGCATTGTTCCCGCTTGAAAAAGATTTTCTTGCAGAGAAAGCTGCTGAACATAAAAACAGCCTTATATGGGCAGGCGTCAATGTGCAAAGTGATATTACAGCAGGTGATTCATTAGGAAGAGCAGTTTGGAATATTTTTAAAGGAAGGTTAGGCAGTGATGGATTTAAATTTGCCCAAACACCAAAACCAATTTCCGATTCTATTCGGGATGCTGCAGAAGCACGATGGGGATGGCATTGGGTAAACCAGGAAACACCACCTCGCCCGGTTGGAATCACTCCACTATTTGGAAAAGTCAAACTTTGGAATGTACCTAATGTAGAGGAAGTACGGCCAGGACCACCACCCGCTCCTGGTTCTCTAGAATTTGAACCATACGCAAAAGAATTACGTGATATAGCAGATAATCTCACCAAAGATCAACGCAGGGTTGCCAACTTCTGGTCAGATGGCTTGGGTACATACACACCTGCCGGTCATTGGAACAGGTTTGCTTCCAATGAGATTATTAAAAATCGATTGAATCCATTGCGTGCTGCCCGCGTGTTTGCTTATCTCAATATGGCCATGGGTGATGCGGGAATTGCATGTTGGGATGCAAAATATTTTTATCACTATCCGAGGCCTATACAGACTATACCCGGTTTCAAAACTATCTTGGGAACACCAAATTTTCCAAGCTATACATCAGGACATTCTACATTTTCCTATGCTGCGGCTGAAGTCTTATCTCATTTCTTCCCAGAAGATGCGGGCACTTTTACTGTGTGGGCCGATGAAGCTTCCATCTCAAGAATGTATGGAGGTATTCATTACCGGTTCGATATCGAAGCCGGTAAACAAGCCGGATTGCTTATTGGAGAGCATACGATTAATGTAGCGATTGTGGATGGAGGAGAATAATAATGAATAAAGGAGGCCTTGTTCATCAAGGCATGTAATAGTGGAGAGGAATAGAATCCGGAGAAATTCTGTTCCTCTTTTTTTATTACTTTCGGAATCCAACAATCAGTGTATGAACATTATCATCATTATTCTTCTTTTGGTTGTCCCTCAGTGGATGAACCATTCATCTGGTATTGAAACCTTTTCATGGTTGACCGGGACATGGGAACAAAAAAAACCAAACGGATCCAGCAGGTTTGAAACATGGACGAAGAAAGATGATCATACATTGATAGGCAAAGGATTTAAAGTAATGGACAAGGATACTATAATCCTTGAAGCTATCGAGCTTGTGTATAAAGATGATTTCTTCTGGTATATTCCTACTGTACCCGATCAAAATGATGCTCTCCCTGTTCCGTTTAAATTGGAACATACTGAAGAGTACAAGTATACTTTTGAAAATCTGAAGCATGATTTCCCGCAGCGAATCATTTACCAACTGAAGCCAATTATCCGGCAATCGCAATATATCGCATCTGCCGGAGACACATTATTTGTTAGAGTTGAAGCATTGAATGGAAAATCGATCGATTATAATTTCCTCAAGAAATAGGTTTCTACGCAGATAACGCAGAGATATTTAAAAATGGATTTACGCTCCTTCGCCTCAGCCTCTACCTTCTATGTGGCTTTCTAAGTGTCCTTAAGTGGTTCAAAAATAGGTCATTGAGTTAAAGTCGCAGCTGCCAGGTTAGGCAAAGGATCGTAGTGAGTAGGCTTTTACTGAAGACCAATGACCAAAGACTAAACAGGCTGCCAAGACCTTAAACCAGAGACTATTTTTCTATGTGGCTTTCTATGTGAACTATGTGACTATGTGGTAATATTTTTTTAGGAAACTATTAGCCATTTGCTTCTCCGCAGATAACGCAGAGATATTCAAAAATAGATTTACGCTAATTTTTTTAGCAGAAGATGAGTAATTACTCTTTTAACTAAAGAGAACATACGAAACTTAACACCTTAGCCTTCTTTGATTGCCGTAGCTATTTTGCGAAGGCAATAGCCTCAGCCTCTACCTTCTTTGGGTCAAATCACCGGATCAATTTTTATCCCCTGACTATAAGTCCGGTAACTATATTTGTCCTTTCTAAAATGCAAGGTCTTCCTTGATAAGTTATGAGTTTTCTCATACATCATTAATGACAACCCTGCCTAATACCCTGAAAACCATTAGATGAGCTCTATCAAATCAAAGATCACTGCTGGCAGTTTACTGATTACGATAGGGATTGTATTTGGGGATATTGGTACATCACCTTTGTATGTGATGTCAGCCCTGATCGGAGAAAACACCATCACACGTGAATTGATCCTGGGAGGGCTTTCCTGTGTATTCTGGACTTTGACCCTGCAGGCTACATTTAAATACATCATCCTCACTCTAAGAGCCGATAACCACGGGGAAGGTGGTGTTTTGTCTTTATACTCACTGATCAAGAGAACTGCGCCAAGATGGACCATTTATGTAGCGATGGTGGGATGTTCGGCATTGCTTGCAGACGGTATTATTACACCTGCGATTTCCCTGACAGCATCAGTAGAAGGTCTTAAAACGCTGAATGAGCATGTACCTGTGATTCCTATTGTAATCGCCATTCTTGTTGGACTTTTTTCATTTCAACAATTTGGTACCGAGAAAATTGGAAAATCTTTTGGACCGATTATGCTTGTTTGGTTTTCCATGTTATTCATTTTTGGATTGATATGGATGGGCAAAGACTGGAGCGTACTGGATGCGATTAATCCCAAATACGGTTATCATATCCTGACAACCCATCCGGGTGCATGGGTGATCATTGGTGCGGTATTTCTATGTGTCACGGGTGCTGAAGCGATGTATTCTGATCTCGGACACGTTGGTCGAACGAATATCCGGATCTCCTGGATTTTCGTCAAAACAGCCCTTGTGATCAATTATTTTGGACAAGGAGCATGGGCCTTAGCAACCTTAGAAGGCCAAACCCTTGGGGGAGTCAATCCATTTTTTGAAATGTTGCCAAGATGGTTTATTGGTACAGCTGTAGGTATTGCAGTACTAGCCTCTATTGTAGGTAGCCAGGCGCTGATCAGTGGTTCTTTTTCACTTATTAGTGAAGCGGTCAAGCTAGACACATGGTTCAGGGTTCAAATCAGGCATCCAAGTAAGCACCGGCAGCAGATTTTCATCCCCATGATCAATCATATATTGTTTTTGGGTTCTGTTTTTGTAGTGCTTTATTTTAGAAATAGCGCCAGCATGAATTCAGTCTATGGTGTGGCGATCACCATGACCATGATGACAACGTCCATATTGCTGGTGTTTTATTTCAGAAGAAAATTGCATTGGGACTGGATCAGGATTTCTTTGATTACAGGTTTATTCCTTACGGTAGAAACTATATTTTTTGCAGGAAATGCACATAAGCTCATGCATGGGGCCATGTTTACGATCCTTTTGATGTTGGTCTTTGTGTTATTGATGGCCATTCACTATCAAGCCAAGCATATTTTGCTCCGCAAACGAAAATTTGTAGATGTTCATCAATTTGAAGATATTATCACCGCGGTCAGTGAGGATAAAGCCATTCCCAAATTTGCTACCAATATTGTTTATCTCACCAGTTCTTTTTCCATGCATAGGATGGAAAAGCAGATCCTGAAATCGATCTATCAAAAACAACCTAAACGAGCTGACGCCTATTGGCTTTTACATTTCAATGAAACAGAGACTCCTTTCCAACATGAATACGATTTTCATGAAATGGTGAAGGAAAAAATATTCAGGATTGATTTTAATCTCGGTTATAAAGTCAAACCCAACGTCAGGGAGATGTTTACGGCTGCCATTGAAGATCTTTCTAAAAGAGGAGTGGTGGACCTTACGAATCGATATGAGAGCCTCCGGAAATATGATATCTCCGCAGACTTTCTTTTCATCGTGATGAGGAATTCATTCAATCTTGATTCCGATACAGGGATTGTGGAAATATTTCTCCTGAATGCTTATGGGCTGCTTCAAAAAATCGAGGAGCCTCCTGAGCAATACCTGGGTATTGACCGGAATTCTTTGCTGGTCGAATACATAGCGCTTAGGTAATTAGCTAAAATTTCCAAAATACTATTCCGCCTATTCCGGCTATTCTGCCTTTTCTGAATCCAGAAGCTTACAAAATTCGTACGTCCATTATCATAAGAAAGAATATTTTTGCTCACCCTAAAAAGAATCTATGGCTGCCCAAACTGAACAAACAAGCCCTAAACAAGCATTGATTTTTATTCCGGACATCAGTGGTTTCACGCAGTTTGTTTCGGATACGGAAATAAGTCATTCAAAACATATCATCCAGGAATTACTGGAGATTCTCATTGACACCAACCTGATTGGCCTGGAAGTGAGTGAAATCGAGGGAGATGCTATCCTCTTTTATCGCTTTGGCAATGCCCCTTCATCTGAATTGCTTCTCAAACAGGTAAAGGAAATGTACACCCGTTTCCATTTGCACCTGAAGAAATATGAAAGCCATAGGATCTGTAATTGTGGTGCCTGCAGGACAGCAAACAACCTGACCATTAAGTTTATCGCCCATTATGGTGATATCTCGATGAATTCGGTAAAACAATACAAGAAATTATTTGGCAAAGAATTGATCGTAGCTCACCGCCTTCTAAAGAATGATATTGAATCCAATGAATATTCGCTTTTTACGGACCATTTGAAAGAGGCAACACAAACATGGAAAGATATCGAATCGCAGGCGTGGACAGATCTTCAACATGCATCGAAGGAATATGACTGCGGACATATCCAATTTAGTTATTTGCCTCTCGATCCCTTAATGAAGCAACTTCCTGAAATCGCACCCGAAGAGTATGGATTGCAGGGAGAAAAATCAAAAATGTTAGTAGCGAGTGCTGTTATTGATGTGCCTATTGACCTGGTTTTTGATATTGTTTCCGATATTCCATGGCGTTCAAAATGGATACCGGGTTCACTTGAAGTTGTCGCAGATGTGAATACGCAACTTACCCAGGAAGGACAGACCCACAGATGTCTTGCCAAAGGCCCTGTCATGGTGGGTCATAGTTATCACCGCGAAAAGAATACAATCACCTTTACGGAAACGGCAACAAATGGAATGTATAGTGTCGTCTATACCTTCGTTGAATTGGAACCTTCAAGGACGCAATTCACTTTATCGATGTTCATGCCTAAGCATGCGATCAAAGAATTCATGTTCAATCTCATCATGAGGAAGAAGTTGCAAAAAGGATTTACCGGTTGTTTTGAGAATTTAAATCAATACTGTGCGGGCTTGTTGGCCCGTGGAGAACGGCATCCCTATTCTGTTTCCATGCCTGCTGAGAAAGAAGCGATCAGAGCCTGATAGAAATATTTTTTCCTATTTACTTAAATCCTTTAGGTGAGGTATAACCCTCGACATGCAATGTATCTGCTGAAAGGATAGGTTCTCCCTTTACTTCGACAAGAGTATCCATCGAAAATTTAGCTTCATATATGATGGTTCCATCCTCAGCCAATTTCCTGATGTAGCCATCTTTAACTCCATTTTTAAAGTTGCGTAGGAATTGCAGGTTGCCACTTTCATAAAAAACAGTATCGCCTCCGGTTAATTTGCCTTCGGAATAATACTGGACTTCCTTGATTTTCCCGCTTGGGTAGTAGATGGTTGATTTGCCCACCTGGATGTCGTTTTCAAACATGCGCTCGATTTTCACGCTTCCATCGGTATAATAGTCTGTCATCAATCCTTCTTTCTTATTGTTGATTTCAGTATACCTGCGAGATACTTCACCGGTACCATAATTTTGAACAATTTCTTTGGGTTTTGATTTTTCTGATTGGCAGGCAATGAGAAAAGCAATCAAAACCAGGATATAGGTTATTTTAAAAGGATGACTTGCAGGAAATAGCGATTTCATTTTATCGGATTTAGGTGATTCATTGACTAATGGCATAATGCGTTTTATATAAAAAAAGTATTGTGGAGGAACATTTTATTTAATCTGAGGACAAATCAGAAATAAAAAGAGACCGCTAGTGGTAGCGGTCCCTTTCTGATTAAATCCTAAAAACCAATCTTATTTTTTCCAGGGAAGAGCATTTATTCTTTGACCTATTTCAGTTCCAAAACGTACACCTTCAACACAATCCATATACCAGTGTGTACCAAGAAGTACTCTTGACCATGCATTTTCAATAGCCATTTCACGTAAGCTAGTGAAAGTACGTGGTACGCCTTCAAATTCAGTGCGTCCGAGGTGACAATTATCAGTCATAGCATAAGCATAACCAAATACGCTGGCTAAGGCCTCTGCACCGGCTCCACCCATGGTAGAGTGACCAGATGGGTAAGCAGGGAATGGTGGTACAAAACCAACGAATCCATTGATTGGATTATCCAGGTTTGACTCATATGTAGGGTCAATTACTTTTTTGATGTAAGTAACAGGGCGCTCAACATTATAATGAAATTTAGAATACCATGCACCTACAGCAGCATCACTTAGCGCCATACCTGTTTTAGCATAAGCCTCAAGAGCACGATCAAGTGGAACGTGATCTTTTTTGATGATCTGGTTACCAATAGCTGTCCAGCGTGGGCCAGGGCTAAA
>Ga0190274_10002067_pt1 | contig 11785 bp, 7 predicted proteins | sample Popmic531T_FD_133002 | JGI IMG/M metagenome (GOLD analysis project Ga0190274, IMG submission 133002) | Populus adjacent soil microbial communities from riparian zone of Yellowstone River, Montana, USA - 531 T | ecosystem: Environmental > Terrestrial > Soil > Riparian zone | place: USA: Montana...
CAAAGGTTCCGTTCAACGAAAGATTATCCAGCACTACGTCACCTTTTCCCGGACTCAACGATCCGTTTGCGAGTGAAAAGCTGAAGTTGAGATCCGGCGAATGCTTTTTATCTGCATAACCATTGATGGCAGACTTAAAAATAAATCTCCCTTTGGCATCGAACCCGGAAAAATATTCTGTGAGCGAAGGCGGCAGCAGGCTTAACATGTTGCGAAGCTCTACCTCGTTTGAGTTTACATTCAAATCAAGCTTTGTAGTTTCAGGCAAAGAAGTAATGGTCCCTGAAATGTCAAACCACAAATCCGCAATCCTGATTTGTGAGTCGGTAAATTCATACGTATCTGTAGTATTGTTAACCTTCAGCACCGTGCGGAGCTTTATTTTTTTATTGCGTGCATAATCAAGTTTCCCTGCGTAAAAATGTTCTGACACCAAATCCGCATTTGCGATAAGCTCAAACTTATCGCTTGAAAATTTTCCACGCAGTGTACCGTTCACAGAATGAAAGACATATTGTTGTCCGGCTCCTTCGTGAGTATATGTAATCCTGACATTGTCAAGCACGACATTTTCAAGGTCAATCATCGGTGAGGTGCCGCCGTTTCCCGGTTTCCAGAAATGATAGTTGTCGCCCCCGTTTTCATCGACCCTTAAATTGACGAATCCATCCTTGAGAATAATTTTTTTAATTGAAACATCCTTGCTGAAAATGCCAAGCAGGTTGAAGAGGAGCGAAACCTTCGCCGCCTTTAGAAGTGTATCACCTTCATTTTTACCTCCGGCATCTTTTGCAACAATATCCTTCAGCTCCACCGAGGCAAAAGGAAAGTGGCGGATCACTGAGAATTCAATTTCAGCGACCCTGACTTCTGAATTCAGGTGTTGGTTAATGCTATCAAGCACAAGCCTTTTAATTTCCTTTCCATAGAAAAAACTGACAAGGACAAAGCATGCAAATGCTGAAAGCAAAGCAATTCCGATGATCTTCAGAAATGGCCGGTAATAGTTTGCAGAATTCAAGTTAAAAGTAAACGGTTCAACGAGGTAAAACTTGAATACGATACGAAAAAATGACTGAATGGTTCAGGGTTTATCCAAAGTTATTTTAATGAGACTTGACTTGTGCGATCCGCCAAAGGCGGAGATGCGAAAGTCTTAGTCGAATTAATCCCGGCGGTTTCTTACGCCGGGATCTGTTTAATATCGTATATTTTGGGATGACTTGCTGCTAAGTTAATTGCATCATTTAACCCCTTCATTCGCCGGCTGCCGGAACACATATGAAACCACGGGTTTGATGGTTATTATCATATACGCAAAAAACAGGGGAATCATAACTGAAAAAATCATAAGTAATGGATAAAAAATAAAACTGTACCTGAACTTTGAATTTTTATTTGGAAGCGCTTTCTCCAAAACGGAAATGGTTGGGAGATTTTTTTCCTGGAGGGAATACATGGAGTATAGCCTGTATTTATATGATTCAAACAGGTCTTTTACATAGTCTCCGCTTTTGGTTTCGAGGTTTTCAATATGCATGATTAAAAGCTGTTTGTACCCATCGTCTTTCATAGAATTACCGATAAGGCGCTGCATATTTTTCAGCAAGCTGTCTAACTGTGAAAATTCACGTTGCGAACTTGAGCGTAGATCTTTGGAAAGTGTCTCGAACATTTCCGTCTTTCGTGTAAGGCTTTCAACTGTTATCTGCCTGTTTATGTCATTGATTTTTTTTCCGATGGCATTGGCCATGTTTGCGGCAACATTGTAATCGAGCCTGTCAGAAACCTGGACGGTGATGATCTTGGTCTTGCTGATGGAAATCTTCAGGTTGTCTTTTATTATCGTTGACACCGCCAGGTAACTGTTTGGAAGCTTCTTATCGATATTATAATGGGTGTACAGACCGAACTTTTCAATCAGGTAGTCAATCATCTTGCTGGAATAAATAATCTGGTTGATGCGGTTATATCCCCTGTCATCATCAACGATCTCTATGGGTCCATCGGCATGACGGTCCCACAATACATCTGCCACGTTACTGGAATTCACCAGGAAATTTATCCTGCTTATATAAACAGTGTGTTTTTGGTAGAAGTAGGTGCTTACCCCAAAAATGAAGGCGCAGATACAAGAGAAAGCCAATAGATGACGCTTGACGTACAACTTGAGTTGGATCAGGTCATACACCACCGGGTTGGTTTCAAAGGAGTTTCGCTTGGGGGTTTCTGAAGTCATTTCAACTGGAAGTTCACAAATATGTAAGAATTTATTCAGTGGCAAAATATTTTTTGGCAAGCGTTTCAAATGGCAGTGGTAACTTGCCGCAAGTTTAATTCCCAAGATGAAGCAAATTTTCCTTTTAACCGCCTTGTTCTACTTGCAATTGGCAGTTGCCCAAAATCCTCAACCGCATGTGCTGATCATTAACGCACATCCCGATGATGAAATCTCCTGCAGCGCCACTATTTACAAGATAACCCATGAATTGAACGGCATCGCCGATCTCGCATTGATCACCAATGGCGAAGGCGGCTATAAATATTCAACCCTGGCCGAATCATATTATAACCTTGAGCTTACGGATGAAAAAATTGGCCGTGAAAACCTTCCCAGGATCAGGAAGCAGGAAATGATGAATGCAGGAAAGATCATGGGCATCAGGAAGTATTTTTTTATTGACCAGCAGGACAGGAAATATACCCTTGATGAACGGGAGCCGCTTGATTCAGTTTGGGATGTTGGTTTGGTAATGGTAACGTTGCAACGGATCATGATGAATGAAAAGTACGACTACGTATTCTGCCTTTTGCCTCTGCCCGAAACCCATGGTCACCACAAAGCAGCAACGATGATTGCATTGCAAACTGCCGGGAATCTTCCCGATGAAAATAAACCCATTGTACTTGGTGTGACCAACTCCAGCCGGAACGACAGCGTACCACTTGTATTCCGTCAGCTGAAAGATTATAAAGAAACCGCCATTGATCAAAATGCTCCGTTGTTCGTGACTGACCGCAGTGTTAAATTCGGATACAAAAATGCACTCAGCTATAAAGTGATCGTGAACTGGGCCATTGCAGAACATAAGAGCCAGGGAACCATCCAGCAGGACCTGAATAGAAGCGACTTCGAAAATTTTTGGTACTTTGAAATCAATGGCGCGAGAGGAATTGAAAAGACGCAGCAACTTTTTGAATCGCTGAAGAATGTGCCGTATCCTGTAAAAGTGTATTGAGTAATGAGAAGTGAGCGTTTAGACAACATGAAATTTTTCGGTCTGAGGTAACGGTATGGCTAAACTCACCCGAACGTTAGGACTCACACAATCCACGGCCATCAACATGATCGACATGGTGGGCATTGGTCCGTTCGTGACGATTCCATTTGTAATCGGCGCAATGAATGGTCCGGCCTGCATTGTAGCATGGTTGCTCGGAGCATTGCTTTCCTTCTGCGACGGTATGATCTGGAGTGAGCTCGGCGCCAAATGGCCGCAAGCCGGAGGCAGTTACACGTTCCTTCAGAATTTATTTCGCGGAAAGAAAGGTGCATTGTTCTCGTTTCTTTACATCTGGCAGACGTCCATACAGGCGCCATTGGTAATTGCATCGGGAGCGATCGGGTTTGCACAATATTCTTCCTACCTGGTTCCGCTGGAAGTGTGGCAGCAAAAAGCAATTTCAGGAGCACTGGTTATCCTGCTCACATTTTTGCTTTACAGGAAAATTGCAGACGTAGGAAAAATTTCTGTAGCGCTTTGGATCGGCGTGCTCGTAACAATGGCCTGGCTGATCTTTGCAGGTTTCACAAATTTCAATGCTGCACAAGCTTTTGATTTCTCTTCCTCTCCACCCTGGTTTTCCATGTTGTTTTTCGCCGGGCTCGGACAAGCCACGATCAAAACCATGTATTGCTTTCTTGGATATTATAATGTTTGTCACATCGGAAGTGAAATAAAAGATCCCGAAAAAAATATTCCGCGCAGCATTATGATTTCCATCGGCGGCATTTCAATTATCTATTTGCTAATGCAGGTTGCAGTGCTCGGTGTAATTCCCTGGCAAGAAGCAAAAGAATCTCAGTTTATTGTGAGCACATTTTTCGAACACATCTATGGACACACGGCCGGCATTGTTGCAACGGTGCTCATTTTGTGGATTGCATTGTCGTCGTTGTTTGCAGTAATGCTTGGATATTCGCGCGTACCGTATGCGGCGGCAGAGGATGGAAATTACTTCAGGATTTTTTCGCGTCTGCATCCGGAAAAAAATTTCCCGCACGTTTCTTTATTGATTCTCGCTGCAACGGCTTTTGTTTTCAGTTTGCTGTTCAAGCTGAAGGAAGTAATCACAGCCATCATTGTGATGCGCATACTCATCCAGTTTGTGAGCCAGGCGGTCGGAGTAATTTTATTGCACAAAGAACGATCAACCGGAACGCTGCCTTACAAAATGATTTTGTTTCCGTTGCCGGCAATCATTGCAATTATTGTTTGGATGTTTATTTTTTTCTCATCGGGGCTGTCGTATATACTTGGAGCGTTGGGGGTGATTGCAAGTGGGGTGCTTGTGTTTTATTTTTTTAAGAGAAAAAAAAGCCGTTGGCGTAATCGGTAAAAAAGGTTTGAAGAAAAAATTATTAATCAATGTAGTCTACTGAAATATGAGTGTCTTCAACTTCTTGTTTTGAATTGTGGTTCTTCAAAAAAACTGATCAATGAAAAAAATTATTTTCTTAACAATAATTTCTTGTTTTAAACTTGCTTACTCTCAAAGTACTTTTCAAAAGCTATACTTTACCAGAAATAGTTTATACCCACCATGCATTACCAGATCCTATGATGGAAATTATATGATTTCTGGTACGATGTATATAGAAAGTCAAACTTTTACTGATGTATTAATCATTAAAACATCTCCTGAGGGAAATATCATTTGGTCAAGGACCTATGGTGGGCCTTATAATGACGCTTCTAATTATATCCAGAGTACCCATGATTCCGGTTACATTATCATTGGGGGGCCTGATAGTTTTACTGCCGGTTCTTACATCATCAGGATCGATTCGATTGGAGATATTTTATGGACCAAATCGTTCTCTGCAGGCTTTATGGGATATGCAATTAAAGAAACATTTGATGAGGGTTTTATTTTCAATTTAGCAGGGGGCGTACTCTGTAAATCCGATAAAAATGGAGATACTCTTTGGTCTAAATCATATTCCTTCGATCCATATTCGGTTGAGCAATGTGCTGATTCAGGTTTTATTATTTCAGGTTCTGTTCCATTTACTGCGAATCATGTTGTAGTTAAAACAAATCAGTTAGGAGATACACTTTGGTCGTATACTTTCTATTCTGCAATTAATTCTGAGCGCAATTTTGCCAGGCAATGTGCAGATGGGGGTTACCTCATTTCGGGTGCGGTTCAGAATTTAAATGGTGGATCAGATAAAGATATTTACTTACTGAAATTAAGCTCTTCAGGGCAAGTCACTTGGGCAAAAACATATGGCAATGTCGGAAACGATTATGCCAATACTTTCATTCAGACATCCGACGGGGGCTTTCTTCTTCTTGCAAGTACTTTTAGTTTCACCTTGCATCGGGACATTTATTTAATAAAAACAGATTCCATTGGAAATCTGCAATGGACAAAAAGATTCGGAGAAAATTTTCAGGACATACCGGGTCAGAATATTTTTCAGTCTGATGATGGTGGACTTGTATTTCCCTTTACAACTACCCTGGATACTAATACCTGGATCGCATTAATTAAGACTGATTCCCTTGGCAGAAGTGGTTGTACGGAATATGATGATTCTTGTATCGTTACTTCCTGGTCGCCAAATGTACAGTCTGTTTTACTTAATATTTCCAATGGGATAAGTGGGGTAATATCTTCCACTCAATCAAACATCTTTGATGTGGACGTTCTGGATTCAACCCGATGCAGTAATATCGGAATTGTAGAATTGGATGAATTACAATTGAAATTATCTCCCAATCCTTTTCATGATAAAATTCAAATATCATGTTCAGCAGTTTACAATCACTCGATATTTGCAATTGAGGTTTATAATTTATTGGGAGAAAATATTTATTCTGAAATTCATACAAAGTCACAATTGCCAATTGAAATTGATCTCACCAATCCACCACCAGGAATTTATGTCGTAAAGATCCAAACCGATGAAGGAGTTTTTTCGGAGAAAGTAATTAAGGAGTAATCACAGAACTTTTAAATCACGAATATTGAATCTAACAGATCCCTCCCTTCGGTCGGGAGGACATGGGGAGGGTTTAATGTTGGCGCTGCAATAAAATCCTGAATGAATCAGACAGTTTACGCAGCGCCATTTATCCGCTCCTTTTCCTGTCAATTCCGTTTGAGATAATTCCATATTGGATCATACAAACAAGCCGTTGGCGTAAAGCGCCCTTTGTTCCATGAAATATTTTTTTATATTTCTGCGATGAAAAAAATCCTCGTCATAATATTTCTAACTTATTATATAAGTGTTTCTATTGCACAACCATCTATCGGCTGGCAAAAATGTTTGGGTGGCAGCGAGACTGAATGGGGATTGGCCGGGTTGCAAACTGCTGACGGAGGCTATCTTATATTAAACTCAACTGGATCCACTGATGGCGATGTCTTGGGCATGCATGGTAGTTCAGACGCTTGGTTGGTTAGACTGGATAGTATGGGGAATATTCTCTGGAAAAAATGCTATGGTGGTACTGACATAGATGCTTTGGTTTCAATTATGCCTTATGATCAAAATTATTTTTTAGTTGGAGGGACATCTTCTAATGACGGAGATGTTTCCGGAAATCACGGAAACCAAGACGCATGGATTATAAAAATTGATTCCTCTGGAAATATTCTATGGCAAAAGTGTTTTGGGGGCACAAACGTGGATGCATTCAATACAATCCTGCGCGTCTTCAACAATTCACTTGTCGTTGGAGGTTATACCAAATCAAATGATGGCGACGTCAGCGGCAACCACAGCTCCCCGGCTTATGATGATTCATGGGTAGTTAATATTGATACCGCCGGAAATATCATTTGGCAAACCTGTATTGGAGGAACAAATGAAGAATGGGCTAAGGCTATTTGTCAATTACCCGATAGCGGATTTATGTTCGTGGGACAAACATCTTCCGATGATGGAAATGTAAGTGGTAATCACGGAGGGACCAATGATGCATGGGTATTTAAACTTAATTCCTCTGGAAATCTGATCTGGCAAAAATGCTTTGGGGGATCGATGAGTGATTTATTTGTAACAAGTAAACAGTTGCAAAACGGAAATCTTGCAATGATAGGTTCAACCAATTCGACTGATTTTGATGTTTCCGGAAATCATGGTAACGGAGACTTTTGGCTAGTAAAAATTGATTTGACTGGAAATCTACTTTTCCAAAAATGTTTGGGTGGAAGTAATATAGATACCGGAGAAGATTTTTTTGAAACCAATGACGGAGGTTTTATTATTTGCGGACAAACAGTTTCTACTGATGGCGACGTTATGGCTAATTATGGCAACACCGATTGCTGGCTGCTGAAGACAGATTCAAGTGGAATCGTTGAATGGGGAAAAAATTATGGGGGAACCGGACATGAAGATTTTCGTCAAACCTTCCCTACTTCCAATAATAGCCTGATAGCATTGGGTCATACAATGTCGAATGATTTTGATGTAAGCGGGAATCATTCATCATTCCTAAAACTAGATAGCTGGGTGGTTAAATTCGATTCGCTTCCTCTTACAATATTGAAAGATGAAATGAAGAGCCTTAGAGATTATCTCATATTATCTCCCAATCCAACCTCAGGGAAATTAAAAATTCAGAATGAAGGATTAAGAATTGAATCCATCCAGGTTTTCAATCTCTTTGGAGAAGAAGTTTTGGAAGCAACCGCCACCAATGAAATTGATCTCATTGATCAACCTCCGGGAATATATTTTATCAGGCTTCAGAGTGAAGGAAAAATTCATTCTGCCAAAGTGGTTCGTCAATAATTTCGAATACCGAAATTCGATTTCCAAGGTTTGCAAAGATTTTTTATCTTTCGAATGCAGATTTTACTTCTACACATTGCATCCGAAAAATCAGCGGTCTTTTTTAAAACATTTTTAGTCATGAAAAAATATTTCCTTCTCATTTTTATTTTCTCCGCTCAATTATGCCTGGCGCAAAATCCACTGGTTAAGAAATGGGATCATAGATATGGTGGCAATCTCATTGAATGGCTCGGGGCATGCATTGAGACAGAGGATAACGGATTTCTCATCGGAGGCATGTCAAACTCAGACTCTTCAGGAAACATAAGGCGTCATCCCTGTGATTTCACGAACAATACATTTGACCACTGGGTTGTCAAATCAGATTCCCTGGGCAACCTACTTTGGGAAAGACGTTTCGGCGGATATGGTGAAGATGAGTTGACGGCGTTGGTAGAAACTGGAAATGCGTATTATCTGGCAGGAACTTCCTGGTCGAATACAGGATGTACGAAGGCAGCTCCCGCTATTGGATCTTCGGATTACTGGATTATCAAGACAGATTTAAGTGGAAATAAAATCTGGGAAAAAACTTATGGTGGGTATTTTGGAAATGAGTTGAGTTGTGCAATCACAACAAATGACGGCAGCATTCTGCTTGGAGGCAATTCGACTTCAGACAGTGGAGGAACCAAGACAGAAAATTGCCGGGTCATGTCTGATTACTGGTTTTTTAAAATTGATACGGCCGGAAATGTGCTTTGGGACAGAACGTTGGGAGGAGCTGAGGAAGACGTTCTGAAGGAAATATTGGAGACGGAAGATGGAGGATTCCTTCTCGCCGGATATTCCTTTTCAGATTCGGGCGCGGATAAGACCGAACCCAATCACGATCCTACTTTGGATTCTCCGGATTATTGGATCGTAAAAACAGATTCCGATGGAAACCGTCAATGGGATAAACGGTATGGTGGTAATTACAGAGATTTTCTTTCTCATGTGAGTCAAACACCGGATCACGAATTTCTATTAACCGGAAATTCCTATTCGGGAATAAGTGGTGACAAAACCCAGGATGATTGGGATCCCAGTTACAACACTGCTGATGTTTGGGTGGTAAAAATCCGCGATGATGGTACAAAAATCTGGGACAGGCGGTATGGCGGCACATTGGATGAGCTGGCAGAAGGAGATATTCAGGTCATCTCCGATGGAGGTTATCTTTTTTCAGGGTTATCGTATTCGGATTCTTCCGGAGATAAATCTGAAGATCTTTTCTGGGGTCAGGAATGCTGGATAGTTAAGATAGATTCCGGCGGTCAAAAAATCTGGGACCGCTCCATACATGTGTCCGGCTCCATGGATCTTGGAAGTAACCTTGTAACCAACGACGGTTGCTATTTATTTCCTATGGCAGTATCCGCCGGTATTGGAGCAGAAAAGACGGAACCTGGTTGGGGAGCTGATGATTACTGGCTGATAAAATATTGCGATACTACTTTTACAACTGGTTCAATCCATGATCTCAATCAAACGAATGCGTTTGTGATTACACCGAACCCCACCACAGGAAAATTAAAAATTCAAACTGAAAAATTAATTGAAACCATCCAGGTTTTCAACCTGTTTGGAGAAAACGTTTTGGAAGCATCTGCCAGCAATGAAATTGATCTCACCGATCAACCTCCGGGAATTTATTTTATCAGAATTCAAGCGGAAGGAAAAATTCAGTCGTTCAAAATAGTACTACAGTAATTTCGAAACTCGAATCCCGAATTTCGAAAAAATAATTGAGTGCTCCATTTGAACTGATTTGTTTCATAGAGAGATTGGAAGGATTATTAAGTACTAAATTTCAAATACCAAAAGCTCAGCCTTTTGTACCGGATTGGAATTTCGATATTCGGATTTTTTTCGAAATTCGGGATTCGAGTTTCGAAATTTGACTTAGACTTATTGGTCTGCCTTATAAAACAGCGCCTTTAGTTCCGTTGCTTCCTCCGGTTTCATTTTCCCATTAAGGATCAAAGCAAGCTGTCTTCTCCTCAACGCTCCCCCGTATCTTTTAATTTCTTCTTCGGTTTCGGGAATGAGTTCAGGCACCGGCAGCGGACATCCATTTTGATCCACAGCTACAAAAGTATAAATGGCTTCGTTGCACTTTTTCTTTACACCGGTCACACGGTCTTCTTCCCAAACGTCAATAAATATTTCCATGCTGGTTGTAAATGCGCGTGAAACTTTCGATTGCACAGTCACAATACTGCCGAGTTTTATGGGATGATCGAACGATACATTATTTACAGAGGCCGTTACCACTACTCTTCTGCAATGCCGTTGCGCCGACATCGCACTGCAGATGTCCATCCAGTGCAACAGCCGGCCTCCCATTAAATTTCCCAATGCATTGGTATCGTTGGGAAGAACGATCTCTGTCATTATTGTTAGGGACTCGCTGGCTTTTTTTGGTTGTAGGGACATGTAGGGGGTGACTATGTAACTAGGTGAAGAAAATTTGCAAATGAGTAAATGTGGGTTCGTAATTCGTAAATGCGTATGATTTCATTCGTACTTCGGGGAGATCATCGAACTCTTTTAAGACTAATCTCGCGAATTGGTGATACTACCATCGGAACTTTTTCGACAGTAACAGAACTTGTATCCAGACCAAATGCTCTTTCTTCGCTGAGAGAAAATTGTTTCAGGAAAAAGTAAATATCCATGATGATCTTTTCATCGAATGGCAGATCGTTTTCATAGGAAAGGAATTTTTCCATGACCACGAACCTGAAATCCCCGATGAGATTTTTCCGGCCAAGTGATTCGTAACGGGAAGTAATGTCTACTTCAAAATTTTTCACCAGGTCTTCAACCACTTTTCTGAACATGAAATTGATCCGTGGTTCCACGCGGAACCCAAGGCGGAAATCAATCCGGATAATATTTCCTTTTAGCAATTCCGTCACCTTGTATTCCATGGTATAAGGTTCATACAGCGTATCCACGTGCACGAACCAGTAAACGTCGGCGCGCTTTGGTTGCTTTTGTAGTATGGAATAAATCGTTTTCGCTTCGATCTCATCAAAGTTATTTGCACTCGTAAGGTAAACGAGGTGTGTTGAATATTTTGGAATTGAAAAATCGTGGCTGAGGTCGCGCAACAGGTTCATGTATTCTTTCAGCTTCACAAATTCAACGAAACGGTTCCTGATCTTCCGTGCATGGTACCAGCTCCACATAATCATGATCATCACAGCGCTGATCAGGAAACTCACATATCCTCCGTGGATGAATTTGCTGAAGTTGGCAGTGAGGAATGAGAATTCAATTGTACCATACACAACAATGAACAGGATGATGAGTTCTATCCTGTATTTTTTCAGGTAGAGATAAAACACAAGCAGCGTGCTCGTCATGAGCATGTCGAAGTTGATCGTCAATCCATAGGCCGCTTCCATGTGCGCACTTTCTTTGAAGAAAAGTACAACGCCTACACAGCATACATACAGAAGCCAGTTGATGCTGGGAATATAAATCTGCCCCTTCAGGTCGCTTGGAAATTTTGTTCTTACGCGCGGCCAGAAATTCAACCGCATGGCTTCGTTGATGAGTGTGAACGAAGCGCTGATCAGGGCCTGACTGGCAACCACTGCTGCCATGGTGGCTATGATCAGGCCAATCCACCTGAAACTATCGGGCATCACAGAATAAAATGGGTTTCTTTCATTCAGCCCTTCGCCTTCATGTGCAATCAACCATGCACCCTGG
>Ga0190274_10002068_pt1 | contig 11784 bp, 14 predicted proteins | sample Popmic531T_FD_133002 | JGI IMG/M metagenome (GOLD analysis project Ga0190274, IMG submission 133002) | Populus adjacent soil microbial communities from riparian zone of Yellowstone River, Montana, USA - 531 T | ecosystem: Environmental > Terrestrial > Soil > Riparian zone | place: USA: Montana...
TACTAATCTATACTAATGTACTAATTACTAATCTATACTAATCCCGCACGTGCGGGACTAATTACCAATCTTTGTCCAAAAATGTATTCGCGCAAATTCATCTACTCCCCTAATTCCCATATATGAAATCATTATTTTCCTTACTTAGTTTTTTACTCCTGGCATCCTATATGGGTTTCGGGCAGACCGAATTGAATCAATACGACAGCACAGGAAAAAAGCACGGCCAGTGGATCGAGTATTTGAACAGCAAGTTTAAGGTACTGAAGGATTCTTCCGGCGCTTCCTACTGGGCTTACAACTATTACGACCATGGCGACAATAATTTCCGGGTTAGCTTTGGAAATGAATGGAAAAACAACGACTCCCTTCGACATGTTTCAACGGATACCTCCGGCCAACCACGGATCAAGGCGCTGGATGGACTTTATAAATGGTACGATAAAAAAAGACGCCTGGTTTCAGAGGATAGTTTTTCAGGGGGAGTTCATCTCTGGTCTAAAGCCTATGATGACGGCATGCTGGTTTTACGGTATGACTACACTCAAATGTATCACAATGACCCCATGACATACCTCATAGAGGCTTATGAAGAAGATGGGGTGGCCATTCTATATTATTGGAGAAACGGTATCGATGGCTGGAAAGCCTACCCTACCTATTAAGCACAGAAATTTTTAGCCGTTGCCTCTCCTTCATCTGACCGGTAGGCACCTAATTATTTTTTTTCTAATTGCTATCTTTATAGAGTGAAACGCAAATCCATTTCCCTCAAGGTCTCTTCTGAAATTGGTTCGGTTTCGGGTGAATATATTATTCCCGAAAAGAGTATCTGCTTAATCACGCTTGCTCATGGAGCAGGTGCAGGTATGCATCATCCCTTCCTGTCGGAATTGGCCGAATCGCTTGCCGGTCTCGGTATTGCGACGTTGCGTTTCAATTTTCCATTCACGGAAAATAATAAGCGCCGGCCGGATGTTCCTGCAGTGGCATATAAAACGATTGAAGCAGCTATCCATAAAGCAAGAAAACAATACCCCACGTTACCGCTATTTATTTCAGGCAAATCGTTTGGCGGAAGAATGAGCTCTCAATATCTATCCACACATCCCGATGCCGATGTAAAAGGAATAATTTTTTACGGCTTTCCACTTCATGCTCCCGGTAAACCTTCCATGGAAAGAGCCGGACATCTTCGGGAGGTTAAACATCCCATGTTATTCCTTTCAGGCACCCGCGATGAATTTGCCACGTTGAGTCTTCTGAAAAAAGTGAGCTCTTCCTTGAAGAAGGCAAAATTAGTAACGATAGAGGGCGCTAACCATGGTTTTAAAGCCGGTAAATTAAATACGCCGGAACGGCTTGCTGACCTCACACATAAATGGGTATTAAAAAAGATGTGAAATACGGACCGGAAATGAGCATAACAGAAGAAAGTTTAAAGCAAATCCTGGATGCATTTAACCGCCATGACCTGGACGGAATTATGGAATTCTTTTCCGACGATTGCACATTTGATTTTCCCAGGGGACCTGAATCCTGGGGACAACGTTTCACCGGCAAAGCGCAGGTACGGGAAGCCCTTGCTGGTCGATTCCGAGGCATTCCTGATGTTCATTACGGTGAAGACCGTCATTGGATTTCAGCCGAAGGAAATATGGGTGTATCAGAATGGACACTCACAGGTACAACTGCTTCAGGATTTAAACTGAATGTATGCGGCTGCGACCTTTGGGAGTTTCATAAAGGCAAAGTCACTCGTAAGAATTCCTATTGGAAAATAGTGGAACCGGCATCAAAATAAGTACCCGCCCCATAGCAACTCACACGATCAAATGACGATGAAAACAGGCAAAGGCGAACACCAATCAAAAGAGTCAACCTCCGGCCCGGGTTCGCAAAAATTCTATCATGGCACGAAGGCCAACCTGAAACAGGGCGACATGATTGAACCCGGCTATAATTCAAACTACGGTAAACAAAAGAAAGCGTCCTTTATTTATTTAACCGCCACCCTCGATGCTGCCACCTGGGGAGCCGAACTCGCCCTGGGCGAAGGACCCGGCAGAATCTATATCGTAGAGCCAACAGGCCCGATTGAAGACGATCCCAATCTTACAGACAAGAAGTATCCTGGCAATCCAACCCAGTCATACCGTTCCAGGAATCCGCTTCGGGTTACCGGTGAAGTCAGGGATTGGCAGGGACATTCGGCAGAGCAACTCAAAGCAATGAAGGATAACCTGGAGCGGCTTAAGCAACTTGGTATTGAGGCTATCGAAGACTGAACTAATTTCCTTCGTCCGTCCTCCTAATGATCAGCTATTCTGGCAAGTAAAATTGCCATTTTTTCAATTATCTTGCCTGCTTTTTATCGTTCAAAAGAACCCGCTAACGAAAGATAATTCTGAATATGAAAAAAAGCATTCTTCTTTTTTGCCTTTTGTCTGTCCTGCAGCAACTCTCCACAGCGCAGGACCGCACGATTGATTCCCTTCATGCACGGATAAAAAATGCCGGTGAAGATACCATCAAGGCCAACAGCATGAGTCGGCTCGCCTATGAATTGCTGAATAGTAAAACCGATTCGGCAATTTACTATGCTAACCAGGTAAAAATCCTTTCTGAGAAGCTTCAATATTCCAAAGGAATTACCTCCGCTTATTACCGGTTAGGCCAGGCATATAATAATCTGGGAGACTACGGTCAATCGCAATCTTACTTAGCAAAGGCGCTTGAACTGAGCACGGATAAATCGGCTACAGCCAAAATTCATGTCAACATCGGAATTAACCATTGGGAAATGGGCAATTACCCCGAGGCACTGAAAAGCTATTTTGCCGGGCTCAAAGCATTTGAGGAATTAGGAGAGACGAAATCCGCCGGAAGCACCTATAACAATATTGGAATTCTTTACAATGAAATGGGCAAGAATGATGAAGCCTTGAAAATTCATTTAGCTGCTTTGAAAATACGCAAAGAGAACAACGATAAAGCGGGCATTGCCAGTTCCACTATAAATATTGGAGTCATTTATTTCGAAGAAGGCCACTTTACCGAAGCGCTGAAAAACTTCTTTGAAGCAAAGAAGCTTTACGAAGAACTGGATGACAAATACGATCTTGCCCTGGCATACCATCACATTGGATTGATTTATAAATATCAGCAGAAGTACGACGAAGGATTGAAGAACTATCTCGTCGCATTAAAAATCCAGGAAGAGATTGGTGATAAAGAAGGTGTTGCTATTTCATCCAACAGTATCGGGCTGCTTTACATTGAAAAGAACAATGCACGCGAAGGCAAAAAATGGATTCAAAAAGGACTTGAAATGGCAAAAGAGATGGGCGTTAAAACCCCTATACGAGACTCGTACCTGGCGCTTGCACGCGCGGATAGCGCACTCGGTAATTATAACGAAGGATATGAAAGCTACAAGATGCACATCCTCTACCGCGACAGCATTCTGAACAAAGAGAATACCGAAAAAATTGTGCAGCAGAAAATGCAGTATGAATTTGACAAGAAAGAAACATTGTCTAAAGCCGAACAGGCCGTAACGCTTAAAGAACTCCAAAGACAGAAGATGGCAAGAAACGGACTGGCGGGCGGCCTTGCCGTAGTTATGCTTTTTGCCTTACTATTCCTTTCGCAACGCAATAAAATTAAGAAAGAAAAAATGCGAAGCGATGAATTGCTCCTCAACATACTCCCCGATGAAGTGGCGAATGAAATTAAGGAGAGCGGGAGTTCCAAACCTAAGACCTTCAGCATGGTAACGGTGATGTTTACCGATTTTAAAGACTTTACCAGCGTAAGTCAGAATATAAGCGGGGAATTGTTGGTAGCGGAACTGGATTACTGTTTCAGCGCTTTTGACAGGATGCTGCAGAAATACAAGATTGAGAAAATCAAGACCGTCGGCGACGCTTACCTCTGCGCAAGTGGCCTCCCTGTTTCCAGCTTTACACATGCTACCGACATGGTGAGTATAGCCATTGAAATACGCAACTTTATGCTGGAACGGAAAAAAGAAAAAGAATTGAGAGGTGAAGTTCCTTTTGAACTTCGCATCGGGATACATACCGGGCCTGTAGTTGCCGGGATCGTGGGTGTAAAAAAATATGCTTACGATATCTGGGGCGATACGGTGAACCTTGCCGCCCGCCTGGAACAACATTCCGAACCTGGAAAGATCAACATCAGCGGGAGTACGTATGAATTGGTAAAAGATAAATTCAACTGTGTTCACAGGGGGAAGATAGAGGCAAAGAATAAAGGGGAAATTGATATGTACTTTGTTGAGCAGACATCCTGATGTGTGTAGCATCAACCTTGATCGCCCACATACAATCGAACTATTTTAAAAGAAACTGAATCATGGCTGATACAATTTTGCGAATGGTTTCCGGTTACAGGAACGATACCGATTCATTGGAATGCGAATTCATCCTGGACTTTTCGACATTTGACGTACAGGAAATTACGCAATACATAAAAGTAAAGGCAGACGATCCAAATGTTTACAGGCCCTATCCAATAGATGAGAGCTTGAAGAAATACCTGGAAACTAAATTTCAAATAGACCTGGGAAATGATAGGACGGAATTACACCAATGATCAGGAACCCCGAAGGTGTGGAATAATTTCACGCAGGCTATTTAATTTATAATACCCCGTCAACATTTCGAAATTCATTGTTTGATTAATGCATCCAGGTCAACCAATCCCTCCGCATGCTCCCTTATTATTAGATTTACATTAAAATATCATTTATGAAACAAATCCTGCTTTCCATTTTTCTTCTTTTTTCTTTAACTACCATCTCGGCACAAACCAAATCCGAAAAAGAAAATGTTGAATTAACGGTTAAATCCGCATTTGACGCATTAGCAGAACTGAATTTGGAAACGATGAAAAGTTCCTGCACTCCTGATTTACTGATTTTAGAAAATGGCATTGTCTGGAACATGGACACCATAGCAATGAAAATAAGTGCTCTCAAAACCATTCCGGATTTTAAGAGAACAAATAAATTTGATTTTTTCGATACACAAATCCGAGGTAACACAGCCTGGACCTGTTATCACAATGAAGCTACCGGTGTATCAAAAGGAAAATCATTTGAAATAAAATGGCTGGAAAGTGCAATATTAATTAAAGAGAAAGGAAGCTGGAAAATCAGTATGATACATTCAAGCCTGATTTCCAGAAAATAAGAATGTACAGATGAATAAACTTTTGATAACCTTGCTCTCATTCACTACCCTATATTCTTTTGGACAGACAGAAATACAGGAGTCAGAATTTAAGTTATCCCATAGTTTCAATTGTCTTAGCTATCAATACGACATCACCACCCCACTGCTCTATTCAAGGGATACGGCTGACCTTAGATACAAAGCAAACGACAGTATTGCTGCCATTGCCAGGTATTTTCAAAAAGAAATTGGATATCCGTATTTCATGAATCCGGGGGATTGCCCTCAAATTTATCAGGGGACAGAGCAATTCAGCATAGATTACCAGGTGGGCTTAAACACCGATAGCTTTTTAAGTATTGTTATAAATACTAACCACTCAAACGGGAATGGCGGACACGGGGGCGAATCCTATTCCTACTGTTTTAATATTGACCTGGTACAAAATAAATCCATAACATTTGACAGCCTGGTTAGCCCGGCAAATAAGAGTCATTTATGTAAGTACATCAAGGAACATTATGACATGCTATCAAAGACAAGTACCTTATTCGAAAATATTGATTATTTCTCCCCGACTGACTGTAATTATGTTTTTGATACATTTGAATCAGGCAGTATTCGCTATATAGGGGCAGCTTTGGATAGTACCAATTTGACCATTTACTATTCAGTTTATTTAGGTAGCGCATACAATACTGTTAAAGATATTCGTCTTCCATTGGCAAGCATTAAACAGTTCATCAATAAAAAATATTGGTGGCTTTGCCGGCCGACCAAGCCAGCAAAGAAATAAGAACCCTTACTATCAACATTCGACCTCCGTACCGTCGTGGTTAAACCGTTTCTACCAGATTACTCCTTCGCGATTTTTACCTGCCTTTTTAATCCACCCGCATCCAGCTCAACGAAATAAATTCCGGGAGCATACGCTACCAGGTTAATCTCTGTTTTCGCCGTTTCGCATTTCCAGCTTCCCAACTCCCTCCCTTCGACCGTGAATACTTTTAGCACCCCCGGCATTGAAAACGGGATACACGTTACAATTAATCTATCCTTTACCGGGTTTGGATTTACAGAAAACATCAACACTTCTGAAACGACAGGCACCGATAACGTTCGGCCACTGACCCAGAACACGGCATTCCGAAGTAATTTGTAAAACGTGGTATCACCGGTATAATTACTTACATCATGCCCTAAAGAAGTATAGAATATCCGGCTTCCGCCAGGTAATATCCTGTACCAGGTCATGGCACGGGCAGAATCATAACTATTTACGAGGGAATTAGGTCCGACGGTTTGTTCTACTTTTTGCAAAACTATATTGGAACTATCGAAGTACCCGCCTTCCCAATAATAATACTCTTCGGCTTTATACCAGGGAGAAGGAATGCTATCCAGGAGTATATGCTGCGTGATTTCATCGATGCGGTATACGGGGGTTCCGTTTACATGACTGGGGTTCTGCTGCACACTTGCACCCAGCATTTCTGCATACCAATCCCAACCGCCGGTGGAGGTTCCGTTCGCAGTGGAATGACGATAGGTGTCGCTGGCTGCATGGATACCGATAAATCCTTTTTGACCGCTTATGAATTGCTCCAGGTTCTGCTTCTGTATGGCATCAAGGATGCTATCACCGGATGTATTCGCGAATACGATCACATCATAGCCCTGTAGTGTGTTTAAGGAATTAAAAGCCTGCCCGGTGCTATCGTTATCCACCACAAACCCGTAATGAGTGGCGATCTGTTGGAACATCGCCATAGAAACCGTTCGGGTTTGATGATCAAAGCCTGAGGTCCTGGTAAAATGTAAAATCCTTATGGGTTGGCAAAGGGCAAAAAAGCTCATATAAAAAAACGCGCCTGTCAAAAGAAAACGCTTCATTTCTCTTTGTAGCTACTTCATCCTGTGATTCTTCTCGAAATAAAATTTTAAACCGAAAGCCAGGCTGAATAAACCGGTGAAACCGGACTTACTGATATTGAAAATATAATTGTGCAAAGCCAGGTCATAGGTTCCGGCTTCGTAATAAAATGCAATCCTCTTTATGGTGCTTGCGTTCAGGTTCAGGTGAACTCTCCCTCCGACAAATCCTCCGACTCTCAATGCAGATGAATAATCGTAATAGCGGCTTGGGTAGCGATCCATCGTTGAGGCAATAAAAAAGTACTTATCGCCCAGCGTATAATTTAAATAACCGCCTATGGTAAAAATGTCTATTGCATAGTCACCCAAAATCACCGGCTTCCAGGGTATCCACGTGGACTTAAATGTTATTGAATTCAACGGACCCCCGAATTCAACCGGCACATATCCATACATGAAATCCAATTCAATCTTGTCTTTAAAAATACTGTAGCCAATACCGGTAGATAAAAAGCCGATATTACCGGCATATTGCAGCGGAACATGATCCGGAAGCAAAAAGTGCCGATGTTCTGAAGAATCCTGTGCCTGGCAATTTAAAGCGGCCACAAGCATCCATATTGAAATAAATTTCATATCAGAATTGTTTTTTCTCAATGACTAAATCGCCTGGTGTAACGGTAATCAAAACATAGCTCCTGTCTTTCAAATCATCTGAAACAACCTGGTAGAAGCCCAATTCACCGGGTTCCGACATATCGTATTCGTGTTTATGCCCATTAATGCAAGCTGTTACTTTTCCGTAACCGAGGATATTTGAAAAAGCCTCTGAAAGGTTCGGATCGAAATCACTGTCGGATGCCGGCACATGTGCTATCACAAACGCTTTTTCATAGGACAAGGTATCTGATAACTCCCGCTGAAGAAAATTCAGATCCGGAACATTTCCCGGAAATCCGAACTCTCGTGAATTGGTATTAAGAAAAACAAATTTTAATTCATCCACTTCAAAGGAAAAATCCATTTTACCATACATTTCTTCGTACACCTTTTGCCCGTTTGCAAGCAAGTCGTGGTTGCCAATGACTGCTATATATGGATAGTTGAGCTTATCCAGTTCCCGGTGCACGGCTTCGTATTCAAACTGCAATCCGAAATTCGTTAGGTCCCCCGCAACGGCTACAAACCGTATGTCGGAAAGGCCATTGGCCATGCTTACAAATTCTTTAAGCTCATCGTATGCATGATGAATATCGGATATTACAATAAACCGGAATGGCGCTGTAGCGTCCTGGTGAATCTTTGAAATATTTGTCGCATTGATATTCCGTTCATGCGGACTAACTTCGTTAGGGCTGTACTGAAAAATATCCTCGCAGGAAACATTTAAAACAATCAAAAGTGCGACTAAGTATTTATACTTCATATGTTGAAAAGTTATTAAACCACTACCGGAGATGCAATTACTATGCCCCCTGGTACTCTTACGTATGAATTGAAAAATCCGCTTTTCAATACTTTATTGCCAGAGGTTATTTAAAAAATGAGGAAATATCCCCCCAATAGAATTTCCTGTGAGCGGTTTCAAACAGGTTGGTCTGCAATTTTTATCTAACTTTCCTGCTCCTTCCCGATGATCCCTCTGGAAAGAATGTTGCAATTTTTCTCTTGACTTAAAGCGAATTGCTTATGAAGGAAAGAACCATTGAAATAACCGCTTCAACAGGTCTGTTTATTGGCGGCATCTTCGGCATGATTGGCTCCTTTGTCTCTTCTCCTGCTCTTCGCAGCCTTGCCTGGGCTATTGACGGTGTGGGTCTTATCCTGGCAGGAGCTTTACTTACCCTCTATTACTTTAGAAAAGGATTGGATGTTACCGCTGCCGGTTTCTTGATTTTTACAATTGGAGAAGGTTTCATTCTCTCTTCCTCCGGAATGAATCTGTATTCTGAAATTTCCTCTTTCGCAGCCGGTACCAGCTTATGGGCAACTTCCTTATTTCTCATTAGTATTCAAAAGACATACTCCCTTTTGATACGTGGTACCGGTATACTTGCAGCCATCCTGTTCTCCATCACAACTGTTTTAATTTATACCGGCCAACCTCTTAATGCATTGGTTAAACCGTTGCCCTTTTACGCATATCCTATTTTCATGATCACGCTATTTGGATGGGCATGGACACTTCTTAATAAACGATCGCTTCAGACAAACTAATTTCGCCTGACAATTGCTTCCAGGACACGGAGGGTCTATATGCTTCTCCTCAAACTCTGTGTCTCCATCTTACCAGGAAAACCTAAGTGCTTCTTAGTGCGCTGAGTGCCTTAGTGGTAAATAGTATCTTTAGGGAAATTTCTTCCACGCAGGTTATTTATTAATCCCATTCGACCGATCCTTTTTTATTGAATCATTCCTTTGAAGCATGGCACATTAATTGCAAAATACTTTCAAAAATCGATTTTTTCTTTTCGCATAGCAGGCAACTACCAGAAACAATTTATGAAAAAGGTAAAAAAGACTATCTTCTCATCACTGTCCACGTTACGCGCTGCTTTTTTAAAGTGGTACCAGCGGGATCCATTCAGGGAAGGTGCCGCCATCGCCTTTTATTCCGTCTTCTCGCTACCCGGCCTCATGGTAGTGGTACTTACGATTGGAGGTTCGCTTTTGGGTACGGAAGCCATGAGTGGGCATCTTCACAGGGAAATAACCAAGGTGATGGGCACAGAGACCGCAGATCAGGTCAATGAAATGATATTGATGGCATACCGGAGTAAAGATTCTGCCTGGGCTACTATCATCGGAATAGCAAGCATCCTGATCGGAGCCACCGGTGTTTTTGTACAACTGCAGGAAGCCCTGAATAGAATCTGGGAAGTGGAAGCGGCACCTACCCGGTCACGCTTCATGGATTATCTTAGGAAAAGATTGTTTTCCTTTGGTTTGATTGTGAGTATTGCCTTTCTATTATTGGTATCGCTGGTGATCAGCTCGTTGCTGTCTGCCTTGTCATCGTGGCTGCAAAGTCACTGGTCAGAAAACGTGGTGGTACTCATTTCAGTTCTGAACCTGTTTATATCCCTTTTTTCAGGCGCTATGTTGTTTGCACTCATGTTCAAGGTTCTTCCGGATGCAAAAATTAAATGGAAACCGGTATGGCCCGGAGCTATTTTCACGGTAGTAATGTTTGAACTGGGAAAATTTGCTTTAAGCTATTATTTCGGCCATGCCAACCCAGGTTCCGGCTATGGTGCCGCAGGTTCCATCATCCTGATTATGCTTTGGACTTCATTTTCCTCGATGATTGTCTTATTCGGCGCCGTACTGACACGAACCATATCCGATAAAATGATGGGACTTGTCGCGCCGGAAAATATTGCTGTCAGGAAAAAAGAACCTAAGGTGAAGGCTTAAGGTTCAGATGGCAAATATCATTCTGTATGGTTTAGTGCTCCGTACCCGATAAATTATCCAGGCATTTTTCCAGGTTTATTCCTTTACCTAAAACAGGTTTGAAAAGTTCCTTCCTCCTGGCAATTTGTTTTACCGCATTATGAATCGTGAAATCACCTGGTGATAATCCCTTTTTTACCTCACTCCATAGCAACGGCATAGAAACGGTTGCCCCGGATTTAGGTCGCAAACTGTAAGGAGCAGCAATGGTTTGTCCTCTCCTGTTTTGCAGGTAATCAAGGTAGATGTGTTTCTTGTTGCGTTTTGCAAGAGACCTTACCAGGCTTGTTATCGAAGGGATTTGTTCGTTGGCCAGGGTGCAAATAAGATGTGCAAAATCTTTAACCTGTTCATAGGAATACTTCTGGCCGGTCGGCACATAAATATGTAAACCGGTTGCCCCGGATGTCTTGCAATAGCTTTTGGCTCCTGCCTCATCGAGTATCGATTTGATGACCTGTGCAGCTTCAATCACCTCTTCAAAAGAATTCTTCTCGGAAGGATCGATATCAATGACCATATAGGATGGCTGATCCAGCTTTTGGATGGTGGAAGCCCATGGATTGATTTCAATGCATCCCAGGTTATTCAGGAATGCCAGCGTTGCCTTATTGTTGCAGAGGATATAATCGATGTCCTTATTCGCAGATTCAGAAAATATTTTTTTTGTCGCCACCCATTCCGGCGCCCCATCACCGGCATCCTTATGATAGAAGCCTTCATCCAGGATTCCGTTTGGATTCCGCTTCAATGATTCCGGCCGGTTTTTCAGATAAGGCAAAATGTACGGAGCAACTTGCTGGTAATATTCAATTACATCTCCTTTGGTAATTTTATCTTTTGGAAAGTATATTTTATCATAATTGGAGATTTTAACGGCGATCTTCCCAAAAGGCAATGCGAAAGCCTCTTCCGGCCTTTTTACCGGTGCCTTTTTACGCTTTGCTTTTTTCAGCGTTGCCATGAATCGGGTTATTTTTTCTTTCTTCCTGTCTTCAACTTCCGCCCTTCGGCCCACTTCACGCTGGCCGGTTTGACGTCATCGCGTAAATGCAAAAATACCGGATGCCGTAAAAGTCCGTCCGATGTAATCTCTGTAAATTTAAGTTCGCAGACCAACTGTGGCTTTACCCAAGTCACCGGGTTGTTTGTTTTCACTTCTTCGCTGAACGGAGAGCGGCTACGTATCAGCGGCTTGAGTTTCGCATGTAACTTGCGTAAAAGTCCGGCATCAAAGCCGGTGCCTGTATGA
>Ga0190274_10002070_pt1 | contig 11771 bp, 7 predicted proteins | sample Popmic531T_FD_133002 | JGI IMG/M metagenome (GOLD analysis project Ga0190274, IMG submission 133002) | Populus adjacent soil microbial communities from riparian zone of Yellowstone River, Montana, USA - 531 T | ecosystem: Environmental > Terrestrial > Soil > Riparian zone | place: USA: Montana...
ACGGGTCTGCTTACCAAGATCGGATTATTTCTGGCGGCAGGATGGAAGTTCATCGCAGCCGGTGTGATCGCATTTTTCGGATTCTTCAGAAAGAAGTTTTTTTCAAAGTAGGATCAAAGTACAATTGAAGTAAGAGTTTTTTAGGCTGCAAATTTTCTGCATTCTTCTCTAAAATCTTAGGGTAAACCCTTAGGAATTACAATCGACCTGACTTTCATTTGCAATGAAGTATATGTCATTCTTGGGTGACACTGTCTTGAAATTATCTACAAGAAATAAGCAAAAGAAAACAAACGGGGAAGCTGAAAACCGATTAGAGTAGGCAAATAAAAAGTGCGGAGTCAGCACTATAATCACTGACAATAATAAAAATGAAAAATGTTATAATGGCAATTTGCTTTTTATTTGCGAGCATTTGTGCAAATAAAGTGTACGCTCAAGCCGAAGCTACACAAGAAAAAAAATCCACTGACAATAGTAATTCTGTTAAATTGTCAAAGGAACAAGAGTCTTTTCACACTGCTGAACAAAAGGCTGAGTTAAAAAAAAATTCAAGAGAAAACAAAATTTTGGAGTGATGAAAAGATAGTGAGCACGAACGGAGGCGGTAATGCTGTTGGAGATATTGATTTCCAAGGCTCACCGCCACATGGATGACATTTAGAAATAGAAATGCCAATAGGAGTATTAGTTTAACTCCCAAGATGGCATACGGTTATCAATGTATTGTGCAACCCGCAAGGAATATTCCACCTGGTCAAACAATTTATGTGGAGTTTCCAATTCCTGGTGTTGGTTATTGTGGCTTATGTGGATGGGACGCAAATTATAACTAATAACGACTTATAAAATAAAAAAATTATGGAAAAGGTATTAACAAGATCTAAGAGAACTGTATCAGAAAATAAATTACCAAATGATATTGATGTTATAACCGGTGTAAATTATATCACTAACCAGAAGCACAATCATGACGCTAAAAGAGGAACAGGTGCATGCACAGTTCCCGGTTGTGGCTGTAAGCAATTTAAGAATAGTGAGGGTACATGTTTTAATCTTAACTCGGCAGGAGGAACATGTAACCATTTGGCAGGCGATCATCAATGAGATAAGAGGGGCTAACTAAACGTAAAAATTAAGCATGAGCAAGCATCAAACAGTTGTGCCTTGAACAACCGACATAACGAATGCAGAACAGTAAGATTAAAAGCACTAAAAAAATGAAGGGCTTTGAGAGGTAAATAAAGATTTGTGCTTCTATGCCCTTCTTTTTTTACTTCTTTAATCCCTTCTTCGTTTTCAGGTTCCCCTCCCCTCAGTACAAAATAATCTTCCCTTTCTGCACCGCCGAATTTTTCCCACTCAACTCAAAATAATAAACCCCCGCTTCAAGATTTTTTCTTTCAATCAGGGTTTCTGCTTTTTCAGGATACAGTTCATTCACGTTTCGTCCGGTGAGGTCATACATCCTGAATACACAATCCTCAGGAATATGCTTCAGGTAAAGTGTGGACGTTTGATTGAAGGGGTTTGGATAAATTTTAAAACCTGTATTTAAAATTTCAGCTGCCGACAACGGATCGTCAAGCACCGTATCTATTCTGCAGGTAATGCAGTTGAAAGAATCTGCAATACATATTTCATAAATTCCTGCCGGAAGGTTTTCAATCAAGGTACCGTTCAGGTTTCCATTTGCGGGAATCCACGTAATCAAATAAGGTGGCGTGCCGCCGGAAGGTGTGACTGTGATGCTTCCATCAGGACAACCAATGCAGGAGGTATGGGTGACTATCGATGAAGAAACAACCGGAGCGGGCGCGGTGATATAAAATGTGTCGGAGATTACGCAACCGTTTGCATCGGTGACGATGATCGGGTAATCACCAGGTCCAAGGTTTTCAAGCCGCGCCAGTGAATCATAAATCCATGATCCATTCAACGAGTAGGGGAGTGTTCCACCGCAAATATCTACCAGCAGCGTTCCGTCGGCCGATGTATCGCAATTGAGCTGCGTGATGCTGGAATCAATGAGCTCCGCAGTAATGAAGGTAGCAGTGGTTGGCACCGAGATAAGTTGCGAATCAGTGCAGCCGTTTGCATCGGTTACTGTTACGGTATATGTACCGGCATATAAATTTGTTGCAGTGGATGTTGTCTGCATCGCCGAATCATTCCATTGATAACTGTAAGGATTATTTCCGCCGGTGACTGTAACAGCAGCAGAACCTGAATGATCGTTTGCGCATTGCACGACAGGGGTAATGGTTCCCGGGCTCGCAATTACATTTCCACTCGATGATCCGACATAAAATGATTTTCTGAATTCACATCCTGCAGAATCAAATATGCTGACCTGGTAATTTCCTGCATAAAGTTCTGTTAAGTTCTGTGCATGCGGATCATGAATGGAATCATCAGGAATATTCCGCCATGTAAAAGTAAATGGAGGATGTCCGCCTGCAAGTGTAAGCTGGATGGAACCATCGTGAAGGTTATGACAACTTACATTTGTAATCGCGGCTGAAACAGCAGGAGAATCAACAGGCAGACTTCCAACCAACATCGTTGAATAATAGGAACAGGCGCCTCCCCAAACTGTGGATGTGACTGAATATACTCCCGGACCTACATTGTTTATATAGCGCGTTGTTTCACCTGTAGACCACAAGTAGGAACCAGTGATCCCCGGATCCGGAACCATGCCTGCGCCCAGTCTGCCATCTTGGCTGCATGGTGATGATGGCGGAGTGTTCACTACAATCGATGAGGTATAAGTGTTGGTTGGAGCAGCGGGAACGGAATAACCTTTCGTTGCTGAACATCCTGAATACGGATCGGTATAAACCAAACGATAGGAGACCCGCGATGGTCCTGCATTTACTGTCAGCTGATCTGTGATGTCACCTGTATTCCATTTGTAGAGCATGCCGCCATCGCCGTGAATATTTGTGGAAGATGGATTCGCAACGTCAAGGTTTGCTTTTAATGTAACAGTACCGTTGCCATTGCAAAAGCCATTGATGAATACATTGGGCAAAGGGAGGACGTGAATGTGTACGGTGTCAGTATATCCTCCTCCTAAAATGTAACTGTAATAGTCTCCATCTTCTGTGACCTGGAGAAATTGCGTTGTCCCTCCGTAAACAGGCATGGTGTCTTTATACCACTGAATGGCACTGCCATTCGGGCATTTGAGAAAGGAATATTTTCCATGACAGAAAACAGAATCCCCGATGATATCAATCGTCGGCGTGCTTTCAACTGTCAGCGGGTAATCACATGAGTAGCTGCATCCGGAGTGATGATCATAAAACATGTTGATGTGCGTGGTATAGTTTCCAGGGTGCAGATATAATTTTGGAAAAAGCAGCGTATCAGTAAAGTCAATTGAACGATGACGCGGAAGTGTGGAAGTCGAAGGAATATATGGAGTGGAAACGCCGCTTATCATTCCTCCGCCTTGTGGATAGACAACTGAACCATCCAAATCATTTGTGATCCAAAAATCATAATCGATACCGGGATCATCAGGACCCACATAAAAAAGTGTGATCAATGCAGAGTCAGACGTGATATATGGGCCTGCGTTCTGAATGACGAGTGGGTCATCGAGGTATCCGACCATATGTGTGGCAGCGAACCATGTTGTTCCGCCCGGTTGAAGGTTGTTTGATTCGGAACTCCAGAAAGTTGCGCCCCCATTGTTGCGGTAACCGTCATAATAAAATTCTTCAGCGCTGAAGATATTGTACCATGGTGATTGCGCAAACCAAGATCCAAGATAATCCACACTGCCACCGGTATTTGTCCATTCCGCATATTGAATACTGTGATAGTCGGTGCTGTCGCCGGTTTCAGCGTGTTCAAAAATATTCTGCATGCTGTAATCGTAATAGAGTCCGTTGGGAGTCAGCTGTGAATAAAGGACGCGGTCAATAGTTTTGGAATGCGGGTTATTGCAATTCGAACAGGGTGCGCAATTGTTGCATCCATCCAGGAACCTGATCACATCGGTATAGTTGGAGCAATATGTCAGCAAGGCGAGGTAGCTTTCGATCTTTAGCGGATGATCAGGATGGTTGACATTGTACATCTGCTTGATTGAATTGATGGCAAACAAAAGATCCTGGAAATCCCCGAGGTCATTGGCACAGTCAAACCAGAATTCGACTTCCGTATTCAGGTTGTCAAACCTGGCGCCACAAGGATTGCAGGAATTGAAATCGGTTGTACGAAGGCAATACTTCAGCAGCTCAGCCTTTTTAAATTCCGGATCAGTTTCGGGAATGGTGCGTTCAACAATGTTCAACGAAGTGTCGAACTTTGAAGAATTGCGCTGGTCATTGCGGAGCCTGTAGGGTTCAGTGATCGGGTATCGTTCATTGAATGCGGCCACGCTGTCGAAATTATATGCTGTAGATCCTGCAGCTCCGATTTCAGTGATACAGTACTGGTCGCGGGCCTTTTGCATGAAGCGGCAGAGGTGCAGCTCCAGGATCTCATTCATTTTTGTATTTTCATTCCATGCGATGATCGATCCGCCGAAAATTTTTTCAAGGTCATAAAGTTCGATGTCCGTAATGTGGTTCTCTGCACAATAGTTCAGCAATGCATCTTCTTTTTCAAAAATGCCATCGCGGTTTTCATCCACAGCAAGGATTGAAAAAGACGGATCATACCCGGAGCCACCTTGTATGCGCTTTGCAAATTTGTCGACATAAAGACCGCGGTGTGGATCGGATTCGGGAGGATATTGTGAATAGGAATTAAAAAAAGATAAAATGAAAATGAGTGTGAAAAATTTTTTCATTTATGGTGTTTGCGAATTCCAACAAACATAAGAATGTAATCTGAATAATTAACGGCATGAAAAGAGATGTTTGCCAACGAATGGGAGGCGTTGGTCATTTGGACGGATTGCTTCGTGACTCGCAAAGACTACTCACAAGGGGCGACCTTAAATGATTGCTGCTTTGTCTTTAAACCTTAGTGACTCTTGCCGTAACCTTCCTGTCATCAAACACGAGGTTCAATGTGTACGTACCGGAGCTCAGGTTTTTTTTGTCTTTAAAAATGTACACGTTTTTTCCCTCGGGCGCATCGAAGGTTTCACTGCTCCTGATGTTCCCGCTTTCATCAATCAGTTGTACCCACACGCGTCCGCTTGAAGGAATGTAGTAGGAGAGATTGAAAGTATTCTGAAAAGTAGGAGGGGAGATGCGGTCGATCGTGAGTGCCTTGTCAGTTTTGAGCTTGATAGCGCTCGTTGCATGCGTGATAAACTTTCCGTCTTTGAATGTCTGCCTGATGCGGTAGAAAACGATTCCAGAATTCGCCGCCGATTCATCGATGAAGGTATACCCGTCGCCTTCGTTCAGGGAAGGATCGGACGGAATGTTCATGAGGTTCGCAAAGTCAAGACCGTTTACTGAACGCTCGATGGTAAAATAATTGACCTTGTCGTTGGCCGTAGTGTTCCAGTATATTTTAATGCCATTGCCGGAAGGTATCAGCATAAAATTAATAAGTGATTCTGCCAGCGGAGAAACAAAACCTGTTGTGCGCATCATAAAGTTATCGAGGACAGGAATGTCTTTTCCTCCACCATCAATTCCTTTTGCAATGAACAGGTTTCCGGCATCTTTCCAGTACATCGCTGAGTTTTTGTTACCATCATGGCTCCAGATGACGACATTGTTTACAAATATTTCTCCTTTGCCGGTGGCTGGGGTATAGATGAAACGGTAGTTACGGAACTGTTCATCCATCGGGATTTCATATTCAGTTAAAGCAGTTACTGTTTCGAAGCCTCCTGTTAAAGCAGTAGTGCGGTAAGTGATATATATAAACCCTTTCCGCAAACCGAAGTCAAGAGATTTTCCCCGCATCGCAAAACTTCCTGATGGTTCATGCCGCTTGAAGTCTACACTTACGTCTATCCCGTCAACATCGAATATGGTAGTTGATCCCATTTCCATGTTTATGTCTTGTGCAGGCGAGCCGGGCGATAATCCGCCGGTAGAACTTCTGCCGCCGAAAATTGAATGGGCAGTGTTTGATATTTTTATTGCATCAGGGCCCAGTGTTGCCTTCGTAGCCGGATCTTTTTCCCACGTGAAGTTTGAAATGATTTCTCCGTTGTTCAGGATCGTTCCACCCATTTCGGTATTGGAAGCAGAGGTGCGCGTGTTCTGGGAAAGATTTAAAAATACCAGCCAACCGATTGAGAAAACAAACATCAGGCAGAGGGTGGTTGTTATCACGATCATCCTGACTTTCACCTTTGTCCTGGTAACTTGTTTTCTGCTGTGTTTCATTGCTCTAAATTTCTGTTCGTGATTTACCACATTTCCAATCCGCCGGTGAATAAATTTCAGATTGCATGTCTCAGTTTTATAAATGCTCGCCTAACTTCTTACGATCTTTTTTGTAAACTTTTGGTTATTGTAGGAGAGAATTACGAAGTATATTCCCTTTTTAAGGTTGTATTTATCGGTGAACTCCCATGTATTGTAACCTGATTCTGACTGGAATTTTTCTTCCGACACCAATTGACCGGAAGTACTCATGAGAGAAATATCAATCGTTGCGTTGCTCTTCATCATAAACGAAAGCCTGAAACTGTCGGTGAATGGATTTGGAGCCATGGATTTTATTTCAATCCCTTCTGTTGCATCCTCATTTTTTTCGCCGTTCCTTACTGTTTCGATATTGCTATAAGTATAGTGTCCGTCGTAGTCAGTTTGTTTCAGGCGGTAATATGAAAATCCATTGTACGGACTGTCATCCTGTGCATTGTAATAAAGGTTTGAAGTGCTGTTGCCTGCTCCGGGTTTCTTGAGAAGTGCTTCGAAATGTTCGCCGTCGTTTGATTTCTCTATCGTAAAATATTCATTGTTGAGCTCTGCAGCCGTTGCCCAGTCGAATTTTACATTTTGATTTTCGAGCTTTGCTTTAAAGTACATCAACTTTACAGGCAATGTAGTTCCACCACCTCCAAGTACAAATAAAGTATCGGGACCCGGCAATGGTCCATCGCCGGCAGTCCATAAGGTCACGCCGCAAATTGTAATCAATGTTGAACTACCTCCGCCCGAAGTAGCTTTTTTAATGACTCCACTCGGCGGCATGATATAAATAAAGGAATTGCAAGGCAAATCCAGCTTAAATCCATTCGTGAAATCAAATGTACCGTACACCATGACGGTAAGAGTTGATCCGCAGGCTGAAAGGTCAACCTGGTTATCTACTGTAACTGTTTTTCCGGCGGGGATAATTACACTGTCGTTGCATGTGGGTACACGGTTTATGCCCGAGAACGACCAGGTGGAAGCGGAAGACCAACTGCCGTTTGCAACTGCTATGCCTACTGACTTTGCTGCGTAGGCATTTTCATTGTTGCTTAGATTTATAAAAACGGTGATACCAACTGTCAACATAGCAACAATAGAAGAGGCAATAAAAATTCTTTGCCTCACAGACATTTTCAATGTCTGCTGCCTTACCATCCTTATCCTTCCTGTTCTTCTCATGCTGTGTCTTGTAATTTGCTTTGAAAATATCTCCTCAGAGCAATTCCTGGTATTGTCAGTTTAATCCACAAAATTTTACAATAATTTCTCAGGAATGTTAAGTAGCCACACTGTGTATGCTTACATATGTAAGAAGTAAGGTATATTTTAAGGGAGAAGAAAAAAAATGCGGTATAAAATGAAACCTTTCGAAATTTGATAAAAAGAGAATCTTATTTCCTGACCAGTTTCTTAACGATTGTCGTTTCGCCTGATATTATCTTCAAAAAATAGATGCCGGGCTGAAGATTGTTGCCTTTGTCAAAACTAAAAGTGTGACTTCCTTCAGTTTCTTTCACTTCCGATTGGTGTAACAACTGTCCGTTGGTACCGCTGAATTCAAAATGCACAATTGCATCTGAACCAAGTTTATATTTTACTTCAAAGCCTGTCTCAAAAGGATTTGGGCCAAAAGATTCCAGGGTCAGTAAGGCAGGTTTAACCTGGTAAAAGATGACTTCACGTACATTGCTGTAAGTAGTAACTCCACTTTGCGAAGTTTGCCTGATGCGGTAATACATGATTCCTTCCTGGGGATTGGCATCATTGGAAGCATACCTCATGATGCTTGAAGAATTTCCTGTTGCTTTTTCTCGGCTCATTTCTTCGAAGTTGATTCCATCTGAACTTTTTTCTACGGAAAAATAATCACAGTTATATTCAAACTCAGTACTCCAGTTTAAAGCAATTTCATTTCCTACTTGTTCTGCTGTGAATGTCCGGAGTCCGCAAACCGCTTTCAAACCGGTCTGCCGGCCCACACTCATTGCGGAAAAGTCTGTCATAATTTCTGCAGACACAGTTCCAATACCCGCAATTACCCCTGAACCTGTTGCTGCCGGAGCGCTCCAAGTGGTACCTGTCCAGTTTACAATTCCAAGCTGTCCTGTTTGGAAATTCGGATCAATTGTATTTTCAGTTCCCTTATATGAAATGGTAAGTCCTGAAACCAATCCTGGTGCAGAAATATTCCACCACCTGTCGACAAGATTGGTTGTTGAATAATTCGCTGCAAGCGTAGAAAGATTTACAGTCGATCCATTCGCCACAGGCAAAGGCAGGTTGTCCGTGCCAATCGTAGCATACGTTGAGACCGTTACATCTGAATTGATTGAAACGATCACAAATAAGCGAACAGGTAGATAAGTGCTTTGGCTTGTTCCAAATGGAAATTCATGAAGACCTTTGTTCATTCCTTTCCAGGTCACAATTCCCGGTGTCAGTCCTGTAAGTTCACTGTTGATGTAACCGGTGGTCCTTGTAATTGCCTGTGGGGTTCCTGTATTCAACGTGAGTGTTTTGCCACCAAGATTCAACTCGCCATTGGTAAGAATAATTTTTGTACGAACGATCACAGGATTATTCATCATGGCCTTGGCAAGATTGCCTGCCATATTTATTTTCAGTATTCCATATTGATTTTGCACCGGTGGTATGCCTGCATAATTTCCTGTTACAACCTGGTTTGCTGTACCGTTGTATTCTACGGTGCTGTAGGAGTTCAGGGAATAGGACATATTGCTGCTTACTCCTGCATTGACGGTTCCGTCATAAAATCCTTGTGCACGTTGTGTGACGATGGTTGCATTCGAGTCGGCAGAAATAAAAGAATATGGATAGGTTCCGTTGGACATCACCTGGTTTGTACCAAGGTTTAGAATTCCGCCGGCAACGACCTTCACCATTTCATTTCCCAGCACAGGGAAAGATGCTGCAATCAAATTTCCCGTTACAACTTTAAGCGTGCATGATTTACTGATAACCTGCTTTACCTGCGACAGTAATGCAAAAGTGCTGTTGCGCGAATAGGTGATCATACCTGCGCGTTTATAATTAAGGATTCCGAATGAAGTGCAGGTGCCAACACCGGCCCTTGTCATGGATGCATTCCCGCCCACGGAAAATGTGCTGCCTGATACTACCAGCAAATGGTCGGCAGAAGTGTTTGAAGTGTTGCTGTCGAAAGAAAACAAACCACTTACCTGGCTGAAATTATTCTGGATATTAAACGTGAATGGAACTGTTGCAGGTGTTGTGCTGTTGTTGTGAATCCAAACCTGGCCGCCTGTTTGCGAATAAGTTCCGGTAACGGTCATGTTGGTCGCATTGTCACCTCCTTTGATAGTAAGTTGTCCGGCGCTGATGGCGAGATTTCCATTCAGCGTGATGGTCGCAATTCCGTTGTTGCGGGATAAGAAAACAATTCCGCCTGTTACAGAAACGTTGTTATTAAATATAAGCGTGTTGGAATGAGAAGCTGAAGGTGCACCATAGTTGAAACTGACATTGCATCCGCTGATGGAAGTAATTCCATTCACAGTTACGTTTTCTGTGCCGGCAGCTGCAGAGCTGGTTACTTCGGCATTCAGCACGCCGCCGATGGTTAAGTTTCCCCCGATATACAAGTTTACCAGTACTGTATTGATGCTGTTGCCAATTGATGATATTGAAGCTACGCGGAATTTATCCGTGGCATTCTGGAACTGGATGCTCAGGTTCTGAATGATGTTCATGGAACACAAACCGCCTGAAGTCCGGCATCCGCTTTGTCCCATAAATATTCCTCCTGTGAGCTGGATGTTCCTGAAAGTTGCATTGAACAAACCGGAATTTGTAGTGGACACATTATAAATTATCCGGGTATCACCACCAGATTGTGAAAAGGTGCTGTCCACAGTGAATGTAGCATTCCCGTTCGACACTCCTGCGTAGCCGGTATTGTTGATCACCTTTACGTTTCCGTAGTTCGTGAAATTTCCGGTAACGTGCAGGATGATATATCCATTTCCGTTATTGATTCCGTAAAACGTCCCGCCATTGTTAGTGACCGAGCTCGTTGTAAATGTAAAGATGCCCGGATGTGTGCCATGGTGGAGATAAAGTGCGGAGTTGATATTTTTTAAAATGATTTTGCCGATGCTGGTGCTGCTGATCACTCCTGATTTATCGAGCGTAATCCATCCCATGTCAATAGTAAGGGTTCCAATTACCTGGTGAAGCTGGAACCCGTTGTTCTGGTTCCACTCTGCAATGGCAGTTCCGTTAAAGCTGTTCAGTTCCAGGTTTCCGAAATTTCCGGTCACATAATTGGTTAGAGGAATCATGTAGTCGAACCACCTCTTTATGATCAATGTGCTTGTAGGAGAAAACGTTTCAATGCCGTTTGTAAATAATGTTGTTCCCGCTGCTGTATTGTTTCCCGGATCCCAGGTAAAAACGGAATTGCTGCCAAGCTGAAATCCCAATCCTGAATTGGTAAGTGAAATATTACCGCCATTCATGGAGACGTTTCCATTCACAATAATATTCCCGGTAACTGAAAGCGTATTGCCGGTATTCCATGTGAGTGTTCCGCCGATATCTACAATCAAAGTATGTATTGTCTGGTTGGTGCTCACGGTAATCGTATGACCCTGGGCAATCGTTATATTGTCAGTAGGTGAGGGGGAACCGGAAGGTGACCAGATGGCAGAAGTTGTCCAGTCGCCGGAAGCAATTGAAACCCTGTTGATGGAATAACTTTGACTGGCACATGCTGATATCACCAGCACCAGGGTCAGCATTCGAAAATTAAATTTAGTTGAGTTCATCGGTCCCTGCTTCGCTATTAATGATTGTCGTTCACGCCTGTGTTGACGTCGGATTTTACAGCGCGCACCAGCAACGTGTTTGGACCGGGTTGCGGGGATGTTTTCAGAACCGGTGCATCCAATGTCATTTCTGTAACGGGCGCATCTTCAGTAACCATGTATGTGCTGCCTGCTGCCATGGATTGATCCACCCTGCTTGTTTTAAAAAAAATAATAATCGCCAGCATCACACAGCAACTAAAGGATGCGGCAACAATCAGTACCATTTTACGGTTCAGCTTTTGTCGTTGTCTTCCCCGCGGACCGATCTTGTTGGTTTTCTTTTGCATAATCAAAGGCAGAAAAGTGTATCCACACTTCTCACCGGAAAATTTTACCTTGTTATGCCACATGATGTTGACTGACCAGGTTAAGAAATCTTACAACCGTAAGGTTTCCGGCGTTTATGTAACAATATCTTTGCAGTCTTTTTTAATGTAGAATTCAGCAAGTGACAGATTATTTAGATATCATCGGTTCAAAATCCGGAAAGCAATTGTATGGGTACCAGTCGGACGCCATTGATGAAATCATCGGCAGGCTGAAAGACCACCCGGCACGTTATAACCTG
>Ga0190274_10002071_pt1 | contig 11771 bp, 12 predicted proteins | sample Popmic531T_FD_133002 | JGI IMG/M metagenome (GOLD analysis project Ga0190274, IMG submission 133002) | Populus adjacent soil microbial communities from riparian zone of Yellowstone River, Montana, USA - 531 T | ecosystem: Environmental > Terrestrial > Soil > Riparian zone | place: USA: Montana...
CGAGCCGATCATGAAGATCGAGGTGGTCAGCGAGTCGGAGTACCTCGGCAACATCATCGGCGACATCAACCGGCGGCGCGGCCAAGTCACCGATCAGGGTCAGAAGGGCGCGCAAGTCACTGTGGTCGGCTTCGTGCCGCTGTCCGAGATGTTCGGCTACATCAACTTCCTGCGCTCGAGCACGAGCGGCCGCGGCACGTTCACGATGGAGTTCGACCACTACTCCGAAGTGCCGGCCGGAATGGTCGCGAAGCTCATGGAGAAGGAAGCCTAGAGGCTTCGCTTCCCGCGACGCGACGGAGCAATGGTCCGGACCGCGCGCGCCAGACTATCCGCGTAGCCTGCGTGCGTTGCCGCCGCTCGGCGTATTCCCGTCGTCGAGCTGGGCCGCAATGTCACGGCGACTTCGGAATCGCAGCGCGAGCCCCCCGCGCGCGTGGTGCGTACTTCGCAAGAGAAAGCGGCGGTTGTTGCTGGCCCTTCAGCACAGCTGTACTGTGTCGCGCGACGAGAACCTCGGGATCTAATTCGGGACCTCTTCCATCGTGACCGCTCCGCTGCTCTCAATTGTGATGCCGGCGTTCAACACCGAGCGCTACATCGGAGCCACTCTCGACTCGGTCCTCCAGCAGAGTTTCGGCGACTTCGAGCTCATCGTCAGCGATGACGGGTCGACGGACTCGACGGTCGCGATCGTTCGTTCCTACGCCGAACGAGATCGTCGCGTGCAGCTGCTCGAACGCGGCAACAGGGCACTGGGCGGCGCGGCCGCAAACCGCAACCACGCGATTAGGCATGCTCGAGGCGAATGGATCGCGTTCTGCGACTCGGACGACCTCTGGCTGTCCGACCACGCCGACGTATGTGCCGCAGCCATACGCGAATCCCCGGACGCGGTCATCGTATTTGGCGACTACAGACGGTTCTCCGGTTCAATCGAGCTCGCGCAGCCGAGCACTCTCGAAGACAAACGGTTTTTCGCTCTCGGTTCCGACTACGTTCAGGAAGTTGCCCGCACCGCCTCCGGAATCGAGATTTATCGGATGCACTCCGATCGCCTGCTGAAATTCTGCTGCCTCCGTTATTGTCCGCTCTCGACGTCGGCCGTCCTGTGCCGGCGCGAGACGATGGTGCGCAATGAGATCGGGTTCAACGAGAGTTGGGTGATCAACGAAGACTTCCACGCATGGATGCGCATGTTGGAAGTCGGCCCCGCCGTCGCGATACGCCACGTGCTCTACTACTACCGGCAGAGACCGGATAACGCCACGAGCGACGTGATTCGCGTGTACGAAGGGATGGCTCGATCGCACGGCGCATGGATGCACCGGATCTGGGAGCAGCTGTCCGGCCAAGAGCAGCGTACCTATCGGGACAAAGTCGCCGGATTCCTAGGCGCCGCCGCTTGGCAGCATTCGCGAAAGGGCCAGGTCGTGCGGGCGGTCTCGGCGCAGTTGCGATTGCTCAGGGTGCGTCGATCGCCGGCGGATTTCTTGGCAGTCTTGCGGACGTTCGCGCGCTCGCTCGTCTGGGGCGTGTTCGCCTTGTTCGGGCGACGCAGCGCTGAATCATCGATGTCTAGCGCTCGTGCAGAACCGGGGGCAGATGAGACGGGTTCTGGTGCGGCGTAATCATGAACCGCAGCAGCGTGCCATCCTTGGTCGTGAGGTGGATCTCGGCTTCCTGGCCGTTCGTCGTGAGCAGCTTCGGTGACGATGCGAGCACGTAGCCGCCGCCCTCGCGAACGTAGATCTCCGTCGACAGCATGATGCCGTTCGTCTCGATCGTCGGCACGATCACCATGCGGACATGGTCGTCGATCGCGCGGAACGCGACGTTGTCGTTCGCTTCGGTGACGACCTGGCTTTCCTCGACGCGGCTGTCGTTCATCGACACGCCGACGTCTAGCATTACGACGTCGGCAAAGCCTTTGGTCGCGACGAACAGCGCGCCGGCCGCCGTAAGTGCCGCGGCCGCCGTACCGAGCATGGGCTTGGCGCGGAAGCGAAATCGTGACGCGGTGCGGGCTGCATAGACGGCGGGGTGCACGTGCTCGACGTTCGGCACCTCGGCAGCGGGTTCGGCACGCACGATCCGCAAGCTCGCCACGTCGACCTCGAATACCGAGGCGAGAGCGCGCGCGGACTCGAACGAGGCAGCGCCCGTCTTCTCGATGCGTTGAATAGTGCGGAGCCCGAGACCCGAGACGGTCGCGAGATGCTCCTGGCTCCAAGCGCGGCGCTCGCGCTCGGCTCTGATTCTCTTCGAGTCGACTTTCATGTCCATCGGCGCTCTCCGATCCGGGAGAACGCTACCTTCGCGCGGGACGCCTCGATCCGCTACGAATTGAGGGCGCCACAGTTACGTCACAGCCCCGCCATGTGCCGGCGGCGGGGCGCCATTTCAAGCCTCAAGGCGCGGCGCAGCTCCAGTTTGCGGCATCCTTGAGGTCGCCCGAGCCGTCGTACTTCGCAGATTGCGGGTACGCGCAGATCGGCCGTTTGAGCCCCGAATCCAGGTTCGTGCCGAGCATCTGCGCGGGCGCGACGTCCTTCTCGCGCCACTGCTCGAGCGCCGTGATCGAGTCGAACGTATTGGGCCCGGGGCCGCCCCGGCAATGTTCCATGCCAGGCACGAGGAACAAGCGCATCCAGTCGTCCTGTTTCGGACCCAGCTCGCGGATCACGCTCTCGTAGTACAGGACCGTGTTCTCGGGCGTGATTCCGTTGTCGCGCCAGCCCGCGTACAGCAACAACTTGCCGCCCTGCGCCTCGAACGCGCGCAAGTCGGGGTCGACAGCGTCGACGAAGCCCGCTTGCTTGTCGATCAGCGGCATGTCGCGATCGAGGTCGAAGTTGTGCCAATCGTAGCTCTCGTTCTGGAAGCCGAGGATTCGGACCGAGTCGAACGCGAACGGGTTCGGCGGGTCTTGCGAGCTCTTCATCGGCGGAATCGCCACGCCGTAGGCCTGCCCGGAGAAGATCAGCTCGCCCTTGCTGTTCTTGAGGCCACCGTAGTACGTCTGCACGGTCTTGAGCTCGCCCGGCGTGAGACAGGCTTCGCCGGACTTACCCGCCGGGCACGCGAGCGACGCGTAATTGAACGAGCACTGCCGCGGGTCGTTCAAGAAACCCTCGTGCAACGTGTCGCACTGCGCGAGCACGGCGTCGTTCACTAGCTTCGCCTTCGCCTCCGGGAGCGCCTCGTCTGGATTACGCGCGAGCTCGATCGAGCGATACGCGCCCGCTGTGTGCATGTGGATGTGTCGGTTCGCGAGCGCGCCCGCGATGATGCCGTCGAAGTCGCCCGGATAGCGCTGCGCCGCCATCACGCCCTGCCGGCCACCCGTCGAGCACCCTTTGTAATACGAGTAGTCGAGCGGGGCCGCGTAGAACGCGTCGATGAGCCGCTTCGACTTCACCGTCATGTCGTGGATCGAGCGGAAAGCGAAGTCCGTGATCTTCTCGGGATGGCCGAGCGCGAACATGCCGGCCTGCCCGTCCGCCGCGGAATGGCCCGTGTCGGTGGCCGCCGTCGCGTAGCCGCGGCGCAGCGCTTCCTGCATATCGCCGTAGCCCTGGATCGCTCCGGCCCAGCCGCCGTTGCCGACCGCGAGGAACTTGCCGTTCCAGTTACTCGTCGGCAGCCAAAGCTCCACGTTGATGTTCGAATCGGGCGTCGGCTTCAACACCAGCGTCACTCGGCAATGCTCGGGGATCGGCTTCGCGGCCGGGGCGGCCGTGCCCCCGGGACCCGAGCCCGCGGGCGGCGTGAACACGCCGGCCGGGACGCTCGTCGCGGCGGTCACGGTCGCGCGCTCGAGCGCGACGCCCTGAAGCTGCTCGCACGGCATGTTGAGGCCGGCGGCCAGCGCGGTAACGAGTAGTCCGATCATGGCGGTTCCCCCTCTTGTTATGCGGCGCGCGGATCGGTTCCGCGAGGGAAACAGGATAGCGCTAAGCCGGCACCGAGCGCACCAGCGCCGGGTAGTACCAGAGCAACGTCCCGGCCCGGGCGAAATAGCTGACATAAAACGCGCCCCAGAGGCCGTGGTTGCCGTATGGCTCGAGCAGCCACCAGGCCGCGAGGTAGATCGCGAGCGTAACGAGCATCGCGTTGCGCATGTCCACGGTCCGCGTGGCGCCGATGAAGATGCCGTCGAGCTGGAACGACCAGACGCCGAGCAGCGGCACGAACGCGGCCCACCAGAGGTAGGTCCGCGCGGCCGCACGCGCCGCGGGGTCGACCGTGAGCAGATCCACCATCGCCGGCCCGAGCGCGAGCAGCACGCCCGTGATCAGCACCGCGATACCGGCCGCCCACAGCGTGGTGAGCTTCGCGGCCGCAACGAGCCCGGCGCGGTGCGCCGCGCCGATCGCGCGCCCGACGAGCGCCTCGGCCGCGAAGGCGAGCCCGTCCAGGAAGTAGACCGCGACCGTGACGAAGCTCATGAGAACGGCGTTCGCCGCGAGGATCACGTCGCCTTGCGACGCGCCGCGTGCGACGAACCATACCCACACGCAGATCAGCGCCAGCGATCGGACCATGATGTCCGCGTTCACGGCGAACATGCGCTTCAGCGCAGCCGCCTCCATGATTCGCTCACGCGCGAAGTGCGCGCCGAATCTGCGCAGGTGGCGAAGCGCGATCGCTAGCCCGACGGCGGCCGCAATCACCTCGGCGAGCAGCGTGCCGGCCGCGACGCCGCGCACGCTCCAGCCAAATACGATCACGAACAGCACGCACAAAGCGATGTTCGTGAGGTTCAGCACGAGCTGCAGCACGAGCCCGATGTCGGTGCGTCCTAGGCCAATGAACCAGCCGAGCAGCGCGTAGTTCGCGAGCGTCGCGGGCGCGGCCCAGATCCGCACGTCGTAGTAGTCGCGCGCAAGCGCCTCGACTTGCGGGCTGCCGCCGAGCAGGCCGAACGCGATTTCGCGGATCGGCCATTGCACGACCAGCAGCGCCGCGCCGACCGCCGCCGCGAGCAGCAGCGCACGCCCAAGGCTCGCCGCGACCTCGTCGCGGTTGTCGGCGCCGAACGCCTGCGCCGTTAGGCCCGTGGTGCCCATACGCAGGAATCCGAAGCCCCAGAACACGAACGTGAACACGAGCGCGCCGATGGCGACGGCTCCGATGTACTTAGGATCGGGGATCCGCCCGACGACGGCCGTGTCGACGAGTCCGATCAGCGGCGTCGAGACGTTCGAGATCATCACGGGCACTGCGATCGCGAGCACGCCGCGATGTGTGAGCGTGACTTTCAAGGTTTCAGGGCCTTCACGGACGGCGGCTCTCGCGACCGGAAAATGCTGGCCCTTATCATACGTCGCGCTCCAAGATCGATCGGCGGCGATTCGCCGGCGCGAATGGGTAGAGATCGCGGCGCGCTCGAGCGGCATAATCCCTTGGGCGTCACTGACGCTTCGCTTCGAGGAGTCCGCCATGAGCTACGCCGCTCGAATCGCGCTCGTCGCCGCTGCCTTGCTGGCGATCGGCGCCCTCGCGCAAACCACGCCGTTGCAACCCCTGCGGCTCACGCCCCAGGACCTAAAATGGGTCGCGACCGCGACGGACGCACAAAGGGCCCGCGTCGTCGGCGACGACCAAAAGCCGGGCGTATACGCGTATCGAGCCAAATTCCCCGCGAACTTTCGCAACGAGCCGCACTACCACCCCGACGACCGCATCGTCACGGTGATCTCGGGGACGTTGCACGTCGGCTTCGGCGAGCGGTTCGACGAGAGCGCGATGAAAGTGTTGCCCGCCGGCAGCCTGTGGACGGAGCCCGCGAAGCAGCCGCACTACGTCTGGGCCAAGGACGGGGAAGTCGTGATTCAGGTCATCGGCAACGGTCCGTCCGCGACAACTGAGGTCGCGCCGCCGCGGTGACATGATCAGAGAGCCCGGCAGCGTCGTCGCCGATCGCTACACCCTGGAGGCTCATCTGGGCACGGGGCGCTATGGCGAAATCTATCGGGCCGTCGATCGCCTGCTGTCGGATCCCTTGCTTCTCCAGGAGCACCGCGTCGCGCTGCATCTGCTGCACCCGCGGATCGCGCAGCACACGCGACTGCTGCAGAAGCTCGAGAGCAGCTACCGGGAACCGCATCTCTGGTCCCACGCGAACGTGGTCAAAGTGCGCGGATTCGGGAGTGAGCAGGGCCAGTATTTTCTCGTCATGGAGCTGCTCGACGGCGCAGCACTGCGTTCGCTGCTCGACGACGCGGCGTCCGAGCAGTGGTCGACGGCTCAGTCGTTCGCGGTGCTGCGCGCAGCCGGCGACGCTTTGACGTATGCGCACGCGAAAGGCGCCGTGCACGGCGATCTGAAGCTCGAGAATCTCTTCATCACCACCGATCGGGAGATAAAGGTCCTCGATTTGCTCCCGGGGAGCTCGCCGCGAGCCGAACCGTCGTTTGTCGAGGACGCGGCGCCGAACCGTCTTGCGAAACCGGACCCGCGCGACGACGTGTTCGGCCTGGCCTGTATCGCCTACGAGCTCTTGGCGGGGCAGCGGCCCTACGACGGACGCTCGGCGCTGGAGGCGTCGAATACCGGGCTCGCACTCGCACGGAGCCCGCGGCTCGACGCTCGGCAGTGGGACGCGCTCGCACGCGGCCTCGCGTTGAGCCGCGACTACAGGACCAAGACCGTGGCCGCGTTCCTCACCGAGCTCGGTGTCGCAAACGGCGAAACGTCGCTCGCCCCGCGCAACGAAACTGCCGACGCGCCCGCTGCCGCGCCCGCCGAGCCACGACCGCCGCGTGCGCAAGACGACGACACGCCGATCATCGGCGACCACTCCGGCAACTTCGACGCACGACCTGCGCAGGCGCTGGTTACAGAGCCGCCGCGACCGGCGCCGCGAAAGAGCGCCCGTGGGTGGCGCCTCGATCCTCAAGACGTTCACAGGCACGCGGAGCGCACGCGGCGTAACGAGCGGCGCGAGCCGTTCGGCATCGCGCGAGTCGCGACGCTCGTCCTCGTGGCGGGCGCCCTCGGTGCCGCGGGCTATTGGAACTACGAGGCGTTGCGCAGGCACGCGGTGGAGTGGCTCGCCCTCCTTCGCCCGCCGCCGCCGACCCCACCGGCGGCGGCCGAGCCCGCGCTCGCCGAGGCCGCGGTGCCCGAGCCCGCGTTACCCGCCGCGCCTGCACCGGCAACGGTTCCGCCACCGCCCGCGCCTCCTTCGGCGCCGGCCGCGCCGGAAACCTTCGAGCTCGAGGCTCGCACGATCTCAGTGTCGGAACGCGCGCCCGGCGCCGCGGTCATCCTTCGCCGCGGCGGCGGAGACCTCGGCGAGTCCTCGGTAGCTTGGTGGACTAGCGACGGCACCGCGCTCGCGGGGGACGACTACGCAGACCTCGGAACGATCATCGAGAAATTCGGCGCGGGTGAGACGACGCGCACGATCCACATTCCGATCGTTGGCGATTCCACGGCCGAAGGCGTCGAGAGCTTCTACGTGAACCTCGGCGAGCGCGAACGGCCCGACGGTAGCGTCGAGCCCGCCCCGCAGACAGAGATCGTGATCCAAGACGATGATTAGCGGATCGCGGCGATCAAGATATACGAGCGACCGACCGAGCCGAAGCCGCACTTCAGCGCAATGCGCTCACATCGGCGCCGTCATAGGACGGTACGCCGGCCGTGGCCGCGAGCTTCGATAGCTCGTGATTGCGGCGGTCGAGCGCCGCAGATGTCAGCAACTCGGTGCGCGTCACGCGCAGCGTCGTGACGCCGTCCGCCGTCTGCAGCGACACGATTCGAAAGCCATCGCGAACGAGCCGTAGCGACAACGCCTCGACCTTCGCGGAATCCGGACCCGAGAACGAAAACACCCACGGGAGCGCCGTGTCGATCTTGATCTCGTGGGAAGCACGCAGGCGCTGGTACTCGAGCTCGATCTGCGCGCCCGACAACGCAGAATCGAAATGCGCCGCGTGCACGGCCGGAGCGCCGCAAAGCAACGCAACGGCAACGGCGCGTACGGACATCCGCGCGATCTGGTTCGGCATGACCTGCCCCTCCTTGGTTGCGTCGGTACGGACGCGGGCGCAACTACGCGGGCGTTGCGAGCTTGAGTCCGACGATTCCCGCGACGATCAATGCAATGCTAGCGACGCGCGCGGTACTCATGGATTCACCGAGCAGCACGATGCCGAGGATCGCGGTACCAACCGCCCCGACACCGACCCAGACCGCGTAGGCGGTGCCGACCGGCAGCGCCTTCACCGCGAGCCCGAGCAAGCCCATGCTGACCACGAGCGCGACTCCCGTCCAGACGCTCGGCCAAAAGCGGGTGAAGCCTTCGGTGTACTTCAGGCCGATCGCCCAGCCGACCTCGAAGATTCCCGCAACGACGAGGATCAACCACGAAGCAGTCTGCGACATCGTCTCCTCCGTGCCGGCGGCGGCGAGAGACGGATTATCGCAGCTCGGCGCCCGGCGAATATACCGGGAAGCGCGACTCGAAGCCTGCCGGCGGCGGAGCCGCGTTGCGCATCCGAATCACCGAAAAGCCGAGCGTCGACGACGCCACCGCTTCCCGCAGCGCCCAGAGCGATGGCAATAGGCGGACCTCGACCTGGTCACGCAGAAGCTCGGCGATCGGATTGTCGATCTCGCGGCAGCCGATCGCATCGACCGCCTCGTACGTCGTGTAGTAGCCCGCGATCTCGTCCGCTAGCTCGAAGGGCACCGCGTCGAACGCATAGACGAAGACGCGAGCGACGACGGCGCGTTCGTACCACGCCGATTCGATCGCGACCACGGCCGTCGATTCGCCGAGAAAGCGAGCGCGATCGTCGGCCGTAGTCGCGGCGCGAGCGTAAAACGTCACACGCGGGCAGTCGCGCGGCAAGAGGTAGTTCTTCAGCCGCTCCGCCGTAATCGCCCACACCGCGCCGCCGCTCTCTGCCCGCGGCTCGAAACGCACGAGGCCGCGCTGCTCGCTCACGTGATAGAGCTCGCGCGGCGTGGTCGGTGTGCTCGTTTGTCGGGTCATCGTCCCCCCAATCATTCGACCGTCACGCGCTCGCGCCGGCTCAATCGGCAGATCGGGATCGCCTCGCCGCGCCGATGCCTGCGATGTCATGCGCGCGACCCGGGACCGGCGCATAGGGCGAGCACGTCCGACAGCTCGCCAATGACGGCGGTGTCGGGCACGACGGCCTGCCAGTAGGGCACGTGCTTCCACACCGCGACCAACCCCGCGCGATGAGCGCCCTCGACGTCGACCACGGGATGATCGCCGACGAACATCGCCTCGTGAGCCGCAACGCCGCAACGCGCGAGCGCACGACGAAAGATTTCGGCGTCGGGCTTGCGCACGCCTTCCTCCTCCGACACGAGGATCGCATCGAACGTCGTCGCGAGGCCCAGCGCAGCTATCTTGCGCCGCTGCCGCGGACCGAGGCCGTTCGTGACGATACCGAGCTTCAAGCCCCGCGCGCGCAGCTCGGCGAGCGCGCGGCGCGCGTCGTCCGACAGCTGGCAGTGCGCGTCGTAGCGGTCCCAGAAGTGCGTGACGAGCCGTTCCGCGAGCGCGTCGTCCAAACGCCAGCGGCGCACCAGCTTGCGATAGCCGTCTTCCTTTACGCCGTAACCGTGATCGTCCATCTCGTGGGCGTCGCGTAAAAAATGTTCGCGCGACAGGCCGCGCAAATCCGCGGCGAACGCGTCGTATTGCTCCTCGAACAGCGCGGCTGCAAGCCGGTCGCGGTCGTAGAGCGTTCCGTCGAGGTCGAACAGCACGGCCTTGATCGTCACGGAGCGAAAGTCCACGCGTGGGCGCGCCGCGCGCTTAACCTCGCGAGAACGGCAGCGAGCCGCGGCACGTGACGACGCCCGAGCCCGCGACGATCTCCCCGATTACGTACGCGTCCTCACCGTGCGCCGCGAGATGCGCGAGCACCTCGGCGGCGTGGGGCTGCCGGCACACGAGCGTGAGACCTACGCCGAGGTTGAACGTCCGCAGCATGTCCGCGTCCGGCGCGGCAGCCGCTCGCCGGATCCGCTCGAATACCGGAGGAATGCGGTAGGCGCCCAAGTCCACGCTCGCGTCGAGATGCTTCGGCAGGATCCGGTCGAGGTTCTCACGGATACCGCCGCCCGTGATGTGCGCGAGGCCGGTCACGAGCTCGCGCGCGAACAAACCTTTCAGCGCCGGGTAGTAGCAGCGATGCGGCTCGAGCACCGCGTCGAGGAACGAACGGCCGCCGACGGTCTCGTTAGCGAGCGACGAATCGCGCTTCAACAGATCGCGGATCAGCGTGTAGCCGTTCGTGTGCGGGCCGGATGATGCGAGCGCGATCACCGCGTCGCCGCTCTCGATCTTCGCGCCGTCGACGATCTTCGCACGCTCGACGATGCCGATCACGCTCGAGCCCAAGATGTAGGTGCCTTCCGGCACGACGTCGGGCTGCTCGGTCGTCTCTCCGCCCGTGAGCGCACAGCCCTGCGCGGCGCACGCCGCAGCGCATGCGGCGACGATCCGCGTGACGATCGACTTCTCCATCCGGCCGCAGATGATGAGATCTTGCACGGCGAGCGGCTCGGCGCCCATCACGACGCAGTCGTTGATCAAGTGGTTGATCATGTCGAAGCACACGGACTCGATTCGGTCGTGCTGCGCCGCGAGCACCTGCTTGCTGCCGGGCTCCTCGGTCTTCATCACGAGCACCGGCTCATCGAAACGGCGCACGTCGAGCGCGAACAGCGATGCGAACGCGCCGACGCGGTTCAAGACGCGCGGGTCCTTGCCGTCGATCACGGCGCCGAGGCCGGCCTTCGTGTCGTTCGCGACGTCGATGTCGACGCGGTATTTCATGGTTCGGTCCGAAACAGCTGCCGGAGGATGCGAAGGATACCGTAGCGCCACGGGCTGCGCGCCTTCGTCTAGGACGACCGCCGAGCCGCCTCGTCGATCAGCGACGGGCACCACCGGTGAGAACCTCGAGCAACCGGGGGAGCTCGGCGAGCGACCGAATCATGGGCCCGGCATGATCCCCTGACTCAACACGCCCGCGATCGAGCCATACACCGGTGAGACCGGCGCCGCGAGCACCCTCCGCGTCGATGTCGTACGCGTCACCGACGTAGACCGCGTCGCGCGGATCGACACCGCATGCGGCGCAGACGTGCAGGAAGATCTTCGCGTTCGGCTTCGGGCTTCCGCAATCTTCCGAGATCGTGACGTGCTCGAACCTCTCGGCAATCCCGAGTCTCGCGAGCTTGAGTCGCTGCTGCGACGAACGGCCGTTGGAAATCACGCCGAGACGATGGCCGGCTAGCGCGTCGAGGCACGGTCGCACGTCAGGGAACAAGATCCACGCGTTTTCGTACGCGGCGAGGTAGATCGCGAAGAGGCGCTCGATGTCGTCTTCCGGGAGATCGGCACCGAACGTGTCGAGCATTCGTGCACGGCGCTGCTCGTCGTAGGTCAGCTCGCCATTCAAGAAACGATCGAAGCTTCGGCGATGAGCTGCGGACCAACGCGCGAGAAACGCGTCTTTCCGTAGCGCGCAGCTGCTGGCGCGATACAGCGCTTCCCCGCCGACGCGGAATGCCGCGTCGTGATCCACTAGCGTCGCGTCAATGTCGAATAGCACCCACATCGAGCTCGCTCCAGGCTCAGCCGTCACGCACGACGCGCGAAGAGAGGTCGGCGCTCATCGAACCTGCCTAGCGCCGCGCGGCGGGAGCGCGCGGCCGGCCGCTCACCGGATTGTCATAGTGGAACGGCAAGTCGACGATCCGCGGGAACG
>Ga0190274_10002072_pt1 | contig 11768 bp, 12 predicted proteins | sample Popmic531T_FD_133002 | JGI IMG/M metagenome (GOLD analysis project Ga0190274, IMG submission 133002) | Populus adjacent soil microbial communities from riparian zone of Yellowstone River, Montana, USA - 531 T | ecosystem: Environmental > Terrestrial > Soil > Riparian zone | place: USA: Montana...
CGGCGCTCGAGCGACCGATCCTTCTCGATGTACTTCCGGTACTCGGCCGGCGTCGTCGCGCCGATGCAGCGGATTTCACCGCGCGAGAGCGCCGGCTTCAGAATGTTGGCGGCGTCGAGCGACCCTTCGGCGGAGCCCGCGCCCACCAGCGTGTGCAGCTCGTCGATGAACACGATGATGTTCGGGTTGTCGGTGAGCTCCTTCATGATGGCCTTGAGGCGCTCTTCGAACTGCCCGCGGTACTTCGTGCCGGCGACGATGAGAGAGATATCCAGGGCGAGCACGCGCTTGTCGGCAAGGAAATGCGGCACATCGCCGCAGACAATCTTCTGGGCCAGGCCTTCGACAATGGCGGTCTTGCCGACGCCCGGCTCGCCGATGAGCACGGCATTGTTCTTGGTGCGGCGGCAGAGCACCTGCTGGACCCGCTCGACCTCGAGGGCCCGGCCGACCAGGGGATCGAGCTGGTTCTTAACCGCGGCTTCCGTGAGGTCGCGGCTGAATTCGGCGAGGAGCGGCGTTTCCTTCGGGCGCGCCGGTGCCGTTTTCTCGTTGAGCAGCTGCACGATGTCCTCGCGCACGCTGGAGAGCCGCATCCCCTTCTCGTACAGGATGGACGCGGCCACCGATCGTTCTTCCCGAAGAATTCCGAGCAGCAAGTGCTCGGTGCCGATGTAGGTGTGGAGCAGCCGATCCGCTTCCTCGGCGGCGTATTGGAGGACGCGCTTCGTCTCGGCGCTGAAGGGAATCTCGACCGAGGTCGACACCTTCTCGCGAAAGACCGTGCGGCCTTCAATCTCTTTCCGGATGCTCTCGAGCGACAGGTGGGATCGCGCGAAGATGCGGCTCGTCAGCCCTTTGCCTTCGCGAATCAGGCCGAGCAGCAGGTGCTCGGTCTCGATGGAGGTGCTGCCGAGCTGCGTCGCCTCATAGCGAGCGAAAAACAGCACGCGCCGTGCACGTTCCGTGTAGCGTTCAAACATTCGACCGTCCGCCTGAAATCCGGCCTTTCATGCCGTGTGTGCCTAATGGTCATTATACGGCATGCGCCGCGCCGGCCCGGCCCGCGGACCGCCGCCACGGCGGTGTTTCCCAGTCGATCTGCACAGGCCTGCACGGCCAAAAACGCGTGTCAGGAGGAGATGGCCGGAAGCGGACTACTCCGACCGGCCTCCGCCAGCCGCCCACTCTCCAGACGCATGATGCGATCGCATGCAGCAGCCAGTGCTGGATTGTGGGTCACGATGATCGACGTCAGGCCATGCTCGCGATGCATCTCGCGCAGCAGTCTATGAAGATCTCGAGCCGTGGCCTCGTCGAGGTTGCCCGTGGGTTCGTCGGCGAGCAAGAGCGCCGGCCGGCAGACAAGCGCCCGCGCCACCGCGACACGCTGCTGTTCGCCGCCCGATAAAGTGCCAGGCCGGTGGGCAGCCCGATCGGCGAGGCCCACCCGCGAAAGAAGCTCGGCCGACCTGGCGCGCCGCTCGGCCGCGCTGGCGCCGCCCAGAAAGAGCGGCATCTCAACGTTCTCCTGCGCCGTGAACTCCGCCAGCAGGTGATGAAATTGGAACACAAAGCCGACCTGCCGGTTGCGAAACACCACACGGGCCTCGTCGTCCAGGCGATCGATTGACGTGTCGCCGACCCGCACCGATCCGGTGTCAATCTGATCGAGCCCACCGAGCACGTGCAGCAGCGTGCTCTTCCCCACCCCGGAGGCCCCGACAATCGCCACCATCTCGCCGGCCTCGACCGACAGGTCGAGCTCCCGCAAGACATCCAGCCGTCCGCCCGGGGCGTTGTAGGACTTCGAGAGACTGCTGACCTCAATGAACGCCATCGCCTACTCGTTCCGGAGCGCTTCAGCGGGATCGATCTGCCCGGCCCGCCGCGAGGGATAGATCGTCGCAACAAGACACACGACGATCGCCGAGACGACAACCGTGACGAGATCGAGCGGCTCGACGCGAAACGGCAGGTATGTGATCTGGTAGACGTCACCGGGCATCTTGATGAGCTTGTAGCGTTCGGCGAGCAAGCAGGCGGTCACACCCAGCACGGCACCAGCGCCCGTCCCGACGAGACCAATGACCAACCCCTGATAGACGAAGATGCGCCGGATCACGCGAGCCGGCGCACCCATCGTGCGCAGAATCGCGACGTCACGTGTCTTTTCCATGACGAGCAGCACGAGCGACGCGACGATGTTGAGGGCCGCGACCATGACGATCAGGCCAATTGCGAGGGAGATGGCAATCTTCTCGAGCCAGAGCGCCGAGTAGAGAGGTCCATTGATCTCGATCCAGTCACTGACCTGATAGTTCTGACCGAGTCGTTGCTGCAGGGACTTGCGCACGGCCGGGGCCTGTTCGATATCGACGAGCCGAATCTGCATCATGTCGGGGCCGGCGCGCTCGAGGAGGCTCGCTGCCGTGCCGAGCGTGACGAGGGCATAGGTCGTGTCGACCAGGTTGAACCCGAACCGGAAAATGCCTACGACCTCCATAAAACGATGCCGCGGCACGAGTCCGGCGGGCGAGGCGGTCACGGCGGCCGTCGTCACCCTGATGACGTCCCCCACCCGCACGCCGAGCGAGGCGGCCAGGTCGGCGCCGAGCAAAATGCCGTCCTTGGCACCGTCCGGGCGATTTGACAGCGCCGCGAGTGACCCCGATCCTGCCGCGAGCGCCGCGACGATGTCAGTGACTTCGGGCTCCAGTGCCGGATCGATTCCTTTGATGACTCCAGTCTTCGTCTGCTGTGCGATCGATCCGAAGATGGCCGCCCCTTCGGACACCGCCGGCGCCGTTCCAACAACACCGGGCAGCGTCAGACGCGCGCGCTCGGCAGCCACGTTTTCGATGCTGCCGTCGAGCTTGAAGACGTACACATGCGCAGCGGTTCCGATGATGCGATCCCGAAGCTCACCCTGCACGCCGGTCATCAACGCGAGCGCGATAATCAGCGCCATGACCCCGACACCGACGCCGAGGATCGACACGAGAGAAATCAGCGAGATGAACGCCTGGCCTCGTCTTGCAGTGAGATAGCGACGGGCGACAAACCAGGAAAAGGACATAGCCAGCTCGATGCTAGGGCCTGCCGTGCGGGATATGCGGCTCATCGTCGTCGCCGCGTGGCGCCGCGTCGGGTCCACCGGCCGGCGCCCGCGGTCGCAGGAGCGGGAACAGGATCACGTCACGAATCGAGGGACTATTGGTGAGGAGCATTACGAGGCGGTCGATGCCGATGCCCTCGCCGCCGGTGGGCGGCAGACCGTAGGTCAGTGCACGAACGTAGTCCTCGTCCATCTGATGAGCCTCGGCGTCACCAGCTACGCGATCGCGGATCTGCGCTTCGAACCGCCGCCGCTGCTCGGTCGGATCGTTCAGTTCGCTGAAACCGTTGGCGATCTCGAAACCGCCGGCGTAGAGTTCGAACCGTTCGACGGTGTCCGGATCGTCCGTCTTCTGTTTCGACAGCGGTGAGACCTCGGTCGGAAAGTCGTACACAAACGTGGGCTGCAGAAGGAGTGGCTCCCACATCGCCTCGAAAATCGTCGTCGCGATGCGCCCGGCGCCGTGCGCCGGCGCGACGTCGAGGCCCAGCGCTCGCGCGACTGCCGCGGCCTTCTCGCGATCGCGCAGACCCTCTGCGGTGACCTCGGTGCTCAGTCGCTCACTCGCCTTGTCCGCCGCCGCCTGACGCAACGACAGGCGGCGATAGGGCGCGACGAACGACAAGGTGTGCTCGCCAAAGGGCAACGCGAGCGCACCGGCGACCTCCCCGATGACAGCCGTCAGCATCGTCTCGGTCAGTGTCATCAGATGTTGGTAATCCACGTACGCTTCGTAGAACTCGAGCATCGTGAATTCCGGATTGTGCTGCGTCGAAATCCCCTCGTTGCGGAAATTCCGATTGATCTCGTACACCCGTTCGAAACCGCCGACGGTCAGCCGCTTGAGGTAGAGCTCCGGCGCGATTCGCAGATAAAGATCGAGATCGAGGGCGTTGTGGTGGGTCACAAACGGCCGTGCCAGCGCGCCGCCGGCGAGCGGCTGCATCATCGGCGTCTCGACCTCGAGAAACCCGCGGTCGTTGAGGAAAGTACGGATGGCCGCCACGACGCGCGCGCGCTTCTCGAAGACCCGACGCGAGTCGGGATTGACGATCAGATCGAGATAGCGTTGCCGGTAGCGGGCCTCCACATCGCTGAGGCCGTGCCACTTCTCGGGCAACGGCGTCAGGCATTTCGCGAGCAACGTCAATTCGGACGCCCAGATTGTCAGCTCGTTGGTCCGAGTGCGGAATACCCGGCCGGCCACGCCGATCAGGTCGCCAAAATCGAGCAGCTTGAACAGCTGAAAACTGCGTTCGCCCATCGAGTCGGCACGCACGTAGATCTGCAGGCGTGCAAGGCCGTCTGAGAGCACGAGAAAACTGGCCTTGCCGAAGCTGCGGATGCCGAGAATGCGTCCGGCTACCTGTACCGCAACAGGCTCGGATTCGAACACGTCGGCCGGCGTCGCGCCGTGGCGCTCGACAAGGGTGGCAATCGCGCCGGTGCGATCGAAACGGCTCGGATATGGCGGCAGGCCGAGAGCCACGATCTCCCGGAGGTTGGCGTGGCGCTGCGCAATCTGTTCTTTCTCGTTCGACATGATCTGGTTACGGCCGGGCCGCTGGCGTTTCGTTCTCCGCGGCCTTTCGGACCGCATCGAGCACGCCGTTCACAAAACGAACGGCTTCCTCCGTACTGAAGCGCCGCGCCAGCTCCACGGCCTCGTTGAGCACGACGGCAGCCGGCACGTCGTCGGCATGACGCAGCTCCCAGATGGCCAGACGCAGGATGAGCCGATCAATGACAGCCAGCCGGTCAAGCCGCCAGTTGGTCGAATGCCGCGTGACGATGGCATCGATGGCATCCAGGTCGGCAACCGTGCCCTCCACAAGCGCCGCTGCGAAGGATCGCACGGACTCGGCGGCATCCGGCGCGTGCGCGCCAAAGTAGGCCTCGATGGCCGACGCCGGATCCGTCCGGCCGACCTCCCAGAGATAGAGGATCTGCAACGCGGCTTCACGAGCCTGCCGTCGTGGACCGCTCACGTGCGGCCTTCAATCGATCGAAACAGAGCCGCCATGCCGAGCGCCGCGAGCGCCGCCTCGCGTCCCTTGTTGCCCGGCCCCGCGCCGGAGCGCGCCATCGCCTCTTCGGCAGTGAGCGTCGTGAGCACGCCGAAGGATGTTGGCACGCCCGACGCCTGTCCGGCGCGCATGATCCCGTGCGCGGCCGCGTGCGCGATGTAGTCGAAGTGCGGGGTCTCACCTTTAATGAGGCAGCCCAGGCACACAATCGCTTCGAATCGTCCGGTCGCTGCGAGGCGGCTGGCGGCTTGCGCCAGCTCGTATGCTCCGGGAACGACAAACCGCTCGATGCGATCATCGGGGACGCCGGCCTCCACAAGTGCGTCGTGCGCACCAGCTTCGAGCCCATCCGTGATGAACGCGTGATACTCGGAGATAACCAGGGCGATGCGCATGGCCTAGCGGAATGCGAGGAACATCATCCAGCCGACCAAGTAAGCGCCGACGACCAGACCGGTGAACAGTCGCAAGCCCATTCGCATCTGCTGCCGGCCGTCGTCGTACAGCAGCGTCGCGAAGACGGCCGACACGAGAGCGGCAAACAGCATCATCACCCCAAGATGCGTGGTCATTGGGTACGCGCCGCGGCACGGTCGTAGGCGTCGAGCACGACGAGCGCGTTGAGCAGTCCGCTGGTGATAAGGAAGGTACTGCCGTACTCGTAGGTGATCGCCGTCACATTCCCGGTACCCCACCCCCCGACAGCTGCAGCCAGGCGCGGCAGGCCGAGCGCCCATTGCGCCACGGCTGCAAGAAAGACGAGTGGGTCGGAAAGCTGGAACGGGAAAATCCGCCCTTGAAACGCGAGGCCCAGCACGAACATGACAAAAATACAGAGCCCAAGTGTCACGCCCTTGCGCACCTCGCCGAGGGCGACTTGCGCCGCGCCGGGCACGAGCCATGCGAGCAGCAGAAGCGCGGGAGCTCCCAGTCGAGCCTCACCGTCGCTCGCGCGCGGGGCGCGCGAGGGCGCGTTGGCGGGAGGGACCATGGCCCGTCAGTTTACCTGATTGGCTCGGATGGCCCCGAAGCGACGGCCGTCACGGCCCACGCGGCCGCGGCTCCGAGCGGCAGCGCCGCGAGCGCACGCCACACGCTCGTCACGGCGAGTGCACCACTCCATTCGATGGCGAGTGTCGCGAGCGTTGGCAGCGCTGTCAGCGCGAGCACCTGCGTGATACGCCTGGGCGACGGAATCGCGCGACGCCGCATGCCGAGTAGCGCTACGAGCGCGCCTATCGGCGCGGAGAAATAAAGCCCGGTGCAGCGGGCGCACACCGGCCAGGTCACGGTACGACTCTGAAAGGATCGCTCCGGACGTTGATGACAGACGCGCGACGCGATGAGATAGATCGTCGTCGTGAAGGCCGGAGCTTCACCACGGATGCGCTCGAGGGTGGCCGCTGAAAGGAGAGCCGGCCACAGTATCGCCGCCGCCACGAGCCAGGTGCGCATGACAGATCAGCTAACCCCTCTTTTCACCACACGCCTGCGCCGAATTCGACGACGTACGACAGATGTTCGATGTCTACGGCGCCCGTGGCCTTGACGCCCATACGGACCCCCCAGAAATCGAAGAGCGCGCCGAACACCCGGTTAGGCGCGCGGAACCTGAATTTCACACCGACCTCCCCCGCGAACGTCCGCGTCTTGGCAGGAGTGCCCTCCGGCGCGTCGACGCTGTCGGTCTCGATGCCGGCCGCCGCGTACTCATCGAACCATCGAGACGCCGACGGTGTGTACATCAACATCCACCCCCAGTGGCGCAGCTGATTGTCCCTGAAGTACAGCCGGTTGACCACGTACCCTCCGGTCAGTGGATCGTGAACGTTCTTGAAGATTAGGAGAGGAAAGGCAAACGCCAGGCTTGGCGATCCATCGTAGCGGTAGGCGACCGAGATTGGCTTCAATTCCCGGCCTTCTTGCAACGCCTCCAGAACAGGCGCGAACGTCGTACTCGAGACTTCGACCGGCCATGCATCTATCTCTTTGGCCGCGATCAACTTTTTCAGAGTCGCATCAGGTACGACCGACGAGAGCGGATACGGCCGCAGGACGTAGACGGCATTCTGAACGGCCCCGGCAGGATCGGGCCCCAGGCCTTCGCGAACCGGGCTGTCGGCTGGCAACGGGGGAAGGACACGGTGTTCGCGGAACCGCACCTTGGTCATCCACCCCTCGTACTTGCCGCTGAAGAGCGTGCCGCTGCGTAGCGTGTCGCGAACGCCCCAGGCATCGTTGATCCGGACGGTGACATCGTACCCGGGGGTGTAGTACCCGTCGGCGTTCTTGTCGGTCGCCATCGCGTGCTTGCCCTCTTCGACAAGCAGGTGCACGGGAAACCGCGTCTCGCTGTCCACGTCGAGGACGTTGGCGTACCACGCATTGCCGTGCGCGTCGCCGGTGACGCGGTTGACGATGATCAGGTAGTCCGGCGAGTCGCAGTGAAACCCTCGGAATCGCGCGAGATCTCCATTCGCCCGGCCCACAAGGATGCGGAAATGCGCCTGTTCGATGTCGTGGTGGTGCTGTCCCAGGCCGGCTTCTTCTGAGAAGTACGCGCTGTAAGTGAGTTGAAGCGACGTGACCGCGTCGAAGTTCAGAATCGATTGGCCGGGATCGGTCGCGTGCCGGGTGACAGCCGGGCCAGTTGCACCCTGCAGTCCGTCAACTCGCGTGACCTGGTAGTACACGACCGGGGATTCCGGCCGCGTGTCGAACGGAAACGGCTCAGGCAACCGGATGTTGCGACCGCTCCGACGTCCATTCAGCGGCTCGTCAGGCGAGAACCAGAAGACCGGCGCCGCATACGCCGCAAGCTGCTGCAGCGCCATCGATGCGGATGTCCCTCTCCAGACGATGCCGGGCACGCGGAACAACTCGTCGCACCCCTTCGCGGTACCGACGCCCTGTCCGTCCTCGGCGGCGGCCACAGCCGGTGCCACTGCGAGAGCCATCGTTACCAGCCACAGACGCGCGCTCGTCATAGTGAACTCCGTAGCGCACCGACTTGAGGGATGAAAGGCCCACGACGTCTCGCACGGCACGTCACGGGTCCTGTAGACGGTATCGCATTAATCCCTGAGGCGCACGCGAGGCTTCGAGAGACGACTACCGGTGTGTGTAGACGGAAAACTCCGTACCGCGTTACGGGATCGGGTCTAGTTGCAGAGGCCCGAAGTGTGCCTCGTAGCGCTGCGCGAACTCGCCCCACGTGTAGGCATGACTCTGTCCGCCGAGGTGCTCGAGGGCGTACGTCGCGGCCACACTCCCGAGCCGCGCGCAGACCACTGGCTCGGCGCCATGGGCCAGGCCCTTCATGAACCCGCCGCGAAAGGCGTCGCCAACGCCCGTCGGATCCTCGATTCGGGTCGGGGGCACCGCAGGAACGACCTGGTCGCCGTCGGCTGCAAACACGTGCGATCCGTGCTCGCCTTTCGTCACGACGAGCAGCTGCGATCGGGCCAGCACATCGGCTTCGTCGAGTCCCGTCTTCTGCCGAATGAGTTCGAACTCGTAGTCGTTGCAAATCACCATCGAGGAGCCGCTCAGCCCATCGACCAGTTCGTCGGCCTCCATGCGGGCACACTGCTGACCGGGATCGAAGATGTAGCGGATTTCCATCGTGCGGCACTCCTCCGCGTACTGCCGCATCGCCCCTGGATCGTTCGGCGAGATGATCACGAGATCAACAGGTCCCGCCGTTCGGAACGAGAGTTCACTCGCATGCGCCATGGCCCCGGTATAGAAGGACGCGATCTGATTGTTCGCGATGTCCGTGCTGCAGAAGAACGACGCGGTGAACTTGCCGGGTACCTCCCGTACGAGCGACGTATCGACACCGGCTGCCTCGAGCCAGCGCCGGTACTCGTCGAAGTCCTGACCAGCCGTACCCATGAGCGCCGGCCGTTCGCCGAGGAGCGCCAGTGTGTAGGCAATGTTCGGCGCACAGCCACCGCGGCGCTTATCCATGGTGTCGACAAGAAAGCTCAGGCTGACCCGCGAGAAGTGCTCCGGCAGGAAATGCTCCGTGAACGTGCCCGGGAAGGACATCAGATAGTCATAGGCGATCGAGCCGGTGACGACGATTCTCATGAGTTCACGTATTTGCCGACGAGTGGGGCAAGGCGGGCGCGCGTTGCGGCGGGCATCGCCTCAGGTCGTGTGATGATCGCCGACGCGAGGGCACGCGCGCACTCGCAGGTCCGTGCGATGGGCAACCCTTCGACCGTCGCCGCGATGACCTGCTGCGCCATGCGGGCGTTTTCCAGGAGGGTCGCCACAACCATGTCGACGGTGACCGCGTCATGGCCGGGATGCCAGCAGTCGTAGTCGGTCACGAGCGCGAGCGTCGAATAGCAGATCTCCGCCTCGCGTGCGAGCTTGGCCTCCTGCAGGTTGGTCATGCCGATGATGTCGAACCCGGCCGCGCGATAGGCGTTCGACTCAGCCACGGTCGAGAACTGCGGCCCTTCCATGCACACATACGTGCCGCCCTTGTGCACCGTCGCCCCCGCGCGCCTCGCCGCTTCGTGCAGCAACCCGCTCAACGGTGCGCAGAAGGGATGCGCGAAACCAACGTGGGCTACGATGCCGTCTCCAAAGAAGGTGCTCACGCGGCCGCGCGTACGATCGTAAAACTGGTCGGGCACGACCATGTGCAGCGGGCGGAAATCCTCGCGCAGACTCCCGACCGCACTCGCCGACAGAATCCACTCGACCCCAAGAACTTTGAAACCGTAGATATTGGCGCGGAAATTCAACTCCGATGGCATCAGCCGGTGGCCGGCGCCGTGTCGCGCGAGAAACGCCACCCGTTGCCCCCGCAGCGTCGCCGTGACGTACGGCCCCGAGGGCTCGCCGAATGGTGTTTCGACCACGCGGTCTTCGCGGTCGGTGAGTTCGGCCATGTCGTACAGGCCGCTGCCCCCGATAATGCCGATGCGCGCAGGTGTGGACATAAGAGTTGGGCCTGTCAGACGGCTGCCGGCCACGCGGATCAAGCCTCGATGGGCTCGACGCGCTTGCGGCCTTTCTCGAGCCGAATCACTCCAGCCGGGATGACTGGATCGTGCTCGAAGAAGATAACGTACTCGCCCTCGATGGCCTCAGGCATGAGCCGCTTCTTGGCGGCGAGCGTGTCGAGTGGATACAGGTCGTAACCCATAATCCACGCCTCGTCGACATGGGCCGCTGTCGGCATCAGGTCCGCGGCAAACACGACCGTCCGGCCTCCCGCCTCGATTCGCACGATCTGGTGATGCATCGTATGACCGCCCGTGCGGCAGAGCCGCACTCCAGGCACGATGTCGGTGTCCTCGTCGACAAAGTCGATGAGGCGTGCCTGCTCGAGGGGCAGATAGTTCTCCGCCAGATAGCTCGCGCGGTTCCGCTCGTGTGTGTGCAGCGCGTCCTGCCATTCACCGCGGCGGACGACGTGACGCGCTCGTGGAAAGGTCGGCGTCAGCACGCCATCAATGAGCGTCGTGAGACCGCCAACATGGTCAAAGTGGAGATGCGAGGCGACAACGATGCTGATGTCGCGCGCCGTGAGCCCTGCCGACGCGAGCGACAAGTCGAGGTGTTGAGTCCGATCGACACCATAGATGTCCACCTCCTTCTCGGCCAGCTTGCTGCCAATGCCGGCATCGATGAGGATGTTGTGCTCAGGGGTACGGACGAGCAGCGGCCGTAGCGCGAGAGTGACGCGGTTCCGGCTGTCAGCCGGCGCTCGCCGCTCCCACAGCACCTTGGGTACCGTCCCGAACATCGCGCCGCCGTCGAGCTTGAATTGGCCATCGCTGAGCGGCACGATATCGAGGTCACCGAGACGCATGTCCGGCAACCTCCTCCTGCACGAGCTCGAGCAGCACACCGCCGACGCTCTCCGGGTGCACGAAGGCGACCCATCGTCCATGCGCGCCGCGCCTCGGGGCTTTGTCCACGAGGCGAACGCCCCGAGCCTCGAGCCTGACCAGCAACCCGGCAAGGTCCGGAACGCGCAATGCGACGTGATGCAAGCCTGGCCCACGCCGCGAGAGAAAACCAGCGACCGGCGACCCGGAGTCGCTCGCCTCGACGAGTTCGAGTGAGGCTCCCGCGGTCTCGATGAACCGCACGCGGACCCGCTGGCCAGCCACGTCTTCGACGGGCCCTGCGGAGAGGGCCAGCGCGTCCGTAAAAAAGTCAAAACTGCGTGTGTCGTCTCCAACGGCAATGCCGACGTGATCAAGAGTTGCCATCGTCGTCTCCACGCGATGGCGCTTCTCACGTGCGCGACGACGCTCCTCGACCGTGGCGGCCGCGTCGGCGCGAAACCGCTCGAGCATGTTTACGAGATCGACTATGCCCTCCCCGCTCGTGCCCACCGTGCTCAACACGGGCGGATGCCACGTTCCCGCCGGCTGCGCGGCCAGCGCCAAGTGTGCCTCGAGACTGGCGACGGCCTGATCTGCACCCGGCAGGTCGGCCTTATTGACGACGAACACGTCGCCAATTTCCATGATTCCGGCCTTGAGGGCCTGTATCTCGTCGCCGGTCCCAGGGACGAGCGTGACGACCACGGTGTCGGCGAGACGAACAACGTCGATTTCACCTTGTCCGACGCCGACCGTTTCGACCAG
>Ga0190274_10002073_pt1 | contig 11760 bp, 11 predicted proteins | sample Popmic531T_FD_133002 | JGI IMG/M metagenome (GOLD analysis project Ga0190274, IMG submission 133002) | Populus adjacent soil microbial communities from riparian zone of Yellowstone River, Montana, USA - 531 T | ecosystem: Environmental > Terrestrial > Soil > Riparian zone | place: USA: Montana...
AGGTCGCCGAGGTTGGCAGTTTGTACGGACGGCCGAACGGCACGCCGCCGCGCACAGTCTGAATCGGGTTCAAATAGGCCTTCCCGGTGCGCGCATTGTTGGAGGTATCGAGCAGTTGTATCGGCCCTTCGACCAGATCGAAGATGGCGACATCGGCAGGTGCGCCGACCTGCAATGTGCCGAGCTTCGGCACGCGGCCGATGACATTGGCCGGTCTCACAGTCGCCGCCGCGATGACATCTTTCAGCGAGAAACCGAGCGCGAGGAATTTGCTCAGGACCCAAGGGAAATAGGGCTTGCTCGGCGTATTGGCGGCCGCGACATGCACGTCGCTCGAAATCGTATCGGGTAAAAGGCCCTGCTGGATTGCCGCTTCGGCAATGTCGTAATTGAAGCTGCCGGCACCATGACCGACATCGATGATGACTCCCCGCTTTTTCGCTTCCAGTAACGCGGGCAAAACCTTGCCGTTCTGGACCGCATTGTTTCCGAGGCTGCTGTAGGGATGGGTGAGGATATCGCCCGGGCGCAGCAAATTCACGAGAACGGAGAGGTCGCCGGGTGCATTGCCGATGTGGCACATCACCCTGCCTTTGGTACCGGAGAGTTCAACCGCTGCAATCGCCCGCTTCAGCGGCTCGATACCGTTGTTTCCCACGAAGGCAATCGTTTCGCGCACCTTCGCGCCGAGCACCACATCCGGATTTTCAGCAATCGTGCGAGCCGTTGCTTCGACATTGGCATAGTCGATGTTCAGCAATTCGCCGACCGGAAAGCCGGCAAGGCCTATGGTCGAGATATGCACAAACGCAAACAGACGGCTGCGCGACTGGGAGACGACCTGCCGGTTGAAGGCAGCGAAGTTGTTTGCGCCCGCGTCTCCCGCGCTTACATAGGTCGTCGTCGCGGAGAACGGCACGAGTTCATCCGGCGGAATTCCGATCGCCGAACCATAGGGATAAATATGGGCATGCAGATCGACGAGGCCGGGCGTCACCAGCCTGCCTTTTGCGTCGATCGTCTGCTGCGCGCGTTCCGGCGCGATATTTGCTTCGACGGCCGCGACTTTTCCCAGCCGAATGCCAACATCGCGAATTCCGCGCAAATTTTGGCTTGGATCGATCACTTCGCCACCGCGAATGACGAGATCGAATGGAGCGCTGGTCTGTTGGCCGAATGCCGCGCCATTGCCGACGGCCAGCGACCCGGCAAGCGCGGCCGAACTCAGTAAAAATTCTCGTCGTGAATGTTTGCGCAACGTAACCCCCGAAATCCCAGCGTCAGACGGCGACGCGGTTGGATGACGCTAGCGCAGGGCAATCGCAGTTGCTTTGCTTTGTTCGATGCGTGGCTAGAGTAATATGCTTTGCATTCAAACGCCGGTAGAAAGTCATTGCGCCATTTCGAAAGCGCATGACGGCATTCGGGTGGCGTAATCTCCCGGCGTTCCTCCTTTACTGGGTTGCTTGGGGGCTATCGCTGTCCTTGATCCAGGCCAACAGCAGTTCCCAGATCAGGGCCAGAATGATGGGACCGAGAAACAGGCCCGTGATCCCATAGGAGATGGTGCCCCCGATAACCCCGAGCAGAATCACAAGCACCGGCGTTTTCAGACCCCGTCCCATCACCAGCGGCCGCAAGGCATCATCCAGGAAATTGACCGGGATCATCATCCAGCACCAGATGATCACCGGAAACAGAACGATCGTCGGCCCGGTCTGAATAATGCCGAGAATCAGGACCGCGGAGGTAATGAGGCTAGCTGCGGGAATACCGGCGACCATCAGTCCCAGGGCGGCCAGAAAGGCCTGCAGGGCCGATATACCGATCACGCCGCGGGACACGGCGCGAATTGTTGCTCCTGCAAGCCGGACGAATTCTTCGCCGCGATCCGAAGCGAGCCTGCGAGAAAATTTCTTGATGGCGTCCAACAGCAACGGCCCGGGCGGATACAGAAATCCCGCAATGATGATCGCAATGAAGAAACTGATGATGCCGATACCGGCATCCTCTGCGATCACCAGAAGACGACTGCCGACTGGCTTCAGGTGCGGAGCGATCTCGTCGATGGCGCCCTGCATATTGCTCGAAGCGAGATTCCAGAACTGGTAGATCTGATCGCCGATCAACGGCCAGCTTTTCACCGTGCTGGGCGGCGGTGGCAGCGCCAAGGCCGAGAGATCGATACGCTCCGACAGAATTCTGATGCTGTCGATCAGGCTCAACGCGAGTCCGATCGCCGGTCCGATTACAACAAAAAGACTCAGGAGCGTGAGCAGGGCAGCGGCCAATCGGCGCCGTCCGCCGACCAGGGCAACCAGCCAATTGTATATTGGATAAAGCGCGACCGTGAGCACGACGCTCCAGATCGCAATCGTGAGAAATGGCCGAATGAGGTTCAGTGAAAGATATAGTAAGAGAGCAAGCGCACCGAGCCTGATCGTCAGCTCGACCCAATTTGCCGTGGCCTTCATGCTGCCGGACGGATCCTGGTCGGCGCTAGGCATGTATTCTCCCTACGCGATCTGAAGCTGCGACGTCGTCTCCGCCCGGACGCATGACAGCCAGCAAGTGCGCCTGCTCACGTTGATCGACGGACGCACCCGCGAGCTCTTTGCGATTCGGGTAGTCTAGCGGGTCAACAGGCGTCGTCGAGGCCTTCGCCGATGCGATACCCGCGCTTTCTCGCCTATGTGCGCAAGCACGACCGGGTATGGTTCTGCCGCGGTGTCGATATTGCGAACCATTGGCGGCGTGTTCACCCGCCGGCGCGCCGGTCGCTAAAGGTTGTCCGCGGACAGGCCGCGTGGGTCGCAACTTACGTTCCGCCCATCATCCGCCCATAGCTTGACCTTGGGTTCGGACGCTGATTGAAACCTGAGCGTCTTCAACTGACGCGGCTGAAGCTGCGTCTTGGCTGACGCGGAAGATGTCTCCCTCAAGAAGGAAATCAAGCTAGCCACCTCTGATTAGCCTCGTAAACACAATAATGCGGCTGCGCCGCCGGCAACTCCTGCAGGCTCAGCGCCAATAATTCGTCAGGAAGGAAACCCATGTTGCGAAGTCCATTCATAACGTCGTGCCTTGTCGCAGCTACGCTGTTGTCTGGCGGTGCAGCCGACGCGCAGGACTTCCCTACCCGACCGATCACGATCCTGGTTGGCGTTGCGCCCGGAGGCGTTACCGATCTCGCGACCCGCGCCTATGCCAATGCGGTGGCGAAGAACACCGGCTGGAAGATCGTCGTCGAAAACCGGCCGGTTGCCGGCGGCGCGGTGGCGGCCACAGCCGTTCAGAACGCGACACCGGACGGGTACACGCTGTTGACGGTGGTGGGCGCGCAGTTTGCCTCCATTCCGGCGATGCAGAACAATCCGCCATTCGACCCCATTCGCGGCTTCCAGCCCATCACGCTGACATTCCGGCTGGCGCAGCTGGTCGCCGTGCCGATCGACTCTCCAGCTACGACATTCGCGGAATTGCTCGCACTCGCAAAGAAGAAGGATGGTGGCCTGTCCTTCGGCACGCCCGGCGCCGGCTCTCCAGCGCATCTGCTCGGCGCGAAGATCGCGCTCGCCACCGGCACGCCGATGCAATACGTGCATTACCGCGGCGGTCCACCGATGATCACCGACCTGGTGACGGGACGGATCGATTTCGGCCTGTTGTCGTATATCGCAGCCAAGCCGCATATCGACGACAAGAAGCTCAAGGGTCTTGTCATCGATGCAGACATACGGATCGATCAAATTCCGAACGTGCCGACTCTGATCGAGGCGGGCCTCGCCAAGGAACGGGTGGCGAACTGGTTCGGTCTTGCGGCACCTGCCGGGACGCCGGCCTCGATAGTGCGGCAACTCAACGCAGAGTTCATCCGGGCTGCTAGCGATCCCGATGTGATAAAACAGCTGGACGCGGCAGGCGCGCAGGTCGCGACCAGCACGCCGGAAGAGATGGGGCGGCTGGTGGCGGAGGAAGTAACCTCGATGACATCGCTCATTACGGCGCTTGGACTGCGCAAGGAGTAGCACGCGGGACTGCGGGCGGGCACGCGCGCGGCCTTCGACAGGCGAAGCTCCGGGCCCGTCCCTCGTCGTTATCTGGCGGTCACTCACCGTTCGGCGGGCGTCGCCGGATTGAAAACCGTTATTCCCAGAAACATTATTGCGTTACAATTCGTTTCATGTCCGATTGCGTGCAACGTGGTCCAGCAATGAAACTCTTCGGAAACGTCGCCATAACCTTGCTGCTAATTGCGCTGCTTACCGGCGCGGCTTCTTCGCAGCCCACAATTGCGGAACGATCCGAAATTCCGGAGGGGCCGAAGACAAAGTTGGAGGCTCTCATCGGAACCAGTGGAGCCGGTCTTACCAGGCAATCTACGGAGGTCGGATCGATCGGACGCGGCTCTATCCGGGTCGCCGCCCTTATTGTGACAAACAGTACGAACGGCACAGAAACGAAAGGTCTTTTGATATCGTTCTCTGACGGGGCTGGCACGAGAAAAACTGCTTACATTGACTATGATGAAATCCCCGGCTTGCTTTCAGGTATCGATTACATCACGGGCGTCGATCTGGCGACTTTGAAGCTCGCGAATACTGAAGCCATATATCGCACGCGGGGCAATTTCAGCGTGGCCGCTTTCAATAGCGGCGAGTCGAAGAGAGCGTTCATAAGCATGGACAGGCTTTCCGCCGATACGCTTCCGTTCGACTTTGCAGATCTGGCGCGCTTCCGCGATCTGATCCGCACGGCAAAGGGAATTTTGGACAATCCAGATTTATTCGAGGCGAAAGATAACCGGCAGACGCCTGAGAGGGCTGTGCAGCCGGAAGCGGTCAGGCCACAAAGCGTTGCCGTTCCCGTTGCGCCACCAAAGTTCAGGCTCAAACCCAAAGTCAGACCAAAGGCGAAAGCCAAACCCAAGCCCAGGTCCGAAGTCCGGGTCAATGCGAAGGCTAAAAGTAAGGCCAAAGCCAAGACCAAAGCGAAGGCCAAATCCAACCCGGCCAAGGCGCAACCTTTTCCCAAACCGATCTAGAATGCAGTCAGCGCATCTTCACTTCATACGATGAAACCTGAGTGCAATACCGTCAGTTCTCGTACACACCCACCACGCGATTTTGTTCGATGATGTTGTCCTTGTAGCGCTCAAGGAATTGCTCGCGTGTTGGCGTGCCCTCCACCTTGGTATTCAGCGCATAGATCCAGAAATAATAATGGTGCAGGCCATGGCCGGCGGGCGGTTGCGGACCGTAATAACCCGGCTGCCCTGCGCCGTTCGGGCCGACTCGAAACTTCGATTGTGCATCGGTCAGATCGGTGGCGGACGGCGGAATTCCATAGAGCGTCCAATGCGTAAAACCCTGCGCCAGCGGCGCGTCCGGATCGTGACAGATCAAAGCCAGCTCGACCGCTTCTTTCGGAACGCCGCCGATCTTCAAGCGCGGAATGACGTTGCCCTTGTCGCCGGCATGTTCGTCTCTCATCTTGCCGAGCGGCGCGAAATCGGCGCTCTCGATCTTCAGATCCTTGATATTCAACGGCATATTGTCTCTCCTGGACCGGTTGTTGTGTAAAGTGCGTTCTGGTTCACGTTGCGCTTGCAAGTTCCTTCACGGACTTGCCGCCGACACGCTCGTGAATGCGCCCGCCGGTTGCGACCCCGACGCAGATCATCAATTCGTCCGGTCTGGGCGCATCCGGCACCGCAATCGTGATCGCATCATAGTGCGAGCGGATATAGAGCTCGTCCTTGTGCGCCAGCGGAATGTCGAGCGAGGTACCAGCCGCGGCCGTCTTCGAAGCAGACGAGATCCACGCAGCACCGCCGCCGACCGCCTCGCGCAACGCATCGCCGAAGATCGTCGTCACACAGGCTACGACATGTTCTTGTTCGCCGGAAACGCCCGCAATACCGCCCTTGCCGTAGCTATGGACGGCGCGTCCGCCGAGCAACGCAACGGCTCGGCTTCCCAGCGCACGGCCAAGCGCTGCGCTCGGCTTGGTCAGAGGAGACAGATCGGAAACGAAGCGGCCGGCGAACGGATTTCGGATGACAACCGCGACAGCGGCCTTGACCAGCGAAGCACCGCGCGCTCCGCCTTCATGCTCAATCTCTTGCACCACGCTGTGCCAGCAACGCACATCGTATGCGGCGGTCAGGTCGTGTTCTTGGCTCATGGAATTCTCCAACGGCACGCGCAGCGGCAGACTTTCGGCGCGGCCAGTTACGCGTTGGTTCAAGTTAAACTGGTTGAGCGAAGGAATATCCTGAAGTGATTGGCGCTCACCAGGGCATCACACGCCGCTTTACCGGATCGTAACGGGCCGCTTCAGTCGCCCGCGGGGTGAATTGATTGCCTTTGGAGAGTGACCGGTTGGCCGCATATTCCCCCGAGATTGCCTGACAGCGATCGGTGATCGGACGGATACGCTTTTCCCACGACCCCAACGCCTCCTCGACATCCGGTATCTCTTCCAACTCCATCGCAAGACTCAGCGAATTGATCATGGCGCAGCCGGCGCCTTGCGCGATCGCGGGACACATCGCATGCGCCGCATCGCCGACCAGCGCCACCTTGCCGCGTGACCACACATCAAGCTTGGTGGTTTCGTAGCGGTCATATCGTGCAGTCTGATGCTTTGCCGCCTCGATCAGGACGGGCTCCAGAAACGGAAACATCTCGATCCAATAATCGAGCTTGATCGGCACGCGTGAGCCATCCGGATCGACAGCCGGCGCCATAAATCCAAGGTAAAGGTCGTTTTCGCTGCAGGGCGAATAGAGAATACGCTGCACCCGCGGCCAGAAATTCCACATGTCGATGACATTGTCCCATTCGCCATGACCGAGTTCCTGCTTCTTGCGCGGAACGATCAAGCGGATCAGGCCATCGGTCGAGATCCAGCGATCCCGCTCGAAGCCAATCGAGTCGCGCACCTTGGAGCCGACACCGTCCGCGCCCACCACAAGATCGGCCTCGCGCACCTCTCCCGATGCAAGTGTGATGCGGCCCAACGGGTCGGCGGCCACCACTTCGGAATTGACTAGGATTTCAACACCTTCGGCGCGCGCCTTGTTGGCCAAAGCATCATGCAGGTGCTGGCGCGTCATCAGGCGCCAGGGCAATCCATTGAAGGTTTCGCGCGAAACGCTTTTGTTATGAAGCCAGGTCTCATAGATCGGCGGCGTATGGGTCCCGTCGAGAACATCCTCAAGCACGCCAAGGTTATCAAGAACGCGCAAGCCATTATGCCATAGATAGATTCCCGCACCGAACGCGCGCAATTCCGGTCCCTTTTCGTGCAGACGAACGGTCCAGCCACGCTGGCGCAGCGCAACCGCAGCCGTCAATCCTGCAAAGCCCGCGCCGGCAATCTCGGCATGCATTGTCTTTCCGCTACGCTTATTCACTTGAGCCATAAGAGCCACCACAAACCTTCACACTTGAAATGAGCGGCGCCCGCCGCACTGCGCGGGCGCCGATTGACGACTACTTGTCCTGCCAGACCAGCGAATTGAGGTCGGCGGTCGCGTTCACGATGCCTTCATTCTTGGCGGCATCGACCCAGAACTGCATGGTCTCCGGCGGAACGTTCTTCTGCCATTCACCGATGCCCATTTTCTCAATCACCGCTGCAGGGATTTTTGTGTTGGCAGCGATCGTCTCGCGCACGACCTTCGGATCCTTGAAGTCATCGATGGCGCGATTGACCGCACGCAGCAACCGCCGCACAACATCCTTGTTCTTCTCTACATAAGGCAGCATCGCGACAATGCCGGACAGCACATTCGGCGACTTAACGTCCGTGAAGTAAAAGCCAAGGACGCGGGCACCCTGCTCCTTGCCGAGCGTGACGAAAGGCTCGGTTGCGCCAACCGCGGTCACGGCATTGTTGCGCAAGGCCGCAAGCATGTCGGGGAACGGCACTTCGCGGAACGTCACGGTTTTAAGATCGACCTTCTGCTTGCGCAGGAACTCGCGCATCATCGTCCAGTCGGTGTTGAAGCTGAGATTGGTCGCTACCGACTTTCCCTTCAGATCAGCCGCGGTCTTCACCGCAGCGTCCATCGTCAGCACCGCATGCACCGGGTCGGCCGAGGTTTGCTGGAAATTGAAGGACACATAGGTCACCGGAATGCCGCCATTGCGGGCATTCAGCACTCCGAGAGCATCGGAGATACCAAATTGCAGCGCGCCCGACTGCAATGCCGGAATGATCTGTCCGCCGCCGGCCATCGGGACCAGTTCAACCTCGATATTCTCGTCCTTGAAATATCCGGCATCGCGCGCCCGCCAGAAATAGGAGTATATGCCGATCGGAATGTAGCCGATCCGCAACTTCGTCACCTCCTGCGCAAACGCAGGCTGAGTCGGCGCGAACGTGCCGAGCGCAACGCAAGCCGCGATCGCGGCTCCTGCAAGTCTCAGTTTCATGTCATAGCCTTTCGGTTAGAGTTTCCACGGCATTCGTTTTCGCCTGCTGACGCACCAGCGTGTAGACGTGGTGCCGCAAACGAAGAAATTCGGGCGATTCCTTGGTCACGAGCTGATCGCGCGGCCGGGGCAGATCGATCGTGATTTCCTCGACGACGCGCGCAGGCCGTGTCGACAATACCACCACCTTGTCGGCCATGAAGACCGCCTCGTCGATGTCGTGCGTAACCAGCAGCGCGGAGAGCGACATGGTCTTGCAGATCTCCATGACCATGTCCTGCAGATCGATGCGCGTTTGCGCATCGACGGATGCAAACGGTTCGTCGAGCAGCAGCAGGCTGGGCTGCACCACGATAGAGCGTGCCAGCGCGCATCTCTGTTGCATGCCGCCGGACAATTGCCACGGATAGAGGTCGGCGGCATGTTCGAGATGCACGGCTATCAGCGCATTGCGCACACGCTCGTCGCGATCTGCGCTGCGCAAATCGCGCAATCCGAAAGCGACATTCTGCCGGACTGAAAGCCACGGAAAGAGACTGCGGTTATAGTCCTGGAAGACGATCGAGAGCCATGGCGGAGGGTTGTCGAATTGCAGGCCGCGATGCAGGACCGCGCCTTCGTCCGGCTGCATCAGCGAGGCGATGCAGCGCAGCATCGTCGTCTTTCCGCAGCCCGAGGGGCCGACCACGGCGAGGAATTCACCGGGCTCCTGTTTGAACGACACTCCTTTGAGGATCGGGGCCGAGGCCGAATAGGCCTTCGAGACGCTGTCCATGATCAGGATGGAATCGCTCATGTCGGACCCACGATCTTCATGCTGTCCGGCCGGCATTGGAGAGGCCGCGCCATCCGCGATGCCAGGCGAGCACATGATTTTCGACCGCAAGCAGCGCCAACGTGAGCGTAAGACCGATGGTCCCGATGGTCAGGACACCGGCATAAACGTTCGCAGTCTGGAACAGGCGCTGACTGCGCAGGATATAATAGCCAAGGCCGTTATCGGCTGCGATCAGTTCGGATATCACCATCATGACAAGCGCGATACTGAGCGCGATTCGGACGCCGGCAAAGATCGAGGGCAAGGCCGCCGGAAGGATCACGCGGACCAGGCGCTCGACTACCGACAGGCCATTGACGCGCGCGACGTCGATCAGTGTCAGGTCGACACGGCGGGCGCCGTCAATCGCGGCCAGCAGCACGGGAAACACGGATCCGAATGCGATGACGAATATTCGCATCGTATCGGTCGGCCCGAACAGCAGAAGCGCCGCGGGAAGAATGGCGACTGCCGGTATGAAGCGCAGATATTCCAGCACCGGCCGAGTCCAGGGCTCGAGGCCGCGCAGATATCCAAGCGCAAGGCCGATCACCGATCCCGCAATAACGGCGATCGCGAAGCCGATGGCGAGCCGATAGAGGCTGGGAATAATCGCGCTGTAAAGCAGATCGCCGTGCCACAGGCGTACATATCCGGCTGCGATGTTCTCCAATCGCGGCAGATAAGGCGCAGGATGAGTAAGCGCGGACCATTGCCAAAGCGCGAGCAGCGCAGCGATGGTTCCGATCTGCCACGCGAGCGGGGCGATATGCGAAGCCTTACTGGTCACGGTGTTCCGGGCTCCATGGCAGCGCGAAACGTTCGACCGACATGAACAAGGCGTTGACAAGATATCCGAGCACGCCGGTCACGAAAATTGCCGCCCACATCTCGGTGATCAAACCGTTCAGGCGGACATTCTCGATATAGAAGCCGATGCCGGGACGGCCGGTCAGCATCTCCACCGTGATCGCGAGTACCAGCGCGATGGCTGATGCCGTTCGCATGCCGGTCGCGACCGATGGCAACGCACTCGGCAAGACCACCCGGAAGATGCGCTCCATGCGGCCGAGGCCGAACACCCGCGCGGTTTCGAGGAAGCGCGGATCGACGCCCTCGACACCGGCTTTCGCGCTGAAAAGGACCGGCCAGATCGCAGCAAATGCGATCATGAAAAGCTGCATTTGCAGCCCGATTCCGAGCACCAGCAAGGCTACGGGGATGAGCGCAACCGAAGGGATCGGCCGCAGGAATTCGAGCAGCGGCCGCGTCGCGATCTCAAGTCTCGGCATCAGTGCGAGAGCGATGCCGACTGTGACGCCGGCGATTGCAGCAATCAGGAGCCCTGGCGCCCACGATCCGATGGTCGCGAATACGGCGGCGAGGAGCTCCCCGCCGAGAAGTCCCGTCAGTGCAGTACGAATGATCGCTGCAAAGGATGGCAGATCGCGCGCATCAACCACACCCAGCGCGCGGATACCTTCCCAAAACGCGACCGCGACCGCGACGCCGGCGGCACCCTTGAGTGCACTGACCATGCTGTCGGGTATCGTCATCGGTGCACAAAGCAGCGCGCTGCCGCGCCGTCTCTGGAAAGGCGCGCCCATCGCCGCAGGTGAAGACGTGCCGGTGCCCTGCATGACACGCTACGCAACCTCGCGAAACGCTAGATGATTTGCATGAGGCAGGCGTGGTTGGCTCGGCATGGTCAATGCGCCTTGGCCACGAAATCCAGGATCGCCTGTGACACCACCTCGGGCTGTTCTTCGTTGACGTAATGATCGGTGCCCTCCACCACGAGCACGGGCAAATCCGGCCGCAGCTTCCTCGTCTTTTCCAACGCGGCGGCGGACACGAATTTGCTGACCGCGCCGCGCACCGCCAGAACCGGACGATTTACCGCCTTGAAGGCCGGCTCCAGATCCTCTCGCAGACCGGTCGCGGTTTGCGCCATCGCCTGCGGCGATGCCAGCGGACGGAATCCGCCGGTGATTTCCTGATAGGCCGAATAAGCTCTGCGCCGGATCGCCTCGGGCGGCATCATCGCGTAGCGGCCGTGCAGATAATCCTCGATCTCCTCGCGCGAGGCGAAGGTGCGATCGCCGGCATTGACCCGCGACGCAAGCGCATCGAGAACTTCAACCTCAATGTAAGGCGTGAAATCAATCGCCACTACCGCGCTGACCAGATCGGGTCGAAGCGTCGCAGCGACGACACCATTACGAGCGCCGAGCGAGTGCCCGACGATGACCGCCGGTCCGGCATTCAGCGTTTCAATCAGCGCAAGAACATCCTTACTATAGCCTGAGGCCCCATAGTCACTGTCAGGCTTGTCGCTCAGCCCATGCCCCCTCTGGTCGACGGCAAAACAGCGCATGCTGCTCTTCAGCGGCGCCATCACCGGCTCCCACACCGCTCCATTTGACGTGATTCCGTGCAGGAATATCGCCACCGGCCCCTCCCCGGTCTCACGCACATTCAATGTAATGCGTCCGGTAT
>Ga0190274_10002074_pt1 | contig 11756 bp, 12 predicted proteins | sample Popmic531T_FD_133002 | JGI IMG/M metagenome (GOLD analysis project Ga0190274, IMG submission 133002) | Populus adjacent soil microbial communities from riparian zone of Yellowstone River, Montana, USA - 531 T | ecosystem: Environmental > Terrestrial > Soil > Riparian zone | place: USA: Montana...
ACAAGAGGTATCTGACCTAATAAAGGTACTTTTAATTCTGCTGCAAGGTTCTTACATCCATCTTTGCCAAAAATATAATACTTGTTAGCAGGAAGCTCAGCAGGAGTGAACCATGCCATATTTTCAACCAAACCTAGTACAGGCACTTTTATGCTGTCCATCTGGAACATTGAAATTCCTTTACGGGCATCTGCAAGGGCAACTTTTTGAGGAGTGGAAACTATAACAGCTCCGGTAACAGGCACTGCCGAAACCAGTGTCAGGTGAATATCTCCGGTACCTGGAGGGAGATCGATAAAAAGATAGTCAAGCTCTCCCCAGTCGGCATCTGAAAACAGCTGATTCAGAGCTTTTGATGCCATCGGTCCTCTCCAGACAACTGCCTGTGAGGGATCTACCATGAATCCTATGGATAACATCTTAACTCCGTATTTTTCAACGGGAACCATCAGCTGTTTGCCATTCTTTTCAGTAACAAAAAGTCGTTCGCCTTCCACGCCGAACATAATTGGCAATGAAGGACCATATATATCGGCATCAATTAACCCAACTTTAGCACCTGTTTGAGCAAGTGCAATTGCAAGGTTTACAGCTACAGTAGATTTCCCAACACCACCTTTTCCGGAGGCAACAGCAATTATATTTTTTACCCCCGGTAGCACTGGATTTTCGGCAGCTCTGCGGGATGTAACATTCGCAGTCATATTAACTGTGACTTCCGCATTTTCATCCACAAAATGTATAATTGCATTGATACAAGCTCTTTCTATAAGTGCTTTTAGCGGACAGGCGGGGGTAGTCAGAACTACAGTGAATTCCACTTTTTTGCCGTCAATATGAATATCCTTGATCATATTCAAGGTAACAAGGTCCTTTTTAAGATCCGGTTCTTCAACATTACTGAGAGCCTCGAGGACCTGTTGCTGGGTAATTGCCATAAAAATGGGTTTTTAATTAGATAATGGATAAACTTAAAAATAGTTTTCCGGGCACAAAGATAGGTAGCCTGAACCTAAAGTTCCTCAGAAGGATCCCAAAATAGCCGTTTAAAATCAACTATCTGGTCATCCTGAACCTCGATGCCTTCACTTTCAAGCAACTGTTGCATAAGATTCGGACTTCCAAAATGATGCTTGCCTGTAAGTAATCCATTTCTGTTTACTACTCTTTGAGCAGGAACTGGTGGAACCTGGCGGTGAGCACCGTTCATGGCCCAACCTACCATCCTTGACGATCCTGCTGTACCAAGATACTTTGCAATCGCTCCATAAGAAGTCACCCGTCCTTTAGGGACAAGCCGGGCTACCTCGTATACATCATTGAAAAACGATTCACCTGTTTTTATTTTTTTCTTCTTAGCCATTTCAATGTCGGCTTTCTATTAATTCAACTAAAAAAATATTATACTTTCTAATCACAAAAATAATTAACCATTCATAAAAAATTGTTGAATTGCCGGAATAAAAAAAGGGGGCCATGCCCCCTTTTTTTATCAGACTCGTAACCCGTTATTGAATTACAATTTTACGCATGGTAGTGTTATTTCCTGAAGATACTTTCAGCATATAAACTCCTTTTCTCCATCCGGAAACATTAATCATTTCTGATTGATTTCCACTGACCTGTTGAATAGTAGAATTATAAATGTTTTTTCCAAGCATGTCAGTCACTTCAATTAAAACATTTGAAGCGGTCAAATCATTAAAATTTATATTCAGATAATCATGCGCAGGAACTGGCATAACATCAACGTGTCTGTTAAGATTGTTTTCAGAAAATCCCATTCCGAGACAAACTATCAAAGCAATATCATCTACAAAAAAACTGGTGATGCCACCATTATTTCCATAAACTGTGGAAAGGAATTTTACTGTATGTGGTAAGCCATCATCGTATGCATCCAAATTTACGTTTTGCAGATTGTATCCCACATTACCACAATTGTTGTTAGCGCCATTGATGGAGTAAACTGTATCAGCATCCACAGAAATTCTTAAAATATCATCCTGGCTGTCACAGCTTGGAATTTCCAGCCAGAAATACAAAGTTGCACTGCTATTTATTGCTATTGTTACAGTTTGAGAAACAGAACTTTCTTCGAATTGACCAACACCTCCGAACAACACCCATGATGCGCCGGTTTTAGGTCCGGATCCTCCACCATTTCCACAATTTAAAGTGTCACAAATAGGGGTGTTGAAATTCGTAGAAGTTTCTGTCCATGCACCAGAGCCGGTTCCTGCTTCAAAACCACCATCAGTTACCATATCAGGACAACTCAACACAGTCACATTCTGGATTGAGAAAACAGATCCACATGCGTTTGTAACAGTTAACGAAACCGGATAAATACCGCTTGCTGCATAGGTATGCATTGGACTTTCTTCAGTGCTGGTATTTGTATCTCCAAAATTCCACTGATATGTATTTCCATCTGTAGAAATATTACTGAAAATAGCAGTCAATGAAATTGTAGTAAAGGTAAATGAGGCTACCGCAGGAGGTACAACAGTTATTGTATTGGTTTGCGAATCAGAACAACCGGTTGCAAGATTTGCAACAAGATAATTTATGTTGTATGGGCCACTCAGTCCTGTAGGATTAAACACACTACCGATGACACCTGTTCCTGACCAAATCCCTCCGGGGGTTCCAGTCACCAGGTTATCGAGATTCACAGTTCCGGAAGTCGCGCAGATTGTTCCCGGAGAAGTCCAGCTAGCAACAGGACCGTCATCAAATACCAATGACCATTCTATTATTGATCCGGTATCATCCGCATTATTATCAGAAGTAAAGAGCTGCCATGTTCCATTTGCCGGACCACCACCAACGTTAATATCATTCAAATCGGCACCGTTAGCAGCAGTGTACGATCCGCTTATTGCAGGGAGATTTGAACAAATGCTTTCCATTTCATTTCCTATGCCTACATCCACACACACATCAAGATTATCGCCACCGCATCCACCAACTGTAGCGGGTATTCCTGGAAGGTCTGTCAAAATAATTTCAGTGCCATTCGGGGCAATTAGTTTTACCAACAAATCTCCCACCCATGTATGATCTATTTTGAAACAAACACTTTTCAATTGCACATCTACACCAAGTGTTCCTGTAACACCTGAAATTGTTTGTGAATTAGTAATTCCGGTTGGATCACCATCCGGAATTACTACAGCAAGTCCGCCGAATATAGTTGTATCAGCACATGCACTTCCACCGCTACCAGATGTATGAATCACTGAAACATCATCTATAAAAAAATTGGATTCAGTTAAGTTTGCTGAAAAAGTTGTGGCGTTGAAACTCAGCATATGAATCAGTCCGTCAGCATATGGAGTGAGATTTATTGTTTGAAGTGTATATCCGAATACACCACAAAGTGGATTGGATCCATCACTAGTAAAAAGTACATTTCCATCTATTTTTACTTCTATGAAATCCTGAGGGCTGTCACAAAGAATTTGTTCAATCCAGAATTTCAGTGTGACAGTACCTCCAAGTGGTATTACAAAATTTTGGGAAAGACTTGCTGTTTCTACAGCTCCTGAAACTCCTCCGAACCATGCAAAGTAACTTCCTGTATGTGGTCCGGTTCCTGACCCGTTTCCGCAGCCAACAAGGCTGCAAATAGGAGTACTCCATGTTGTGGAAGATTCATTCCAGGCACCTGATCCGGCACCGGCTTCAAATCCTCCATCAGTAACAAGTTGTGTTTGTGCATGGATGCTTCCGGTTACAGTTACCAGGAACATAAGTATCAAAAAATTTTTGTATAAATATTTCATAAGCGTAGTTTAGTTATGGAATTGTTAAAAGTTAGTCGATTATTGAGTACTTATTCAGATTGTCAAGAATGAATTTCTGACGATCTTTTGGAAGGTTATTGAAATCAGCCCTGGTGATTGAATAGGGATGGTTGTTTGCTCTTGGAGTGCAATGTCTGGCGCCGGATGAAACAGGTTTAGCAGCATCAATTTGCTTTGCACTATTTTCAACTTTAGTTTGTGAAGTACCGGGTTCCACTTTTGTGGTAACAGTAACAGGATTGCTTTGAACATTTGAAGTTGGAACTCCTGCCTGCTGTACTGCCGTTTTAGTCTTAGTTTGGGCTGATGTTGCAGAATAAGAAAATACAGTGAGTGCTAATCCAAATCCTAACTTAAAAAATAATCCTGTTTTTGTCATAGTAATGGAATTGAAGGGAATAAGAAGTTCAATTTTCAAAAAAATTCGCTGAAAAGCAAACTTAGTGAATATTAGTTAAATTCAAAAAAAAACAGGGAATAATCACAGTTTCGACCATTTAGTTTGTGATCTGATTTACAGTTGAATATGAAAACATTTAGAACGTCATCATACATATACTCACTTATACTTATTTTCGGGAAAAATTATAAATAGTATTCCTCATGAAAAAAGTGCAGCACATTGGAGTATTTACTTCCGGAGGTGACAGTCCCGGAATGAATGCATGCCTGAGAGCAGTTGTTCGTACTGCTATTTTTCATGAGACTAAAATTACAGGTATCATGCGGGGTTACCAGGGCATGATCGAGAATGATTTCATTCCAATGAATGCCCGTTCAGTGAGCAATATCATTCATAGGGGAGGTACCATTCTTAAATCGGCCAGGAGTAAAGATTTTATGGAGCCTGCTGGACGCGCATTAGCATTTAATAACCTGCAGGCTCAAGGTATTGATGGGTTAATCGCTATTGGAGGTGATGGCACATTTAGGGGGGCTACTTTGTTTCATGATGAAACAGGAATTCCGGTGATGGGAATTCCGGGAACCATTGACAATGATCTGAATGGAACCGATTTTACACTCGGTTTCGATACTGCTGTAAATACTGCTGTTGAAGCAATAGATAAGATCAGGGATACTGCAGCCTCTCACGATCGACTTTTTTTTATAGAAGTGATGGGCCGCGATGCCGGATATATTGCTTTATGGTCTGGAATTTCAGGAGGTGCTGAAGCAATTCTGCTTCCGGAAGAAAAAACAGATATCAATGATCTGATGGCCTTACTTGGGAAAGGTGCAAAAAATCAAAAGACTTCCAGCATCGTAATTGTATGTGAAGGTGATGAAGCAGGCGGTGCCGTGGAAATCGCAAAAAAAGTGACTGAAAAATTCCCCTCATTCGATACACGTGTAACGGTGCTTGGACATGTGCAAAGAGGAGGAAGCCCTACTGTATTTGATCGCATGCTTGCAAGCAGGCTGGGTATCGCTGCAACTGAATCATTGCTGAATAATGTGCAAGGGAAAATGGCAGGGATCCTTGCCAATAAAATAGTATTTACCGACTTTACGGAAGCAACCAAACAGCACTCACCTATGGATCCGGAATTGCTCCGCTATGCCAGGATGCTAGCAATTTAACCTAAATGAAATTATGATACTTATTGCCGACAGTGGCTCTACCAAAGCAGATTGGATTGCCGGAAATGATGGTTCTGTCATTGCTGAATTTAATACTAAAGGATTCAATCCTTTTTTTCATGACAAAAACTTTATTTTAAAAGAACTCAGGGCCAACCTGCCATTGAGTGAATACAGTTCCAAAATTGAAACACTATATTTTTTTGGCGCAGGTTGTTCAAGCCCTGAGCGTAATAAAATTATTCATGAAGGACTTTCCGGTTTCTTTACAAATGCCGAAGTGATTGTAGACCATGATATGCTTGGTACTGCACTTGCTGTTTGCGATGGCAAACCGGGAATAGCTTGTATTTTAGGAACCGGTTCCAATATCTGCTATTTTGACGGAAATCAAATTGCGGATACACGACACGGCTTGGGATATATTATTGGTGATGAAGGTAGCGGAAGTTACTACGGTAAGAAATTACTTGCATGGTACCTTTATAAAATAATTCCGGATGATTTGCACAACGCTTTCAGAGCAAAATATAATCTTGATAAGGAACCAACAATAAAGAAAGTGTACTAGGAACCAAACCCAAATGTGTTCCTGGCTTCATTCGCTACATTTTTATCCGATAACAAGGAACATCCGTTCATTCAGCAAATGGTTTACAATGGTATGTCCGAATTTTTCCGGACCAATGTATTAAGTTATACAGAAAGTAAAAATGTACCCGTCCATTTTGTAGGTTCTATTGCATGGTACTTCAGGGATATTCTTAAAAAGGTAGCAGATGAAAGCAGCGTACGGGTTGGAAACATTATACAAAAACCTGTTACCGGTCTTGCTGGATATTTTTTATCAGGAGGCAAAATGCCTTAAAGTTTACAACCTAATATTTTACTGCTGAAGGTAAAAATGCAGAGGGGTTTCCACCATTCCTGATAATGTCACGGATTATTGAAGATGATAATGCTCCGAATTTAAGATCCGACATTACAAAAACTGTTTCTATATTGTCAGAAATTGCACCATTCATGTGAGCAATTGCTTTTTCGAATTCAAAATCTGCTGAATTTCTTAAACCTCGCAGAATAAATCCAGCATTTACTTTTTTGCAGAAATCAACAGTGAGTCCGTTATAGCTTTTAACCTCTATCCGTTTTTCATTTTGAAAAGTTTGTGTGATCCACTGTTCCCTTTGACTGAGCTGGAACATGTATTTTTTTTCCGCGTTGTTTCCAATGCCGATAATAATACGATCAAATATAGAAAGACCCCTGTTAATAATGTCAGCATGACCTAGCGTGAGTGGGTCGAATGATCCGGGAAATACTGCTATTCGTTCCATAATTTCAAACAATTTAATTGTTGGAAGGAGACTCTAAATTAATGAAAAAACTAAAGGTAACATTTCCGTATTTCCTTGAATAGGAAAAACCGGATAGTGTTTCAAATGATTCCCTGGATGAATGTTCCATTATAAATACTCCGCCAGGTTTCAATATTTTATTTTCAAACAGGAGCTTATGAAGAGCTTCATGTAATTTTGAATCAAATGGAGGATCCGCAAATACCAGGTTAAAATGAAGTGGTGTTCTTTTGAGAAACAACAGTGAATCTGAACGGTGAACTACAAGATTGCTGATCCCAAGTTCATCGGCTGTTTTTCTCAGAAAAACAACGCATTTTTGATCCATATCAATTGAGGTAATATGCTTGCAACCTCTCGATGCCAATTCCAGACTGATGCTTCCGGTTCCTGAAAAGAGATCCAGGCAATCGTATGACTCCAGTTCGAATTTACTGTCGAGAATGTTGAACAAACCCGTTTTCGCAAAGTCAGTGGTTGGTCTCACCGGCAGGTTACCTGGAGGGCGAATCAGCCTTCCTTTGTATTTTCCACTTATGATGCGCAAATGATCTGGCTGAAAAGATTAAAATGCACTTGTTTCGATAATTCAGAAAAACTGTCGCTGTAACTGTAGGATTCAGGCCGTACTGCCATTCCTGCATTTCTGATGTATTTTGATGAAAGTTGAAATGCGGAATCGGATTCATTGATCTCACCTGCAAACTGAACGTTGATATGATCAGGATTCAGATGCAATTGTTCACAAACGAAGAGGAGATAATATATTAATTCTTCAGGAGTATCATATTTGAAATGGTTGTAAAGCAACAGTTCACGCCACCTGGTAACAATAATTTCAACAAATGACCTATGTACATTCACCGTTAGTAATTCCTCTTTGGTATTTTTGTTTACTGTCAGCAGGTATTCAATCAGTGCAGTGGAGGTATGATGGAATTCTGCAAGATGAAACCAGTCAGAAAAATTCCGGTAAATGAGTGAAGGGACGGTGTAAATGTTAGATGCTTCAATCTGGTGTAATTGATCAATCAGGATTTGATCGTCAGATTTGGGTTGGTTTGCAAAATTGAGCTGATCGGCTGCTGTGCCAGCTTCAAACAATGGATTAGGTACCAGTGTTGCATTGTGGAATCCGGTGCAACATACAACCCTGGGATATCCTTTCAATGAAAGTAATCTGGACTCACTACGGAGATCACGTAGAAATCCTGCATCAGTATAATCTTCATTTACGATATCCCATGATTCCAGCGCCAGGAATTTTTTTTCAGATCTTTCGGCAACCGTACATGAAATTTCTTCCTGGTTTGCGAAAATGAACAGGTCATAACGCTCCGGAATTTCTTCCTGGAATGCAGTATCGATGATCCTTCGTTTTAAGGCAATAGTGTTCCCTGTTTCAGGCATTGGATGAATCGGTTTTTCAACCGCAATTAACTTGCTTTATTGAAATAATGACGCAATTAAAACCTGCATCTTTGATCTGGACAACAAAACCACAACCGGTAATAAAATGTAACAAATGTTTCAATTCAATTATCCGCTGTATTATGCTGTCGGACAAAGCTACAATTTTTTATTAAAAAGTTGGCCCGGGAGTCAGAACCTCCCAATATAAGCGTTAATTTTAACACCCTTATGATTGAGCAGGACACCGCAAGGATTTTTACTAATATCGTTTCTCAATTACCCCATGTACCTACTGCCGGGCAACAAGAGGCGCTTAAGAGAATTTCCAATTTTATTGTAAAAAGCACATCCGGCGATACTTATCTGTTGAAAGGCTATGCAGGAACGGGCAAAACTACCATAATCAGTGCTCTGGTACAGGGTTTGAAGGGTGCAGGAGTAAAAACCTTTTTGATGGCTCCCACAGGCAGGGCTGCCAAGGTGATGTCACTTTATGCCCGTAAAACAGCCTTTACAATTCACAGGAAAATATACCGGCCCCGTCAGACAGAAGGAGCAGGTGTGCATTATAGTTTAGCTCCCAATCAGCATACAAACACGTTGTTCATAGTGGATGAAGCATCTATGATTTCGGATTCAGGAGGTATAGGTGATCAACTTTTTGGAGGACAAAATCTTTTAGGTGACTTATTGGATTTTATCAAATCTGGTCAGAATTGCAGGTTGCTATTGGTTGGTGACAATGCACAATTACCACCGGTTGGACAATTAAACAGTCCTGCATTGGATATCAAGGTGCTTACGCAGAAATACCATTTACGGGCGGGTCATTTTGAACTGACTGAAGTAGTGAGACAGGAAAAACATTCAGGAATTCTTGAAAATGCTACTAATATCAGGAATGAGATTGGTGTTGGAGGGAAAAATATTCAGTTTCATGATGCATTGCCGGATTTTGAAAGAGTTTTAGCACAGGATCTAGGTGATAAACTGGCAAGTGATTATAGCAGTTTGGGTCCTGAAGAAGTGGTGGTAATCTGCCGATCAAACCGATCGGCAAATAATTATAACCGTCAGATTCGTTTCACCGGAATGTGGATGGAAGAAGAAATAAATGCCGGAGATTATCTCATGTGTGTTAAGAATAATTATTTCTGGCTTGAAGCCGAATCGCCTGTAGGATTTATTGCAAATGGTGACATGCTTAAGGTAACACGGGTAATTGGTTTTGAAGAAAAATTCGGATTGAGGTTTGCAAATCTCGCAGTTGAATTAACTGATTATCCCGATCAGCCTGCCTTTGATGTCAAAGTTATTATGGACAGCTTGTATACTGAAGCTCCTGCACTCACACGTGACCAATCAGCAGATCTATTTAAAAGAGTAGGAGAATCCTATCCGCAAGCTACCAGCAGAACTGCTCGCTTTGCAGCTATTTCGAAAGATCCCTGGTTTCAGGCACTTCAAATTAAATTCGCTTACGCAGTCACATGTCACAAAGCGCAAGGAGGTCAATGGAAACACGTTTTTGTAGATCAGGGTTATCTTACCGAAGAAATGGTGGATACAGGTTATTTAAGGTGGCTATATACTGCTGTGACTCGTGCTACTGAAAAAGTGTACCTGGTTAATTTTAATGAACGCTTTTTTCCGGAGTAATTAAACTATTCCTTTTTCAGGATATTTCCCGGGAATTTTCCGGTAATAACTCAACATATATTCCATATCCTTTTCAAAATCCCCGGAAGGCATAAATGGAGGTTCCACCGAAACCTCTTTTTTTGCATAATTGAAACTTACCATTATGATCGGTAATTTTTGTTTTAATGCGATATAATAAAACCCTGTCTTCCAGGTGGGCACATAACTCCTGGTACCTTCAGGAGTAAAACAAATAGCAAAATCAGGGTTTTTTTCGAGGAGTTCGCAAACTGCATCTACAAAATTGGTGTTTTTTGATCTGTCAACAGGATAGCCTCCAAGTTTCCTGAAAATCCATCCAAAAGGAAATCCAAAAAGTTCTTTTTTGGCCACATATTTGGTCTCTATTCTAAGAATGCTTCGGGCAGCTAATCCAATGAAAAAATCCCAGTTGCTGGTATGAGGAGCCACTATCATTACATATTGCTTCAGTGAAACGGGTACTTCACCGCGGACTCTCCATCCGATAACCTTAAAAAATAAACGCGAAAACAACAGCAACATACATGGAACTATTTTGCATGAATTTCAATGACCGCAAGTTAAGTATAAATTGGAAGGATGAAACCCCTGCATTGTGAAGTCTAATTTTTTGGAACAATTATTGAGTATCGCTTATTTCCTTGAAAAACAGACCTATGAAAGCAATTAAAATGTATCTGCCTGCCATTGCAATGGTAGCCATAATGTCTTCATGTTCACAGAATCTTGTGCCCTTTACCCAACAACTCAGGGACCAGAATAAAATTCAGCCCGAACAACTCAGATCCATTCAGTTTTATTTTTCAGAAGATTTTGTACTCAGGAGGGGTGAAAATATAGCCACCAACCAAACTAAAAAAGGCGAACTGACTGTTGTAAAGGATTCAAAAGTGGAAGAAATAATAATCAAAGCCGGTACTCCTTGTGTGATCACTGAAGTGATTGATGGGAACAGGGTAAAGGTAAGTTTTGAAGATAAAGGAATTAGTTACCTCGTATTTGGCAGTGTTAAAAATCAGGATGGATATTATACCCTGATGGCTCGCGAATGGAAGAATGGCCTCGGCGAAGTAAATTACGGAGAACAAACTTATTATTCGTCCAAAGGTAGCAGGGATGTTTTTCTTGCTCTTAAAATGAAGAGTCTTGAAAAATTCAAACTCGAACAAACAGTTGTAAAAGGATCCGTAGTCAGGTGATTATAATGATTACAACACCCTGAAAAAAATCTAATTCGTTCAAATTTTTTAAGTGGGACGTACTGGGCTCGAACCAGTGACCCCTGCCTTGTCGAGGCAGTGCTCTGAACCAACTGAGCTAACATCCCTAAGTGTGGCAAATATACAAATCAGTAACCGGTTGTGAAAATTTTGCCAATCATATAAATCCCATATGCACTCAACGCGAGTCCTGAAATCCTGTTCATCCACACCAGGAACTTTGCAGTTATTAAACCTTTTAGCCGAGCCGCAATCCATGCTTTCAATAAATCAGTAGAAAAAACCATTCCTAGAGTTGCACAATAAAATGCCAGCGTATGCCATCCCTGGTAGTGTTCTTTAAGTGATATCGTACCTGCAACTCCCAACCAAAAAAGCAGTGCCGATGGATTGAGAGTGTTCATCGTAAAACCCTTTACTACATCTATCATTCTTGTTTTTGAATCATCAATTACCTCAAGAGCATCCACACTTACTTTAGCTTGTTTAAAGAATGTGAAAACACCAAAGGTAAGAATCAGCAGGCCGCCACATATTGCTACTATCTGGTTGTGTTCCTTAAGTACAAAAAGGAGGGAGCTTCCATAATAAGAGAGTACCACAAATAGACCATCACTCAATAAAACACTGAAAGCCAGCATGGAAGCAGGTAAAAATCCTTTTTTAATACTGGTGTTAATGATCAT
>Ga0190274_10002075_pt1 | contig 11755 bp, 8 predicted proteins | sample Popmic531T_FD_133002 | JGI IMG/M metagenome (GOLD analysis project Ga0190274, IMG submission 133002) | Populus adjacent soil microbial communities from riparian zone of Yellowstone River, Montana, USA - 531 T | ecosystem: Environmental > Terrestrial > Soil > Riparian zone | place: USA: Montana...
CTTCTCATTCTTGAGCCCCTGCACGAACTCGTTCGACATCACGGCCGGGAACGACTCCGCCATGCCTTTGTCGCGCAGGCTCTTGAGCTGATTGAATTCGAGTTCGCGATTCGTGCGATCGAGGCGGGCCTCGAGATACTTGCTTTGAATCGCGGTCAGTTTCTCGACGGCCAGGCTCTGCTTGCTGTCCACCGAAACCGTGCGGTGGCTCTCTTTGAACTCCTGGAGCTTGCGCTCACTCGCCTCAGTCGCGCTCTTCTGTTCCTCGAGCTGCGCCTGCAGATACGTGTTGATCTCTTTGGAGCCGTCGGCCCGGATGCGCACACTCTGCTTGTTGTACTGACTGGCCAGTTCATTGGCGGCGCGCGCGGCATAGATCGGATCGGCCGAACGCACCTTGAGATCGACGAGGAGCGACTTCGGGATGGGCGACACGGTCAGGCTGCCCATGAAGGCATCGGCCTTCGACGAAAGCAGACTATCAGCCTCGTCGGTCTCGGCGCGCGCGGTGTCCTGCGGCGGCGCCGCGGACGCGCTCTTCATCAACGACTGAATGCCCGACATCGCCGCGCTCATGAGACCGCTCACGCTGAAATCAAACGCTGGCCCCGCCGGAACGTGCTCGACGACACCATCCTTCTGGAGCGCCTCGACCGTCCGCAGGGCCAGCGCCTTGCTCTGCAGGATCTTGTACTGCGTGGGATAGAAGTCGTCCGCGTACCACGACGCCTGTTCCTGGAGCACTGTGTTGATCGAGGTCGATCGCCGCGCGTTTTTTTCGATCAGGAGCTGCGTGCGTGCCTCGTAAATCGGCACCGTCCGTAGACTCGTGAGCGCGCCCGACAGGAAAACGAACAGGAAGCCGGGAATCGCGATCCACCGGCGCTTGTAGAACGTACGCAGGTGGTCGGTCGGATGGAATTTGGCGGCCGGCGAGGGCGAGGTTGCGGGAGCGGGCGAGGGACTCATGTGTATGGACACCTATGGGGAGCTTAGAAAGTACGTCGCTTGACGGTAACCGTATCGCCAGGTTTGACCTCTGTCTCCAGGGTCACGTTCTTCACTTCTTGATCTTTGTCCTTGCCCGCCGCGGGTCGAAGGATCTGCACCTTGCTGCTCGATCCTTTGTCCGTGATTCCGCCGGCGAGGGCGAGCGCCTGACGGAGCTTGGTCCCGGTCTGGACGTTATACGCACCCGGGGCGCGGACTTCTCCAGAAATGAAGACGAGTTGCGCCTTGCGGACGATGATCTGATCGCCATCCTGGAGCACGATGTTGTCGGCGAGATTGCCGGTCTCCAGTTGACGCAGATTGACCGCGATCTGTTCGTCGCCCCGCACCACGATGGCCTCGTCCGAGGCCTCCGGGCGGCGGCCGCTGGCCTTGGTGAGCGCATCGAGCACCCTGAACTCACCGGCAAAGAGCTGCGTGCCCTGGGTCATCACCGCACCGGTTACCGTGACCTTCTTGTTCGGGGTCTCCTCGAAGTCGATGGACACCTGTGGATTGACGAGCATGCCCTTCAACCGGCCGGCGAGGTCCGATTCGAGTTCGCGCGGCGTGAGCCCCGCGACTTTGATCTTCGCCTCCACCCACGGGAAGTCGAGAACCCCGTCCGAGTCGATCGTGAACTGCCGGCTCAGTTCCGGCACCACGACGTTGCCGCCCCAGACCGTCACCTTGATCTGATCGCGAGCGCTCAACCTGGGCCCCGTGCCCTGGGCCGTGAGGGCCGCGCCGCCAACCCACGCCGCTACGAGCACCGCCGCCAATCTGCTGCTGCGTCTAGACGCCATATGTAATCGATGCCCCCACTCGCGTGCCCGAGTACTCGTGTCCGTCCAGCACCGAGCTGCGCTGAACGTGATTGATGTCGATGCCGATCCGAATCTCCGATCGGAGCCGCCGTCCGATCCCCATGCCGTAGGTAAAGACGCGATCTTCACGGGGCCCGGCGACCGGGTCGCCTTCCTCAGTGCCCCGCACGAGTGCCTGATAGTCCAGCCGCGTCCGGCCGATGCGCCCAATCACATCCCAGACGGTTCCGATACCCTGGGTCACCGACACTTCTCCGCCGGTCATGACGAAGTACGGATGCGTGTCTTCAATGGAGTATTCGAGGTCGCGCGAGGCCCGCACGTTCAGGCGCGTGAACTCGCGCATCAGATAGGCAACGTCCACTTCGGAAACCAGCCCCGTAAAGTCCGGCAGCGAGACATCGTCACCGGTAAACCGCTTGACACCGAGGAAGCCCTTGCCGGAAATGAGGGCCGCCGGCTGCATCTCGAACCCGGGCACGAAACTGAGACTCTGGCTGTTACGGACCGTGGCCTGGTCGAAGGTGCTCGAGGTCGCGGTCGTGCGCACGACGAACGTCGTCAGGGGCGTCAAGCCGTAGCGGACCGCGGCGTTGACGCGCAGTTCGGTGCGATCGAGCGCAGCCGCCAGTTCGGGATCCCCGTACTCGCCCTTGCCAAACGCCAGACTGCGGTCGGTGGTGTCGATGTCGAATTCGAGCCGCTCGTTCTTGTTGAAGGTGGCGCCGGCCCCGAGGGTGCGTTCGTCCTGCTGGACGCGCTCATCGATCTCGAGATTTGGTCGCTGCCGGGTCTGCAGGTAGCTGCCGCCGATCCACGGCACGACCCGCGCGAGCCCCACTTCGACGCGGGCTTCCTCGCCGAAGTCGAATGACCGCTGCTCGGCCGCCCGGTGAAAGTAGCTCCAGCTCAACGTCGACTTCGAGCTGAGCGTCGCCCGGCCGATCCGCAGCCACGCATCCACGGCCGGCACAAGGCGCATGGTCATGTCCTGGTGCGGCGAGCTGGTCTCGTTGTAGACGTTGCTGTCGATGCCGAGATCGCGCAAGGCGATCTTGGGATCGAGCGCGAGTGCACCCAGGTGAATGCGCGCGTCGTCGGCCGAGGCCTCCGAGGGGGTGTCCTGCGCGAGAGCGGGCGCGACCGAGACAGTCGCGAGCACGCACGCCAGTGCGAGAGCGAAACGATTAGGCATCTGAGTTAGAGTGCGCACGCAACCGGCACGCGGCCGGGATGGCCGCGGGCGGTCGCGTGCAGGTCGTGAAGTGAAGGGCGGAACTCGAAGACGCGCGGCGCGTGCGGTGCCGCGAGGGATACTGAAACTACTCGCTGGTGCTGCGCTTGGTCACTGCGACGGCCGCGGCCGTGCCCGCTGCGGCGGCGATCAGCCACAGGTTCTGGGGCGTCTTGCTGTTGTTGCACTCGATGTTCACGTCAGTCTTGCTCGGAGTCGCGGCCTCGAGGCCGTACGGGCCCTCAGTGCACACGACCTTCTTGTCCTTGGTCAGTTCGACAAGCACCTTCTTCGCCAACGGGACGGTCTTGAACTCGAACTGTCCCTGCGGTGTGAGCGATACCGTCTCGATCACCTGGCCCGAGACCACATCGCGCAACTGCACCGAATAGTTGCTGTAGGGTGCCTTGGCTTCAGCGGTCGCGCGGCCAGAGAGCGCGCCCGCGGCCTGCTGCGCGAACACCGGAGACATTCCAAACCCTGCAAAGCCCGCCAACGCCGCCGCCAAAATCCGTCGAGTCGCCATAATCTGACCTTCCATCCTTTCGCGCCTACCCAGCGCGTAGCCTCTTCCAGGCCGGTGAGATTTCTCTGCCATCTTCGACCACCGCCGGAACCGCGTCAAGGCCCGGCGCGTGCAAAATGTATCGATTTGTTCGGGAAAAAGTACCGACACTGATACAGCGGGTGTCCTGCTACCGCCGCGCTGACAGAAGTGTGCGCGACACCTTCAACTGGCGCACCTTGCGATACAGATTTGTGCGCTGGATGCCCAACGCCCGGGCCGCCTCGCCGACTCGGCCGTGATGCCGCATGAGCACGGCGGTGATGCACTCGCGTTCGAACCGGGTCTTGGCTTCGCGCAGCGACAGGCTTGTGTCGATGCGCGCCGACAGGCCATCGAGCCGCGCGTGCTCGAGCACGTCTTCCTGCTGAATGATGTTCGGGCGGACGGATCGCACGAGCGCGTCGAGCAGGCTCGTGAGTTCCGCGGCATTGCCGGGCCACGGCAGCGCGGACAAGAGCGCGAGCGCGGATCGGCTGAAGACCTTCGTGGGAACCTGCTGCTTCTCGCAGAGTTCCTGGACGATCTCGCCGACAAGCAGCGGAATGTCTTCCCGGCGGCTCCGCAGAGATGGCATGTCGATGCGCACGGCCGAGACGCGCTCGGCGAGGTCGCGGCGCAGCCGGCCGTCGGCCACCGCGCCTTCGACGTCCGATTCGACGGCAACGATCGCGCGCACGTCGAGCTCGACGATCGCGCGGCGCTCCACGAGCATGGCCTCCTGGTCGCGCAGCAGACGAGCCAACCGGGCCTGGACCCGTGCGGGCGTTTCCGCAAGATTCGGGAGGAACAGCGTACCGCCAGAGGCGCGATACACCGCGCCCGTCGTCGAGAGACGTTCCGCGGTGACTCCGGCGGAAACCGCCGACTCGCGCCGATCGGAGGGGACGCCAAACAGCTCGCGCTCCAGATCGTGCGGCAAGGCGCTCCCGCAATCGACCGTGACGAACAGATCCTCAGGGTCGCCGGCGAGCATATGAATGGTGCGCGCCGCCAGGCTACGGCCAGTGGCGCGCTCCCCCGCGATGCACACATGCTGACGTGAACCGGCCACCGCCTGGATTTGTTCCAACACCTGCTTCATCGCCGGCGATTGTGTGACGAGTGCATCGGCCGGACGCCCCGGCCGCGCCGCCGGGTCGCTGTCGCTCGAACTGCGATCGCGCGCGTTGGCGATGAGCGCGGCAATGCCCTGACCCTCGAACGGCCACGGCAACAACTCGGTCACGCCCACGTGGAGCGCCTCGGCCGAGATCGCGGGATTGGCTGGATCGACGACCGCCGCAACTGGAATCGTGGGATGTGAGGCCCGAATGAGCCGCACCGCCGTGAGCGCGGCGCGGTCGTGGGACAGATCGAGCAGCACGAGCGCAAATGACCGTTCAGCCATCAGACGCAGCGCCTCGGCCACGTCGTGGCTGACGACCACCGGAATGCCGAGCCGCGCGAGGCGCTCGGCAACGGCAAATCGCTGGCGCGCGCCAGGCTGCACGTAGATGACCGAGGCAAGCCGTTCGGCCTGGGGCGCTCGTCCAGCGGCGGCGGCAACGGCGGAACCGTTCATCGCTTGCCTCCCGCTGCGGTGGAGGCGAGGGCAACGAAGGTGCCGGTACCAGCAGGATCGACCTCGACTCGTGCCATTTCCCCAGCCGTGCCATAGATCAGCCGGCGATCGGGAAACCCTTTGCCCTGCAGGTCGAGATCAACCTGACGCAAGACACCGCCTTCGTAGCGCTCCCATTTGTCGACGCGCCCGTCGGCGTCTGTGTCCTCTTCTATTTTCGCAAGGACCCCACCGGTGTAGAACTCACGGCGGGTGATCTTCTGGGCCTTGTCGTTCGCTTCTTCAGCCCGCTCAATCTGCGCTGGCTCCGAGCCGGAAGCTACGTTCGCTCCGCTGGCGGCCGGCAGGTAGTACTCCCAGCGATCCGGTTGGCTATCGCCGTTGCGGTCGATCTCGATCCGCTGCAACTGGGCCCCGTCCATGAAAGCGCGGGTCTCGATCCGGCCGTCTCCATCGCGATCACCGACGATCTGCTCGAGGCGTCCGGTGTTCTTGTTATAGACGGCCGTCGTCGCACCGCTCGGTTCCGGAGTGTCCGAGGCACAAGCGGCGAAGGTCAGAGGCGTCAGCAGCACGAAAGCGGTCGCGGCTTCGCGAAAATTCAAGCTCAGCATGGTCCCTTTTTGGCGTGGTGAGCGGCCGAATACAGCTTCGCCCTCTCACTTACAGTAAGTGTTTGAAACGCGGTCGATGAGGCGCCCGAACGAAGGGCTACCGACCGAGTCAGGCCCGAAGGGACACCAAGATTACGGTCTCCCCGCCTCGTGTGTCAACGCTGGCACACAAAGGTCTTTTTCGATACACACCGTATTTCCCGCAGGCCTGATCTCGCGTATTTCCTGATTCAGGCCGTCGTCCGTCTCGTAATTCCCGCTAGTAGGCGCGAACGTCACTGGCGTCCACTTCGATCGTGACGCCCTGGCCAATCAACCCGACCGATACAATCAGACGCGCGTGGGCGCCTTTGCGAACAAGCCGGCCGACCACACCTCGAAGGGGGCCACGGACGACTTCGACCGGTTCGCCCTCCTGGACGAACGGACAGGGATCGAACCGCAATTCACTCTCGACGAGCGTCCGCACACCTGCGATTTCCCAATCCGGCACCGGGGCCGGTCGGCCCTCCGAAGTCAGCAGCGAGACCACTCCGTTGCAGGTGCGGACCCGGAGCGAATCGGCGGGGTCGATGCGAACAAAGCAATAACCGGGAAAGAGCGGTCGCTCTATCTGCTTCCGGCGGTCCTTCCAATGGCTCCACCGCGTGACAGTGGGCAGAAAGGTTTCAAGGCCCTTGCCGGTCAGCTGCTGGTGCACCACGGACTCGTGACGGGACCGCGTCCAGACTGCCAGCCACACAGCGTTCGACTGGCCCCCGGCGAGCGAGACCGGGGCTGAAACCTGCAGGGGAGCGGCAGCGCTCAAGGCCATAAAATTCGTCTCATGTATCAATATCGGCACGGCGTGTATCCCTCATGCGCGGGCCGAATGTTTTTCTAACGCTACTCAGGTCTTTCGCACCTTGCGGACCCCTATTGAGCAAGTCAGGTGCCACGTTTTCTGAGGGATTTTGTTGCTATCAGGACTGACACAACACGAGCCCGTAAGTGATTCTGCTGTCGCGACTTCGATACAGACGTGCGGCCCGGGCACCAACCAAATAGGGCCCTTAACAGCCGGCCAGAGATACCCGAACTGTTAGGGACGTATACTTTTGGAATCTGCGACCTGAGCGCTAAACCGATGGAGTTCAAGGATTACTACGCCACGCTAGGACTCACCAAGAACGCCTCGGACGCCGAGATCAAGCGGGCCTTTCGGAAGCTCGCGCGGCAGTATCATCCCGACCTCAATCCTGGCGACAAGAAGGCCGAAGCCCGATTCAAGGACCTCAACGAAGCGAACGAGGTTCTCGGAGATCCCGAGAAGCGCCGCAAGTACGACGAGCTGGGCGCCAACTGGCGCGCCTACGAGCAGGCCCAGGGGGCGCCTCCAGGGACCGGCCCTACTGGCTGGTCGTCGAGCCCTTTTGGCGAGGGCGGAGGCACCCGCACGCGGACGATGACGCCCGAGGAATTCCAGGAACTCTTTGGCGGCGGGGGTGAGTCCGGGTTCGACTTCTTTCACACATTCTTTGGCGGCGGAGTCGGCGAGGGAGCCGAAGGCGGCCGCGCCCGCCGCACCAACCGGTCCTCCCGTGGCCGGGATCTGGAGCAGTCGGTCGAGTTGACCTTGGAGGAGGCGTTCGCGGGCACCACAAGGCGCGTCATCCTGCACGGCAACGGCCAGGAGCGCACCATCGACGTACGGATTCCTGCTGGCATCAAGGACGGCGCCCGCGTGCGCGCCGCAGGCGAAGGAGGTCAATCCTCCCGGGGCGGACAGGCCGGCGATTTGTATTTGGCGGTCCGCGTACGAACCCACCCGGCGTTCGAGCGGCGCGGCAATGATCTCTACGTGCGCATGCCTGTGCCGGTCTCTGTGGCCGTGTTGGGTGGCGAAGTGAGCGTGCCGACGCTTTCCGGATCCTCGGTCCGGTTGAAAGTGCCCGAACTCACCGCGCAAGGGCGCACATTCCGCCTACGCGGCCACGGCATGCCAATCCTCGGAAAGACCACCGAGCGCGGCGACCTGTACGCGCTCGCCGAAATCACCATTCCTTCGCGGCTGTCGGAGGTCGAGCGCGAGCATTACGAGGCCTTGAAGAAACTCGAGGAGGGGGCTGGCTCGACACGCCCTTGAGACGCAATGAACCTGAACAAGTACACCGAAAGGGCTCAGCAGGCCGTCCTCTCCGCGCAGCAACTGGCTGATCGGTCCGGGCATCCTGAGGTCACACCCGAGCACCTGCTTGTCGCAACCCTCGGCGAGACCGATGGGATTGTGCCTGCCGTGCTCGGCAAAATGCAGATTGACGCAGCCAAGGTGCTCGACGACGCAAGGGCGACGCTGGCGCGACTCCCCCACGCCCAAGGCGGCTCGCAGCCTGGTCCGTCGGCCCGGTTCCGCACCGTCACGAGCATGGCCGAGCAGCTCGCCGAACGCATGAAGGACGAGTTCACGAGCACCGAGCATCTGCTGCTGGCAATGACTTCCGAAGGCGGGCGCGCGCCATCGGCGGACTTGCTCAAGCGCCACAAGATCACGACCGACGAAGTGCTGAAGGCCCTGACGAGCGTCCGCGGATCGCAGCGAGTGACTGATCAGAACCCGGAGGGTAAGTACCAGGCACTCGAGCGGTACGGGCGCGACCTCACCGATGTCGCCCGCAAGGGCAAGCTCGATCCGGTCATTGGCCGCGATGACGAGATCCGCCGCGTGATTCAGGTGCTGGCGCGCCGGACGAAGAACAACCCGGTGCTCATCGGCGAGCCTGGCGTCGGCAAGACCGCCATTGTCGAAGGGCTCGCTCAACGGATCATACGCGGCGATGTTCCTGAGGGGTTGCGCGAAAAACGGATCGTCGCCCTTGACATGGGCGCCCTCGTCGCCGGAGCGAAGTACCGCGGCGAGTTCGAGGAGCGCCTGAAGGCCGTCCTCAAAGAAGTCGCCGGTGCCCAGGGACAGATTGTGCTGTTCATCGACGAGTTACACACGGTCGTCGGCGCGGGCGCGGCCGAAGGGTCGATTGACGCGTCCAACCTCCTGAAGCCGATGCTCGCGCGCGGCGAGCTGCACACGATTGGCGCCACAACGCTCGACGAGTACCGCAAACACATCGAGAAGGACGCCGCGCTCGAGCGGCGCTTCCAGCCCGTGCTCGTCGGCGAGCCGACCGTCGAGAACACCATCAGCATTCTCCGCGGTCTGCGGGAGCGTTACGAGATCCATCACGGCGTGAAGTTCAAGGACGCCGCGCTCGTGGCCGCTGCTGTTCTATCGCACCGCTATATCGCGGACCGCTTCCTGCCGGACAAGGCAATCGATCTCATCGACGAGGCAGCCTCGCGGCTCCGAATGGAGATCGATTCGATGCCAGCCGAACTCGACGAAGTCGAGCGCCGCGTGATGCAACTCGAAATCGAGCGCGAGGCGCTTCGCAAGGAAGCGGATCCCGCATCGGTCGAACGGCTCGGAAGGCTGGAGCGGGAACTGGCAGACCTGAAGGAGTCGCGCACGAGGCTCGCGGCCCAGTGGCAACACGAGAAGAGCGCGATAGAGGACGTCCGCGGCCAAAAAGAGGAACTCGAGAGACTTCGCAACGAGATGGAACAGGCGCAACGGGCCGGTGACTTCGCCCGGGCCTCCGAGCTGCAGTACGGCCGGATCCCCGATCTCGAGCGCCGGATCAGGGAGCACGAGCAAGCCACCGTCCCGGGCGGCGCCCCGACGGCGCCCCGGATGTTGAAAGAACAGGTGGATGAGGAAGACATCGCCGAGGTCGTGTCGCGCTGGACCCACATTCCGGTCAGCCGGCTGATGGAAGGCGAAGTGCAGAAACTGGTACAGATGGAAGAGCGGCTCCACGCGCGTGTGGTCGGCCAGGACGAAGCGGTTACGGCCGTCGCCAACGCCATCCGCCGCGCGCGGGCGGGACTACAGGACCCGCAGCGGCCGCTCGGCAGCTTCATCTTTCTTGGCCCCACCGGGGTTGGCAAGACGGAACTCGCCCGTTCGCTCGCGGCTTTTCTCTTCGACGATGAACATGCCATGACGCGCATCGACATGTCGGAGTACCAGGAAAAACACACCGTCTCGCGCCTCATCGGGGCTCCGCCCGGCTACGTCGGCTACGAAGAGGCGGGCCAGCTCACCGAGGCCGTTCGCCGCCGGCCGTATGCCGTCGTGCTCTTCGATGAAATCGAGAAGGCGCATCCCGACGTATTGAACGTCCTGCTGCAGCTGCTCGACGACGGTCGGCTCACCGATGCGAAGGGCCGGACCGTGGACTTCAAGAACACGGTCGTGATTATGACGTCGAACGTTGGCAGCCACCTCATCGCGGACCGCGCCCAGCACGGCGACGCGGACCTCGACGAGGGCATCCGTCGCGAGCTGACTGACGCGTTGCGCCAGCACTTCAAGCCGGAGTTCCTCAATAGGATTGACGACATCATCTTCTTCCACGCACTCCGGCGCGAGGATATCCGCGCAATCATCGACATCCAGCTGGAGCAGCTCCTGCGACGGCTCGAGGACCGCAAGCTGCGACTGGTCCTGACCGACGCGGCGCGGGATTTGATCGTCGAGGAGGGCTACGATCCAGTCTACGGCGCTCGTCCGCTCAAGCGCACGCTCCAACGCCGGCTGCTCGACCCGCTGGCCCTGGCCGTTCTGCAGGGCGGCTTCGGCGAAGGCGACACGGTGCGCGTCGACGTGGAAGCACGGCGCCTGGTGTTAAATAGGGAGCAGGGGGCGGCCAGTTCCTCGGGCGTCCCAACGTAGACCGTCAGTCACTCAATCGATGCCTTCAGACGTGAACCCTCGTCAGCCCCGCCGGCCAGCGCTGTTTGGCCGCCCAATCTCTCCCCTCTGGTTCGGCATCGTGCTGCTCGGGGTCCTGCTCGTCGCCAACGCGGCGTCGATGCTGTTCCGCCAGGGCGACAGCCTGGACTACTCGCAGTTCAAGGCCCTTCTCGCACAGGGCCGCGTGACCGAGGTGCAGCTCAGCAAGGACCAGGTCCGCGGCAAGTACCAGGACGGCGAGAATGTGTCAAAGGCATTCACCTCGGTCCGCGTCGAGGATCCGAAGCTCGCCGAGCAGCTCGACACGCAGAAGGTCCGGTATTCGGGCGAGGTCGAGAGTCCGTGGCTCGCCGAGCTGCTCAGCTGGGTCTTTCCGATTCTGCTCATCATCGCGCTCTGGACGTTTCTCTTCCGCCGGATGGGGAACGCCGAGGGCGGCATCATGTCGTTCGCGCGATCGCGCCCCAAAATCTTCGCGGAAGACGACGTGAAAGTGAGCTTCGCAGATGTGGCCGGCGTGGACGAGGCCGCCGGAGAGTTGCGCGAGATTGTCGACTTTCTACAGACTCCGACCAAGTACACGTCGATTGGTGGCCGCATCCCGAAAGGCGTGTTGCTCGTGGGCCCGCCGGGGACGGGCAAGACGCTGCTGGCCAAAGCGGTCGCCGGCGAGGCCAAAGTCCCCTTCTTCAGTCTGAGCGGCTCGGAATTCGTCGAAATGTTCGTCGGCGTCGGTGCGGCGCGAGTGCGCGATCTATTCCGCCAGGCCGAGGTCAAGGCGCCGTGCATCGTGTTCATCGACGAACTGGATGCGTTGGGCAAAGTTCGCATGCAGTCGCCCATGGGCGGCCATGAGGAGCGGGAGCAGACGCTCAATCAGTTGCTCGCCGAGATGGACGGCTTCGATTCGAAGAAGGGCGTCATCATCATGGCCGCGACCAACCGCCCCGAAGTGCTCGACCCGGCGCTCCTGCGGCCGGGCCGCTTCGATCGACAGGTGCTCGTCGACAAGCCCGATGTGAAGGGACGCGAGGCCATTCTCCGCATTCACGCCAAGCACGTGACGCTCGCCGTGTCGGTCGATTTCGAGCGCATCGCGGTGCGGACGGCGGGATTTTCAGGCGCGGACCTCGCCAATCTCGTCAACGAGGCTGCGCTGCTGGCCGCACGCC
>Ga0190274_10002076_pt1 | contig 11751 bp, 9 predicted proteins | sample Popmic531T_FD_133002 | JGI IMG/M metagenome (GOLD analysis project Ga0190274, IMG submission 133002) | Populus adjacent soil microbial communities from riparian zone of Yellowstone River, Montana, USA - 531 T | ecosystem: Environmental > Terrestrial > Soil > Riparian zone | place: USA: Montana...
CACCCGCGCGGTTCACTGAAGCAACGTCCCTGGCGAGTGGAAGGCAACCGAGCGTATGGGCCTGGTGTTTTCGATATGAAGGTCAACTGCGCGTTGGCGATTGAATCAATCAGGGCCTGCCTCTCCAATGGCCTAACCCCGCGACGTCCCGTGATTCTGCTCTTGACCTGTGACGAGGAAACAGGTAGCCGAACCGGCAAGCAGCTGGTGGAAGCGGAAGCTCGGCGGGCCCACGCCGTGCTGGTTTTAGAGCCGCCAGGAAATAGTGGCCGGGTAAAGACAGGTCGAAAGGGAACCGGAATTTTTACCATTGAGGCACAGGGGCGCGCGGCTCATGCTGGTCTGGAACCTGAGAAAGGCGCCAGCGCGATTCTGGAGTTGGCCCGGCAGACGGAGCGATTGCAGTCATTCAATGGTTCATCGGGTGGCATCAGCATCAACGTCGGCGTGTTTCATGGCGGCACGCTTTCAAACGTGGTCGCGGCCGAAGCTTGCGCGGAGATCGATGTGCGATTCAGCAGTGCCGAAGAGGCTGAGCGAATCGAAAATGAGATTTTCAACCTGCGGCCTTACGATGAGCGGGTGCGATTGATCGTGAAGGGCGGTATTAACCGGCCTCCGATGGAACGCAATGAAAAGGTCCTTGGTCTTTACGGCAAAGCTAAAGAGCTGGCCCGGCAATTGAACTTCGAACTGGGTGAGATCCAGGTGGGCGGCGCTTCCGACGGCAACTTCGCAGCAGCAGCTGGAGCAGCCGTGCTTGATGGATTGGGAGTCATGGGCGACGGTGCGCATGCGATTCACGAACACATCATCGTCGATGATATTCCGCGGCGCGGCGCATTGCTTGCCGGTTTGATAGCGACGCTGTGACTAGAAAAGAAGTGATGAGTGATGAGTGATGAGTGATGAGTGATGAGTGATGAGTTAGTCCTGAGTCCTGAGTCCTGAGTTCGAACCCGGGTTGTCTAATTCGATGAGCCAAACAAACTCATCTCGAAACCACATAGTACCTTTACCCAGGACTCAGGACTCAGTATTCAGGACTAAACTCATCACTCATCACTTCTCTTCTTTGAATGGGTTTCGTTCCGGCGCTTCATCGTGGTGTGAGATTGTGTGGAGCAATCCGCGCACGAGCATGTTGAGCATGGGGAGCCGGTGACGAATCCAGATGCGGAATGGGTCGGGTCGGGCGCCGAGGCGCGCTTTGGGCTCCAGGGCAGTGCGACCCAACGAAAGCTTCCGACAGCCGAACTTGATTGCGTCGTCGACCACAGCCTGGAGTAGACGGAAGTAAACGGGAAACTCCGCGTTGGCCTTCCTATCAAAGCCAACATAATAGCCAACTGCCGTCTCGCCATCGCGTACAGTAGTTACAAACCCCAACAGTTGATCGTCGCGTCTGACGATGGTGCAGCGCAGATCGTCGCCAAGTTGCTCCGCCAACTTTGGGAGAAACGCCGGAGACAGCGTGACCAATCTAACGCGCGCGTTGTGATGTGTTTGCAGATAGAGCTCGTGAATACTTTGAGCATGCCGCGCTACGCTTTCTGCACCACTTAGAACTTCGATCTGACAGCCGGCGGTGACGACGTCCTTATCAATCTCTTTCGCTTGTTTCCGGTACCTGGAAGTCAGACTCGCCAGGTAGTCTTCATAGGTCCGCCATTTGGCCGAAATATCCAGGACCATATTGGGCTCGGTTTCCAGCTGTCGGTAGGAAAATCGTGATAGAGCTGAGGCGCCGGCGGCATATTCGTTGGGGATGTCTTTAACCATAATGAGGTCAGTGTCCCCGAACAACTTGTCGGCTCGACGCAGACGGTAGAGTGCCTCCGCGATGGCGGGCCAAAGGGCGGCGCTGTCTTCGTTCTGCGCGAAAGCGATGCCGTGCATGCCCCATGAAAGAAGGTTGCCGCAGACGAGCAGCTGCTCCTGGAGTTTCTCGAGCGGCGCTGCTGCTTTCCCTTGTGAGGGCTTCTTGCTTACGCGCGAGAGGGAGACTGTGACGCTCTGGGCAGCCACCGCCGCCACCGGGACGCGTCCTCGAAAGATCAGTGCGTAGCGCTGGCGCAGGTTGTCCGGCCCCGCCTGTTCGAGAACGCGCAAATAGCGCGGCGACAGAAACACGGAGTTGTTTGCGGTTACTGAGGTCCAGTGCGCAACGTCGAGGTAATCAATACTGTCAGCAAGTGCGAACCCGAAGCCGCTAGGGCGATGACGTTCCTGGTGAGTCTCGCGCAGGCTCCGCGCTTTGTTTACGAGTTTCTTGAGAGCTTTGATCTTCGGCATAGTGTTCCCTCGGTCAGCAGAGTATAGAACAAATCCGAGCCATCCAAGTCTTAACTCGGAGCTGACTCTGATGCCGCGAGGCGATGAAGTCAGTACCACCTCGCGGTAGTGGGTGGGTCTAACGATTGCCAATTGCCGATTTTCGATTGCCGATTTGTTCATTCTCTCAGTCGCCTTAGTTGGGTTGGGTTTTGTCTTATCGGCAATTGGCAATCCGCAGTCGGCAATCGCGTGGCCCACCCGCTACGGCGAGGTGGTACTGACCTCATCGCCCGGTGGATTGAAGGACGCCGAGTGCGACCTGAGTTCCACATCAATGCTTGCGCCGAACGCACGAGGACGTTAACGTTACGAGGAACCAAACCCATATGAAAATCGCTACCTGGAACGTTAATTCAATCATCGCCCGAGTGCCACACGTAATTCGTTGGCTCGACGCTGTTCAGCCGGACGTGCTCTGCATGCAAGAGACAAAGTGCACAGACGACAAGTTTCCGTTCGAAGAGTTTTCCAAAATCGGATACTGCGCCAGTGTGTTTGGGCAGCAGACTTATAACGGCGTGGCGATTCTCTCGCGACAGGAATGCGCAGAAGTGCAGCGAGGTAACTACGAAGACCAGGAGGGCGCCCACGCTCGTTTGCTGGCGGCGACAATCGACGGCATCCGGATCGTCAATGTCTATATTCCTAATGGTCAGGCGGTTGGTTCAGAGAAGTTTCAGTTCAAGCTTGATTGGATGAGGCGCTTGCGAGCGTTCTTTGATAACAACTTCCAGCGAGATGCGCCGGTGGTCCTTTGTGGAGATTTCAATGTGGCGCCCGAGGATCGAGATATTCACAATCCGCAACTCTGGCAGGAACGGATCATGTGCAGCCAGGCTGAACGCTTAGCGCTCGACGAAATAAAGCGTTGGGGGTTTACAGATTCTTTCCGGCTGCATCACGAACAAGGCGGTCAATTTTCGTGGTGGGATTATCGGGCCGGGGCTTTCCGGCGAAACATGGGATTGCGCATCGATCACATCTGGGTCACTAAGCCACTAGTGGCCCGAAGCACGAACAGCTGGATAGATGTCGAGCCGCGGACCTGGGAGCGCCCGTCGGATCATGCACCGGTTGTTGGAGAGTTTGGTTGAGCGGGGAAATGGCCCGGCCCAGAAGATGATTCTGAGCCGGCCTCAAATCCTGCGTGTGTCTTAATCGAGTTAAGGGGTGGGTGTGCCGAGACTGTAGCTGAATCCACCGCCCATTCCGGCGCAGATGACGTAAACGATAATCAGCACAGTCCAGATTAGCATGATATTTTTGACGCCTAATCTAGCGGAATTCATCCAGCCCCAGATCAAACCAAAGAGACCACAAATCAGTGCGAGTATACCTTTCAGCGCACCGTCGTTCTGGAAGATCTTAATTGCGACGAAAATCTGGCAGATGATGCATCCCACCAACGCCACCAAAGCAAGTATTCCTAACATTCGGTTTTCCTCCGTTCAAGCGATTGGTTAAAAAACGATGTCAACCTCGAATTAGCTGTACAAACGCGGTAGGGAACAAAAGCAATCGCGCCAGCCAGTAGAGAATTAGACCACCCAGAATTACTATGGTTATGCCCGTTCGTCGCTCAAGAGTTTCTGCTTTATTAATGAACGACTCGGTTACTGTTTTCGGAAGCAACGTGCAAGTAATCAGCATCGCGATCAGCGCGATAAAGATTGGCGCAAACGCGTGAAATCTGATTGAGGCCGGTACGTCACCCGTAAGTAGCAGCAGGCAAGCGCGAGTTAATCCGCAACCTGGGCAAGGTATACCGGTCAATCTAAAAAAAGCGCACTCCCAACCCGGGAGATGCAGAAGTAAGGCAACGACGTTGAGACTCAGGGCCCCGGTTAGTAATAGGCCAAACCTGCGATCGCGCAATAGCGTCGCTATTGGCGAAAATGCAGTTTGACCCAACATCGCGGGCGGCATTCTATAGCAGGTTGCGGATAATCACTAAACTTTTCTTGCGTTATAAGTTTGTTAAAAACCAGATGTCCTGGAGTAGTGTCCTAATCTGAGTGTCTTCCTGACGAAAACCAGAGGGCCGATCCACTAAATCACACGAAACAGCACTAAAGTAGTCCTTGGTGATATTGGGTTTCGTGTTGTTTCGTGTGATGCGCGTGGATCGTTCTTTGATCTACCGACACAAAGGGACGCCCAAAGAAAATTAGATTAAACACTGGGCGACATGGAAAACGTTAGTTTGACGTCAACTCCGCGGTTTTCTCAGTTATGTCTTTCTGTCCCCATTCATTGTCGCGGCTGGCCTCTCCTGCTTTGGCACGCTTGGCAGCTTTCATTTTTTGGACTAAATCCATGTGAGTGGAGAAATAGCCGAGGCTCTTGCCGACGAACTCCTGGACCGAATTGAAGCCCTTGTCGACCATGAATTTCTCGAGGCCTTCATTTAGTTCGTCGATCATCTTCACGCCGTGGAGCATAACGCCGGTGCAGAGCTGGACGGTAGAAGAACCCAGCAACATGAATTCGAGCGCATCGTGAGAATTCTCAATCCCGCCAATGCCGCTGATTGAAACGTCCTGCGGCAGCCCCAATGCGAGTTGGCTGACCATTCGTAAAGCAATCGGACGCACAGCCTGTGAAGAATAGCCGCCGGGCACCGTGTGTCCCTCTACCGTGGGCATTGGTCTGAGAGTTTCAAGATCAACTCCAATGACCGAGAGAATGGTGTTGATAGCCGAAATGCCAACAGCGCCACCGCGTACGGCCGCCAGTGAGGGTTCCTTGATGTTGGTAATGTTGGGAGTCATCTTGGCCCAGACGGGAATGTTCGAAACTTCAGTAACCCAGCTGGTAACTTCCTCACAGAGATCGGGATGCTCGCCCATTTCCGAACCCATCCGGCGTTCGGTCATGCCGTGGGGACAAGAAAAGTTTAGCTCGAACGCATCAACGCCGGTGTCCTGCACCATGCGCGTCAGTTCCTGCCACCGACTCTTTTCATACTCCTCCATGATCGAGGCGATCAAAATGTGTTTGGGATATTCTTTCTTGACCTGGCGAAACTCGTCGAGCCAAACCTCGATCGGCCGGTCGGAGATCAACTCGATGTTTTCGAACCCGATGACCTCACCCGAAATCTTCGAACGCAGTTTGCCGTAGCGCGGAACGACGTTTACTACTTTCGCGGATTCCAGGCTGATGGTTTTCGCGACGGCGCCACCCCAACCAGCCTCGAACGACTTGGCAATAACCCGGGCATTGGTTCCTGGCGGGCCGGAGCCCAGCAGGAACGGGTTGGGAAAGGTCATACCGTTGACTACGATCGATAGATCCATCGAAAGACTCCTTCAAAGTCCAATGTTTCGGAAAATATGTCCGATAGGTCGAATAGGTCCTATTCTTAATCCGCCACCAGCGCCCCATAGCTATCCGGCCGGCGGTCTCGGAAGAACTGCCACGTATTGCGCACTTCGCGAATCATGTCCAGATCGAGATCGGCAACCACCACCGCATCCTGATCTCTTGCCGCTTCAGCAATAAAACGTCCGCGTGGATCGCAAAAGTAGCTCTGTCCGTAAAACTCGCCGATGTCCCATGGCTGTTCATGTCCCACTCGGTTGATGGCACCCACAAAGTATCCGTTAGCGACGGCATGAGCTGGTTGTTCTATTCTCCACAGGTATTCGGAAAGTCCGGCGACTGTAGCTGAGGGATTGAAAACTATCTCGGCGCCATTCAGTCCAAGTGCGCGAGCTCCTTCGGGAAAGTGGCGATCGTAACAGATATAAACGCCTATTTTGGCAAACGCAGTATCAAATGTCGGATACCCGAGGTTGCCGGGCTTGAAATAAAACTTTTCCCAAAAGCCTGGGTTGACGTGAGGGATGTGGTTCTTTCGATACTTGCCGAGATACTTGCCGTCCGCGTCGATAACTGCCGCGGTGTTGTAGTAGACGCCGGTGATCTCCTCTTCGTAGATCGGCACGACGATAACCATGCCGTAGTTCTTGGCAACTTCCTGCATTAGCCGCACGGTGGGCCCATCAGGAATCTTCTCGACGGCCTCATACCAACGCGTTTGCTGTTCAGCGCAGAAGTAGGGAGTGGTAAACACTTCCTGCATGCAGACGATCTGCACGCCCTGGCGAGCCGCCTGCTCGATAAAACCAAGATGCTTTTCTATGTTGAGCCGCTTGATGTCATCAATAGGCAAGTCTGTGGGTGCAGCATTCGTACACTGAATTAGTCCGCATTTAACTGTGCGTGCCATTTAGAAAGCCCCCTTCGGCAAGTCTCAAAAATACACCAAGTAAGACGATACAGATTTGGATTTGGACGGTATCCGGCAGCTTCAAAAGCCGCTTATTCGCGCCTAATCTGCCGGTTCATCAGAACGTAGTATATGACGAATCCGAGTCCGAAGGTAACAAACCATGCGTAGGTATACATAGTGTCGAAGAAGGTGGGATCAGGAACTTGTCCGCCGGGTGTCATCGCTGCCCGAATGAACCCCGGGACTACCGGCGCGATAGCCACCAGCAAAGCAATCATTGCCCGCCAGTTGATTCCATTTGAATACGAGTAAATTCCACGTGGATCAAAGAGGTCAACCAGACTCAGCTTCTGGCTCCGCAGGACCCAGTAGTCGCAAATCAATATCCCTGCGATGGCGCCCATTAAGCCTGAATAACCAATCAACCAGGTGAAAATATATGCGCCCATGGAAGCCATTACCTTCCACGGCATCATGAGAACACCAATCAGCGCGGTGATTAGGCCGCCGGTTACGTATGAGATTCGTCTGGGGTTGAGATTAGAAAAATCGTTTGAAGGGGAAACGACATTTGCAGCCATGTTAGTAGTTAACTGTGCGGCGAAGATGACCGCGGTGGCAAAGAGAATGATCACGACGCTGTCAAACCGCTTCATCAGGTCCACCGGATTCGGAATGGCCTCGCCGTATATCAAGAGAGTGGCACTCGTGACAGCTACGCCGATAAACGCAAATGCGGTCATCGTTAGCGGTAGTCCCAGCGCCTGACCAATCATTTGTGATTTCTGGGAACGGGCATAGCGAGTAAAGTCAGGGATGTTTAGACTCAGCGTTGCCCAATATCCGACCGATGCCGTTAAAGCGCCCGGAAAAATGTGCCAGAAATTGTTGTGTTCTTTTTGTAGTGCGGCAGAAGCGGTTAGGACGTGGCCCAAGCCACCGGCGCGCCAGGCGGCCCAGACGAGCAGAATTAAACCGCCGCCCAGCAACAATGGGGCTGACCACGTCTCGAGGTGTTTGATTCCCTCGACACCTTTTAGAATTATGAATACCTGAATGCCCCAGAAGAGAAAGAAGGCAATCCAGGTGTGTATGGCAACATCCAAAATAGCGGCGTCGCCGAACAGATGTCCCCAACCTGAAGACATCACGCTGAACAATGCATCGATGGCGGTGCCGCCAATCCACGTTTGAATTCCAAACCAGCCGCAGGCGACGATGGCGCGCAGGATTGCGGGTATGTTTGCGCCCCTCGTGCCAAAGGCAGCGCGACAAAGCACCGGGAACGAGACCCCATACTTCGTGCCGGCATGCGCGTTGAGGATCATGGGAATCAATACAATTGTATTCCCCAGCAGAATAGTAATCATCGCCTGCCACCAGTTCATCCCCGCCTCGATAAAACCTCCGGCCAGGGTATAGGTGGTGATGACCACGCTCATGCCAATCCAAAGCGCAGCGATGTTCCAAGTAGACCATGTACGCTCTTTGATTGTGGTGGGTGCGAGATCTTTGTTCCAGAGCGGACTTCCGGAAACGTCTTGCGTCATTTCCACAAAGTCGCGCTGGGTGATTGAGGCATCGGCGGAATAGTTAGTGGTCATAGGTGATTAACGCTGAAAGCGTTCGCTAATTCCAGCCCAGGGTTGCGCTCTGGCAACCCTGGGAACGTTGATTCAGTTTCGAAGACGCAACTCTGAAGGAGTTGCGTCGCTGGGCTGCCGAAAACCCTCGCAACTCCTTCAGAGTTGCCAGAATCTATCGAGTCGTTTTCTACCCAGGGTTTCAAAGCAAACCCTGGGCTGAAATTAGCCAACGCTTTCAGCGTACGCGTGCAAACGACTTTTGAGTCATCTATTCACACTTCTGACAGTAAGCCATTAGTTTCCACACAATCGCTACCGGTTGCTGTATTTACAAACGCACTAGGTGTTCTCGAAACTTATTTACGCACAGCCTCTTGCATGAATTTCTCAATGTCAGCGCGAAAACGCGTAAGCGATTTCTCGTCGATATACATCATGTGCCCGGCTTCATAGTTGGCCGTCGAGAAATTCTTCAACAAGACGGGATCGAGACTGATGTGATGGAGCGTGTACTCCACGGCAAAATACGGTGTGGCCATGTCGTAGTATCCCATGGCCACAAAGATTTTTAGATAAGGATTTTTGGCCAGCGCAGTACGCAAGGCTACGCTGGTGTCGACATAGTTATTGTTTGTGCCCCAGTTCCAGGGTGAAGTGATGCCACCACCGAGAATGTAATACTCCAGATCGTTTTTATATCCGAGTTCGGAACGAATGTAGCTGTTGAAGGTGCTGGTGTAGGGCGGACGAATCGCCGCTTCGCTGGCGTCGAAGTCGGGACTATCGGTGGCGAGATTTGAGTCGTAGCCCTTGAAGCGGCTGTCGAGCCGGCCAATCGAACGCTTTTCGGTACGCAGTAATTCTTTGCGGAAAAGAGTTAACGACACGCGCAAATTGGCATTGTCGATGAAGCGTTGGTCAAGTCCGGTGTAGCGCGAAAGTTTGGTGATAACTTCCTGACGCTCCGCCGCAGACAACAGATCGCCACGGTCCAACGCCGCCCGGTATTCGGTTCCCGCCCATTTTTCCGCTTCAGAAACAATTTGCCGCACCGGCTGGGCCTGAAGTTCCGGCGCCAGTTTCTTATGGTACCAGGCGGTTGCCGTGTACGACGGCAGGAAGAGCATATACGGCAGGTCGTTGCCCGGCGCAAAGTTGGTCGTCTCAAAATTCATGATGGTGGAAATGAGGACGATACCGTTGAAAGCAATGCCCCGATCGATCAAGTAGCCGGAGAGTGCCGACGCTCGAGTGGTGCCATAGCTTTCACCAGCGAGAAACAACGGCGAGGTCCAACGCTCGAAGCGCGTCAGATACATACGCACAAACTCACCCACCGATTCGATGTCGCCATTCAAGCCAAAAAACTTTTGCGCGAGCTCCGGCTTCACTGCGCGACTGTAGCCGGTTCCTATTGGATCGATAAAAACCAGGTCACTCTTGTCGAGCCAGGTAGCCTGATTTTCTACCAGCTCGTAAGGAGGCGCCGGCATAGTTCCATCAGGATTCATCTTCACGCGCTTTGGTCCGATGGCCCCGAGATGCAGCCAGACCGAAGCAGAGCCGGGCCCTCCATTAAAGGCGAACGTCAAAGGACGCGCCGTGCGGTTTGACGGTCCATCGAGCGTATAGGCCATGAAGAACATGCGGGCTTCAGTTTCGCCGTCGCGGTTTTTGATCGGCATCATGCCGGCGGTGGCAGTGTAACTAAGCGTCTTACCGTCAATCTTGATCTGATGTTTGGTGACAACTGGAGGCTCTTCCGGCGAAGGTGAAGGCCGGGGCGACGCCGCGGGTGAAGCCGATGATGACAGGCCTGGAGATGGACTGAGAGTTGGACTCGGAGTCGGGCTTGCCTGTGGCCCTGACGATGGTCGCTGTCCAAAGGTCGCCTGTCGTTCAAGGTTGGCAACGTTTACAAAGAGAAATAGAAACAGGGAGACTACCAGCTTGGTTCTTGCCATATTGTGTTAGGGCTCCGCCGCGAGAGAGAGTTGAACTTCAGGACAGCGCGCATAGTAGTCCGACACACTTCAGTTTGTCGATATCGTAGCGGGGGGCACTGATGCAATTTGAAGTCGGTAGTTCAGAGTTCAGCCCGGGGTCCCCGCGCGGGCAGCCCGCGTGGGGTGGTAGCCTTTAGGCTGTGGTTTCGCGACGCAAACTAAAGTTTGAACTCTAAACTGCATCAGCGTCGCCGGGGCACGTTTCCGGTTTGGGGCCCGCAACGTCATTGACTGAGCAGATGAGGGGGCGAACGATCGACAAACTGAAGTGTGTCGGACAATTCCGAGTTACTGTTGGAGTTCGAACTTCGGTTTGCCGGCTTTGATTTTTGTATACGTCCCATCTGCAAAGACATGGTTGCCAAAGCCGCAATCGCTGACGTCCTTGTTCTGGGTGACCTTGATTTTGTTGCCGGGCAAAAACTTGATCGTGATGGTGCATTCCGGGGAGTCGGGCGGATGAAAAATAGCAACGTCGTTCTCGATGGTTGCCTCGCCTGCCGCCTGACCAGTGTTTGCCATGGGGCCGTAGTTGGACTTGTATTCGTAAGTCAAATCCAATTGTATACGCAGCTTGTTGTGTCCCAGGGCGAGCATCCGAATCTCGTTATTGCGAGATTGGTAGATGCCGTTGGCACGTGCTGCCGTGATCACTTTGGGGGACTGGCCCAGCGCGATCCCGCTGAGCAGGAGCAATAGAATCAAAACAACTAGTTTATGCATGGCTCTGCTTCTCTGAGATTGGTTTGTGCCGGTTCGTGTCTTTTCGTGGAGCGTTTTTTCTCTTCCTTCGGGGTAATTTACATCGACACACAAGTACCGCGTTTCAAAAACTGGCCGTCCCCCGCCTTTCCTTTGTACTCGCCATTTTCGATCACAACTTTGCCGCGCGAGAGAACGGTTTCGACGACGCCTTTGATTTTCTTTCCCTCATAGGTGCTGTAGTCGACGTTCATATGGCTGGTTTTCAAACTCAAAGTTTGCTCTTTTTCAGGATCGAAGATAACTACGTCAGCATCCGAGCCGACCGCAATGGTCCCTTTTTTCGGGAAGAGTCCAAACATTTTGGCGGCGGCTGTTGAAGTGAGTTCGACGAAGCGATTCAGGCTGATGCGATTTTCAACCACGCCGCCGTTGTAGATAAGCGGGACGCGGTTCTCCACGCCGGGAGCTCCGTTAGGAATCTTGGTGAAATCTTCGCGGCCCAATTCCTTCTGTTCCTTCATACAAAATGGACAATGGTCGGTGGAGATAACCTGGAGGTCGTCCATTTTCAAACCCTTCCACAATTCCGCCTGGTTCGATTTGTCCCTGAGCGGCGGCGTCATTACATACTTTGCCCCATCAAATCCCGGCTCGTCGTAGTTGTCGAGGGAAAGGAAAAGATATTGGGGACAGGTTTCTGCAAAAGCAGGTATGCCGCGGTCACGTGCCTGGCGAACCTGGTTCAATGCATCGGTGCACGACAGGTGAACTATGTAGACCGGTGACTCGGCCATCTCGGCGATCGCTATGGCGCGATGTACACCTTCCGCTTCAGCCACAGTCGGGCGAGTCAGCGCGTGATATTTTGGCGCGGTATGGC
>Ga0190274_10002077_pt1 | contig 11750 bp, 9 predicted proteins | sample Popmic531T_FD_133002 | JGI IMG/M metagenome (GOLD analysis project Ga0190274, IMG submission 133002) | Populus adjacent soil microbial communities from riparian zone of Yellowstone River, Montana, USA - 531 T | ecosystem: Environmental > Terrestrial > Soil > Riparian zone | place: USA: Montana...
AGGAAAATATACGGGGATCATTCAATGCTTTCAATGTATCAGCCATTCCTTGTTCCAACGATACAGCTGTTCCAAGTGACAGATTTCCCGCAGTCGGATAATAATTTGATGTTGCGCTTGTATTATAAACTATTTGTCCATTGTCTTCCGGTCCGCCCATGAGCGGATACTTTGTTGGATCAGAGATAATATTTTGGAACTGCGTTTTAATATTCAGCTTCGTGTTGCTTTCTTTCTTGCTTAAATGAATCAATAAACGCAGCCGGAAAGCATTCACCAATTTTTTCCATTGCGAAGCGCGTCCCCCATAAATTATATCACCTCCAATATTTCCTTTTGAATCGGCAAGGATATTATTTGCTTCTTCCAGTTCATTCAACAATCCTACATATACATCTTCCTGTGCATCGTATTTTGGTTTTGTATTTCCTTCTAATGCTTTTAACGCATCTGTGTAAGGGATATCGCCGAATGTTTCTGTCATTTGACTAAAAAGAACCGCACGGAAAAATTTTGCCAAACCCCGGTAGTTTTCTCCTCCTTGCCCTGCTGCCAGCTCCTCCATTTTTTTTACCTGCCGAAGAATATCAAAATTGGCATAGCTGCTACTGGTCCAGCTATAGTCGACGGATGAATTACCTCTTTCATAATATGTAAGCTGCCTCGATGCATAGGCGGAAGATTGCGGATCATAATTAAATACGCTTACACAAATATTTGTCAACAATAAAGCCGGAGTTGCAACAGATGGCTCGTTTGGATTGGTTTGATAATATTCATGTTTTTTACAGGAGGGCAAGAGTCCCGCTAAAAAAACGATCGTAAATACTATTTTCAAAAATATATGTTTCATAAAAAATTTATTTTATGGTGAACTTATAATCGGGTATCAGAATCTAAGGTTAAGGTTAAACCCGATATTTCGATAGGAAGGATCCGCTAACGTGGTGCCGTCATAACCATCAGGGTCCATATACGGTGCGTCGCTCCATATCGCGAGATTACGACCGGTGAGTGAAATACTAGCTCCCTTAAAAGGACCTTTACCCAATAGTTTAGCCGGAGCGTTATAAGTGAGGGTAACCTCCCGCAGTTTTACAAAAGTTCGTTTATAAAGATTGGCATCAGGAACTCCATTCACATATGTAGCAAATACCCAATCAATATATTTTACGGCCTTTGTATTTGGCGCGAACTTCCGCGAATCACTGATGATATTGCCCTGGATATCGTAGTCCACCGAGCCGCTGGTTACTACTACACCTTCGCCTATATAGGTTTCGTTGCCTGCATAGGAATCATCGCGGTATTTATTGGCGGTAGCAGGATGCATACCACCTTCATACATTTTTTGTTCAACACCATTATAAAGCAATCCACCAATACGTCCATCAAAAGAAAAAGAAAGCAAGAAGCTTTTGTACGAGATATTATTTATAAGACCGAACTCCCAATCTGGATTATAGGTACCCAGATTCACCACATGACTTATATATTGCGGATAACCATTCGCTCCATATACAATTTGTCCATCAGGAGATCTTTCCCAACCCCAGGTGCGGTATTGATCTGTTCTCTCACCAACTTTTACACCATCACGGATCGAATCTCCTCCGTAATACGATTTAACAATTCTGCGCAGGGTACTGAAATTGGCAATAACATCCCATTTTATATCATTGTTGCGTACAGGAGAACCGCTAACAACCAGCTCAACACCTTTCCGGTAAATCTCATCGGCATTTAATCTAATACTATTATACCCCGAAGCCTGGGAAATGGGAATGTCCTTGGGAAAATTCTTTTCCAGGTATTTAAAATAGGTAAAATCAAACCCGATACGGTTGTTTAAGAATCGAAGCTCCGTGCCATATTCCTGCGAAAGTGTTGTTCTTGGATGAATATCCGGGCTGATAATAGTACCCGGTAAATTAAGCGATGCAGTTCCGTTCCAGCTTGTACCGGAGCGATAAACAGGTATAGTATAATAAGGATCAACATCGGAAGAAATATTCGCGAAGGATCCACGAAGTTTAAAGAAGGTAATAAAATCAGGCAGTTTCACGATATTAGAACCGATCACACTCAAAGAAACTGAAGGATAGAAGAAAGAGTTATAAGGTTTCTGCAGCGTGGAGGTCCAGTCGTTGCGTCCTGAAAAGTTGAGATAAGCTATATTCTTATAACCTATGTCAGCATATCCGAAAACGCTGTTTACACTTTCCTCCGATAAATAATTTCCTACATCCGGGAAATCACCACCAACACTCAATGGATTGATAGAACTTTTCAGGTTATAGGCTTTGGGAATAGTTAAGCCGCCATTCGTTCCTGCGAAAGAAGATTTGATCTGGTTATAACGATTGCTTGCGCCAGCGGATATCGTTGCATTAAAATCCTTCAGAAAGTTTTTCTTATAGGTTAATAACAGATCGGAAACAATCAGCAGGTTACTGTTATCACTAATCCGGTAATTGCCCTTAGGCGCGGCGCTTGTTCCGTAGTTAATATAACTGTAAGGAGTTTTTACATCTGATGTTGCATAATTATTGGTCGCGCCCGATCTTATCAGCATCTGAAAATCTTTAGAGAAATCATAGGTTGCATTTACCTGCGCCACCACTACATCATTGGTATAGCCTTTCAGGTATTCGTTGGCCAAAAACCAGGGATTGTTATACCAACTATAATTATAATTGAATTGCTGAATGTCTTTAACTCCATAAGGAATAAAACCACTACTGCTCTCTCGGCCGCCCGCTGATTTCCAGTAATCTTTCAAGTCCCGCAGATCAACATCTGGCCCCATCCATAATAGAATATTATAGAAATAATTGTTGGGACCATAACCGGTTTCAGGATAGTTCGGTGTGTATTGCTTATTGTACGAAACGCTGGCTTCTGTTTTTAATTTTTCGTTTATTTTCAGGCTTCCGGCCAGACTTAACGTAGTTGAATTCAATTTTGTGTTGGGAACCTGCCCTTTCTGATAAGTATGTGAAATAGACATCCGGTAATCGGAACGGTCAGTTTTACCAGCTACGCTAATGTTATGAGTAGTTGATAATTCATTTTGCAGAAAATTTTTGAGATTGTCCTGTCCCTTGCTAATCCATGGCATTGGTTTATAATGACTATAATCAGTATATCCATTTTGTTTGAATTCGAACAATTGGTTAGGATCGTATTCACTATTGTATTGCGGATATTCTGTAAATCCGCTGGGTGTACTTGGATCTGGTTGATTTAATTTAGGTCCCCACACATATCCATAGTCATCGTACCAACCTCCACCACCCTTACCATCCATAAAAGCGTAATAGCCATTCCATCCCATTCCATATTCCGTTTGCGTTTTGGGTGCCCGCAGGAAGCCGGCCTGGAATTGCGTGGTTGTGTTGTAGGTGATTTCTGTTCCCTGCGCGCCGCTCTTTCCTTTTTTGGTAGTTATCATTATAGCACCATTAATTCCCAGGGAACCATATAATGCCGCTGCTGCTGTACCTTTAAGCACGTTCACACTTTCAATATCATTTGGATTGAGGTTCCAGAAATCCGTTTGCGTAGGAACACCATCGATTACCACCAGAGTTGTTCCACCACGGATATATATCTCTGGATTTTCATAAAGAGTTGATTTGGTATAAACGCTCAGGCCGGCAACCTTACCCACCATATTATTGGCAATATTTGTTTCGGGAGCTTTTTGCAGAGCTTCTCCTTTCACCTCCTGCATGGCGTAGGCTACTTTGGCTTTCTCCTTTTTTACTCCCAACGCGGTTACTACTACTTCTTCCATTGCTTTTTCACCGGGCTTAAGTGCAACGTTTACTGTTTCATTTTTATCAGCGATCATTTCCTGCGTCACATATCCCACAGAAGAAAATATCAGCACCTCACCTTTTTGGACAGTAATACTAAATTCTCCACTGGCATTGGTGATAGTGCCTTTTGAACTCCCTTTCACACTCACGGATACATCCGGGATCGGTTGGTTGTCGGTGCCGACAACCCGCCCTTTAATCAGTACATCTTCCCAATTATCCGGGTTAAAAGCAGTTGTGTTGAAGGGCAGTGTTAAAAAAATAGTGAATGCCATCAACGCTGACCTTAGTAATAAGGTTTTCATTTTTGTCGCTTTGTTTCTCATAAACGGCATGTTTGTGGTTAAGAAATTCATTAAATAACTATTTTATTATCTGGCTGGTTGTTTTTAAAGTAAGATTTGAACCAAAGAAAATTATCTCATCTTATGGGGTATCTATAGTAAAGACATCGGTATCTGTATAAATGCTGAACTGAATGTCTTTAAATTTAATCTGACCAGTGGGTGCTATCTTCAATCCTTCGGGTTTTCGCAATACGATCACCTGGCTCTCTCCGCTCACAGTTACTTTCTTGCCCTCAACGATGATAGCGGTAGCCTCATCAATTCCTATGCAACTATAAGTAGGAAACCGTGCAATGGCCGAAAGCAAACGATTATACCTGCTGCGGGCAACAAAATGTTGATCGATCACCACTGAGGTTAATAAACCAAGACCTTCTTTAATCTCGATATTATTATGTTGGATTTTCCGAAAAGTAGGACGATAAATAGTATCTGTAAGCTCATTGCCTGTTATCATATCTTTACTAATTACCGCGGCGCCGGCACTGGTACCGGCAATGGTTGCTCCATTCTGATACGCTTTCAGTATAGCTGTTTGAACAGGAGTATTAAGCGCAATATTCATGAACCGGGTCTGGTCGCCCCCGGTAATAAAAATGAGCCTGGCTTTTTCCAGTGAATCCAACCAGTTCTTGTAGTTTACTTTTTCTTTGGTGAAATTGAAATTGAGTATTGGATTCGCGCAAACCGTCTCCAAATCAGTTTTGAAATAATAATAACTGGTATCCGGCGTTTCACTCGACATCGGCAGTACTACTACATAATCCTTGGGGTCCAATGCAGCGGTTTTCATCAAAGACTTTAATAGAGCCGGAGGACGATCGCCACCACCTATTATAAATAGTTTTCCTTTAGGCGCTGAATTATTTTGCGCCAGTATCGATACGCTACAAAATAATAAGCAAGGGATAAGGCTTATCCGGAAAGTCTTCATTTATTGAATTTAGGAAAATTGTCAGAGGGGAAACATGGCGAAGACTACCGTTGAAAATATCAATCGATTGTGTAATTATTTTTGTTGACGGCGAATTATACGAAACATTCCGAATGCCGGACCGAAGCCAAATTGCTTATAGAAGAATGCTAGATTTTCTGCAGCATGCAAACAGATATATGCATTGTCGGCTGCATTTTCTTCCAGCCAATCGGTAAGTTGTTGCATCAATGCGGAACCAACATGCTTGTTCCTCCAATCAGGATGAACGAATAAGTTTCGAACATTATAGTAACCGGGACCATCACTTAAAAGAAATACATAACCGATAAGCTTACCACTGTTGCTATCTTCAGCATAAAAGCCATGCAATACAGCATGCATATCCATTTCTTTAGCATTCCCACCTGATTCTAAACTCAGTTGCTGCAATGCCTTTGTATCCGGTATTTTGGAAATTATTCTGACAGAAGCTGGTAATGAGGTGGAGTTGTTATTTTTATCAGATGAAGATGCGCCTTGTCCAAACCTTATTTTATGTCCATCCGGGTCTTCCACAATCATTTCGCGGAGTCCCCATTCCATTGTTTCCGGTGGAGATAAAATCTTAGCTCCTTTTGCTTTGATAGTATCATGGTAAGCATCTACATCATCCACCAGCAAACATAACCAGGTACCCGGGTGCCCCATTGCTTTCAAACAAAAGTAAATTTCAACGGAATTCTTGCTAACACCACCAAAATCAGTTGGATCTCCCCATTCCCACCTGCTTTCAAAACCGAGTACATCAACATAGTAGGTAAGGCTTCTTACAACATCAGTGGAATAAAGAATAGGAACAGTAGTTTTGAAAATCATAGTTATTTTATATAGGCTGATACGGGCATTGTATTTATTAAGTTATGAAAAAATAATTTTATTTCCGTAGTATTACTGATACACCATTCAATGTTTATCCGGGAACGTGCTGGGAATTTAAGAGAATGTAGTAGCTTTCTGAAGACGGCGAATGGCGAAGCGTTTAATCAATAATTCTTTTTGATCATGAAAAAGTTATTAGGTTTTACCGTTTTACTATTAGTAAACATGGTAACAATTGCCCAAGAGACAACTGGTTTTTCGATGCTGGAAGAAAAAGATAAAAAGCAGGTTAATATTTTGTTTAATAATAGATTGTTGACGGCCTATTGTTATTATGATTCAAGCAGGAAACCAATTCTTTTCCCGGTGAATACATTAGATGGAATTACTGTTACCCGCGGATATCCATTTAAAATGATAGCCGGCGAACGAACAGATCATCCACATCATACGGGTATCTGGCTAAACTATGAATCTGTGAATGGCCTTGATTTCTGGAATAATTCAACCGCAATACCCGTTGAGAAAAGGAACCAATACGGTACGATCATTCACCAAAAAATTATCAGCAAAAAAAACAACGATAAAAAAGCCTCGCTTATAGTTACTGCAAGTTGGGTAAGATCAGATAATAAAGTTTTATTGAATGAGAGAACTACATACAACTTTAGCGTTCAGGGAACTAGTTTCATAATAGACCGCATCACTGAGTTGACTGCTACGGACACTGTCGTGTTATTTAAAGATGTCAAAGATGGCATGTTTGCCATTCGGGTTGCGCGGGAATTGGAACTACCTTCTAAAGAAGCCACCAACTTTGTTGACAATAAGGGGAATGTTACATCGGTAAGAAGTTCAGATACTGCGGGCGTAACGGGCATGTACTACACCAGTGAAGGATTAAAAGGAGATTCGGTATGGGGCAGTAAAGGGAAATGGGCGATGCTTACCGGTAAAAAAGATGGCAAGGATATTACAATAGGAATGATTGATCATCCTTCTAATCTCGGCTATCCTGCTTATTGGCATGCAAGAGGCTACGGTTTGTTTGCTGTTAATACTTTGGGGCGTAAAGTATTCAGCAATGGAAAGGAGGAACTCAATTTTTCATTAAAGCCTCGACAATCAGTCACATTCAGGTACAGAGTAATTATACATTCAGGAACTTTTTTGACAAATGATGAAATGAATAAACTAAGTACTGAGTTTGGAAAAATTAAATGAAGTAAAATAGGCAGAAAAGAAATCAACTAATCAATACACTCCAGGAAAGAGTCATCAGGATTATCGAAGCTATAAATCCAATTTATTTACACCAATTACTATTTATCAACTAACTTAAGCCAGTTCTTAATAATTCCTTGTAATGCTTTCTCTTTGGATTTTACATCGTCCATATCTTTAAAGACAGTAGTTCTTCTTCCATCTTTATAGTCACCTTCCAGTAACCCGGAGCTATCTTTTACTTTCGCGCCACTCGGAAATACGAGCATGATCCTGTTTTTGAAAAGATTCATGACAATCATTTCTCTCTTATACTCTTTCGGATCAAATTCCTTCAACTCTCCTGTATAATAAAAACTGGGGTTGTTCCATTTTATCCGTTCGCCAATTTCTTTATCAGTGGCTAATATCGACTTTCGGAGATATTCGATGACCGGTCGAATGCCTGCATCCAGCTTTTTGATATGCAGTGTTATTTGCTCCTCGTCCGAGAGTTTGACTGACTTTGTCATACTGCTAAACATTTAGTTTTAATAGTTTCAAAGTTTAATAGTTTCAGGGTTTAATGGTTCTGAATAATAACCTTTAAACTATTTAACTTTTAAACCTTTAACTCCAAAGAGCATACCCGCCAGGGTAAAGAGAATTCCTGCTAGTGTAAATGATTCGAGAAGGCCCATACGATCGCTGGAATCATTCATATTCGCTATAAAACGTGGTATATGCAATAATATGAACCAGCCTGACAGCATAATACCTGAAAATAAAGCGGCCCATTTGGATAGGGGCGGAATCAAAAGACCCACCGCACCGGCAAACAAACAAATGCCACAGAAATAAGTCCAGAATGCGTGAAATGGAATATAGGCGGGAATAAAGTCTATTACAAAACTCGCGAATTTAAAATGAGCATATCCACTTGCAATGAAAAATACAGCGAGTGATAGACAGCCTACAAAAACAAAAGTTTTTTTAAAACTTCTTTTGATCCCGGAAAAAGAACTTGCCACTATTAACGTTCCACCAAACAATGCAATTGATTTATATGCATTGAGCCAATCATTCATAAAATGAGGTAAATGACGGAGGATCGATAAAAAGAAAATTAATGATGCAATTAAGATTGCCGACCCAACTGCTTTTTTATCAAATAATATTGCTAGCGCGGAAAAAATGAGAATAGTACCTGAGATATAAGCCAAGGCCGGATTAAAATTAAAACCAACAGGCCAGGCAGGGGGACGACCTACAATAAAATCCTTTGTGAACATACAAAGAATTCCGAGGGCTATAATGCCCGTGGCGAAAATGATGCGTCCGGGTTTTAGTAGCTTTTCCATTGTGGATTTAAGTTACAGCAATAAGCGAATAAGGCGATATTATTTTATAAGTGTTTTTTAACCACAGATTGCACAGATTTGTGCGCAGATTATGGCAGTCTTTTTTTTAACACAAAGTGTACAAAGATTTTCACAAAGCGACACAAAGGGGCTTCGTGTTACTTTGTGACAAAACTCAATGATACTTTGTGTTTAAAAGAAGAAGAGCAGTGAAGTCTGTGCTTAAATCTGTGTAATCCGTGATTACTTCTTCGCATTAAGCAACCACTTTATTGCCTCCGGAAAACGTTTGGCCCATTCTGATTCAAAATGCCGGGCATTTTTATCCTGGATAAAAATAAAGTTCACTCCTTCTTTATATCCTTTCGCTTTTAGTATGGGCAGCATTTCATCAATACCTGGTTGTAATTCTGATTCCAATCCAACTCCTCCGTTATCGATATAAAAAAACAAGTCCTTCGCTTTTGATTTCGATTCACGCACTGTTGTTACATAATTCCAATCGCCCGCCATTCCATTGGGTAAGCGGAAGGCCGGCGACATGCAAATTGCTTTTGAAAAAATATCGGGATGTTCCCAAACCAACATAAATGAAAAAATACCGCCGGCTGAAGAGCCACCCACTATTGTATTCGTACGATCTGGTTTGGTAAGGTAAGCGGAATCGATCAACGGTTTTACCTTAGTTACTATAAAATTCATATAGGCATTTCCTTTTTCGCCGGGAGTATATTCTTTCATCCGGTTATTGGTATTATAGATGCCCACTACAATTATGGGTTCAATAATTTTATTCTTGATAAGACTGTCGAGGCTTTCATCAATCTTCCAGTCTACACCAAATGAACTGGTAGCCGGATCAACAATATTCTGTCCATCTTGCATGTAAAGAACCGGATAACGGGTTTTTTTATTTGCATCATATCCAGGGGGGAGCCATACTATAATATCACGGTCATTAATTCCTTCTCCTTTCAGGCTGCGATGGTATTTCACCTGACCGGTTATCTTTCCTTCAATAATTCTTTGAGCTGAGCTGTTAGTCCAGAAAAGAATTTTATCATTGATCGTTTTAGATTCAGTTACTGAAACATTAAAGTTAGGTAAGGCGCCACCAGTAGCCGCCGCGCCTTCACGTTGCCAGGAACCCAATGTATATTTATATTCAATGGATTTTATATCAACAATCGTTATTCTTTTGTCCATACATGATTGCCCTTTGCGTCCATTTTTATTTTGCCAGGGTTCCAACGGCCTAATGCTTCGATAGAACCTGTAATATACACGGATGTGGTATCTGGAAGATCAGGAGAATTAAGTACAAAAGTTATACGGATTCCGGCGCTTTCTTGCGCACGCAGAGAGAGTATACTAAATAAGCAACTAAAAAACAGGGTCCACAACGTTTTTTGCATCAGGTATTTTCGTGTAAATTATAATGTTTTATAATTCTACCCTACATTTTTAATATATACCCTCGAAAGTGGTGGACCCTGTTAATGTATTGGCTTTTAATGTGAGAAAATGGCGAATAAACTAATTCCAATAATAGCGACGTCAACAATTATACTAAATAAGAAAACAGGGATTGTGATTTTTGTAGGTAATGCAGCCAGGTTTGTAATAAGTGCCATAGCCATTGCCCCCATGGCACCGCCCCAAAACGCGATATTATTACCAGCTAAAACAATAATATATAAAGTTATGGGTGTAAGAACACAGCCATGAATTGCTAATATCAGTCCCAGCCATCCAAGACGATTTTTTTCCTGTGCCTGGCACCAGGTAAAAAACCTTGATGCAATTGATTGGTTTTTATTAACTGCTTCAAAAGTGGGACTGTAAAGTGTTTGATATGCTTCCATGATTAATGTATTTGTGACCTCAAAATTCCAGAACTTGTAACCACTTTTTCATGATTTGGGTTACTTGAGAAACTGATTCTTGTTAGGAATGGCACAAAAAACCTGCCTTGGACTGTTCAAAAATTAAATTTTCTATTGAATTTGACAGTAGATAACACTAACAATCAGAAAATCAGCTTTAAATAGATCTGCTGGTTGGTGAATTAATTTTCTCCGATAATCCGGCCATAACTGTAGTAACTAGCCAAACATTTAGCTCACACGGTTTTCTTTATTTTTTACACGCTCATCGATTCTTTTTACACGAATTCCCTATAAATCGGTTGAATTAGGCATTAAGATTATAGGATTTTATTTTTTTAGGATATAAATGAGGATTCAATCTCACTTCAATGTGTTATTCTGATCCTTATTTGGGAATGAATAGTAATTCCAATACTAATTTGGGAATGAATATAATTTCTAAGCGTATTTAATTACCCGCAAATAATAAATTATAAATCTTGATTAGAAATAAAAGCTAAAAATTTAATTCTATAAGAAAAGAAAATACATTCACGGCGGATATACAATTTATCTATTCTATGAATTATATTAAAATCTACATTTATTAATTATGAAAAAATCAATCGTTTTAAGCTTGCTTCTCTTGTCCATGAATCTTTTTAATTTTTCAATGGCTAATGATGGTCATTGGCCGCTTCCAACTGAAAAATTAGCTGGCGTCAATACGCTGATCGTAAATGCTAATGTTACCATCGTGCTTGTAAACAACAATAATCCGGTACTGGAAATGGTTGGCAACAAATCACTTTCCAAAAATGTTAGTTTTGAAAAGACCGGAAACACATTGGTGATTAGTGTAGCCAATAAGAAAAATCTTGTGGGAGCAGGTGTTATCTATATCTCCGCTAACGAATTCCAGAAGATACAAGTCAACGGGAATTCAAATATCCGCACATTAAATACCTTACAAATACCAACGCTGGAAGTGATATTTAATGGCGTCTGCGAATTTGAAATCCATAATATCGGAGAAGTGAATATAAAGGAATCAAAAGACTACACCCTTGAACAAAGCAAAGAAGTACGGAAGATTCCCGCAAGTGTATTGGAAAGCAAACCACTGCGAGGCTTTTAAAAACTGTTGCCACACCTGCCTGATGAATTCATTGGATCAGGTGTGGCAACATATATAAACTGCAGGTTATACTTCGTTGTTTTTTTATCGAGCGTAGATAGTTTGCCTTGTATACTATCGATGGCTGCTACGCATTAAATTGCCGGAGATGGTGATCAGAATGTTTATATGCCAGGATCCCAATTTGTTCTTTTGTCATTTTCCCAAAAAAGTC
>Ga0190274_10002078_pt1 | contig 11750 bp, 12 predicted proteins | sample Popmic531T_FD_133002 | JGI IMG/M metagenome (GOLD analysis project Ga0190274, IMG submission 133002) | Populus adjacent soil microbial communities from riparian zone of Yellowstone River, Montana, USA - 531 T | ecosystem: Environmental > Terrestrial > Soil > Riparian zone | place: USA: Montana...
AGCTGGCTTTGCAGGAAAGACTGGGCGTCGGCACCGGAAAAGCGCAGCAGCGCGAAATGCGTGAGCGGACTGACGAAGGCGCCCGCCCTGGCGGCGTCCAGTTCGCGCGCTGGATCGCCGAAGTGCTGCTGGGCGGCTGCGGACGACGCAGCGGCAACCTGATTCCAGTCGGCTGGATTCCCCATGATGGTAGTGCGGGCTCCGGTGTCAGAACTAATGTTCGATTATAAGTCCCGGGACGGGGCTTGAACGCATGCTGCGAATATCGCTTTCACGTTCACTCCTGATGATTGCGGCGCTGGTGCTAATTCACGCAGCGGCGGCTACATGCCTGCTGACTTATGTGACGGCATTGCCCTGGGGCCTCGCTGGCACCGCGGTCTTGATGGCAAGTCTGGTTTTCCACGGACGGCGCGACGCCTTGCTCCTCGCCCCGGACTCGCTGGTGGAAATCCTCCTGCGTGAGGATGGCGGCTGCGTTCTGCGTACCCGCAACGGCGCCGTATGGGAGGGCAGGGTGATGAAATCGACATTTGTTTCGACCCTGCTGGTCGTCATCAATGTCCGGCCGGAAGCGGGGGGCTATCGAAGCCTGGTGGTGCTGCCGGATAGCACGTCAGCAGAACAAAGACGGCGCTTGCGCGTCTGGCTGCGTTATGCGGTTCGCATGGAGCAAACCGGCTCAGCCGGCTTTTAGCAGCGTGTTCGAAGGCTGTGGCAACTGGCCTGGGTAATCGCGGCTGAAATGCAGGCCCCGGCTCTCGTGCCTTAGCATGGCGCAACGCACGATCAGATCGGCTGTCGTCACCAGGTTGCGTAAGTCCAGCAGGTCAGCCGTAACGCGGAAATTCGAGTAGTACTCCTGGATTTCCGCGGCCAACAGGCGGATGCGGTGTTGGGCACGTTCCAGGCGCTTGTTGGTGCGGACGATGCCGACGTAGTCCCACATGAAACGGCGCAATTCGTCCCAGTTGTGAGAAATAACGATTTCCTCGTCGGCATCGGTGACCCGGCTTTCATCCCATTGGGGCAGGGTTGGTGCTGCCGGCTTCGGTTGGTCCAGGATGTGGCGCGCCGCGGCCTGTCCGAATACCAGGCATTCCAGCAGCGAATTGCTGGCCAGGCGGTTCGCGCCATGGAGCCCCGTATGGGCAGTTTCGCCGACGGCATACAGGCCGCCGACGTCGCTGCAGCCATTGCGGTCCGTCTGAATGCCCCCGCAGGTGTAGTGCGCCGCGGGTACCACCGGGATCGGATGCTTCGAAATGTCGATGCCGAACTCGAGGCAGCGGGCGAAGATATTGGGAAAGTGCTCGCGCAGGAATTCCGGCGGCTTGTGCGTGATGTCGAGGTAGACGCAGTCGAGGCCGCGCTTTTTCATCTCGAAGTCGATCGCGCGTGCCACGACGTCCCGCGGCGCCAGTTCCGCCCGCTGGTCGTGGGAGGGCATGAAGCGGCTGCCGTCGGGCAGCCGCAGGACGCCGCCTTCGCCCCGCACCGCCTCGCTGATGAGGAAGGATTTGGCATGCGGGTGGTATAGGCAGGTGGGATGGAACTGGATGAACTCCATGTTGGCGATGGTGCACCCGGCCCGCCAGCCCATGGCGATGCCGTCACCGGTAGAGGTATCGGGATTGGTCGTATAGAGGTAAACCTTACCTGCTCCGCCGGCGGCCAGGACCACCTGGTCTGCGGCGACGGTATGCACCTGGCCGGTTTTCTGGTCCAGGGTGTAGAGGCCGTGGCAGCGCCGCTCGGCCAGGCCCAGTTTGGGCCCCGTTATGACGTCGACGGCGACGTGATGCTCCAGCAAGGTGATGTTCGGATGGCTCTTGACCTTGGCCTCAAGGGTGGTCTGCACGGCGTGCCCGGTGGCGTCGGCGGCGTGGATAACCCGCCGGCGGCTATGACCGCCTTCCCGGGTCAGGTGATAGCCCACGTCGCTGCTTTCATCGCGGGTAAAGGGGACACCCTGTCCGATGAGCCATTCTATGGCCTGCCGGCCGTGTTCAACGACCAGCCGGGTGACGCCCGGGTCGCACAGCCCTGCGCCCGCAACCTCCGTGTCCCGTATGTGATCGTCCGGCGAATCGTCCTTGGCCAGGACGGCCGCGATTCCGCCTTGTGCCCAGTTGGAGGCTCCGTCCAGGAGTTCCCGCTTGGTAATGATTCCCACCTTGCGGTGATCGGCCAGGTTCAGCGCGACCGTCAGGCCGGCCAGGCCACTACCCACAATGGCCACGTCGAAGCGCTTCAGCAGGTTGCTCAATGCAGGAAGTCGGGCTCGGGAGTGTCGAAGCGCGGCAGTTTAACCCAACCGGAATGCCGAATTGCGGCACTCCGCCAACCCCAACGCAATCAAGAGCGAAAGGCAGTGAACTTAAATTGAAAAGCTGCTGTCTGTGGCTTAGCGATTGCGGCGCGTATCCCGGATTGGTGGCTGCGGTTATACTTAGGCGCCTTTTTTGAGGCGCCAGTGATTACAAGAACAGAAAATTCGGGAAACGTAGCTAGATGAGCGACCGTGAAGTTGACCAGCAGCTGGTCGAGCGGGCGCAGCGCGGAGACAAGCAGGCATTTGAGCTGCTGGTTGCAAAATACCAGCGCAAGCTGGGCCGCCTGCTCTCCCGATTTATACGCGATCCAGCCGAAGTGGAAGACGTTGCCCAGGAGGCCTTCATCAAGGCATACCGGGCTCTGCCCTCGTTCCGAGGGGACAGCGCGTTCTACACCTGGCTGTATCGCATAGGGATCAATACCGCCAAGAACTACCTGGTGGCGATGGGCCGCCGCGCCCCCACCACGACGGAATTCGACAGCGAAGAGGCTGAGAATTTCGAGGATGGCGACCAGTTGCGGGACATGAACACGCCTGAGGCAGAGCTGATGAGCAAGCAGATCGCCTCGACCGTGAACCAGACCATGGAACAGTTGCCTGAGGAATTAAGGACCGCCATCACGCTGCGTGAAATTGAAGGCATGAGTTACGAGGACATAGCGAGTGTGATGAACTGCCCGATCGGAACCGTCCGGTCGAGAATTTTCAGGGCGCGCGAGACCATCGCGGACAGGTTGCGCCCACTGTTGGAAACGAGCAAAGACAAGAGGTGGTGAGCATGGAACGAATTTCTGCATTCATGGATGGCGAAGTCGAAGGCCATGAAGTTTTCGCGCAGCTTGCCGGTCTCAAACAGGACCCGGCCTTCCGGGAGGCCTGGGACACTTACCACCTGATCGGGGACGCCATGCGCGGGGATATCATGCGCGGCGATGCCGGCGAAGCGCCCGGTTTCATGAATCGCTTCAGCGCGTCACTGGCGCAGGAACCGACCGTGTTGGCGCCCAAGGCCCCAGTCCGGATGCCAACAGCACGGCGGATAGCACTACCCCTGGCGGCCTCCTTCGGGGGAGTCGCGCTGGTGGCCTGGCTGGCACTGTCCAACAATCCCTTGATGCCGCGCGATGAAAAAATCGCAGTCAATGACACGCCGCCGGGCTTGCAGGTGGCGGTCAAGCCGGCTGACGGCGCCGTGAACGATTACCTGCTGGCCCATCAGCAATTCTCGCCCAGCACCACCATGCAGGGCGTCGCATCCTATGTCCGGACGGTGTCCGGCAGCGAATCGGACAAACGTTGATATGGCAAGACCGGCTCTGCTGTTGCCCGTACTGTTCGGGCTTGGTTTCTCGATAGGGACAGCACTTGCCGGCCCGCTGGAGCAGGATCAGGCAGTTGCCATGCTGCAACGGATTGCCGATGCAGCCCGCAACCTCAATTTCGTCGGCACCTTCGTCTACCAGCACGGCGACAAGGTCGAAACCTCCCGCATCGTCCACGTTTTCGACAACAGCGGCGAATACGAGAAACTGGAAACCCTTGACGGCCCGCGCCGCGAGATCATCCGCACCAACGACGAAGTGCTTTGTTATTACCCGGAAGCCAAGGTCGTCCGCAGCGAAAAACGCGTTTCCCGCCGCACTTTCCCGGCGATCCTGCCCGATCAGATTTCCTCCATTACCGAGCACTACCAGATCCGCAAGGGCGATACCGAACGCATCGCCGGATTCGATTCGCAGGCGCTGATCCTCGAGCCCCGCGACGGCCTGCGCTACGGCCACAAATTCTGGACCGAGAACGCGACCGGCCTGCTCCTCAGGGCACGCATGGTGGATGAGCGCCATAACGTCGTGGAGCAATTCAGTTTCACGCACCTGCTAATCGGAACGGGTGTGAATCGCGACATGGTGAAGCCCTCGTTCAACGTGCGCTATCCCGAATGGCGCCTGGACCGGTTCGCCAACAACATGGATGGCAATGTCGAGTCGGGCTGGTCGGCCAAGAGCTTCCCGCCCGGTTTCCGCAAGATCATGGAAATGCGCCGCAGCAAGCAGGGGAATTCCGTTCCGGTCACGCACCTGGTCTATTCCGACGGCCTGGCCGCCGTCTCGGTGTTCATCGAGCCGGCCGCGAGCCGCAGCCGGATCAACGAGGGCCTGACGCGGCAGGGCGCCATCAACATCTACACGCGAACCATCAACGACCAGGTCGTGACGGTTCTCGGAGAAGCGCCGGCATCGACAGTCATGCAGATCGGCGATTCCATCTCCTTCCGCGGTACCAAATAAGACCTGATACGCTGGTCGCCGCGTCATACACTTCCCACCCGTATTTGCCCGAGGACATCTCGATGTTCAGACTTCTGATCGCCCCAGCCCTGTTGCTGTTGCTTCCCGTTACTGGCATCGCCCAGGTCCAGGGCCTGCCCGATTTCACCGAACTGGTTGAGAAGCAAGGCCCGGCGGTGGTCAACGTCAGCACCACGTCCACCGCCCGCGGTGGTCCGCAAAGCCCGGTGCCGGAAGACGACCCTTTCTACGACTTTTTCCGCCGCTTCGGCCCGCAGCAACCGCGGGAATACGAAGCCCGCTCGCTCGGTTCCGGATTCATTATCAGCGCGGACGGCACCATCCTGACCAATGCGCATGTCGTGGAAGCCGCCGACGACGTCACGGTCAAGCTCTCCGACAAGCGTGAATTCAAGGCCAAAGTCATCGGCTCCGACAAGCGCACCGACGTGGCGGTCATCAAGATCGAAGCTACCGGTCTGCCGGTGGTAAAGATCGGCGACCCGGAAAAGCTCAAGGTCGGCGAATGGGTCCTGGCGATCGGTTCGCCTTTCGGTTTCGAAAGCACGGTCACGGCCGGCATCGTCAGCGCCAAGGGCCGCTCGCTGCCCCAGGAAAACTACGTACCCTTCATCCAGACGGACGTGGCCATCAATCCCGGCAATTCGGGCGGGCCGCTGTTCAACCTGAAGGGTGAGGTCGTCGGCATCAATTCCCAGATCTACAGCCGCACGGGCGGCTTCATGGGCCTTTCGTTTGCGATCCCGATCGACGTTGCAGCAGACGTTGCCAACCAGCTCAAGACCACCGGGCGCGTGAGCCGCGGCCGCATCGGCGTCACCATCCAGGAAATCACCAAGGAACTGGCCGAATCTTTCAAGCTGCCCAAGGCCGCTGGCGCGCTGGTGACCTCGGTAGAGAAGGGCAGCCCCTCCGACAAGGCCGGCGTCCAGGTTTCGGATGTAATCGTCAAATTCGACGGCAAGGCGGTGAGCAACTCGTCGGACCTGCCGAGAATCGTGGCCCAGACCCGGCCGGGCTCCAAGGTAAGCATGGAGATCTGGCGCAATGGCGCGTCCAAGGAGGTCACCGTCACCGTCGGCGAGATGCCCGAAGACAGGACCGCACAGCGACCCGCCAAGAAGGAACCCGGGAAAACCGGCAATGTCATCGCCCGGCTGGGGCTCACGCTCAGCGAACTGACCGGCGAGCAGCGCAAGGAGCTCGGTATCAGCGGCGGGCTGCTGATCGAGGATACCCAGGGCCCGGCACTCAAGGCCGGGATTCGCCGCGGCGACGTGCTGATGGCGATCAACAACCAGGACGTCAAGTCCATCGACCAGATCAACCAGCTCATGAGCCAGCATGAAAAGGCCAAAAGCGTGGCGCTGCTGATCAAGCGCGGGGACGGCGCCCTTTACGTGCCACTGCGGCTGGACGGCGGCAATTGACCCAGAACGAGCCTTGTCCCGGAATGGTTTGCCCGGCAGGGGCAGATTCAAGGGTCCCTATTAGAGGCCGACGGTAGCGGGTTGCGGGTCAAATCCGCTACAATTCACGGCTTTGGAATCCGCTTCTAAGGGCACGTTTCGTGCCCTTTTTTCTGATGCAGCACATCCGCAACTTTTCGATCATTGCCCATATCGACCACGGCAAATCCACGCTTGCGGACCGGTTCATCCAGTATTGCGGCGGCCTCTCTGACCGGGAAATGGAAGAGCAGGTCCTGGATTCCATGGACCTCGAGCGTGAGCGGGGCATCACCATCAAGGCGCAGACCGCGGCCTTGCGCTACCGTGCCCGCGATGGCCAGCAATACCAGCTCAACCTGATCGACACCCCCGGCCACGTGGACTTTTCCTACGAGGTGAGCCGCTCCCTGGCCGCCTGCGAGGGCGCCCTGCTGGTGGTGGATGCATCCCAGGGCGTGGAGGCCCAGACCGTTGCCAACTGCTATACGGCGATCGAACAGGGCGTGGAAGTGGTGGCCGTGCTCAACAAGATCGACCTGCCTTCCGCCGAACCCGACCGTGTCATTGCCGAAATCGAGGACATCATCGGCATTCCGGCCCAGGATGCGGTGCGCGCCAGCGCCAAGACCGGGGAGGGTGTGCAGGATATCCTGGAAGCAGTGATTAGCCGGATTCCCGCGCCGCAAGGCAATCCCGACGGCCCGCTCAAGGCCCTGATCATCGATTCCTGGTTCGACAATTATGTCGGCGTGATCATGCTGGTGCGCGTGGTGGATGGCGCCCTGCGCCCCAAGAACCGCATCCTGCTGATGTCGAGCAAGACCAACTTCCTGTGCGAGCAGGTCGGCGTGTTCACGCCCAAATCCCAGTCGCGCGAGGAACTCCTGGCGGGCGAGGTGGGTTTCGTCATCGCCGGCATCAAGGAACTCAAGGCCGCACAGGTCGGCGATACGGTAACGCTCGCGGACAATCCCGCCCCCGAGGCACTGCCGGGCTTCAAGGAAATCCAGCCGCAGGTGTTCGCCGGGCTCTATCCGGTGGAGTCCAACCAATACGAAGCCCTGCGCGACGCGCTGGAAAAGCTGCACCTCAATGATTCGTCCCTGCGCTACGAACCGGAGACCTCCCAGGCCCTCGGATTCGGCTTCCGCTGCGGATTCCTCGGCCTACTGCACATGGACATCGTGCAGGAACGCCTGGAGCGCGAGTACGACATGGACCTCATCACGACCGCGCCCACCGTGGTGTACCAGGTGCTGATGCGCGACGGCACGATGGTCGAGATCGAGAATCCGTCCAAGCTGCCCGACCAGGCGAAGATCGAGGAGATCCGCGAACCGATCATCACCGCCACCATCCTGGTTCCTCAGGACTACGTCGGCCCGGTGATGACGCTTTGCAACGGCAAGCGCGGTGCCCAGCGCAACATGCAGTACATGGGGCGGCAAGTGATGCTGACCTACGAACTGCCGCTCAACGAAGTGGTGATGGATTTCTTCGACAAGTTGAAATCCGTCAGCAGGGGTTACGCCTCCCTCGACTACGAGTTCAAGGAATTCCGCGCCGCCGACCTGATCAAGCTCGACATCCTGATAAACACCGACAAGGTGGATGCGCTGTCGCTGATCGTGCACCGGGACAACAGCACGTATCGCGGCCGCGAACTGGCTTCACGCATGCGCGCGCTGATCCCCAGGCAGATGTTCGACGTGGCGGTGCAGGCGGCGATCGGCTCGCATATCATTGCCCGCGAAACCGTCAAGGCCCTGCGCAAGAACGTGCTGGCCAAGTGCTATGGCGGCGACATCAGCCGCAAGAAGAAGCTGCTGGAAAAACAGAAGGCCGGCAAGAAGCGTATGAAGCAGGTCGGCACGGTGGAAATTCCACAGGAAGCCTTCCTGGCCATCCTGCAAGTGGACAACAAGTAGGCGGCCCTCGCGGCCCGCAAGGTAAACGCAATGAACTTCGCCCTGCTGATGCTGATTCTGCTGCTCGTGACCGGAGCGATCTGGTTGCTTGACCATTTCATCCTCGGCAAGCGCCGCGGAAAAGGTGCCCGTGAACCGTGGTGGATCGAGTACCCCAAGAGTTTTTTCCCCATCATCCTGATCGTATTCGTGCTGCGCTCCTTCCTGGTGGAACCGTTCAAGATACCTTCCGGCTCAATGATCCCGACGCTGCTGGTCGGCGATTTCATCCTCGTCAACAAGTACACCTATGGCATCCGCGTGCCGGTCATCAACAAGAAGGTGCTGGACATTAGCGAGCCCCGGCCCGGCGATGTGATGGTGTTCCGCTACCCGGAGAACCCGGGCCTGGATTACATCAAGCGCGTGGTGGGTGTGCCCGGCGACCGCATCGAATACCGCAACAAGCGCGTTTCAGTGAACGGCGAGCTGGTCAAGGTCGATGTGGCCGAGGACTACCAGTACGTAGAGGGCACACTGAGCTTCGTCAACGCGCTTCGCTTCTGGGAACAACTGGGCGATCACCGACATTCCATCATCATCAACCCCGACGCCCCACCCCTGCAGCTGGCAAGCGTCCGCCAGTTTCCGCTGCGCGAGAACTGCGATTACAATGAACAGGGATTTGCCTGCACGGTTCCACCCGGGAATTATTTCATGATGGGTGATAATCGGGACTCCAGTTCGGACAGCCGTTACTGGGGTTTCGTGCCGGAACAGAACATCGTCGGCAAGGCTTTCCTTGTCTGGTGGAATTTCGGCGAACTGAAGCGCATCGGCAACCGGATCAACTAGCGGGAGCACACATGAAGCAGCGTCAACGCGGCGTCACTTTCATCGGCATGGTCTTCATCGCGGGCCTGATCGTGTTCGGGGCCATCATCGGCATCAAGCTCATCCCCGCGTACCTTGAATACGCAACCGTGACCAGCCACTTGCGCGAACTGGCACAAGGGCCGGAAGGCCGCGGCGGCAACCCCAACGAGATCATCTCGGCTTTCCGCAAGCGTGCACAGATCGATGACATCCGCGCGGTGGCCGCGGAAGACCTGAGCGTGGAAAAAGACGGGAGCGAGCTCCTCATCACGGCGTCATATTCGACCAAGATCAAGTTGTTCGGAAACCTGAGCGCCTGCATCGATTTCGTGGCGACCAGCGCCAAGTGACAACCTGCGATCCGCGCGCCTCCCATGCCTGAAGCGGCTGTCGAACGCCGCCTTTCCTACCAGTTTCGCGATGCGTCCCTGCTGCGGCAAGCGCTGACCCATCGCAGCCATGGAACACCGAACTACGAACGCCTGGAATTCCTCGGCGATGGGCTGCTGAATTTCGTCGTCGCCAGGCTGCTCTACGAGCAGTTTGAGAAACTCCCCGAAGGCGACCTGTCGCGCCTGCGCGCCAGCCTGGTAAACCAGCAGACGCTTTCGGAACTTGCCACATCGCTCTCCCTCGGCGATCACCTGCGCCTTGGGGAAGGGGAGCTAAAGAGCGGCGGTTTTCGCCGGCCTTCCATTCTCGCCGACGCCTTTGAAGCACTCGTGGGGGCGATTTTCCTGGACGGCGGCTTTACAGCGGCTTCGGAAGTGCTGGGCAGGCTCTACCAGCCGCTGATGGCAAGCGCCGATCCCGCCGCCCTGGGCAAGGACCCGAAAACGCGGCTGCAGGAATTCCTTCAAGGCAAGCATCTCGCATTGCCCCAGTACACCATCGTCAACGTCAGCGGCGAAGCCCATGAGCAGCATTTCCGGGTGGAATGCGCGATTCCCGAACTGGGCCTGAAAAGCCAGGGCGAAGGTCCGAGCAGGCGTGCCGCCGAGCAGGAAGCCGCCCGGGCCGCATACGACCTTGCGGTCGAAGGAGGCCAATGAAAACTGCTCCCGATCCGGTTGCGGCAACGCATCGCGCCGGCCTGGTGGCCATAGTCGGTCGCCCGAACGTCGGCAAGTCCACGTTGCTCAACAGGCTGGTCGGGATGAAGCTCAGCATCACCTCGAACCGGCCGCAGACCACGCGCCATCGAATCATCGGCATCCTAACCGAAGCCGATGCGCAAATGGCATTTGTGGATACGCCCGGATTCCAGACTTCCCATGGCGGCGCACTGAACAAGATGATGAACCGCACCGTCACCGATACCCTGCAAGGCATCGATGCGGCGCTGTTCGTAGTCGAGGCCATGCGCTTCGGCCCCGAGGACAGGAAACTGCTGCCACTGCTGCCAAAGGACCTGCCGGTAATCCTGGTCGTCAACAAGGTCGACCTGACGAAGGACAAGAAGGAATTGCTGCCGTTCATCCAGAAGATGAGCGGCGTGCGCGAATTCGCCGCGGTCGTCCCGGTCAGCGCCGCGAAGGGAACGCAGGTGGCCCACCTTGCGCAAACCATCAAGGCATACCTGCCGGAAGCGCCACCCATGTATGGCGAGGATGAAGTGACGGATCGTCCGGAGCGTTTTCTCGCCGCCGAGCTGGTGCGCGAAAAACTGTTCCGGCTGCTGGGCGAGGAACTGCCTTACGCGTCGACCGTCATGATTGAGAAATTCGAAACCGAGGGCAACCTGCGCCGGATCCACGCCGCGATCGTGGTCGACAAGGCGGGGCACAAGGCGATCGTCATCGGCAAAGGCGGCCAGAAGCTCAAGGAAATCGGCACGCAGGCACGCCTCGACATGGAAAAACTGTTCGGCGGCAAGGTCTATCTCGAACTATGGGTGCGGGTGAAGAGCGGGTGGGCGGACAGCCAGCGCGCGCTCAAGAGTCTCGGATACGACTAGGATCGCAACAGTTGGCAAGCAGCGGCGACAAGCAGAAGCAGGAAGCCCAGCCGGCTTATGTGCTGCACACCTATCCTTTCCGGGAAACGAGCCTCGTCATTGAAGTGTTCACCCGGAATTTCGGCCGCGTCGGCCTGGTGGCCCGCGGGGCGCGCCGTCCGAGGTCGGCGCTGCGGGGACTGATGATGGCTTTCCAGCCACTAGCCATCTCCTGGGGCGGCAAGTCCGAACTGCGCACCCTGCACAAGGCGGAATGGCAGGGCGGCGTGCCGCAACTGCGGGGTCTGGGCCTGATCTGCGGCTTTTACCTGAACGAACTGCTGTTGAAGTTCCTCGCGCGCGAAGACCCGCATGAGGATCTGTTCGTGATCTACCACGAAGCGGTGCTGGCCCTGGCAGGGTCGTCCCAGCCGGAAGGCACGTTGAGGCGGTTCGAGAAGCACCTGCTCAAGGAATTGGGTTATGCGCTGACGCTGGATCGCGAAGCGGACACCGGCAGGGAAATCGATCCGCAAAGACGCTATACCTATGTGGTCGAACGCGGTCCCGTTCCCCTCGATGGCCGTGGCGATGTCCAGATCGAGATCGAGGGCAGGGCGCTGCTCGACCTGGCGTGCGACAATTTCACCGATGCCTCGACGCTGTCGCAAAGCAAGCTCCTGATGCGCTTTCTGCTCAGCCACTACCTGGGCAACCAGGAGCTGCATACGCGGCAACTGCTGCGGGAGCTGAACCAGATATGACCGGCAGGATATGACCACCAGGCTGAGCGTCAACGTCAACAAGATCGCGCTGCTGCGCAATTCGCGCACGCTGGATATTCCCGGCGTGGAGCATCTTGCGCGCATCGCGATCGACGGCGGCGCGCAAGGCATCACCGTTCATCCCCGCCCGGATGGCCGGCATATCCGC
>Ga0190274_10002079_pt1 | contig 11747 bp, 7 predicted proteins | sample Popmic531T_FD_133002 | JGI IMG/M metagenome (GOLD analysis project Ga0190274, IMG submission 133002) | Populus adjacent soil microbial communities from riparian zone of Yellowstone River, Montana, USA - 531 T | ecosystem: Environmental > Terrestrial > Soil > Riparian zone | place: USA: Montana...
TAAAATCAATGGTTTCCGGCAATGATAACGTAAAAACCCTTGCCTGTTTTGCCTTTGAATTGAGCCGCTCAAAGCGGGTAAATTTTTTAGGAATTGATATTTGATTTTCCAAAACTTTTTTTCCAAAAACGAGATACCCACTGTGCAGAAATAGCCTGATTCAATACTGGCTTGGGCCGGCGGCTGACCAATAGCCTTATCCACATAATGTGAATATCTCTGGCTATGAATTACAGATACTTAAAAATATTTTCGTCTTGGACGTTAACAGTTACTTAACCCGCGAAATTCTTTCTTAGTTATGGCTACCAAAACCAAAGCATCCGCAAAAAGCGGCTTGCAATTTTCCCGTCGCTTTACCCGGGACGACGTGGATGTGTTCGACATGTTTGAGTATGATTACCGCACTTCGGTTATACGTAATCCAAGCGGTGAAGTGGTGTTCGAAATGAACAACGTGGAAGTACCCAAACAATGGAGTCAGATTGCAACCGATATTCTTGCCCAAAAATATTTTCGTAAAGCCGGCGTACCTCAACCCGATGGAAGTCTTGGACGTGAAACTTCTGCCAAACAGGTAGCACATCGTTTGGCCAATTGCTGGAGGGTGTGGGGTGAACGTTATAATTATTTCGCGTCGGAGAACGATGCCCGGGTATTTTACGAGGAACTGGTCTACAGTATCCTTAACCAGATGTGCGTTCCCAATTCGCCGCAATGGTTCAATACGGGCCTGTATGAAAGTTATGGCATAGCAGGGAAGCCACAGGGCCATTATTATGTGGATCCTGCAGACGGGGAACTGAAGAAATCAAAGAATGCCTACGAACGCCCCCAGCCGCATGCCTGTTTTATCCTGAGTGTGAATGATGACCTGGTGAATGAAGGCGGGATCATGGACCTCTGGGTCCGGGAAGCAAGGATATTCAAATATGGTTCGGGTGTTGGCACCAACTACTCCAACCTGCGTGGCGCCGGTGAAAAATTAAGCGGCGGCGGAACTTCTTCCGGTCTCATGAGCTTCCTGAAGATCGGGGACCGTGCAGCCGGGGCTATTAAATCAGGCGGCACTACCCGCCGGGCGGCTAAAATGGTTTGCCTGGACCTTGATCACCCGGAGATCGTTGACTTCATCAACTGGAAAGTGGAAGAAGAGAAGAAAGTAGGCGCATTGATCGCTGCCGGTTATCCTTCCGGTTATGAAGATGAGGCTTACAGAACAGTAAGCGGACAAAATTCAAATAACTCCATCCGTATACCCAATTCTTTCTTCAAAGTACTGGAAGAAGACGGCGAATGGGAATTGAAAGGAAGAATGGATGGCCGTGTGATGAAAAAAGTTCCTGCCCGGGAACTCTGGAACCAGATATCTTATGCAGCATGGCGTTGCGCGGACCCTGGTACACAATATAATACTACCATCAATGAATGGCATACCTGCCCCGAAGGCGGTGAGATAAGAGCTTCGAATCCCTGCTCGGAATATATGTTCCTCGACAATACGGCCTGTAACCTGGCTTCTGCCAACCTGATGAAATTTTTTGATACAGAGACCAACCATTTTGATGTAGAAGGATATGAGTACAATTGTCGCTTATGGACGGTCGTATTGGAAGTATCTGTATTAATGGCGCAGTTCCCTTCTAAAGAAGTGGCACAATTAAGTTATGAATACAGGACACTGGGATTGGGTTATGCCAACCTCGGCACCATGCTGATGGTAAGCGGTATCCCTTACGACAGTGAAGAGGCAAGAGGTATCGCAGGTGCTATCACCGCTATCATGACCGGTATCTCTTATAAAACATCGGCGGAGATGGCGCAGTCGCTCGGTACTTTCCCGAGATATGAAGAGAACAAGACCCATATGATGAGGGTCATGCGTAACCATCGTTTGGCCGCTTATGATGCGGATGAGTATGAAACGCTGAGCCTGAAACCACAGGGTATCAAGGCACAGTATTGCCCTGATTATTTATTGAAGGCCGCCTGCAGCGCCTGGGATGACGCGGTGGAAATGGGAGAAAAATATGGTTACCGGAACGCACAGGCAACGGTGATCGCACCAACGGGTACGATCGGCCTTGTCATGGATTGTGACACGACCGGTGTTGAGCCTGATTTTGCGCTGGTGAAATTCAAAAAATTATCCGGCGGCGGTTATTTCAAGATCATCAATCAATCAGTACCAACTGCTTTAAAGAATTTAGGCTATTCCCAAAAAGAATCAGAAGCGATCATCAAATATGCTACGGGTTCTGCTTCTTTTGCCGGCGCTCCTTTTATCAACCACCAGTCGCTGAGTGAAAAAGGATTCATCGCTGATGAGATCAAACGCCTGGATGCAGCAGCACTGACTGCTTTCGAGATCGGGTTTATATTCAATAAATACACCCTGGGTGAAGAGTGCCTGCAACGGCTTGGCTTCACCCCCGAACAATACAATGATCATGAATGGAGCCTGCTGGAAGCATTAGGTTACCCGGATGGACAGATCGAAGCCGCCAACGATTATGTATGCGGTACGATGATGCTGGAGGGCGCCCCTTTGCTGAAAGATGAGCATTTGCCCGTTTTTGACTGTGCCAACAAATGTGGAGCTAAAGGCCAGCGCTATATCCATGCCCATGGTCATATCCGCATGATGGGAGCTACGCAGCCCTTTATCAGCGGTGCGATCTCCAAAACGATCAACCTTCCCCATGAAGCAAAAGTGGAAGAGATCGCTGATTCTTATTTGCTGAGCTGGCAGTTAGGGTTAAAAGCAAATGCTTTATACCGTGATGGTTCTAAATTGTCACAACCACTGAGCAATAAATCGGATAAGAAGAAAAAAACAGAAGAAGAAAAGCCATTAGCCGATAGCCAGCAGCCATTAGCCAGTGAACCACAGGAGTCAAATATCGTTGACCTGGGTAAGCTGACCGTTGAAGAGCTGCTCGAAGAAGTGCAAAAACGAGTACAGGCTTCTCCTGATACCAAACTGAAAAGAAAATTGGCCAGCATTGTTGAACGCCGGGCCTTACCGGCCAAGCGCCGTGGCTTTACCCAAAAAGCAAAGATCAACGGGCAGGCTATCTTCCTCCGCACGGGGGAATACGGTGACGGCACCCTGGGAGAGATCTTTATTGATATGGCGAAGGAAGGTGCTACCATGCGCAGTATGATGAACTGTTTTGCGATCTCTATTTCGATCGGGATGCAATATGGGGTGCCGCTGGAAGAATTTGTTGACAAATTCGCTTTCACCCGGTTTGATCCATCAGGATTTGTAGAACACCCGAATATCAAATCAACTACTTCTATTGTGGACTTTATTTTCCGGGTGCTCGGTTACGAATACCTGGGACGTACTGATCTTGTCCATGTATTGGATAAACCCGAAATATTGAATACAGGTGCGGATGAATGGGATGAAGTGCCTTCCAATCCTTTGGAATATGTGGAACCTGAATTGTCAAGTGTCCGGGTAACCCCCTCTTCAGGAACAGTAGCGCCGCAACCTGTAAAAAATCAGCGGGCAGCGGTAAAAACAGATAATGGCGCAAGTGCGATGAATACAGGGTTGAAAAATATGCAAAGTGATGCACCCGCCTGTAATGTATGCGGACATATTATGATGCGCAGCGGCACCTGTTACAAATGCCTGAATTGCGGTAACCAGGGAGGATGTAGCTGATCTCACACCTCACCCTGGGATAAAAAGTTAAGGACGATCCACTTTGTTCCGATTCTTCGGGGCGGAGCGGACAAGAAAAACCAAATAAAGAGTGTACCCATTAATTCTACATCCCGGCCAGGCGCCGGGATGTTCTTTTTATTGCGAGGCCAACACAGAATACCTTTAGGAACTAAAGGACCTCTGTATCTCCGTGCCCCTGTGTTGAAAAACCTGTTCCTAGTAAACTTGCGATGTGAAAATCCATCCCATAAAAGAACATTTCAGTAGTAGTTCTATACCTGTTTTCCAATAAAGGAGCTCTACTTTAGCACTATAAAATGTGAACTATGAAAACCAGAATTGTACTCGCCCTAATCATTCTTGTTGTCTTTTTTGAAAGTTGCAGCCGCAGCTTTACTCCGTACCAGGCAGCCAACAGTCCGCGGGGAAAGAAATGCGGGGTGATAAGATAAGCTAAGAGTTTAAAAGAGGAAAAAGAGATAAGGAGTTACGAGCGATCTCTTTTTCTCCTTCTTCTCCTTTAAACTCTTAGCTAAGTATCATTCTCCGCCAAACAATTTACCCACGGCTCCTTCCAGCATCGGGAATTTCTCGACCACAAAATCCCTGACGGTTGCGATCGCTTGTTTTGCCTGTTCGTCGGTAAGACCGGCTTCGGTTTTTAATTTGTCGATGAGTTCCTGCATATAAAATTTTAATATAGTTTAAAGTTTATAAAACTGGGATCATTTATGGGTCGCTTTATTCCTTTTATTGTCATTTTTTTTAGGGGTTGACTGCGACCCGAGAATTGTTCATAATGAAGAGAATCGAGCTCCGGATTATTTATCCCGTATAATTTGTTCAGTTCATACAGGTCAAAATCAAGGCTCATAGCTGCCGTACTCTTCAGGCGCTCCAGGTAACCGTAAAACATCAATTCCCCCTGCGGAGGAATTATGCCACTAAACGAATGTATCGTATAACATTCAATTCTAGGGGACAGGCGCCAACTGGAATCATCAAACACAAGAAATGATTGGATCTGGTCACAGGTTTTCGCCAAAAAGAAAACAGTATCGGCGTTGGGATTGATCAGGCGGCACTTCACCAGGAAGAGGTTTTTGCCGAGATACGAAACTTTTCCATGAAAAGCATAATTAGGATCCTGAGCATTTTCCTCAGCAGTAAATTCAAACCTGATATTATTGTGCTGTTTGTTCTGTGCTATCACGGAAAGGGAAAACAGCAGCAGCGAAAAAATTATAATGTTCCGGAACATATTTGAAGATAGAAAAACCCCGGTAATTCCGGGGTTCAATAAAAATATTTAACGAAACTGTTAAGCCACTTTAAGTAAACTCAGTTTGCTCTTGTCAAATTTGCGCCTGGCGTATTCGATATCCAGGTTGAACTGCGTTTCTTTGGAAGAAGGCATTTCATACATCGCATCGGTGAGGATGCTCTCGCAGATACTGCGGAGACCGCGGGCGCCGAGTTTGTACTCCATGGCTTTTTCCACCATAAAGTTCAGCACCTCTTCTTCGATGCTCAGTTGGATGCCTTCCAGTTCAAATAATTTCTTGTATTGTTTTACCAGGGCATTCTTGGGCTCTGTAAGGATGGCCCTTAATGTTTCTGCATCCAGCGGATCGAGATGCGTAACCACCGGCAAACGTCCCAGCAACTCCGGGATCAATCCAAAGGTCTTCAGGTCCGTAGCATTTACATAACGCAGCAGGTTCTTCTTCATACTTTCCTGCAGTTCCTTGTCTACGTTAAAACCGATCGTATTGGTCTGCACCCGGCGGGCAATGATCTTGTCGATACCGTCAAAGGCACCACCGCAGATAAAGAGGATATTCTGGGTATTTATCTTGATCAGTTTTTGTTCCGGGTGTTTGCGGCCTCCCTGTGGAGGGACCAGCACATCCGTGCCTTCCAGCAATTTCAGCATACCCTGCTGCACACCTTCACCGCTTACGTCACGGGTAATGGAAGGATTATCGCCTTTGCGGGCGATCTTATCTATTTCATCAATGTATACGATGCCTCTTTCGGCAGCAGCTACATCATAATTACAAACCTGTAATAAGCGGGTAAGAATGCTTTCCACATCTTCTCCCACGTAACCGGCTTCGGTGAATACCGTGGCATCCACGATAGCGAAAGGAACGTTCAGCATCCGGGCGATACTTTTTGCCAGGAGGGTTTTCCCGGTACCGGTCTCACCTACCATCACGATATTACTCTTCTCGATCTCGATCTCGTTACTGTTAGTATTGTTATCGGTGTTCTTTTGCTGCAAACGTTTGTAGTGATTGTAAACAGCTACGGCGAGTACTTTCTTGGCCTCGTCCTGGCCGATCGCATATTCATCCAGGAATTTCTTGATCTCCATCGGTTTCTTGACCGTGAGTTTGAACGTAGAATTGCCTTTCTCATCCTTGACCATCAGTTCCTGGTCGATGATCTCCCGGGCATGCTCAACGCAATTCTCACAGATATGCCCGTCCTGCCCGGCAATAAGGATCTTTACCTCATCGCGGTTGCGACCACAAAATGAACAATGTAAGGGGTTTTTTGCCATATTTTCTTATACTATAACGGATTTCAAAGGGTTTCGTAACTCACAAAATTATAAAACCGCCCGGATTAGGGCGGCTTTATTTATAGCCTTTATCTAAACGATTCGTTAGGAAGGGTTTATAGTTTGTCTACCAGCTTGTCGGCAATGCCATATTTGATGGCTCCCTCGGCGTCCATCCAGTAGTCCCTGTCAAAATCCTTCATGATCTGTTCCACTGTTTTGCCGCAGTTCTTTGCCAGTATCGTAGCCCCGATCTCCTTGACCCTCTTGGTTTGCCTTGCCTGGATCTCCAGGTCGGCGCTCACACCCTGTATATAGCCTCCTAATGAGGGCTGGTGGATCATCACTTCTCCGTGCGGGTAGATATAGCGTTTGCCTTTCTCACCACCGCTGAGCAGAATACTGCCCATCGAGGCAGCCAGGCCCATACAAATAGTGCTCACGGGACTTTTGATCATTTGCATCGTATCATACATCACCATCCCGCTGGTGACCACACCGCCCGGGCTGTTGATATAGAATTTGATCTCTTCGCCGGGTTTGTCCGCATCCAGCAGGAGCAGTTTGCTCACGATATCCTTTGCACTTTTATCATCCACCACACCCCAGAGGTAGACCGATCTTTTTTCAAAGAAGTATTTCTCTAATTTCTTATTGAACATGCCGGTCTCGCTGTCAACCTTTGGACGCTCTTCTTTTTCTTCCTCCTCGTCGTCGGCTCTCCAGTCGTTGTATAAAAATTGTTTGCGGTTCATATTTGTATTGTTTCTTTTTAGATTATTTAGCCAGCTTCGGTTTTCCATGGCATCGTCCCTTCCGCCAACTGGCGGACTCTTCATCGTTCGGTTCGCTATTCGGCAATATTGCGCCCCTCCGGGGCTCTGTGAAATCTCATTTTTTTTCGCCGGGTTGCACCCGGCGCTACCGATAATACGCCCCTGCGGGGCTGTCAATGTCATGCTTCTACGAAGCGCCACTTTCTTATTCCTTATTTCTTATTCTCACGGCAATATTACGCCCCTTCAGGGCTTGTGAAATCTCATTCTTTTTTTCGCCGGGTTGCACCCGGCGCTACCGGTATTACGCCCCTGCGGGGCTACCACGCTAACTGCTTTAATACTTTTCTTTACATAAAATACTATTCGGCCTAGGTTCCCCTTTAGGGAACAGGGCTTAGTCTTTCTTCTGCTTCCTCGGGTTCATCAGCAACACTTCATCCACCAATCCGTATTCCTTGGCTTCAGCGGCCGTCATCCAGTTATCCCGGTCAAAATCTTTTTCAATTTGCTCCACGGATTTACCGGTATGCACATTCACTACATCATACAATTCTCTTTTCAGTTTCCTGATCTCGTTCACCGTGATCTCGATATCACTCGCCTGGCCACCGATAGCGCCGCTGGGCTGGTGCATCATGATCCGCGAATGTCTCAGCGCTGCCCTTTTGCCCTTGGTACCTGCTCCCAGCAATACACAAGCCATGGAAGCTGCCACACCGATACAGATCGTGGCGATATCAGGACTTACATACTGCATCGTATCATAGACCCCCAAGCCGGAATACACACTGCCCCCGGGACTGTTAATGTACATATTGATATCTCTTGTCCTGTCGGAAGAGTCAAGGAACAGCAATTGAGCGGTCACGATATTGGCAATCTCATCATTGATGGGATAGCCCAGGAAAATGATACGGTCCATCATCAGCCGGCTGTACACGTCCATTACGGCCACGTTCAGGGAACGTTCCTCGATGATATTGGGTGTCATGGCAGTCACCATGTGTTTGGCATAACTGTCAAGGGTATTGCTGGAAAGACCGCGGTGCCTGACCGCATATTTCTCGAACTCGGAATTAAAACTCATGGAGAGAATGTTTAAAGTTTAAAAGTTTAATGTTTAAAGTTCTTGTGGTTGGTATTTTCTGACAGGGTCAGGGCTCAACATTCAACTTTAAACGTTAAACAGGGAACACCCCAAATATCCGTCCAAATAGCAAAACTGCAAAATCTGCTGTCAAGTTGGCTTGAGAAGGAAGTCCGGAAGTCAGTAAAGACGGAAAGTCCGGAAGACTATTCCTCTTTTTTGAATAATTCTTCCGGACTTTCTGACTTGCGGTCTAAAATGCTTAATGATGGTGGTGCTGATGCGCTTCCACCATTTTGGTAAATTCTTCCGCACTGATATCCTTGTCAGCGGGCTTCACTTGTGTGGCCGACCATTCAAATATCTTTTGGGTCTGGATACGGTTGTATGCATCCTCCACGTATTTCCTGTCCTTCATCATCTTTTCCACGTAATCGGTTACCCAGGGCTGGTCATCGGCCAGGTTGGCCCCGCCCATATAGCTGAACAATTGTTGTTTGGCAAAAGCCCTGATCTCCTCGGGAGATACCTGGATGGCATTGTCATGAACAATTTTGTCAGAGATCAGCGTCCATTTCAACTGGTTCAGGAAAGAAGGAAATTCTTTTTCTACTTCCTCCTCTGTTTTGGGAGCCTGGTCTTTTGTCTCGCCACCCTGGGTCTTTACCCATTTCTTTAAAAACCCTTCGGGGAATTTTATCTCGGTATGGTCCACCAACTGGTGAAACACCTGGTCATGGATCTGGTTATTCGCCTGTCCGTTCCAGTAAGCCTGGATCTCTTCGCGGATCTTGTTGCGGAAGTCAGCTTCTGTTTTTACTTCCCCGCCGGGGTAGAGCTGGGTAAAGAATTCTTCATTGAGTTCCCTTTTTTCCAGTAACCCGATCTTGGTGATGTGGATCTTGAAATGTTTTTTCGCCGCCGCCGGGTCGGTCTTATCCAGCCCGAGATCGCCCATGATAAAATCCAGCTCCTTTTCATCAAAGGCGTTGTTCAGCTCCACGATCACGAAATCGTTGGTTACTTTCCCCAGCAGGTTGGGGCGGAAATCCTCTTTGAAATATTTTACCAGTAAGGAGTTATCTTTTTTGGTACCGCTTTCAATTTCGTTCCCGTTCTCATCGGCTTCGGTAAAGACCACGTTCAGTACATGGTCTTCCGATTCCACCTTATCCATATCCTTCATATTGCCGTACCTGTTCTGCAAGCGGGTGATCTCGTTGCTGATCATTTCATCCGTTACCTGAACGACATAACGGGTCGTAGGGAGTTTGGCAAGGTCGGGAAGTTCAAAATCCGGCTTCATACCGATCTCGAAATGGAAAGTATAGTCGAGGGGGTTGTTAACATCCAGTTGGCGGAAATCCGATTCCAGGGGCAGGGGCTGGGCAAAAATATCCAGCTTGTCATTTTCGAGGTAACCGATCAGTTCCCGGTCCACTGTTTTCAATACCTCATCGGTGAACAGGGAAGGACCGTACATTTTTTTGATCAGTCCCGCAGGCACCATTCCTTTCCGGAACCCGGGGATATTGGCTTTCTTGCTGTATTCTTTTAATGCCTTTTCAAAGGAGGGGAGATAATCGGTCTTTTCCAGTTTCACTGTCAGCTTTTCGTGCAGCAGACCGATGTTTTCTTTTGTAACTGTTGCCATGGTGTAAGTATTGAGTATATAAAGTAAATAAAGTTGATAAGTACAATCACTACAGGCAGTAGGAGCTACCGGAAACTGCCTTATAAACTTTATATACTTATCAACTGTTCTTCTGTGCGGGTGGAGGGACTCGAACCCCCATGCCTCGCGGCGCCAGATCCTAAGTCTGGTACGTCTACCAATTTCGCCACACCCGCTGGTAAAAGCTGTTAGTTATTAGCCGTTAGCTATTAGCTAATAACTAACAGCCAGCGGCTTTCTTTCGGGCTGCAAAGGTAGGGCATTTCGCCCTTGAAAAACGGCTGTTTTTCACTAAATTCGTAGACAATGGAAACTGTAGCGCAGATACCGAAATATAACCTGAACGAGGAGGAGGAAAAAAAGCTCATTCTCCGGGAATACCGTTCCCTGCAGAAGGTGCTAAAGACCAAACTCAAGCCGGGTGATAAGGACCTGATCCGCACCGCTTTTGAAATGGCGGCCGATGCCCATAAGACCATGCGTCGTAAAAGCGGGGAGCCTTATATCCTTCATCCCCTGGCCGTGGCCAAGATCTGCGCCGATGAGATCGGGCTGGGTGTCCGTTCCACCATCTGTGCCCTGCTGCATGATACGGTAGAAGACACCGATATTTCCCTGGAAGATGTAAAAAGAGAATTCGGTGAAGAGATCACCCGCATCGTGGATGGATTGACAAAGATCTCCAACGTGATCGATGTAAATGCTTCGCAACAGGCGGAGAATTTCAAAAAGATATTACTGACACTCACTGATGATCCGCGGGTGATATTGATCAAACTGGCCGACCGTCTCCATAATATGCGGACGCTTGACAGTATGAAACGGGAGAAGCAATTGAAGATCTCTTCGGAAACCGTTTACGTGTATGCACCGCTGGCGCACCGCATGGGTTTGTACAATATCAAAACAGAGATGGAAGACCTGGCGATGAAATACATGGAGCCGGATGTGTATAAAGACATCGCGAAGAAATTATCAGAAACGAAAAAGGAAAGGACCAGGTACATCAATGAATTCATAAAACCCATAAAAGACAAACTCGATAAGGCACAGTTGCCTGCCGAGATCTATGGCCGTCCCAAAAGCATTCACTCGATCTGGAACAAGATGAAAAAGAAAGGAGTGGAGTTCGAAGAGGTCTATGATCTCTTTGCGATCCGTGCCATCCTGGATTCACCACCGGAAAGAGAAAAAGAAGACTGCTGGAAAGTGTATTCCATGATCACGGATGAATATTCTCCTTCGCCGGAACGGTTGCGTGACTGGCTGAGCAATCCCAAATCAAACGGTTATGAAGCCCTGCATACGACGGTGATGGGGCCGCAGGGTAAATGGGTGGAAGTGCAGATAAGAACAAGAAGGATGAACGAGATCGCTGAGAAAGGACTGGCCGCCCACTGGAAATACAAGGAAGGCGCTGCCGATGAAAGCCGCTTTGACAAATGGTTCCAGCAGATCAGGGAAGTGATCAGCAACCAGGAAACAGACAGCATTGATTTTCTCCAGGATTTCAAAACGAGTTTCCTCGCGGAAGAAATATATGTATATACACCCAAGGGCGATGTAAAGATGCTCCCGGTTGGTTCTACCGCTTTGGATTTTGCATTCAGCATCCACAGTGCTATCGGGGTCAAAACGATCGGGGCCAAGGTCAACCATAAACTGGTCCCGATCAGTCATAAATTGCTCAGTGGCGACCAGGTCGAGATCATTACGAGCAACAAACAAAAAGCATCGGAGGACTGGCTGGGGTTTGTCGTTACCTCCAAAGCAAAAGGAAGGATACGTGATGCCCTCAAAGAAGAAAAAAGAAAAGTGGGAGATGAAGGAAAATACACGGTGCAACGCAAACTCGAAGGGATGGGTGTTTCCATGTCGCAGCATAACATAGATGAGATGGTGCAGTGGTATAAATTGCCTTCGCACCTGGACCTTTTTTACCAGGTAGCGGTAAA
>Ga0190274_10002080_pt1 | contig 11744 bp, 23 predicted proteins | sample Popmic531T_FD_133002 | JGI IMG/M metagenome (GOLD analysis project Ga0190274, IMG submission 133002) | Populus adjacent soil microbial communities from riparian zone of Yellowstone River, Montana, USA - 531 T | ecosystem: Environmental > Terrestrial > Soil > Riparian zone | place: USA: Montana...
GAAGGTGTACCGCCGCCATGACGGCACCTGGCAGGAAGACATCTCGTTCATCGCCCGGCTCCGCTCGGTGAAACCGCCGCCCGTCATCGCGCTCGACGAGGCACAGTTGGCGTCGGTGCTCCCGCAGGTCGACGAGCAAACCGCCGGTGTCCCGTTCACCAAGGAACCCCCGAAGAAGGCGACGACGGCGTCGGCGTACTCGGCTCGTGCCGACGAGATGGCGATCGAGTTCGCGCTACTTGCAGCACCGGTCGGCAAGGCCCTGTCGCAGGCGACACCGGGCGGGCGCGCCCCAGGGCAACTGAAGGAATACTGGGCGTTCGGTCCGGGCGCAGCGAAGATCCGGTGGGGCACCCCGGGCGCGTGGCGCCGCTGCCACCGCCAGTTGACGAAGTACGTCGGCCCGCTGATCAGCAAGGGGCTGTGCACGAACCTTGCCAAGTTGCGCGGGGGCCACGGAGTGGCAACACACGTCGGGAGCTAGGCGACCCGTCTGCGGCGACTGGCGACCGCCAGTGCGGTACCCGCACCGACCATCAGGAGTGCGATGCCCGTCGTCGTGTCGGTGTCGTTACCGGTGTTCGGCAGACCTGTTGGTGGTGGTATGGCGCCGGGCGGGAACGGGCCGTCGGGGTTGGCGCAGTTCGCGGACTCCGGCGGGTAGGTGACGAACGCTGTCGCTGTCGGGTTGACCGTGTACGTCAGTTGGATCCCTTCGCGCAGGAAGGCGTCGCTCGGGTCACGGACCCAGAACCCGCCGACCAGGTTCCAACCGGGGACGTCGGCGATCGTGCCGTCAGCGTTGACCCGAGTTCCGGGGTACAGCAGATCCACTGTCGCTCCCGGCTGGTAGATCAGCGGCTGGGTCGACACCACCGTCCCGCTGGCGTCGGCCATCGTCAGCGTCCCCGTCTGCCCGGCCAACTGTGGGAACTGGTTCAGGAAGTTGATGCGGATCGTCGGGACCTCGCGGACGCACACCGTCGTAGCGGCCCCGAAAGCGAACGTTGGCGGCAGGGTGGTCGGGGCGACCGTGGTCGTCGTCGCACCCGTCGCCGTAGTAGTGGGTCCGGCCGTCGTCGTTGTCGCGGATGTCGTCGATGTCGTCGCCCCCGTCGTCGTCGTCGTCGCTGGGATCGTAGTCGTCGTTGTCGTCGTGGCGGGCGGGCAGTCCGGCGGGAACACCACCGACGCTGTCGCTGTCTCGACACCGAGTGAGAAGATCAGGTCCACGTTCTGTGTCGTGTTCGGGTAGGCGATCGTCACCGTGGTGTTCGACTGGAAGGTCAAGAACACCGACCCTCCGGTGCTGAACGACAGGACTCCGATCTGACCGTCGAGATCGGGCCGGTTACCGAACGTGATCGAGATCTCGGGCAGGAAATCGGGACCGCAGAACGCGAAGACGTTGACGCCGAACAGACTGGCTACCGGCCCCGTTGTCGTGGTCGCCGGGATCGTGGTGCTCGACGTTGTCGTTGCCGCCGCGGTCGTCGTCGTGTTCTTCACGGTCGTCGTCGTCTGCGCGGCTGTCGTGGTCGTGGCCTTCACCGTCGTCGTCGTGTCGTGCTTCACGGTCGTGGTGGTGTCGTGTTTGACCGTGGTCGTCGTGGCGTGCTTCACCGTTGTCGGCGGGTACGTCGTCGTGGCCTTGACCGTGGTCGTCGGGTACGCCGCTGTCGTGGTCGGCGGGTACGGGTTGTCCTCCAGTGCCAGTGCGGCGGTGCCGCAACTCGCGAGTAGCAATCCACTCAGCAGGGCCAGTGTGCGTTTCACCACCCGCACAGTACCCACCTGTAACGGCGAATAACCGGATATCGAGTGGCAGGGGCGGGATTCGAACCTCGCGACCTCCGGGTTATGAACCCGACGAGCTACCGGACTGCTCTACCCTGCGCTGCGTGGACTGTACATCGTCGTCGGCATCGTCGACGTCGGTTAACACGTACAACGGTCGACCGGCACGATCCCACGCCTCTGCGTCCTCGACTGTGTCGAACGTGATGCACAACAGGCGCTGCCTGGCCGAATAGGTGTGCGACCGTCGCGTGGGGATCGTGTGCCGCTTCATCGCTTCAACCTGTCGAGATAGTCGATGTACGAGTATGCGCCGTTCAGGATCTCCGGTCCGGTCAACGCCCCTGCGTTCGGGTCGATCACCCCGGCCGCGACGAGGATGTCGCCGAGCGCCTGCCACGCCTGCTCGGCGCGCATCGCCTGAGCGATCAGTTCATCCTTGCGTCGGCGTCGCATCCGGCAGCACCTCCGTCCAACCGTCGTCGCCGTACCTCCAATGGCGCCCGTCGTCGACCGTGTAGGCCAACGCTCCCGGCTCGACGACCAACGAGTCGCCCTCGACGGTGGCCCGCGGGATGTACGCGGCCCACTCGCCGGTCTGGCCCGGCATCACCGTCGGCACCGGGGGCGGCTGGTAGTGCGACGGGATCGGTACTGTCGGCCCGCGGAGCGCCTCGTCGAACCGGGTCGCTCGACGTCGCCGCTCGTGCAGGATCCGCCCGATCGTGCGGACGAACAGGATGATCCCGAACCCGATCAACAAGATCCCGATCAACGCGCTCACATCGACCACGGTTCCTGGTAGCCGCGACGCAACCGGTCGAAGATCGCCTTCGACGCCCCGACCGCGCCCGGGTCCGTCGATGCTGTCTCGTTGCCCTTGTCGAACACGGCGATGAACACCGACACCATCCGTTCCATCGGGGCCTTGCCGTCCTCGCAGTCAGGGCAGATGGTTTGGTGGAACTCGTCAAGCCCACCACCGGTGACCCCCTTACCTCCGCATGTCGGGCACGGCGGGCGCAGCGTGTCGAGCCGTTTCAGTTCGGTGGCCTCCTGGCGCCACATCGACACCGCGCCGTCGAGTTCGCCGAGCAGCAACGACATCTCGTTCATCCGGTCCGCTGTCTCGCGCATCCGCAGACACTCGTGCGGGTACGGCAGAGCGATCCACGACGCGTCGGCTCGCAACTGTTTGATCATCGCCAGATCGTTCGCGGTCTGATCGACCGTCACAGGAGCGCCTTCCACATGCCCACGTACAAGCCGATGGCGAGCAGCGGCACACCGATGTACGCCCCGATCGCCAACAACCGTTCCATCCTCGTGTACGGCTCCATCAACGTCTTCCCTTCCTCGGTGGCCACGGCCACCCGATATCAGCCAACGGACTGTCCGCCGCCACTCTCCACCAAACCTTGCCGCTCCGCACGAACCGATTGATCCCCGCTAGGTGCTCCGTGCACCACCACCGCCGAGTGATCCGTTTGTAGCCGCGCCGCTTGTTCGCCGCCACCGCCGGGTTCGGGCAGTGCGGCTGCGAACAACGGTGCACCATCCCCGTCTCCCACGTCGCCTCGTCCTCGACGACCGCTGTCCGCTTCACTCGACGTACCCCGGCGGCAACCACTGGCGAACCGCAGCGAGCCGTTCGACGGCTTCCGGTGTGCCACGGATGTCGCGCATCACCAGGCCCGCCGCCGACTGCTCGGCGAACGAAAGGCGACGTCGCAGGTGCATCGCGATGGTGCCCCGCTCGACCCACTCGTGGTCGGTATCGCCGACGCCACGCAACGCCCGCTCGGCCCGCGCCAGATGGTCGGCAATCGGAGCGCCGCGGCGCCCGTGGTATGCGATCGAGGCGTGCCACACGGGTCCGCCATAGTCCTGCTCAATTCATTCATATCCGCTATTTACGGTGAGGACCAGTGACCAGGCTCCCACCTTCTGGGCGTATCGGGGGTGCACGGTTTCGCCTGCGAGGTAGCAGGGGCGAGTGAGTGCGATTCGTGTGGCGGGGGTCATCGTGCCTTCTTTCGGATTGGGGCGCGCTTGCTCGGGGTATGGTCGTGGGCATGCTCAGTCTCTTGGCCGACGGTGTGTACATCGGTGGTGGCGCGATCCTGCTGGTCATCGTCATCCTGTTGATCTGGGCGATCTTCTTCCGCTGACATCTACGGTCGCAGCTTCCAATCGTCGATCGACTCGACGAGATCCTCATCGGCGTACTCGCACAACGTGTTGAACACCGACTCGCCCACCCGGTAAGGGTCGGCGTCGTCGGGGATGCGGACCGTGACGACCACGTCGATCTCGCGGGCCATCAGCGACGCTCGATCGTTCGCATGTCCGGGTTGTTGATCACGGCCTCGCAGCGTTGCCGCCACTTGTCGGTGTCCACCCGGTCGCACTTCACCGCTTCCTCGTGGAGCAGATGGTTGATGCTGCCGACGAGCGTGATCGTCAGCTTCCCCATCTCCCCATCGCGCATCACCTTGCATTCGTACAGGCCGCTGTCGAAGCGCGTCTGGTGCCACACGGTGTCAAGTGTCTCGGTCATGTCTTGGTTCCCCTCGTTAATGGTTCGTTGATCCTGTCAGTCATCGCCTGGCCTTCCTCGCGGTTCACGATCGCTCGTGTCAAGGCCATCCCCGGGTCGATCGTGTAGGCCAGTTCGCGGGTGCGGAGTCGCTCACGTACAGCGGCAATCGCAGCGGAAATCCTGGCGTCTTGTCTGGAAGGCATCACGGCACACTACTGACCTGTTACGGTTACCGCAAGCAATCGAGCGGGCAATTCCGAAGGGGAAACTTCCATGATCAACTTTCTACGACGCACCAGCCCGTCCCGTCTCCGCTGGAAGATGGTCGCTCTGTGGCTCGCTGTCGCCGCCGTGGCGCTCGCCGGTCTGACGCTCACCGCGCCGAAGGGCCACGCCGCACCGGCCCGCTCCACGGTGCAACTCCCGACCCGCGTCGTCGAACGCACCCAACGCACCCTGGAAGTCCAGTACCTGCTCCGGTCGTTCGGCTACACGATCACCGTGGATGGCCTGTACGGGCCGCAGACGACCCGCGTCGTGAAGGCATGGCAGAAAGCCAACGGTTTGGTTGTTGACGGTGTAGCGGGCACACAGACGTGGGCCAGCCTCAACGCAGCGATACCAACAGCCGCCACTGCGACCGTCCCCGCGGTGCGGGTCAATCCACCGGCTCCCCAACCGGAGCCGGTGGGTGACGTTGAGAGCATCATCCGCGACGTCTGGCCCGACGAACTGGAAGACCGGGCCGTGCAGATCGCCTGGCGAGAATCGAACCATCAGCCCGGCGTTCGCAACGCATGCTGCTTCGGTCTGTTCCAGATCTTCTGGTCCGTGCACCGTGGGTGGATGGCCGACTTCGGGGTTACCTCCAGCGACCAACTGTTCGACGCTCGCACCAACGCCGAGATGGCCTACCAGTTGTACCTCCGCGCTGGAGGGTGGGGACCTTGGGCGCTCTGACCACCAAGGAACTGCTCGACGAAGCCGAAGCGCAACTCAACCTCGCCGACGACCGCGACGGGAACCGCGTCACCGCCGAACGGATCCTGTGCGCGCTCCAGTCGATCGCTGCGTCGCAGTTGGTGATCGCCCGTGCCAGCGCCGGGATCCGCGCCAAGTGAGCAAACAGTCGGCGGTCAACGTATTCGACGTCACCGCGTTCGCCGAGGATGTCGAACGGTTCCGTGTCCGGCGGGGCTGGTCGAAAGCGGAGATGGCCGACGTGTGCGGGATCTCCCTGTCGACGTTCAAGATGTTCGTCCAGGGCAACCGCCCACCGGGCCTGTTCCTTGTGTGCGTCCTCGCCGACATCTGCGACCTCAGCCTGGACAAGTACCGGATCAACGAAGGGATCTGAGATGATCGTCGGCGTGATCCCTCACTGGCTGATCGTGTGGTGGCTTGCCGGTGCCATCGTCGTTGCCGCACTGGTCGTTGCCGCCTACCTCGTCGGGAGGGACTCGTGAAACCGGGGTGGACCTGGACGGCGTTCGCGTTCGGGGTCGGTGTCGTCGTCGTGTTGATCCTGCTCATCGTCGGCTGCTCGGCCCTGCCGACCCACTCGGATGATCCGAAGACGTGTCGGGAGCGTGCCGCCTACCGGCTCGCTGACACGTACCCGGATCCGGCGAACCTGGCGTTGGCGCTCAACACCGTCTGCCAAGACCAAACCGGGATCGTGCCGTGAGCGAACTGAACCCGGGTCGGGACCGGAACGGGCCGCACCACGGCACCGTCGACATCACCGGCACCGACTCACACCACGAAGCACTCGACCTCGCCGCGGCGTGGATCTCCGAGTTCGTCGACGGCCGCAACTTCGTGATGGCGTCACACTCGACACCGATCATGATCCACCTCGGCGACGGCGTGTCGCGGGTCGCCGGGTGGAACGTGTCGATCGACTGGCGCGTCGTCAGCTAGAGCACGAACGCTGCGACCGATACCAGACAGAGGCCGAGCGCAATGAGCACCGCTGCGGCTTTGTCTTTGGTCGGGGCGGGTGTGTGCGTCCACGTGTAGACGACGTGGACGGCGAATACCACCGCAGCGATCAAGAACAACAGGTCGGCGAGGTCGATGTGACCCTCCGAAATCTGAGCGATCATGCGCGCACCGTAGCGCGTTCCGAAGCAAGGCGAAGCAGAACGAAACAAAGGCGAAGTGTGTCGCTTTCTGCACACTCACTGGGGTCCCCGCGTTGCGATACTCGGATAACCCGCTATACTTTAAGCGTGACCGAGACACTGACTTCCTCCCTCCTGCTGGCCTGCGGCGATTACGTCCCCGCCGGGTTCACCTACCGGACCTGCGCCACGCTGGCCTCCCCCGCGACGATGGCCGCTGCCGCCAACACCTGCGTGTGGTGCCCCACGGTCATGACGCCCAAGATCGGCGACGGGTTCGTCCCCGGCACGATGCTCGGCGAACGGGCCTCGGCCAGCGACGAGTGGACCTGGTCCGGTCCCTTCTGCAACGCCTGCGTCAAGGCCCACGGCCGACGGCTCGACTGAAAGCGCCCCTCGCAGGTCGGTTCAGGTTGCAACCTGCCCTCTCCCGATTCCGGCACCGATCCCCCCGCCGGACCGCCCTTTGCAGGGAGGCCACATGAGCACACTGACAGGCTTCTTGGTTGTGCACGCCTTGCATCGTTCGTGCCCTGCGAGGGGCTGAGGCACCGTAGCCGCTACCGTAGCGACATGGCAATTCGGCTGGTCCACACCCTGTGCGGCGACACTGCGTTCTTCTACGACGACATGCTCGTCCCCGGCACAGCGTTGCGAGCCGAGAAGGCGACGCTGCCCGACGGCTCTCACCCGGCCAACGGGATGCCGATGAAGTGCGGTTCGTGCGGCCAGTCGATCCCGACGTTCGACGGCACCGTGTTGGAACTGGAAGTCGACCCGACCACCGCCACCCGCCTCGACGATCCCGCCGACTGGCCTGGCGAGTGGGACGGACGCGTCGTCTGAGCAGCCCCAACGGGATTCGAACCCGTGTCGCCACCCTGAGAAAGTGGAGTCCTGCCGCTGAACGATGGGGCCGTGGAGCGGATGACGGGAATTGAACCCGCGACCTCGACCTTGGCAAGGTCGCGCTCTGCCAACTGAGCCACATCCGCCTGGTCGGCCCAACGCCCCGGGTCGGTGAGAGGGTTTTGCAACCCCCAACCAAGGGCGTCGGACCGGCCACGACGATAGCGAGATCCGCTCCCGAAAGCACCGGCGCGTCTAACGTGTCGTTCTCGTGAAATGGGGACTGTCGAACGGCCATGTCGCTAGCTGGTTCATCAACCCCCCAAGCCTGGTTGCTGCGGCCCATGAACGCGAGCACATGCGCGTCATGTACCGGGCGCTGATGGTCGGTTCGCGACGCACCACCGACCTGGGAGAGCGTGCCGCGCTGCAAGCCTCCGCAGCGGTCCTCCGTCGTGCCCTGCTGGCCTCCGGCGGCTTCGATGGGGCTGCGCTCGTGCTGATCGTCGAAGGCGACGAGACGCACACCTACGACGACGGGGAGTCCGCCCCGCTGCACTGCACGATCAAGTACCTCGGCCCCGCCGCGGACCTGTCAACGATCGACAAGCACCGGGTGATCTCCACCGCGCAACGCATCGGCAACGCCGTCGGCCCGTTCACCGCCGGGATCAACGCCGAAGCCGGGTTCGGACCCGACGGCAACACCCCGGTGAAGATCATCGAAGCCGACGAGTTGAACACCGTCCGAGATCTCGCCCTCGACGACGCCACCGTCCGCCACTACGGCGAACTCAACGACGAACACCCGCAGTGGATCCCACACATCGCTGGCCTCGACGACCGCGACGACGTCCGCTTCGACCGTGTCGGCGCGTTCCTCGGCGGCACCAACCACATCTACGACCTGACCGGAACCCAGACCCTTGACAAAGACCCTGACTCTGAGATCCCACAGGAGATGACCCAATGACCGTTCTTGAAGACTTCGATGTTGCTGACGGCGTGTACGCCGGAACCCTCGACTGGGAGGGGATGATCCGCCAGCCGACCGGTGCGCTTGTCGCCGCCGGGTTCCCGGCCAAGCCACCCTCGGCATGGTTCGCCAACCCCAACCTCGACCGCCTGTCACCGCTGACGATCACCAGCGACGGCCACGTGTTCGGGCACATCGCCTCGTGGCGCCAGGACCACATCGGGATGTCCGGCAGCATCAAGGCCCCGAAGTCGAAGTCCGGGTACGCGTTCTTCGCGACCGGTGTGCTGGAAACGCAGGAAGGCAAGCTGGTCAACGTCGGCCAGATCACCCTGACCGGCGGACACGCACCGTTGGAAGCCAGCGTTGCCGAGGCGGTCGCCCACTACGACAGCACCGACTCGGCGATCATGGACGTCGCCGTCGGCGAAGACCGCCACGGGATCTGGGTCGCCGGTGGACTGCGCCCGACCGTCGACGAGAACCAGTTGCGTGCGATCCGCGCCAGCAGCGTGTCCGGTGACTGGCGTCCGATCAACGGTTCGTTGGAGATGGTCGCCGTCTGCGCGGTCAACGTGCCCGGGTTCCCGATCCCCCGTGCTCGTGTCGCCTCCGGCCAACCGATGGCCCTCGTTGCTGCCGGGACCGGCGCACTCGTCGATCTCGCCACGCACCTCGACACCGGCGCCACAGCCGAGGTCGCCGCAGCGTTCGAAGACCGCCTGCGGTTCGTCGAGAACCTCGTCCTCGGCCGGGTCGAAGACGTTCGTGAAGCGATGACCGCAGCCGTCGAGCAGGCCCGCATCAACAACGAGGACCAGGCGATGATCGCCGCCGCGTTGCGTGACCGTGTCCACGGTTCGGCCGCCGCCGTTGTCGCTTCGCTGCGTGACCGTGTCCACGCCAACGACCCGCCCGAACTGTGGGACGGCGACGGGATGCCGATCGACGAGACGACCGAGGACTGCCGCCAGTTGGTACTGCGCGCCAGCGTCCACCCAGAGAACTTCCCGCTGATCGCCCGAGCCACGAAATCGTGGACCGCCGGTGAACGCAAGAAGGCCGAGTCCCGAGGCGCGGCGATGCCCGGGGGTCGGTTCCCGATCTCCGACAAGCGCGACGTGACCAAGGCCGTGCACGCTCTCGGCCGGGCCAAGGGCGACAAGTCGAAGATCAAGTCGCACATCAAGAAGCGCGCTCGTGCGCTCGGCGCGATGTCGGCGATCCCCGACAGTTGGAAGTGACTACGCCTCCGATGCTTGCAACGCGGTGGTCCGTGGCGTACTGTTCCGGCCCAGGAGCGACCCGACAGAGTCTGGTACCTCCCGCATCCTGACCTTCAGACCTCCGTCGCTAGCCCGTTATACGGGCAGAGAAGGTGAATCGAAATGGATGCTTTCGCCGATCGTCTGGCCCGGCTCGCAGAGTTGACACCCGACGAGATCGAAGCCCTTGAAGCCGAACTGGTCGCCGCTTTCGACGCGGCAGATTCGTCCGGCGACGTGGACCTCATGCAAGCCCTCGCAGACGCACTCGACACAGTTCGGGCAGCGAAGACAGCGACGCCACCCGAAGAGGCCGCACCAGCGGCACCCGGGCAGGCCGCGCCGGTCGCCGCAGCCGCCGACATGCTCGACACCGTCGCAACCGACGTACCCGAGGTACCCGAGGTCCCGACCCCGGACGTACCAGAGGCACCCGCACCCGGAGAGGTGCCCGCGGAACCAGAGGTTCCCGAAGGCACACCGCCGGAACCAGCAGTCCCCGCCACCGACGACGAGATCCTGAAGGCGCTCGTGAAGCTGACCGAAGCCGAACTGAAGACTTTGGCCCTGCTCCCCGAAGAAGACCGGCAGGCGCTCGCCCAGATGGCGATCGCAGCACAATCACCAATCCCCACGGAGGCGGAGCAGGTCGCTCCCGAACTGGAGCAGCAGGAGGAACCCGTGTCAACCGCAGTGGTCACGCAATCAGACGTGCCGGACGCCAACAAGCCGGTCCCCGTGGCCGCTTCGGCGATGCCGTTCACCATCACGGCCGGTGGAGACATCCCCGGCGTGACGTCAGGTCAGAAGCTGGACGGCATGGATGATGTCGTCGAAGCAATGACGAAGAAGATCAACTCGATGCGCGGCGTCGGTGGGGATGGCGAGTACGTCATCGTTGCCTCGCTCCGTCGAGATGAGGACTCCGTCGACGAAGACAAGATGCTTCGCAAGGCGGATCCCGAGGGGAACTCGGCCAAGATCCGCAAGTTCCTCCAAGAGAACTCGTCTCGCGAGGCGATGACCGCCGCCGGTTGGTGCGCCCCACGCACGCCGCTGTACGACATCCCGGGTATCGGTTCGACCGACACTCCGGTGGCCGACAGCATGGCGTCGTTCGGTGTCGACCGTGGCGGCATCATCTGGACCGAGCCGCCGTCGATCGGTGGCGTGATCGCCTCGATGGGCGCCAACGCATTCGTGCGCTGGGACCCGAACGCAGCGACCGGCTCGATCGCCCAGACCGGCGTCATCGGCACCACGCCGACCGTCCCACCGGACTTGAAGCCGTGCATCGACATCTCCTGCGGTGTCGAGCGCCACGCAGACCTGATCGCCTTGCCGATGTGCTTGTGCTTCGATCTGCTCTCCAGCCGGACGAACCCCGAGTTCGTCAAGGCCGCAACCGATCTCGTGCAAGTCGCCCAGGCGCACTTCAAGGAGCAGTACCTGTTGGCCGCGATGTGGAGCGCCCCCGGCGTTGTCAACCACTCCGCCGCCAACATCTACGGCACCCCCGACGTCAAGGTCGGCATCGCCCGCGACTGGCTGATCACGATCCGCGTCGTGGCCGCACAGTTCCGTTGGCGCAACCGCCTCTCGGCAACCCAGCAGGTTCGTGTGTACGCACCGGCATGGTTGCGTGACGCAGTCGCAGCCGACCTGATGTTGCAGATGCCCGGCGACGACACGATGTCGACGTCGTACGCAGAAGTCGACGGCTACCTCGACGATGCCAACATCGACCCGGTGTGGTTCATCGACGACGTCCCGGCAGTCGGCGACAACGTCGTGGCCGCGACAGCGAACTTCGATTCGTACCTCGGGTTCCCGCTCAACGCCGAATGGTTGGTGACCACGCCCGGCGTGTTCACCCGCCTCGACGGTGGGCAGGTCGACCTGGGTGTCGTGCGGACCAAGGACGACGTGCAGAAGAACAAGTTCTGCGAGTTCGCAGAGACGTTCGAAACGGTCGCCTACATGGGGCCGCAGGACGCGGCCAACGCATGGGCGGTTCGTGGCACGACACCGGTGCTGATCGCTGGGGCAACGGCTCTCGGCGTGAACACAGCCACCGGCGTCATCAACGAGTAATCCCTACCACTCTGAAACCGGAGGAAATGAACGATGGCTAGCAGAGATGGTGCGGCGAGCATCCAAGGCGAGATGATTCGCATTACGCCGTTGTA
>Ga0190274_10002081_pt1 | contig 11743 bp, 11 predicted proteins | sample Popmic531T_FD_133002 | JGI IMG/M metagenome (GOLD analysis project Ga0190274, IMG submission 133002) | Populus adjacent soil microbial communities from riparian zone of Yellowstone River, Montana, USA - 531 T | ecosystem: Environmental > Terrestrial > Soil > Riparian zone | place: USA: Montana...
AGCGACGCGAAACGACATCTGGTTGATGTGGTTGTAAGCAAGTTCTCTCGGGCGGCCCGCGACCAGAATTACCTGATGGTGATCTTTTGCATCCCAACTCGTAAAGACGATGTCCATGCCCCGCACCTTGCCGCGATCCGTCACCGTGAAGCCGAGCACGCGGGTGTAGAAATCCTCCATTTTTGGCAAATCATGGACGTAGATGCCGATGTGGCTCATGCTCAATGGCACGCGGCGGTCTTCCCTGGCCTGGGCGGCGGCTGCTTGCACCATGACGTTTCTCCATCGATCACCTGGTGGAACGCTAGACCTGAATTTTTTAGCCCGCCAGCGTTCTTGACTCGTTGTCCGCACAGTGGACAATCTGCGGCGGGAGGAAAAAATGGCGAAAAATGCCAAAAGTACTCAAGCTAGGTTTGCTCCGAATTCGGCCACGCGCAGCAGGTGTGTTCGTTCACTGGAGCGCGGGCTTGCCCTTCTGGTGGCGCTAAACCGGCGCCCGCTCGCGACCGTCTGCGATCTCGCCAAGGACACCCACTTGCCGCGGCCAACGGTGTACAGGCTGCTCGACACTCTATCCAAAGCCGGCTTTGTCAGCCTCGATAGTGCAACCGACCGCTATCGGCCGACCCACGGCGTGCGTTCCTTGAGCGACGGCTTCCTCGACGACGAATGGGTAACTGAAATCGCAGCTCCGATGATGGCTGAGTTCACGCGCGAGCATGTCTGGCCGGTCAGCCTGTTCACCTTTGAGGCCGGCAAGATGCTGGTGCGCGACACCACACATCGCGTGAGTGCGCTTTCCATCGACTACGGCATGGTCGGGAAGCGCATGGGAATGTTGCGAACGGCCGGCGGGCTCGCCTATCTCGCGTTCTGTCCGGAAAATGAATGCAAGGTAATCCTCGACCTGCTTGCTCAATCTGACGAGCCGGACGATCAGCAGGCACGAGAGGTCCACATGCTCGATGGCCTATTCAAGTCGATCCGCGCCAAGGGCTACGCAACGCAGGAGCGCGTCATCAATCCCAAGGCCGCGAGCATTTCCGTACCGATCATTGTCGGCCGCAAGGTCCACGGCTGCATGTCGCTAATCTTTATCGCCTCGGCGATAACCATGAGTGAGGTGGAAAAGAAGCTGCTGCCGCCTTTGCAGGCCATGACAATAAAGCTCGCCCGCGCGTTGCAGCCTGTCGCCGTCAGCTCGGCCAGACTTGCGGTAGCCACAGCGAGATGATCGGAAATAGAGTCAGCAGAGCCAGCAGCAGGAGATCGGCAAAAATGAAGGGCACTACCCCGCGATAGATCGTACGGATGGAAATCTGCGGCGCGAGCCCGTGTAGGATAAAGACGATGATTCCTATGGGCGGGATAATCATGCCCAATTCGATGATGACGACGTTGATAATTCCCCACCATATGACGACCATGTCCGGCGATACGCCGGGCATCATGGTCAAAGCGAGCTTTTGCACCACTGGCAGCACCAGCGGCAGCGTAATGAGCATTGCGGAAATCTCGTCGAACACCGCTCCCAGGATCAGGTAGGCGACCAGCAGCGCCGTGACGATCGCCAGCGGCGGCATATTGAGTTGCGAGATCCAACCGACGAAGGCCTCCGGCACGCGACCGAGATTGAGAAAATAAGTGAAAATGAGCGCGCCCATAATCATGACGTAAATCATGCCGGTGGCAGCAGCGGATTCACGCAGCCCCTGGAAGAGGGTTGCCCAATTCAGCCTACCGCGCGCCAATGCAAACAGGAGCGATAACACGGCTGCGACCGAAGCAGCTTCCGTTACGGTAAAGATGCCGCTGTAGAGCCCACCGAACACCGCAACGATCAGAAGTATGACCGGGCCGGCCGCCCTGATCGCCGCCCAGCGTTCGCTCATCGGTATCCGCTCGCCGACCGGCGCGGACTTCGGATTGAAATGAACAATCAGTGCGATCGCCAGCAGATTGACGACGATCACCACCACCGCCGGAATTATCGCCGCGCGGAAAAGGTCCAGAATGAACGCCTTCGAGACGATGCAATAAAGAATCATCACAATGGACGGCGGGATCAGCGACTTTAGCGTGCCCCCGGCGGCAATCGTGCCTGTTGAGAACGCCGGCGAATAACCGCGCTTGAGCATTTCGGGAAGTGCCGCGCGCGCGAACAAGGCAGCTGTCGCGGTCGAAGATCCACAGATGACACCGAAGGCGGCGCTGCCGCCGATGGTCGCATAGGCCAATCCGCCGCGGCGGTGACCAAGAAAGGCGGCGGCTGCGTTGTAGATATCCGTCGAGAAGCCAGCGACGCTGGCGAAGGTTCCCATCAGCAGAAACAGCGGCACGGTGGCAAGATCCGCACTGGAGAGCACACCGGTAGGCTCATTGACCAGCAAAGTTATTGCAGGTCCCCAGCCCGATTGCAGAGCGAAGCCTATGACGCCGACGATAATCATCGCGAAGCCAATAGGCACTTGCAGCAACATCAACACGAAGAGCGCGCCGAAACCCAATCCGCCGATCTCGAGTGCTCCCATAGCGCTAGTGCTCTACCCCTTGCGGTGCCGGAGCAACGCCAAACAGATTGCCGACGTCGAGGGCAACGACGACGCATTGCACAGCAGTTGCAATCCACAGAATTATGCCGGAAGCGTACCAGAACGGTGCGGCCGGAATTTTCAGCACATAGGTGCGCTCGCCCGTCAACACGAGTTCGCCGGCATAAACCCAAAACTGCCACGCCATAAGCCCAAGCACGATGGCCACGGCCGCGTCCGCCAGCACATTGAGCACGCCGCCAAGCGTCGGGCTGAAGGAGGAGACCAGCCGAAACGTAATGTGGCTGCGTTCCATCATGGAAATCGGGATGCAGCAGCTCACTGCAATCGCAATCGCCAGCCCGCCGACATCAACCACACCCGCGATCGGATAATTGAATGCCCAGCGCAGCAGGCCGTTCGCCAACGTAACGGAAGCCAACGCCATCAGCGCAAACAGACCGAGCACGGACAAGGCACGCGTCCCGATCAACGCAACTCGCTCCAGCCACGCCAATGCCTCGGTGGTCTCCCCTCGCGTCATCAACCTGGCGTCCGTTTCAAAACCTCGGTCACAAGCCGGCGCCAGATTACTACGGGCGGGCGATGGAGCAAGCCATCACCGACCCGCTGAGCCTGATTCAGTTGCCGATGCGCGAAGCCGCAAGTTCTTTGCGCATCTCATCGAGAAGCGCCTTGTTGCGCGTCTCTTTGACCTCCCAGCTCGAAACCACCGGCGAGAGCATCTTGTCCCATTGTGCCGTCTGTTCGGCCGTTAATTCCGTGACCGTACGTTTAGGGTCTTTTTTCCACTGTTCGATCAGTTCGCTGTTGCGGTCTTCCGACATCTTGCCAAACTGGCGCGACAGCACTTCGCCGCTGTTTCGCTCGATCGCTTCCTTCGCCTTTGGCGGCAGGCTCTCGAATTTCGCCTTGTTCATGAAGATGCCGAGCGTCACGGTGCCGACCTTGCCAAGGAAGTGGCTATTCGCCACACGCGAAATGCCAAAATCGAAGATCGCAATCGGGTGCCCTGTCGTGCCGTCGATCACGCCGCGCGACATGGCCTCGACCACCTGCGTGACCGGCATACCCTCCGGCACCGCGCCAATGGCCTTGATGGCTTCGGTAGACATCGCACCGACCGCGCGGATTTTCTTGGCCTGCAGGTCTTCCGGCTTTTTGGCAGGGAAGTTGGTGTGGATCGTGTAGGGCGAACTCGTGAACAGACCAATCATATAGTACTGCTCGTAGCCGCGCAGCATACCCTTCTTCAACAGCCGCCACGCCGCCACCGAGCCCTCGGTCGAGTTTTGGATAACGTTCGGTAGCTCGAACACATCATCGTCGAGATAGACGCCCGGCGTATAAGACGGAATCACCCATACGATGTCGGCGACGCCGTCCTGCAGCATCTTGGTCTGCAGGCCGGGATTGCGGCCAAGCGCGCCGTTTGGGAAAGTCTGAATATCCAGCGTGCCACCGGATTCCTTGCTCACCTTCTCCGCCCAAGGCTTCATAATGACTTGATGCGTCATCTCGGCATCGGGCGTGAACACCGCGAATTTGAGTTTTTCCTGCGCCTGCGCCCCCGAGGTTATTCCCACGGACGCAATCGCGGCTGCCAGCATGATCTTGCGCATCGTTGTACCCTCCCAGATAGAGCTTATTGACGTCAAACCTGAGCGCGTTCGCGTTCCCAGGTGATGGGAAATACGTCGTCGAGGACCAGCGGGTCGCCAGCCTTGAGCTTGGCTTCCGGCTCGCCGTCGCATTTCATAACATTCTTGCGCGGGTCCCAGTGCGCATCCTTGCCGGCGTAGCGCACCGAGATTGCGGAGCGACGGCTGGTCAGCGGGTTGGCGCCAGCGCCATGAATGGTCAGAGGATGATGGCAGATGACATCGCCCGGTTGGCAGTCCCACGAGATGAATCGATACTTCGGGTCGCCCTTCAACTCCGAGAAATTCGGGCACGGTTCAAGCGCAGCATCGGTGAACTTGCTGTCCTTGTCTGGTGTCTGCGCCTGATAGAACTTGCCCCACTTGTGCGAGCCCGCGACGTACTCGACGCCGCTGCCTTCGAGCGTGACGGGCGTTAGTGCAACCCAAAGCGAAATGATGTCATTGCCACTCGCCGGCCAGAACGGCATGTCCTGATGCCAATGCGTGACTTCGCGGGTGCCCGGCTCCTTGACGAAGGCCTGGTCATAGAACAGCGAGACCTTGTCGGCCTCAAGCAGACTCGCGCCGAGTTCGCCGAGAGGCGAGTGCAGTGCAAAATCGCGAAAGTCCGGGTCCCAGCGCCACATAAACACGTTCATGTGGAAACGGCCCGGATCGCCGCTCTTGGTTGCTTCGCGGGCCCGCGTTCCCCGATCCACCAATGACGGGTCGACGGCAACATTCATTCGCGCGACCCATTCCTGATCGAATACTTCGCGGATACAAATCGCGCCGTCCTCCTTGAAGCGCGCGACGTCTTCCTTAGTGACAGGGCGCAACGGGTGCCTGTTCATCGCGTATCCTCCACATTGATTTTTTTATTCCATCGCGTGAAGGCTGCGCGCCGACCTTTAACGACGCAATCACTGATCCGAGGATGTCCATCCTGCGGACAGTTGAACTGCCGCTTCGTGACCAACTCAAATTTCGCCCCGAATGCGCCCATGGCATGAAGCCGGAACCATCATTCCCCGGCCGCCGGCGGACTTAAATACCGTCGCACAACACGTCCGAGAGCTCAGAACCCATCGAGCCTGGGGGACGCTGATCCGCCCGGCTACCAAACGCGCAGAACGCCATACCGGTCGATTCCGCGCCCGGCACTATTGCCTTTCGATATTCTTCTGATCGATAACCCGATTCCACCGCTCGATTTCGCGCGATATCTGATCCCGCATCTGCTCCGGTGTAGACCAACTCGGCATGCCCCCGAGTTGGGAGAGCCGCGCTTTGATTTCCGGCTCGGAGAGTATCTCCTTCAACTCCGCATTGAGGCGGTCCACAATGGGCCGCGGCGTTCCCGCCGCCAGTGCGAGACCGAGCCAGGACATGGTCTCCACCCCCGGCAGCGTTTCGGCGACTGTTGGCACGTCCGGGACGAGCGCATATCGCACCGGCGAGGCGACTGCGAGCGCGCGAACTTTTCCGCTGCGGATCAACTCGATGGCTGTCACGGCGGTGTCGATCATGACATCGACCCGCCCTCCCAGCAGATCGACAATCCCCTGGGCAGCGCCGCGATAGGGGACCGGCACCATCGTGGTCTTGGCCTCGATGTTAATCCATTCGCCGAGCAGATGGTGTGCGCTGCCGGGCGCGTTGGAGGCATACGTGATCTTGCCCGGCTCCGCTCTGGCGCGAGTCAAAAGATCGGGCAACGAACGGATCGGTGAATCCGGGCTCGCTACGATCATCATGGGATAGGCGGTCACGGTTGAGATCATCGCGAAACCGTTGACCGGATCATAAGGCAGGCTCTTGCGAATGGCCGCCGTGCCGGTGTGTGCGCCTGTCAACATCACCATCGCATACCCATCTGGCGCGGACCGGGCGACCGTGTCGCTCGCAAGGACGCCTCCGCCCCCAATCGCATTCTCGACCACGACTGGCTGCCCAATGCGGCGCGATAGCGCGTCCCCAATCAGGCGGCCGACCAGATCAGGGCTTCCGCCCGGCGGGAAACCGACAATCAGGCGCAGAGGCCGGGTCGGCCATTCCTGCGCGGCTGCGTGTGCCACAAGCGATTGCGTGACAACGAATCCGACAAACGCTGCCGCGGCGAGATTGCATATGCGCCGCCGGATTGGATAGTTCATTCCATCTTCCCGCTTTTGTATTCAGCGCGCGCTAACGCCCCAACAGGAATTCCAGGCTTCGCCGGTTGAAGACTTCCGGCTCTTCCAGTTGCGGCCAGTGGCTCACGCCCTTAACCTCTAAAACTTGCGCGTTCGGTATGAGCTTGCTGATCACGCGCGCAGTTTCGAGGAAGACGTCATCGTGGTCGACGGCTGCGACGATCATCGTCGGAGCCTTGAGCTTCCTCCAGTCGTCGTCCGGAATACGGTTACGGTTATAAACCTCCGGTTCAAGCAGCGCGAGGATATGGCCCATGGCTTTCTTCATCTCGGGCCGGCTGTAGATTGCAAGGCGCAGCGCGACAAGATCGTCTGGAACGCTGCTTTCGTCGTGTACAAGCTCCTTGAAAATTTCCCTGACGTTTTCCCACGTGGGATTTTGTGTGGCTGCCGAGCGTGACGCGCCAATATTCTTCTGAATCTCGCGAGCAGGAAAGTAGGCGGTGGCCGAGAGCAGTACGAGCTTGTCGATACGTTGCGGATGGTCGATCGCAAATCTCGACGCTACCCGCGCACCGAGCGAAAGACCGATCAAGTTGGCACGACCGATCTTCATCGCATCCATGAAATCGCACAGATGTTTGACATAATGCTGCGTCTCGTAGTCGAAATCCGGCTTGTCGGTCAGGCCCGAGCCAATCATGTCGAAAGCGAAGCAATGGAAGTGCTCAGCATGAGCGGCGACGTTGAGGCAGAAGTTTTCCCAACTGCCGGCCGTGCCGTGCAACATGATCAGAGGCGGATTATCAGGTGAGCCAGCTTCGATGAAGCGCGTCTTTAGTCCACCGGCATCCACCCAGCCCTGTCGGAATTCGGTCGCGTAGAGATCGGACCAGACGCTGCGAAATTGCGATTTCATTGCTGCCTTCTCACTCCCTAGCGACCGGCGAAGCCCGTGCCGCTCTGTTCTTGTGTGTGACCACCTTCGCAAATCCCGCCCGGCTCAGTCAATTTTGATGCCGGACGCTTCAGCGGCTTCCGCCCACCGCTTAAGTTCCGAATTGACGAAACGCGCAAACCGCTGAGGCGCGGCTTGTGTCGGCTCGGCGCCAAGCGTCGCGAGGCGCGCTTTGAAGGTATCCGTTGTAAGAGCTTAACGATCGCAACATTGGGTCTCGCAACAATTTCTGGAGATGTGTAGGCCGGCGCAACCAATCCGAACCGTTAACCCCTGCCCTAATTGTCAACGACTGAAACCTATTTTTCTCCGCGAACGTCCGTTTTTAATCCGACTCGGACATGGCTGTGGATCGAGCACGCCGCCTGCCGACCGGCAGACTCTAAGTAACTTTGACTGGCTGACTCCTCGCCTCAACGAGACGGGCGCAGGCCTGCTCACGCGGCACAGCGCCGCTACGTCGTGCTCTCGGTACCTGCGCGCAAAGCGATGACCATCCCGACCGTTGTGAGAACGACACCGATCGTCACGACAATTGAAGGCCATTCACCCAGAACCGGAATGGCCAGCAATGTGGTGATGGTGGGAACGATCGTCGTCAGCAGCGCTGCCGGTGTAGGCCCGAGTAGCATCGCGGCTTGTGTATAGACGTAAAGCGAAATAACCCCAATCACGACTCCCTGATACAGGACCTGCAGCAGCAGATCGGGCGCGTTCGCCTCGAACAGATGGCTCCGGCCGAACACGACGTAGAGCGGCAGATAAGCGATGCCGGACAGCACGGTGACGATCGCCGCCGCCTGTAGTGGTGGAACATTCCGCACTTTCGCCCAGATCGCATAGGCGGCCCAACCGGCGGTCGCGGTAAACAGCATCGCATCGCCTGCCAGGTGCGTTGCGTTCGCATGCGACAGGCTATCCCACCCCATCGCAACAACGCCCGCGGCGATGGTGGCAACACCCAGCAGGCGTTGGCGGCTCGGCCAACGCTTCCAGACGATGGCGGCGATCAGCACCGTGCTCAAAGGCAATGTGCCGTGCAGAAATACCGTCGCGTGGGTCGCAGGCGTGCGCGCGATTCCGGCATAGGCCAGGATTGCGAAGCCGAGTCCGCCGAGTGCCGCGAGCCCAATGGAATCAAGCCATCCGACATTTTGCAGCCCGTAGCGCAGCAGCACCGGCAGAAGAATAATCCCGCCCACGCCGAACCGCAAAGCCAGCAGGTCACCGGCCTGCAGATCAGTTCGCATGCCGATGCGGGAGATGAGTACGAAGGAAGCAAAGATCGATACGGAAACCGCGCCGTAGATCAGGCCCAATGTCAGGTCGCGACTTCTCCCAGGCTCACTGGCCGCCATTTCCACTTTCTTCGCGTTGAGTGTCAGTTCGCCTTGAGCATTGGCGCCAGATTGTAGCCCGCCGGTTGCGTTCGCTCATAGGCGGCGGCCAGCCGCACGACATCGTATTCGCCGAGCGCGCGTCCGACGATCTGCAATCCGACCGGCATGCCGTCGGCGGCAATCCCCGCACACACGGCGCCAGCTGGCTGCCCGGTCAGATTGAAGGGATAGGTGTAATACACCCACGAGACCAGGTTGCGGTCGGTGAGATGGGGTGGAATGTCCAGCCCGACGGCGAGCGAACTGACCGGCAGGATCGGCGATACCAGGATGTCGTACTTTTCGAAGAAAAGTCGCATCGTATCGCGGAAGACGTAGCGCTCGAACACCTTCTCGTAATAGCTGCGCATGTCTTGCGCGAGCGCGGCTTCAAGCACATTCGCAACGGCCGGGTCGAGCAGATCGCGCTGGTTTTCGACGATGGCCCGCAACCGCGTTCCGACACCGGCGTAGAATTCCGCTGTCCAGAGATCGGCGGGGTCCTTCTCGAAAATCTGCTCAATCCGTTCAACGTTGCAGCCCAGTGCCTCGAGACTTTTCACAGCCCGCTCGACCACTGCCACAACGTCGGCATCCGGCCGCGCATAGCCGAGGGTCGGGCTGTAGGCGATACGCAGGCCCGCCACCGAGGCTTCCGATGCGCCCAGCACATCGGGCACCGGACCCGCAACGCCGAACGGATCGCGCGGATCGTATCCGGCGATCGCGCTGAATAGAAGCGCGGCATCCTTCACAGAACGCGCAATCGGCCCCACATGCGCCAGCGTCGGCGTTGCCGAAGTGGGCCATACCGGCACGCGACCGAATTGGCCCTTGATTCCGGCGAGCCCGGTGAAGCTGCACGGGATGCGGATCGACCCACCGCCGTCGGTGCCGAGCGCGAATGGCGTGATGCCGGCGGCGACCGATGCAACAGCGCCGGCGCTCGATCCGCCCGGTGTCTTGTCGGGATTCCAGGGATTTCGTGTAATGCCGGTCAACGGACTATCGCCGACCGGCTTGCAGCCGAACTCGCTGGTGGTGGTCTTGCCGATCAGGATGGCCCCTGCGGCTTTAGCCCGTTCCACCGCGGGCGCATCGACGGCGGCGATGTTGTTGGCCATCGCGCGCGAACCGGACGCGTAGGGCACGCCGGCAACCGCGATGAGATCCTTGGCTGAGAATGGAAGCCCATGCAGCAGACCGAGTGGTTGATCCTTCATGAGCGCGTCTTCGGCAGCCGTGGCGGCAGCAAGCGCGGCTTCGGGCATCAAGCGAAAGAACGCATTCAACGATGTCTGGCTTGCCTCCGCCGCCGCGAGCGCTCGCTTCGTTACGTCGACGGGAGAAATCTCCTTCCTGCGGATGCGGCGGCGCATCTCGACGGCCGACATACGATCGAATTCTGCGGACATCGCGATCTCCCCTTTCTGCCGACAAAAAGACCGGACGCTTGCGCCGCCCGGTCTTCTAGAAAGGCCGCTCAGTCGTTGACGATGGCAAAGGCTCGGACCGGCGAGCCGGAGCCGCCCTTGAACTTCAGCGGCACGCCGAAGAACTGAAATTCGCCCTTGCCCAGCAGAGACTCCAGATTCACCAGCCATTCCCAGTGGCTGACGCCGAGATCGCGGCACAACCGATGCTGGGCGAATATATTGTCGGTCGGCTTGTCGGTCGAAGGTCCTTCCACGCCGTGCATCTTCGAGCCCCGCGCGTGCAGCCATTTCGTCGCCTCGACCGTCAGCAGCGGGTTTTTCCAGACCGAGTCGAGGCCCGGATAGTTGCGCTTGTGAAAGCCGGTGCAGAGCAGGACGATATGTCCGTCCACTTTCACGCCGGCTTTCTTCTCGGCGTCCGCCATATCCTTGTCGGTGATGTCGCCCAGATCGGGAATATGCTGCAGGTCGAAGCACACAGCCTTGCCCATGAACAATTCGAGCGGCATTTCATCGACCGGTTTGCCCTTCGGGTTCACATGCCGGAATGCGTCCACATGCGTGCCCACGTGATCGAGCATCGCGATGAAATTGGTCTGGAAGGTCATCGCGTCGCCGGGAATTCCCAGATTGAGCGCCTTTGCCGATTCATGACTCATATGCGTGGTGATGACCGGCCGCTGAAACAACTTGTGCGCCGGCATATTGTCTTCGATCAGCAGGCTGAGATCGACAACGCGTTGACCCATGATCAGTCTCCCTTGGTGGCTTGGTGAGATTTTCGTTTCTTCCCGAGGAACGCCGCCATAACGTCGGGCGAGCGAGCGAGAACCTTGGCGTCGCCATGCATCTCGACTTTGCCGTGGCCGATCACATAGGCCTGGTCGGAGATCGCAAGCGCATAGGACGCAAGCTGTTCGACGAGCAATATGGTCTGCCCCTGCGCGTTGAGATCGCGCAGCAGTCCCATCAATTGCTCAACGATTTTCGGCGCGAGCCCGAGCGAGAGCTCGTCGATCATCAGGAGACTGGGATTGGACAACAGACCGCGCCCGATCGCGAGCATCTGCTGCTCACCTCCGGACAGGCTGCCCGCGCGTTGGTACATACGCTCCTTGATGCGCGGAAAGAGCTCGAAAATTCGCTCGAATTCCGACAGCACCGTTGCGCGTTCTTTGTTCCAGCGCGTATAGGCGCCGAGGATCAGATTGTCGTAGACGGTCTGGTCGGCGAAAATCAGGCGGCCTTCGGGAATAAGCGCCAGTCCCATCGCCACCTTGCGATGCGCGCCGAGCGCGGTCGTATCGGTGCCCTTGAAAGTCACGGTTCCGGCTTGCGGCCGAACCAGTCCGGAGACGCCGCGCAGGATCGAGGTCTTGCCCGCGCCGTTGTTTCCGATCACTGCAACCAGCTGTCCGCGCCGGACCTGAAGGTCGATACCGCGCACAGCGACAGCGGCGCCGTATCGGACCTCCAGCCCGCGCACATCGAGCAACACATCGGCATCCGAGGGTCTCATGACGGCACCGCCTCAAGCATCGACGCGGTGCCGAAATACGCCTCTATAACGCGCGGGTCGTTCTGAACGACATCCGGCACGTCGCTCGCAATCACGACACCATAGTCGAGCACAGTGA
>Ga0190274_10002082_pt1 | contig 11742 bp, 9 predicted proteins | sample Popmic531T_FD_133002 | JGI IMG/M metagenome (GOLD analysis project Ga0190274, IMG submission 133002) | Populus adjacent soil microbial communities from riparian zone of Yellowstone River, Montana, USA - 531 T | ecosystem: Environmental > Terrestrial > Soil > Riparian zone | place: USA: Montana...
GGCTGGCTCCCTACTTCAAGCCTGTCATCATCTCAAGCCATTATGGTTACAGAAAACCTGACTCAAGGCTTTTCGCCAAGGCGCTGGATAAAATGGGGCTGAAGCCCACGGAAGTGGTTTGTATCGGCAACGATATGTTCCGTGATATTCACGGCGCCACCCTGCTCGGAATCAAAACCATTTTTATCGACACCAATCAAGGCGCGAAATCTTTTGAGAACTTGGCACCGGATTATCGCATCGGCCAGCTTGACGATGTCCTCCACGTAATGGGGGAGTGGCGCCCCGGAGCGTAGCCCGAGGGGCCCTGCAGAGCGGGGATCGGACAGCGAAGGGGAGGCCAGAACTTAACCTGGATACTTCAAATTCATCCGATTAACGAAGGGCGCCGACAGGGTGAAATCGGAATCTCCGGGTATAAACACCTTGCAGCTCTGTTCCGTTCCCGCATGGTTTACCTGAAGACTGGCAAACAATCCTTTGTCCGTGGGTCGCGTAATCGCAATCTGGGACGTGCCTGCAACCAACTTATGTCCCGCTGGTAAAACTCGTTGAGCTGGTGCACCTTCGAATTTTGATTTCCCCCCTCGGGTAAGATATGAATACTGCACCTCAGGTTGCGACTGGGATTCCTTGCCGCCATTCTTTGTCCAGTTGACATTCAGCACGAACTCTTCACCCTGGGGCGCGCGTGGTGAAGCCCAGCACGTCAATCCTTCACGCTTCTTCATGCAGCTGGACCACGTCTCTAAAGCCTTCGCTGTCGCGACACTTCCCGGGGCTTTCCCCGGGATTGCGGTCTGAATCAAGAACTCGGCAGCCTGAGCGGACTCCAACTCCGAATTCTTCGAACAATACCCGGCCTTCCACTGTCTGAACCTACCCTCGCTGAGGGAGGCTTGCGATGGACCAGCGCGAGAACTTAAGCCCTCCTGAACTCCATCGTCATCCAGCGCAAAAAGCCCAAACGATAGGCCAAGAGTACCATCATCGCCGGACGCACGGGCACTTTTGATTGCAGCTTGCGCTTGCTCATAGTTCAAGGAGCATAGTTCCGCATAAAGCGAACGGTCTCTAACCTTTGCATCGCTCTTGGCATACTCTGCGTAGAACCCGGCCGTGAGAACGTCATGGCAGGCACTCTGCGCTGATGCTTCAAATGCAAGAAAGAACATAAGCGGAACTTGGAAAGCACGTGCAATTACATGGGCACTACTGGTTTTCATCGGTACCTCCATAAATTGTCATAAGCGGGAAAATGAGAGCCTTCTGCTCGCCAGTGGTTGAGAGCTGCAATAGTATAAGACCATGACTGGAACAAGGTGACTCATGATTTGTGGAACCGGGCGGGGAGGATTCTTAGATGGCGTGCACTTCCGAATAAGCGCGACGTCAGTCAAAGTATGAAGTGTAATCAACCATACAGACAGAAGCGACCCCACGGCCCCCATGCTCAACTTTAATGCCTGAAGCCAATCCACTTGTTGGCACGAATGGTTAAGTGTTGTTCCGAATCACCCGTTAAAGAGGGAATTTTCGTTCCGCAGAGCAAGATCGGCTTCAAATTTTTGACAATGATGATTTTACCTTGCTCGGCCGTCACATGTTGAGTCGTCCCATCTGGCTTCTGGTCTTGGTCTACGCTGTCTTTTCCATGCTCTGGATGGCGGTCGCTGGCCACCTGATCTCGATTACACTGGATGATCCCACACTTCGGAGCAGTGCCTCTCTGATAAAGGACCTGGTTCTCGTCGCCGCGAGCAGTTGTGTGTTTTATGCCTTGCTCAGGTTCGCTCGAGATACACTGGTCCCGCCTTCCATTCCGGCCCCCGATTCGATCCGCTTCCAGTTGAACCGCTTGATGCTGATGCTTGTCTCCCTGGCGATGGTCGCACCCTTGGTCAGCATCGGAATTGTCAAGGTGTATGGACCGGAGATTGAACGAAAAACGTATGATGATCTTCACACCATCGCCGATCTCAAGGCGGAACAAATTCAACTCTGGCTCGCGGAACGGCAAGGCAATGCCGAGGCCCTCGCGAGTAGCCAGGAATTTGTCGAATGGGTTTCGAGTATGAAGAAGAACAATGATGAACGCCACCGGCACCTCATCTGGAAGCGGCTGGATGCCATCATGAAAGCCTACAGTTATGAGTCTGTGCTGCTCCTGGACACGACAGGTACTAAAATGCTGGTATTGGGTGAGCAGCCTGATTCGCTGAAGGTTAGCGAAACGCTGCTATCCGCCTCGCTTAGCCGAGGAGAAATGCAGAGCAGCGACCTGTATCTGGACGAAAACGGTCACGCCTGGCTGGATATCGTCGTGCCCATAATTCTGGAAGCGCGAAGCCCCCAGGCGGTTGCGCTCGTAGTTTTGCGCGCGAACCTCGGCAAATTTCTGCTGCCGCTGATAGAGAAGTGGCCTGGCAGCAGCGCAAGCGGAGAAATCCTGCTGATGCGCCAGGATGACCACACTATTCATTATCTCAACCGCAGGCGACACCTGACGAACGACCCTGCCCCGGGGGAAATCGAACTGGGCAGACGTAGTGACGATACGGCCGGGAATGGCACCGACAAGTCCATGCGGGGTGAGACGCGCGGACTGGATTATCGTGGCGAACAGGTGCTGGCGGCTTACCGGCCGATCGCTGGCTCCGGCTGGTACCTCATCGCGAAAATCAACCAGCGAGAAGTACTTACGCAGTTATGGACCCTGGTGCTCTGGGTCAGCATAGTGGTCCTGCTCGCTATTGCAGCCGTTGGCGTCGTATTGCTGCTGCTCTGGCGTCAGCAGCGGCGAGCCCACCAACTGGCGCTAGCAATTCACACCGCCGAGCAGGACCGCCTCCTCAAATACTTCTATGAGTTGCCATTCATGGGGATGGCGATCACCTCCCCTGACAATAAGCGCTGGCTGCGCTTCAATAATCAGTTGTGCCAAATTCTAGGTTATTCCCGTGAAGAACTCGCAGCAAAAAATTGGCTGGAAATGATCCATCCAGAAGATGTGGGCAAGGATCTTGCCCAGTTTGATCACCTGATGCACGGTTCCTCCGACGGTTATGCGGTGAACAAGCGGTTCATCCGCAAGGATGGATCGGTCGTCACGGCAAATGTCGACGTCAAATGCGTGCGGCGAGAAGACGGCAAGGCGCAGTATTTTGTAGCTATAGTCAGGGACATCACGGATCAGGAAAATCAGAAAGCGGAAATTGTGGCGGCGCGGAGCCAACTCCAGGCCACGCTGGACGCCATCCCCGATTTACTGTTCGAGCTTGATCTGGAAGGGCGCTGCCACGCATACCATTCCGCGCACACAGACTTGCCGATCTTGCACGTCGAAGACCTGCTGGGGAAAAACGTTTCAGATGTTCTTTCGCCCAGCGAAGCAGAGGTAATCGTATCGGCGTTGCGTGAAGCCAACGAGCAGGGCCTCTCATCCGGGAAGCAACTGGAGCTGCAGTTACCGCAAGGAACGTTCTGGTACGAACTTTCGGTTTCACGCAAGGAGGCCGATCCCAGGCTGGCACCGCGATTTATTGTGATTGCACGGGATATTACCGAGCGCAAGGCAGCCGAGCGGCGCATTCTGAATCTTGCCCACTACGATGCGCTCACCGGGCTTCCCAACCGCGCATTGCTGGCGGATCGCATGAAAGTGGCGATAAAACGGGCTGCACGTGTGCTCGGGCGTATCGCCGTGCTGTTCGTGGATCTGGACCGGTTCAAGCCGATCAATGACTCGCTCGGGCATGAGGTGGGCGACCGGTTGCTCCAGGAAGTTGCTGAACGGATGCAGGCCGCAATACGCAGTGTCGATACGGTGAGCCGGGTGGGCGGCGACGAGTTTGTCATTCTCCTGGGCGAAATCGAGACAGCGGAAGACGCGGCGCGTGTCGCCGAAAAGCTTATTTTTACGCTTTCTCGGCCTTATCATATCGAGGAACATGAACTATCGTTGACCGCGAGCATCGGCATCTGCATCTATCCCGATAATGGCTACGAGCCCGGCATTCTCATTCGCAACGCCGACGCTTCCATGTATACCGCGAAGCAGTCGGGCCGCAACCGGTACCAGTTCTATTCTGAGGACATGACAGCGCGGGCGCTCGAACGGCTGAGCCTGGAGCGCGATCTTCGCGGGGCGGTGGAACGAGGCGAAATGTTCCTGGTCTACCAGCCGCAGATCGAGCTTGAGACGGGACGCGTTATTGGGGCAGAAGTCCTTCTGCGGTGGCGGCATGCAACTCAAGGGCTGATCTCCCCCCAGCGCTTCATCCCTGTGGCGGAAGACAGCGGAATGATCCTGGGAATTGGCGAATGGGCGCTGCACCAGGCATGCCAGCAGGCCCGGCTTTGGCGCGACCGAGGCGTGCTCGACGTGTGCATCTCGGTCAATGTGTCCGCAGTCCAATTCCGCCAGGCCGACTTTGTAGATGTCGTCAAGTGGACGCTCAAGAAATCGGGACTGTCACCTGATCGATTGGAACTGGAGCTTACCGAAAGCGTGGTGATGCAGGGAGTGGAACCGGCTTTGGAAAAATTGCGCCAACTGGCTGCGCTTGGGGTAAAAGTCGCAATCGATGATTTCGGCACTGGCTATTCAAGCCTCTCCTATCTGCGGCAGTTCACAGTTGACCGGTTGAAAATCGATCAATCGTTTGTACATGACTTGCCGGGAAACGCAGATGCTGAAGCCATTGCAGCCGCCATTGTCGCAATGGGGATCAACCTTGGCTTCCGGATAATTGCCGAGGGAGTTGAAACTGAGGCACAGGCAGCCTTTCTGCAAGGCGTCTTATGCAAGGAAGGCCAAGGTTATCTCTATGCCTGGCCCATGACCTCAAGCGAGTTTGAAAGATGGGTAGCGACGTGGACGTTACGTTCGGCAGGCCGGTAGGGGATTCGCCTTGCCGCTTTCGCACGCGCGGGAATCCCGGGTTCCACAGTTCCGCCCCGCGCTATCTACCGAACCTATTTTGATGACTCGGCAGGCGCTTCGGCAGGTGCTTCCTTTTTTACCGGATTCTGCAGCGTGTAGCCTTCCTCTTTCATCTTGTAGCCACCGTATGCACCGGCTCCACCCACCGCCAGCAGCCAGCATCCCGACAATCCCGGAGTCGCGAGCAACAATATTCCAACCCGGATCAATTTTTTCATTCCGCCTCCAAAGGTTAACAATAAATGAATGCCCAAATCGGCCCAATATCCTCTCACGCCCCTCACTCCCATCCAGCGCCAACACCACTCATGAGGCGACCAGTCCGAAGAACAATTGCATATAATAACGCATCGCAAAATTAAAAACAGACCGAGGGACCTGTATCACTGAAAATGGCGGCGATATCCATTAAGACTATATTTATCCAACCAATTGCAGGTTATGGTAAACGTGGAACTATAATTCGCAGGCATTGCCCTATTTTTTAGGTACGCAGCCGGTCTCATGCGTGACCACGACTGGGCTTGTCTGCCCCCCCGATTACGCATTGTGCATCGGGAAGCTATGCTCGAACTTATTCGGCTCGGAAACTTTTGCATGAAATGGGAACGCTATCGTCAGAGTAGCAACGTCGAGGATCGAAGGGGCCAGGGACTCGGCGGGCGGGGCATCGGCATAGGCACTGTTATCGTGGCGCTAATCGGCGGGTTACTGTTTGGCGTCGATCCGCTCACGATGCTGAGCCTTCTTTCGGGCGGGGGCGCGATCCAGGAGCAAGGTCCTGCGCCAGCTCCGCCGCCGGACGACAGGCATGCTGCGTTTGTTTCGACAGTTCTTGCCGACACCGAGGATGTGTGGACAGGACTCATGCAGCAGGAGGGTACGGTCTACCGCGCGCCCAAGCTGGTGCTGTTTCGCGGCGCTACCGTGACCGCCTGCGGTAGCGGTAGCGCCGCGATGGGACCATTCTACTGTCCGGACGATGAGCGCATTTATATCGACCTTGATTTCTTCGACACGCTGGAGAAGCGTCTTGATGCTGGCGGAGATTTCGCGCAGGCTTATGTGATCTCGCATGAGGTGGGTCACCATGTCCAGAATCTTCTGGGCATTTCAGACCGGGTGAATCGCCTCCGCAGCAGAACACCTCAGGCCCAGGCAAATTCCTTATCGGTTCAGGTTGAATTGCAGGCTGATTGCCTGGCTGGAGTCTGGGCCTTTCACTCACAGAAATCGAAGGGATGGCTGGAGAAAGGCGATGTTGACGAAGCCCTGAATGCGGCCGCTCAAATTGGAGATGACGCACTGCAGCGCAAAACTCAGGGGACAGTTGTGCCCGAAACCTTTACTCATGGAACCAGCGCACAGCGGGTGGGCTGGTTTACACGTGGCATCAAAAGTGGCAACCTGATGCAGTGCAATACATTGGTAACTGGCCAGCTATGACTGTACCGGAAACGTTGACACGGAGTACGCATGAAAGTATCCCAACTCAAGGATGAGCTACTAGATTACTGGGTGGCGAAAGCTGATGGTGTGACAGAAGTGCATGTCGTGGATGCTCACTGCCTGGTGGACCATGTGCGCTGGGAACCGTCGGTTGACTGGGCCCAGGGCGGCCCCATCATTGAGAGGGAAGGGATAAACCTGGGCCACAGCCTTGAAGTGGGCTCCGAGCATTGCGTCGCCTTCATGAGATCGGGGCGAAATCGGCAAAAAGGACTGACGCCCCTGGTTGCGGCGATGCGTTGCTATGTCGACTCCAAGTTTGGCGAAGAGGTGAACGATTGACACAGCCATACCATGATCGATCAGCCGTGCAATGTCATCGTGCCGAAACATAAGCGATAAAGCAGGCGCATGGCCAACGCAAAGCTGAACGAATCGCCCCGCGAAGCGGCTTCCACGCCGCGCGTCCTCGCGGCGCAGGCCTTCTCGCGCGCAGCCGGCGCTCCGCTTGTTCACGGCAACCACATCCGCCTTCTCCGAGACGGGGACGAGAATTACCCTGCATGGCTGGAGGCGATCGATAGTGCAAAAAAAACCGTCCATTTTGAAAACTATATTATTCGGGATGACGACATCGGCGAGCGGTTCGCCGATGCCCTTATCGCTAAGGCAAAGGAAGGCGTACCGGTCAGGTTGCTTTACGACTGGATGGGCGCCCTCACGGAAACCGGCAACGCCTATTGGCGGCGAATGCAGGAGGGTGGCGTCGATGTCCGCTGCTTTAATCCACCGCGTTTCGACAGCCCGCTAGGATGGTTGAGCAGGCTGCACAGGAAGTCCCTGTGCGTGGACGGCAGCGTTGCGTACGTCAGCGGGTTATGCGTCGGACGGATGTGGACCGGCTACCCGGAAAAGAATATTCCGCCCTGGCGTGATACGGGGGTTGAAATACGCGGCCCCGTAGTCGCCGACATCGTAAAATCCTTTTCCCGCGCGTGGGCGGAAACGGGCCCCGAGCTTCCTGCAAATGAGATACCGACGCGGGATGCGCTGCCGATAGTAGGCGCAATAGACATAAGGGTGCTGGGGGACAGCGCCGCAACCGCAGGGTTATACCGGCTGGAACAGTTGATCGCGGTGTTGGCGCAAAAGACGCTATGGCTCACCGACGCGTACTTCGTCGCCACGACCAGCTACGTGCAAGCGTTGCGAGGTGCAGCCATGGATGGGGTCGACGTGCGCCTGCTCGTCCCGGGTTCGAGCGGAGATCTCAGATTTTTGCGACCAGTCTCGCGAGCAGGCTACCGGCCGCTGCTTGAAGCCGGCGTGCGTGTATTTGAGTGGAACGGATCGATGCTTCACGCCAAGACCGCGGTTGCGGACGGGCGCTGGTCGCGCGTGGGCTCGAGCAATCTTAATCTGGCGAGCTGGATCGGGAACTGGGAGCTGGATGTAGCCGTGGAAAACCTGGAGTTTGGGGACGAAATGGAGCAAATGTACCTGCAGGACCTGGACAACGCCACGGAGATCGTACTCAGTGAAAAGAACCGCGTTCGTCCGGTTACAAGGCCCCGCTCGGCCGAACTGGCCCTGCCTGCGCGCAAAGGGCTGCGACAACCGCGAAGCGGAAGCGCCAGCCGGCTGACGGCGGGCGCAATCCGGGTGGGAAATACAGTGGGCGCCGCGATTACCAGCAAACTTGTACTTGGTGCGGCCGAGGCAAAAATCATGTTGTTTGGCGGCGGAGTGCTGCTGGCGCTGGCTGCGGCTGCCCTCCTCCATCCGCTGCTAATCGTGGTTCCTTTTGTGCTGATCTCCGGGTGGCTAGGCCTCTCGCTGCTGATTAAGGCCTACCACCTGCACGCGAATGGTAACGAAGATAGGGCCTTGAACGGCCAATCCAACAGAATCGAAGATAGCGGCAGGCCGACCAAGCGCAGGGTGGAAACACCCTTGTTGTTGCGGGAAATAAGGCGTAAGGCACCGCCGACTGCTCCCGGCGAGGCACCAGCCGATCAGTCGCGCGAGGCCTGAATCGGCGACGAAAAATACATACTATCCTACCTTGCTGCATGACGGAGGAATCACGCTAACTATGGTTCACGGCTGGCGACTTTCAGCTGGTTGCGTCTGATCATCTCATTGACGAGTTCGGTGAACTGCTCGCGCGCCTCATGCTTTATAAAAGCATTTCCCACCATGGGAGGGATCCAGCTACCGGGAATCAAAACCGCGTTGTATGTAATGCGCGTATGCTCGCCTTCCGGAAATAGCTGTGTCGTCTCTTCTAATTTTCGCATGCGGCCGGTGATCATGCGTTCTTGTATTTTACTGAAAGGAACCAGATCGATTTCCCGCGTTGAGTCGTAGGAGAACGTGAGGAAGCCGTATTTTGTGGCCCCCTTTTGTGAAACCTGCACACGATTTCCCGTTCTGCCGGTGACTTTACTCGATAGAACGCCGGGATTAAAGTTGTGTATGTTGTCGAAATCCGTTAAAACCGCCCATGCTTGCTGAGGCGCAACCGGGACAGTAAAGCTTGCATCAATGGTAATTTGTTCACCATCGTTATGTACCCGGATATTAATTTTCTTAAGGTTGGGCAAATCGCCGCTTCTGCTCGAACCGAAGGTGGGCGCAGTTACGCTGCGGGCCTGCTTTTCCTCCTGGGCGAGGACGCTATTACCCATAAACATACATACAAGCACAGCCGCACACGTGATTTCAAATCTTTTCATCACGATCCCGTTTTCAGCCTAAGGAGTTGTCGCTTATTATCACTCAATCGCGCCCTGGAGCAAAGCTTATTAACTTTTTTGGAACGCCTGATCACGGTCTGAAACAGGGAGCCCCGAAGGGATGAAAAACTCGATTAACGCTTCATCAACATGACAGGAATAAGCTGGGGGATCTAGCGCAATAATGAATGCTATCCCCGGGGACAGTTCTGATTAACCAGCAATCTGAGGAGAAGCCTGATGGGAATATTTGACCTTCTCGATAGCGAGCGCGGCAACGCCAATACAGCGGTCCAGCGCAAACCTGTGCAGAGCCCATTGACCTTGATCATGACCATACGGTCTCCCGAAGACTTCGAGGCGCTCGACGCCCGTATCCAACAGATTCAATCAGCTCCGCCGGAAAAAAACCCCATCTGGGTCGCACTGGATAAGCTCAAAATCGTGCATTTCGCGCGCTTCGTATTTCTGGAGAAAAACACCAAGCTGGCGATCATAACCACCTATGACGGATCGTTCGATGATTACCTCAATGAATTCATTGACGAGATCGGGGACGTTTTCAACGTGCTTCTCCAGCACATGGAAGCAGCGCCACCGCTTCCGGTTCAGCGCAACCGACGACAGTTCAGGGAATATGTGAAGGCGAACGACCTTGGCGGGATAGAGCCGTTTTACAGCGCCTACCCACGGGCGACGGTTCTCGACATTCAGGCAGCGCTCGGAGAGAGCTGAGCGCTATGCCTGACCTCGAGGTCCCATCATTGATTCAATACTGGGCCTGCTTACGCTGCCCCTCCAGGCTGCGTCGCGGACAAGAGATGCTGATCGCTGCTGGCCCGCCCACAGGCTTATCCTGATCTGATCCGATACCATGCCAGGACTCGCGCATGCAGATATACAGGGATTCATCCTCCGCACGTACGCAATGCCGGCGCTGCGCGTATTCGCCCTAAAAGTTACGCAGCCGCAGGCTGCCCGGCAATTCCTCGGCCAACTCGTTAGCGGCGCGCAGAACTCTCCCCAGCTCGCTACCGCAACCGACTGGACCGTCAAACCGCTGTACTGCCTGAACGTCGGGCTGACCTATACAGGGCTTGCCGCGCTCGGGCTTCCACCCGACTCCCTTGCCTCGTTCCCGGAAGAGTTTATGGCCGGCGCTGCCGCACGTGCCGAGCGCGTCGGTGATATCGGGCGAAGCAGTCCCGAAAACTGGATCGGCCAGCTCGCCAGCCCCAATCTCCATGTCCTGCTCTTCCTTTTCGCACAGGCGGAAGAGGTCCTAGAACAGGTTACCACTCAGCTTAGGGCCATGTATTCCGGCAGCGCGGCCGAGTTATCCGTGCACGACGCGCGCAGTCTGCCGGAAAGCAAGGCGCACTTCGGTTATCGTGATGGTTTCGCCCAGCCCACAATCGAGGGCGGCCTCCCGCCCGCCATCCCGGATGTGCTACCCAGAGCGCCAGCGGGAGAATTCGTGCTTGGCCATCCCAGCCAGTATGCAGACTTCACCTATCCAGTACCTATCCCGCCCGCCCTCGGTGAAAACGGCAGCTTTGCGGCATTTCGGATTCTTGCCCAGGATTGCGACGGGTTCGAGCAATTCCTCACCGAGGCCGCAATCCAGACCGGGTTGGACCGCGATTGATTGCCGCCAAGCTCTGCGGTCGTTGGCGAAACGGCGTGCCATTGTCCCTTTCGCCGGACTCCCGGGGCGAGCAAATTCCGCAGGAAGATCGTAACAGCTTCGACTACGTGCCAAGCGACAGCATACCGGATGCATTCGATGACCGGCGTGGCTACCGCTGTCCCCTGGGATCGCATATCCGTCGCATGAACCCGCGCAGTTCCGCTGTCGCCGGCAACAGCGGCCTCAAGCACCGCATTATCCGGCGTGGGCTGCCTTTTGGTCCGCCCTACGACCCATTGAATCCCGGGGACGGAATCGAGCGCGGACTACTAGGTTTGTTCATTGGCGTCAGCCTTAAGGATCAGTTCGAATTTCTGATGTCGGATTGGGCCAATAAGGGGAGTTTCGCGCCTGGGTTGCGCGACACTCTGGACCCTATTATCGGAAATAACTCGGCTTTAGGCGCGACGTTTCTTATTCCTGTGGAGGGCCGGAAGCGGCCGGTCCAACTCTCTGGACTCTCCGGTTTTGTCACTTGCCGTGGCGCGGCATATTGTTTTCTGCCCAGCGCCACGGCAATCCGCTATATTTCAGTTTTGTCTTCAGAGTCCACCTGACATGCCGGCCGGACGCCGTGACCACACCCTCAAGTACGGCTTCAGGGCTGCAACGTGGCGCACGCGGTAGTTCCGATATAAAAGGAGAATCCCATGGGGTTTAAACTGGGTCCCATCCTCTCATTCCGGGGCTTGGGAGGAGAATCCAACGTAGAGTGGCGGGTATCCGCCCTGATCGTGCAAGACAGCGCCGATGGCGAACCGTCGCTGGAATGGCAAGCTGACGTCCCGGCAACGCGCCGCGCGGCCCCATCGGCAGGGGCAGCAGCGCCAGCGAAATTACTCGCCACCCTGGCTGACGCGGAGCCCCCGCGGCAAGCGTGGCGGTTCGATTTTGCCGTGACGCTCAGCGAAAGTGCCCAA
>Ga0190274_10002083_pt1 | contig 11742 bp, 13 predicted proteins | sample Popmic531T_FD_133002 | JGI IMG/M metagenome (GOLD analysis project Ga0190274, IMG submission 133002) | Populus adjacent soil microbial communities from riparian zone of Yellowstone River, Montana, USA - 531 T | ecosystem: Environmental > Terrestrial > Soil > Riparian zone | place: USA: Montana...
CTTACAAGAAACGGCTCAAACAGCATCTGAAAGAGACCAAGAGCCACGCCAAACAGGTGCAGCGGCGGATCAAGCAGCTGGGCGGCGGTACGCAGACGGCGCAGTCGGTCGTCGGCAAGGTGACCGCGGCGGCGAAGGGCCCCCTGCACGCGATCCGCGGCTCCGGCGAGCAGGAGAAGATGCTGAAGAACGCCAAGACCGAGTACTTCAACGAGCACGAGGAGATCGCCACCTACCTCGCGATCGAGACGCTGGCCACGAAGGTCGGCGACAAGGAGACGGCGAAGCTGGCGCAGGGAATCCGCCGCGAGGAGGAGCGGATGGCGAAGTTCCTCGAGGGTCAGATCAAGTCGCTGACCGGCGCCGTCGTCTCCGAGGAGGTGCCGAGCGCGCAGCGCAAAGCCTCGCGTCCAGCCAAACGCAAAGCCTCCGGGTCGGCGAAGCCGAAAGCGGGCAAAGCGGGCAAACGGCCCAGCGCGAAACCGGCCAGCAAAGCCAAAGCGAAATCTAAAGCGAAATCTAAAGCGAAAGCCAAACCAAAAGCGAAAGCGAAAGCCAAACGGGCTCGGAAAGCAGCCGGTGCCGCTCGCTCTAAATGACCGCCGAGAAGGCGTAGCGCAGCCCCAGCGCGAGGGCCAGGGCCCCGAGGCCGCGCCGCAGCAGGGCCTCGGGGAGCAGCGTCTGCAAGCGGGCGCCGAGGTAGGAGCCGGCAAGGCCACCCAGGCCCATGCCGGCGCCGAGCGCCCAGTCGGGCGCGACCTCGCCGCCCGTGCCGAGGCTGAGCAGCGCGAAGGCGAGGACGCCGGCGAGCGAGGTGAGGAAGGTCGCCACCAGGGTGGCCGGAGCGACCTCGAGGACCGAGTAGCCAAGCCCGACCAGGATCGGCGCCAGGATCGAGCCGCCGCCGATCCCGTAGATGCCGCCGAGCGTCCCGGTCGCCAGCGAGAGGGCGAGTATCGGCCGCCGCCGGTCCCGGCCCGGCGACCGCGCCGCCGCCGGCCGCAAGAAGGCGAGCCAGGCCCCGAGCGGGATCAGGACCGCGGCGACGACCAGCAGGAAGGCCTGGGCCCCGTTAAGGAGCTCGACCCGGATCGCGGCGCCGGCGACCACGCCGGGCAGGGTGCCGAGGACAAGCAGCCGGGTCAGCGGCCCGCCCAGCCGCCCCTCGCGGCGGAAGCGCAGCAGGGCGCCGGGGATGGCGACGAGGTTGTAGAGGAGGTTGGTCGGCGTCACCGCCGGGCTCGGGGTGTGCAGGAGGCTGATCTGGACCGGAACCAGGAAGACCGCGCCGGAGACGCCGACCGGGGTGGTCAGGACGGCGAGGCCGAAGGCGATCAGGGCGCCGATGAGAAGGTCCTCCATCACCTTTCTCTATCAAATTGCTCAACAAAATCGGCCGGGCGCCGGTGGGGCGATCGTGTCGGGAGGGGACCCTGATGGCCGCAAAGGGGCGGAAACTGCAAGCCGAGAAGCTCGGCGAGTACGCGCGCAAGCGCGACTTCGAGGCGACGCCGGAGCCCTCGGCGAGGCAGGGCGCCGGCCAGAAGGGGCCACCGCGCTTCGTCGTCCAGGAACACAGCGCTCGCCGCCTGCACTGGGACCTGCGGCTCGAGCGCGACGGCGTCGCCGCCTCCTGGGCGATCCCCAACGGCATCCCGGCCGATCCGAGCGAAAACCGCAAGGCCGTCCACACCGAGGACCACCCGCTCGAGTACCTCGACTTCGAGGGCGATATTCCGGCCGGCGAGTACGGAGCGGGGACGATGCGGATCTGGGACCGCGGCACCTACGAGTGCCACAAGTGGGAGCCGGGGAAGGTCGTCTTCAGCTTCGCCGGCGAGCGGCTGAGCGGTCGCTACGCCCTCTTCCGCGCCGGCGACAGCGCCAAGGACTGGATGATCCACCGCGTCGATCCGCCCGCCACGCAGCGCGACCCCTTCCCCGAGGCGGTCGTGCCGATGCTGGCGCGGCTGGCCCCGCTGCCGGCCAAGGACGAGGGCTGGGGGGTCGAGGTCAAGTGGGACGGCGTGCGGGCGATCGCCTACTGCCGGCCCGGCCGGCTGCAGCTGCAGACCCGCAACCTCAACGACGTCACCGCCCAGTACCCGGAGGTGCGGCGGCTCTCGCGCCAGCTCGGCGCCCGCGACGCCGTGCTCGACGGCGAGCTGGTCGCCTTCGACGACGAGGGCCGGCCCAGCTTCGCGCGCCTGCAGCAGCGCATCCACCAGACCTCCGAGAGCGTGGTCCGGCGGCGGATGCAGTCGCATCCGGTCACCTACGTGATCTTCGACCTCCTTTACCTGGACGGGCGGGACCTGACGGGGGAGCCCTACCGGCGCCGGCGCCAGGAGCTCGAGGCCCTGGCGCTTGACGGGCTGAGCTGGCAGACGCCCGGCTACGCCGACGGTCACGCCAAGGAGCTGCTGGCGGCAAGCGCCGAGCAGGGACTGGAGGGGATCGTGCTGAAGCGCCTCGACAGCTCCTACGCGCCCGGCAAGCGCAACGGCACCTGGCTGAAGGTGAAGAACATCGGCCGCCAGGAGTTCGTGATCGGCGGCTGGCAGCCCGGCGAGGGCCGGCGCCGCGGCGGTCTCGGCTCGCTCCTGCTCGGCTACTTCGATCGGGAGGGCGAGGGGGCCGAGCTGCGCTACGCGGGGAAAGTCGGGACCGGGTTCTCCGACCGCGCCCTCGATGAGCTGATCGAGCGGCTGCGACCGCTGGCGCGCAAGTCGAATCCGTTCGCGGGCCGGAGGGGGCCGCGGACGGCGAACTTCGTCGAGCCGCAACTGGTGGCGGAGATCGAGTTCCGAGAGCTGACCGCCGAGGGGCAGGTCCGCCACGGCTCGTTCAAGGGGTTGCGCGAGGACAAGCCGGCGCGCGAGGTCGTCCTCGAGCGGTAAGGACGGGAAAAGTTTGGCGGTTGCGATCGCCGGGAATCCGCTCCTTGTGCACGCGGTCGACGAAAGAGGGGCCAGGGCCGATCGCACCGGCCTGCCGACGGCCGGCCCGCTCAGCGAGTTCGTCGCCGGTCTTCTCTGCGTGCCCGTCGACGACGAGGCCATCGGCCCGGCGGCGGCCGAAGAACTCGTCGCGGCGCTGGTCGCCGAGGTCGAGGAGCCCCTCGGCGACGACGATCTTCAGCTGGCTCTGTACCTCTGCTACGAGCTGCATTACCGCTCCTTCGCCGGCGTCGATCCGGGCTGGGAGTGGAATCTGGCCCTGCTCGCCACCCGCGCCCTGATCGAGGAGGCGTTCTTCGCGGGCCTGGCCGCTGCGGTGCCGATCGTCGAGCCGGCGAGTCCCGGGGAGGTGGGCGACTTGCTCTTCCGCCTCGAGGCCGACGACGAGGGCGTCTCGCTCTCCCGCCATCTCGAGATCGAGGCCGGCCTCGACCAGTTCCGCGAGTTCGTCGCCCACCGCTCGCTCTACCAGTTGAAAGAGGCCGATCCCCACAGCTGGGCGATTCCGCGCCTGGCGGGGGCGGCGAAGACGGCGCTGCTGGAGGTGCAGAACGACGAGTACGGGGGCGGCAGGCCCGAGCGCATGCACTCGCTGCTCTTCGCCAAGACGATGCGGGCGCTCGGCCTCGACGATCGCGAGAACGCCTACCTCGGCCACGTGCCCGGGGCGACCCTGGCAACCGTAAACCTGATGTCGGCGCTGGGCCTGCGCCGCAGCCGCCGCGGTGCCATCGTCGGCCACCTGGCGATGTTCGAGATGACCTCGGCGCAGCCCAACCGCCGCTACGGCAACGCCCTGCGCCGGCTCGGCTTCGACCGCGAGGCGACCGACTTCTACGACGAGCACGTCGAGGCCGACGCCGTCCACGAGAACATCGCCGCCTACGATCTCGCCGGCGGCCTGGCCCGCCAGGAGCCGGAGCTGGCCGACGACATCGTCTTCGGCGCCCGCGCCCTGCTCCACCTCGAGGACCGCTTCGCTCGCACGCTGCTGACGGCGTGGAAGGACGGCGAGAGCTCCTTGCGCCAGCCGCTGTGAGCGTCTCCTATGTGCTGCCGCTGCGCTGGGCCGAGCCGGGTCCGATCGAGGAGCTGGCCGCCTACCTGCGCCGGATCGGCGCCGAGGTCGAGGAGACGATCGTCGTCGACGGCTCGCCGCCACCGCTCTTCGAGCGCCATGCGGCGGCGCTGGGAGGCGTCGCCCGGCACCTGCCCCCGGACCCGGACCTCGACTTTCGGATGGGCAAAGTGAACGGGGTCATCACCGGCGTGCGCGCCTCTGCCCACGAGCACGTCGTCATCGCCGACGACGACGTTCGCTATGACCCGGCGGCGCTACGCCGCGCCGTCGGCCTGCTCGCCGAGGCGGACCTGGTGAGGCCGCAGAACTACTTCGACGAGCTGCCCTGGCACGCCCGCTGGGACACCGCCCGCTCGCTGCTCAACCGCGCCTTCACCGGCGATCGGACCTTCCCGGTCGGCGACTTCCCGGGGACGCTGGCGGTGCGGCGGGCGGCGTTCGTCGCCAGCGGCGCCTATGACGGTGACGTGCTCTTCGAGAATCTGGAGCTGATGCGCACCGTGCGAGCGGCGGGCGGGACGGTCCTGACCCCGCTCGACCTCTACGTCGCCAGGCGACCGCCCACTGCCGCCCACTTCGCCTCGCAGCGAGTTCGCCAGGCCTACGACGATTTTGCCCTGCCCGTTCGCCTCGGCGCCTTCCTCGCCGTCGGCCCGATCGCGGCGGAGCTGATCCGGCGCCGCCGTAGCCCCTGGTTGCTGGTGGCGGCGCTCGCCACGATCGGGGTCGCCGAGGCCGGTCGCCGTCGCGGCGGCGGCGCCGAGCGCTTCCCGCTCAGCGCCTCGCTGCTGGCCCCGGTTTGGGTCGCCGAGCGCGCCGTCTGCGCCTGGCTGGCGGTCGCGGCCAGGCTGCGCGGCGGCGTTCGCTACGGCGACGGGCGGTTGCTTCGTTCGGCGACCTCGATGCGCCGGCTGCGCCGGCGTTACTCGGCCTCGGCGGCCGCCGCCGGCTCCAGGGCGGAGATACCACTGTCGGCGCGGAAACCGATCGCCTTATGAGTGCCGTCGCAGAAAGGCCGGATCTTGGAGCGACCGCAGCGGCAGAGCGCGACCACACGCCGCTTGACCTCGATCTCGTTTCCTTCCTGGTCGACCATCGTGAAGGGGCCGCGGACCAGATAGGGGCCGTTGCGATACGGAACGATCTTGACCGGAGGTTCGCTCACGAGCCCGATCTACCCGTAGTCGTCGGCTCTCAAGCGGGACGGCCCTAGATCCAGTCGGATCGAACGCAGGTTCCGTGCCGGTCGCCCCAGCGGCCCTGATCGCTGCCTCCCGCCGTCAAATTCGCGGAGTGACGGGAGGGATTCGGCCCCCGCGGATCCGGGTACCCCGGCCGCATCAAGGCCCTGATCCTCAACTGCACCCTGAAAGCAAGCCCGGACCGCTCCAGCACCGGCGCCCTGGCCGACGGGGTGGCTGCGAAGCTGCGCCAGCTCGGGGTCGAGACCGACGCCGTGCGGGCTGTCGACCACCAGATCCTTCCCGGTGTCAGCTCCGACGAGGAGGCGGGCCACGAGTGGTCGCACTCGACCGGTGAGGCGGCCTCGGCGAACCTGCATGCGGCGGCGCGCGCCCTGGCCGCCAACCCGATTCCGGCGCCGCCGAGTTGAAGCCAGGCGGGCGCCTGCGGCGCTCCGACTGCTCCTCCCAGGGCATCCAGCGGCGCCGTCGCGGCAGCGGCTTCTCCTACCTGGACGCCAGCGGCGCCCGGATCGAGGACGAGGAGACGCTGGAGCGGGTGCGGGGGCTGGGGATCCCGCCTGCCTGGGAGGAGGTCTGGGTCTGTCCCGACCCGCTCGGTCATATCCAGGCGACCGGGATCGACGCCGCCGGCCGCAAGCAGTACCTCTACCACGACCGCTGGCAGCGTCGTGCGGCCAGCCGCAAGTTCGAGTCGATGCGGGAGTTCGCGGCGGCGCTGCCGCGCCTGCGACGGGCGGTCAAGCGCGACCTCGCCCTGGAGGGAATGCCGCGCGAGCGGGCCCTGGCCTGCGCGGTGCGCCTGCTCGACCTCGGCTTCTTCCGGGTCGGCGGCGAGGAGTACGCGGAGACCAACGAGAGTTACGGGCTGGCGACGATCCGGCGCGAGCACGTCTCGCTCAGCGGCGAAGAGCTCGTCTTCGACTTTCCCGCCAAGAGCGGCCAGCGCCGTGTCCAGTCGGTGCGCGATGCCGCCGCCCGCGCCGCGATCGAAGCGATGCGCCGCCGCCGCAGCGGCCCCGACGACCTGCTCGTCTTCCGCGAGGACGGCGCCTGGCGCGACGTCCGCTCGGTCGACGTCAACGAGTACATCCAGGCCAAGATCGGCGGCGGTTTCTCGGCCAAGGACTTCCGCACCTGGCACGGCACCGTGCTGGCCGCGGTCGAGCTCTCAGGCGAGCCGCCGCCGGGCTCGAAGGCGGCGCAGAAACGGGCGATCAACGCTGCCGTCAAGCGTGTCGCCGAGACCCTCGGCAACACCCCCGCGGTCGCCCGCAGCTCCTACATCGACCCGCGGGTGCTCGACCGCTTCCGCGACGGGGTCACGATCGCGGGCGGGAAATCGGGCTCGGCCCCGCTCGGCGAACGCACCCGGGCCCGGCTGGAGCGCGAAATCCTCGAGCTCGTCGGCTAGCGCGACCCAGTCGGTACCTTGAAGGGGTGGCCGAGCTGACCTGTCCCAAGTGCGGGAGCCCGATGCGCACGCACGAGCGCAACGGGGTGACGATCGAGCAGTGCACCCGATGCCACGGCATCTTCCTCGACCGTGGCGAGCTGGAGCAGCTGATCGGCGCCGAGAGCTCCTTCCTCGGCCGCTACGGCGCCGGCAAAACCGTCGAGCAGCCCTGATACTGCAGCGATGCCCACCGCCCTGATCGAGTTCCCGGCCGACGACAGCGAGCGGGCGCTGCGCTTCTGGCGCGGCGTGCTCGGGGTCGAGCTGGCCCCGCGCGATGCCGAGGCCGGCGAGGGCTGGGTGCACGAGGAGGACGGCCTGCGGTTCGGGGTCCACGAGCGCGGCCGGGGCCCCGGCGACACCGGCTCGCTGCCCTACCTGCCGGTGCCCGACCTCGAGGCGGCGCTGGAGCGGGTCCGCGAGCTCGGCGGCTCCGTCGTCCATCCGGGCGAGCGCTGGGCGATCTGCCGCGACTCCGAGGGCAGCCCCTTCGCCCTGGAGCTGGTCCGGGCCTGAGCTGGGAGGCCTAGGAGACGCCGGCGCCCGCGGCGGCCTCGACGCGGAAGGCCGAGCGCACCGGGTGTTCGGGCTTGAAGAAGGTCGCGGTCTGGTTCTGCAGCCGCCACGGGAAGGGCAGGCGGCCGCCTGGGGAGCCGAGGAAGCGGGTGAAGAGGACCGCGGCGCGGTTGCAGCCGATGCCCGAGCGCGGCGGCAGGTAGAGCAGGTACTGACCTTTGCGGAAGGTGAGCGGGCCGAGCACCACGTTGGAGTTGACCGTGAAGACGTTGCGGCAGAGAGCGCCGAGTTCGTTGCCGCCGCCACCGCCTTCGCCGCCACCGGAGTTGCGCGCGACCGAGAAGCGAACTTCGTCGCGTACGGCGAAGTCGGAGGCAATGCCCATGCTGAAGGAGGCTTTGCCGTTGCCTTTGGCGATCACTCGCCAGGCTCGGGGCAGGACGCCGTCGTAGTCGGTGAGGAAGCGGGTGAACAGTTTCGACGCGGCCGGGCAGGTGAGCCCGGCGGAGGGGGCGAGGGTGATCGTGTAGTTCCCCGCCGGCAGGATCGCAGGCCCGATGCGGTCGTCGTGCAGGACCCGGAAGCTGGGGCAGGCGGCCGCGGCAGCCGGCGCGGCGCCGAAGCTCAGCGTCAGCGCCGCCAGCAGCGCCACGGCGGCCAGGCCGCCGGCGAGGCCACGACCCTGCTTGCGGAGCGAGATTCGAGCGAGACTCACGGCGCCGAACCTAGTGCGGCTGGCGGACGGCGCCGCCTCGCCATACGTAGGATCCGGGCGACAGATGCCAGAACCAGTCAAGCGCAATCAGCGCTATATGCCCGGGCTGGACGGGCTGCGGGCGATCGCCGTCCTCGCCGTGATCGCCTTCCCGGCCAAAGGCGAGAGCGAAGGCGGCGAGCGCTGCCTGGTCAGCTAGCCCTCCTTAGCCCCGCCGGGCGCTGCCGGAGCGATCAGGCGCCGTCGATCTCGACCGGCTCCAGCTCGTCGGCCGGCGCGAAGCCGAGGATGCGGCCGTAGAAGTACAGCTCGGCTTCGAGGCAGCGGACCTCGGTCTCCGCGCGGCGGAAGCCGTGGGCCTCGCCGGCGAAGGCGAGGTAGGCATGGGGGACGCCGTTGCGCTTCAGCGCCGCCACCATCGTCTCCGCCTGGCTCGGCGGCACGACCTCGTCCTCGAGGCCCTGGAAGAGGATCACCGGCGCCCGCAGCTGCTCGACGAAGTGGATCGGCGAGCGCTCGCGGTAGAGAGCCTGCTCCTGCGGATAGGGCCCGATCAAGCCGTCGAGGTAGCGGGACTCGAACTTGTGGGTGTCTTCGGCCAGGGTCTCGGTGTCGGCGACGCCGTAGTAGCTGGCGCCGGTCGCGAAGTCGTCGTGGAAGACGAGCGCGCAGAGCGTCGCGTAGCCGCCGGCGCTGCCGCCGCGGATCGCCAGTCGCTCGCTGTCGACCTCGCCGGTCTCGGCCAGGTGGCGGGCGGCGGCGATGCAGTCCTCGGTGTCGAGCACGCCCCAGCCGCCGCGCAGGCGCTGGCGGTAGGGCCGGCCGTAGCCGCTGCTGCCGCGGTAGTTGACGTCGACGACGCCGATGCCGCGGCTGGTCCAGAAGAGGTACTCGCGGTCGAGGTAGGGGGTGGCGTGGGAAGTCGGCCCGCCGTGGCTCTGGACGATCAGCGGCGGCAGCTCCCCCGCTGGGCCCTCGAACCCGGCGTTGGCCGGCGGGTAGTAGAAGCCGTGCGCGGTCTCGCCGCCGCTGGTCGGGAACTCGATCGGCCGCGGCGCCGAGATGTAGCCGGCCGCGATCGAGTCCTCGCCGGCGCTGCGCACCTCCTCCGGCTCGCCGCCGGCGACGTCGTAGATCACCACCGCCGTCTCGGCCGCGGGGCTGGCGGCGGCGAAGGCGACCTGCGTCCCTCGCACCGAGAGCGAGGGGAAGCCGAACGAGGTATAGGGGAGGCCGAGGTCGCGCAGTCGCTCGGCGCCGGGGTCGAGCAGGAAGAGCCGTTCTTCGCCGCGCTCGCAGCGCATGAAGACGGTCGAGCCGCCGGCGAGGAAGGCGTAGGTCGAGCCGCCGAACAGCCACTGCGGGTGGCCGAGCTCGGCCCGCTCGGCGGTCAGCTGCGCGACCTCTTCGCCCTCCTCGCGGTAGAGGTTCCACCAGCCGTCGCGGTCGGAGACGAAGTGCAGCCGGCCCGCGGCGTCCCACTCAGGCTGGAAGACCGACTCCTCGGGACCGCCGGCGACGAGGCGCGCGTCGGCCGTGTCCCCGAGCGGGGCGACCCAGAGCTCGGTCCCGTCCCAGGGCATGTTCGGGTGGTCCCAGCAGGTCCAGGCGAGCCAGGCACCGTCGGGGCTAACCCGGGGGAAGGAGTAGAAGTCGCGCCCGGAGGCGAGCACCGCCGGCTCGCCGGAGCCGTCGAGGGCCAGGGCGACGATCTGGTTCTCCGCTTCGCCCGCGCCGTGGGCCTCGCGCACGCAGACCACGGTGCATCCGTCGGGGCAGAGCCGCATGTCGGCATAGCGCAGGCCAGCGGGGCTGCTGGGCTCAGGCGTGATCGCGACCGGCTCCTCGTTCAGCCGCTGGCGGTAGAGCCGCTGATCGGCGAAGTCGACGAAGAGCACGAGGTCGTCGCCGGCCAGGGCCCAGGCGCCGCCGCCGTACTCGTGGACGCGGGTCCGCACGTTGACCTCCGCCGCCGTCACCGCTTCGGGCTCGCCGCCCGCCGGCCGCCGCATCAGCACCACGCGCCCGCCCTCCGCCGGCCGCCCCTCCGCCCACCAGACAGCGCCGTCGCCGGCGATCTTCGGCGCCGCCAATCGCCGCCTCGCCTCGGCCACGACCTCGGGCGCGATCGGCGAGCGCCACGAGCCGTAGGGAGCGACGGTGGGCACGCGCGCAGTCTAGGTCCCCGCCGCGCGATGCATTGTGGGGTCCATAGCCCCCACAATGCATCGCGCGGCGCGATGGTGGGCGGTCGTAGACTGCTCCGCCGATGACCAACACTTACGAAGTCCCCCAAGAGTCCCGTGACCTCCGCGACATGGTGCGCCAGCTGGCGCAGGAGAAGATCGCCCCGCGCGCCGGCGAGATCGATCGCGAAGGCAAGTACCCCTGGGACGTGCGCAAGCTGCTGGCCGAGCACGACATCCTCGGCCTCCCCTTCGACGAGCAATACGGCGGCACCGGGACCGGCACCCTGGTCCTGCAGATGGCGGTCGAGGAGATCGCCAAGGCCTGCGCCTCCTCGGCCCTGATCCTGATGATCCAGGAGCTCGGCACGCTGCCGATCCAGCTCTTCGGCTCCGACGAGCTGAAAGAGCGCTTCCTGCCCAGGTGCGCCAGCGGCGAGTGGTCACCGGCCTTCGCTCTGTCTGAGCCCGAGGCCGGCAGCGACCCGGCGGCGATGCGCACCACCGCCGTCCGCGACGGTGACGAGTGGGTCATCAACGGCCAGAAGAACTGGATCACCAACGCCTCCGTCGCCGACTTCTACGTCGTCTTCGCCGTCACCGACCGCGAGAACAAGCGGATCAGCGCTTTTGTGGTCGAGAAAGAGCGCGAGGGCTTCGACCCCGGCCAGCTCGAGCACAAGCTCGGGATCAAGGGCTCGCCGACCGGCTCGCCGTCCTTCACCGACGTCCGCGTCCCGCACGAGAACCTGATCGGGACCGAGGGCAAGGGCCTCGGCGTCGCCCTCGGCACGCTCGAGCGCACCCGCCTCGGCGCCGCCGCCCAGGCGGTCGGCATCGCCCAGGGGGCGACCGACTACGCCAACGAGTACGCGAAGGAGCGGATCGCCTTCGGCAAGCCGATCAACGCCCTGCAGGGGATCCAGTTCAAGCTCGCCGACATGGAGACCGGCACCGCCGCCGCCCGCGAGCTGCTCTACAAAGCCTGCTCGATGGCCGATCTGGCCGAGCGCCCGGCCAGCCTCCCGAAGTGGACCTCGATGGCGAAGCTGTTCGCCTCCGACAACGCGATGAAGGTCACGGTCGAGGCGATCCAGGTGCTCGGCGGCTACGGCTACGTCAACGAGTACCCGGTCGAGCGCATGCTGCGCGACGCCAAGATCACCCAGATCTACGAGGGCACGAACGAGATCCAGCGGGTCGTGATCGCCCGCAGCATGGGGAGTTAGCGAGTGTGGCCGTCATTTCCTCCGCTATGCGGGAGAAATGACGGCCACGGTCACTTCACCTCGCGCAGGCGGTGCGTGTCGACGTCGTAGACGAAGCCGCGCACCGCATCGCGGTGGGGGACAAAGGGGGAGCGACGCACGCGCGCGATCGACTCGCGGACGCTGTCGTCGACGCTGGCGAAGGCCTCGATCGGGAATTCCGGGACGATCCCGGTCGCCTCCTCGAGCTCGACCCGGAAGCCCTCGTCGGTGATCTTCTGCATGCCGCAGTCGGTGTGGTGGATCAACATGATCGCCCGGGTTCCCAGGCGCCGCTGGGAGATCGCCAGCGAGCGGATGATGTCGTCGCTGACGACGCCGCCGGCGTTGCGCAGCACGTGCGCCTCGCCATCGCCGA
>Ga0190274_10002084_pt1 | contig 11741 bp, 10 predicted proteins | sample Popmic531T_FD_133002 | JGI IMG/M metagenome (GOLD analysis project Ga0190274, IMG submission 133002) | Populus adjacent soil microbial communities from riparian zone of Yellowstone River, Montana, USA - 531 T | ecosystem: Environmental > Terrestrial > Soil > Riparian zone | place: USA: Montana...
CGCAAGGGGGGCGGCCGTAAGAAGCTGGGTCGGCGCGTCGGGCGAGCAGGGGAGCCGAGTCATTGAAAAGTTGGTGGACAATATCAACGGTCCCGACGATCTGGGGAAAGTAATCAAGGCAGTGGTCGGCGGAGCCAGACTTCTTGATGGCTCTGAACCTATTCCACAGAAGCAGGTGGCCGGCTCGACCCCAGAGGCCCTCTTGTTGGATGGCGAAGCGCCCAACGAAGTTCTTGTATCTCACGTAAGCCCGCGTGCCGTCAAGCCGGGTGACTCATTTATCCTGGAAATCATATTACATATTCATTCAGTAGAACCAGTTGTTCGAGACGACCTTCAAGTGGAACCTGCGACAGCATCCATTCTCCTTGCTTCAGGGACCCAATTACTCGTGGAGCTAACCCTTCCCGATGGGTTGTTTAGCATCGACGAGCGAGAGCGAGTGATGGCTTGGCGCCCACCGTGCACACGAATTCAATTTATGGTTACCGCGGCCAGCAATCTTGCGCAGAGAAGTTATTGTGCCACGGCGATTGTCCGGACCATAAGCGAGCCCGCCATAGAACTTTGCCGCTTTTACATCCAGATTCGCGTCAACCGTAGGTCGCTAGAGGCTATGCCGGGAACCAGAGTGAAGACCGTTGGTCGCCTTCCTCGCTCTGCCTTCGCCTCTTACTCTCGAAAGGATACATTGCCGGTAATGCAGATAGTAGCAGCCCTTTCGAAATACATGGAAGTTTTCGTTGACTGCTTGGACATCAAGGAAGGCACACAATGGGAGGAGGTTCTCGATAGGGAAATTGTATCAAGGGATACTTTTTGTTATTCTGGTCGAGGCATGCTCGTGAATCACGATGGGTGGAAAAGGAATGGCGTCACGCCCTTCGAGTGCGGGGCTTGGGCTATATCAGCCCTAGCGCTCTCGAGCCTGCGGACCTCTGCCCTCCACCCTCCGAGCTTGCAGGTCTTCAGTTTGGCAGCGCCCAGCTTCTCATCGCTACCTCAAAAGCCAGCGTGCGTCGTAAAGCGTCTATAAAGCAGTCGGCCGGCTCGACCCCATCGGCCCTCTTGGGAGATGGCGAGGCGCCTAACGGTCCCTTGAACGAGCTTCTCACCAGGCTGACGAATGAATTTATAAGACTTCCATGCGAGTCGTCGGAAAGTAAGAGTCTCCTCTCCGCGGCTCTTCATCTGGTGGCGGAGGCGATCCGAGGGAAGGAGGCCGAGAGCAAAGTGCTGCTGCGCTATGGGCAGGTCCTCGACGAGGGCTTCCGAAGGAATGTAGATGATTTGGGGGAAGAGCAAGAGAAGCTCTTTAAGCGACTCAAGAACGTGGAGGCACTTCAGCGGAAGCTCTCTTTATAAATGGTCGAGGCGCACCGATGGTACGAAAAGGCTCTAAGCCTATATCGGCAGCTCAATGACCCCTTCAACATCGGCAATGTCCTCGCCGAGCTCGCCCGGATTTCGGCGCTGGAGGGTGACATCGGCGCCGCACAAGCGCTCGCCGCGTACATTCCATCACCTCCGAATCGCGTGGCGATTGAGAGCACCCGGGCACCGTGGCGGTGCCCGGGGCAAAGCTGGCGTTTTCTGGTTTCAGTCTTCGCCGATGCCGACTTTGGTTCCGCCACCTTCGTTGGTATCGCTGCTTCCTGAATCGGCGAGCCCCGGCTTACCGGTCGATATGGTCTCTCGGCGCAGATTCGTGGAGCCCCTTTGCGAGGCATGTTCTCCCTTCAGAGGCCGGTCGGCATCTCTCTCGTCGTTCCGCGTTCCGCTGTGACCCGTCTCCGCCATGGCTTTGTCCTCCGTCGCGTAGGAATCTCGTGAGCTCCGCAGGCCGCGGAGCGGCTTGGACCGGCCCAGCACCGGTCTGGAAGATTCGTTCCCTTTGAGACTGGTTTGTTGGAGCCTTGGCGAGCTTCGGCCTCAGTTGTCTCCCTGCAGGACGAATGGCGCCCAGTAATAGGGCTGGTCCCACCCTGGCTTCTTGCGCAGCCAGTCCTGGGCGTGGCGTAGCGCCTCCGAGGGGGACGCCTCAGTCTTGAGAAAGCGCCGGTAGAACTCGGCCATCAGGCGTGCGGTGGCCTTGTCATTGACTTTCCATAGGCTAACCAAGACCCGTGAGCTGCCCGCGTAGAGGAACCCATGGGCGAACCCTTCCAAGCCGTTGCCCCTTACTTGTTTGCCAAGTGCTGTCTGACACCCGCTCAGCACGGTGAGCTCGGCGTTCAACTCCAGACCGTGAATCTCATGGAGGCGTAGCTCTGCTTCAATTGGCCTCCCTTCCGGGTCAAACCGCGACAAGACAAGGCCTGAAAGTTCCGGGAACTGTTCGTCGATCCAAGCGTGGGTTGCGAAATGGACGATTCCGTATGACCGGAGATCAGCGTCCAGAACAGCTGGCTTAGTGGCCTCGAAACCCAACTTGACGGAAGAGTTTTGCGGCCCAACCAATGTGGCGATCGAGAAAGCTTCGTCGCGGGAAAAGGCAAGCCTTGGGAGATCCTCGCCTGAGTTTAACGCGAGTGAGCCCTTCGATCGAGAAGCCCTCCAGCCTCGCTCCTCCGAGGCTAGAAACCGATCGTCCTCACGCGAGAATACCGGGTCTGCGAACACAGCGATCCGACGACTGGCTCGCTCCCGGCCGCGCTCCCGGAGCCTGGCAAGAACGGAGACTGAGGGAGTATAGGTCACCTCGAAATCGTCGATCACAAGCCGCCCGTCGTCTCGTGGAGAAACCAGAGCCGAGAACGGCACATAATGCAGGAGGCCGTCAGGGACCACGATGAGTCGGTTTGCGCCGAGAGGAACGGCTCGCTTCGGAAGAAGCTGGTGGCTGAGCTGTGAAGCAATCAGCCGCCACTGAATCCTGTTTTTGAGGCGACTTTCTTGCAGAGCCTGATGGAAGGCCCTGGCAGACGCTTCCAAATCACGCCTTGGTGGCAACTCATATGCCCTCAGTCCTGAAGCATCGAGTATTAGGAGATGGCTTCTGTCCTTACCAAGGACATAGCTGAGGAGTACTGTCCGCGGAGCTAGGAGCCGCCGGGCTAAATTGACGGTGACTGGTCGCGGCGAGGTCGCTACATGCCGGGAATTGGCAGCACGAATTGCGCCACGGACTTGCTCGAGTTCCAGCCCGAGGCGTCGGATCTCGCTCTCCAGTCGATCTTCCGCAGGTTCCTGTGGAGTGCCTTGAAGATCTCTCTTGCGGGCTAACCGGTTCAGGTCGTCTCGGATAGAACGCTCAGCTCTTGATAGTGATTCACTTGCTGCCATGTGGACTCCGACCCTGACTTCCATCACTTGCTCAAAAAGCGTGCGGGCCCGAGCCAGATCCGCCGCTTGGAAGGCGGCTTCGAGATCCTCTCGATTCCCCAACTCTCGGAATCGTTGGAACAAGAGGGCGACCTCGAGCTCGGCATAATCCTGCCAAAGCCAGATTGGCTGGTAGTACTGTCCGCGAGTGCGGGCAGACTCGCGAAGCTGGTCAACGATCCGAAGCGCTCGACGGACATGCTTGAGAGCAGCATCGACCTCGCCGCCCGCATTCGCCGCCTTTGCCAAGCAATATTCGATGTGGGATACGGCTCGTGGGTCGTTGAAGTTCTTATAGCGCCGAAGTGCGTCACGGAGCCTGGTGCGAGCCTCTTGAAGCCGACCCGTCTGTACATAGAGACAGCCCAGATTGGCGATGCTCCCCGCAGCATCATACGAACTTTTGTTTGAGACCGACAGGTCTAATGACTGGCGGTAGGCGCGTTCCGCCTCTAGGAAGTTTCCAGACTCGCGCAAGAGAGTGCCCAGACGATCGAGAGCCACAGCTTCGCCGTTGCGGTCTCCGGTGCTCCGGCGAATCTCAAGGACGCGTTTGAGAGCAGGCAAGCCATCAGCAGGGCGGCCCCGGAGATAATGAATCCAACCCACCGATAGAAGAATATTAGCCTCGCGGTCTTCGTCCCCGGCCTTGCGTGTGAAATCGAGAGCTTCCGCTAGGAGGTCGAGTGCATGATCATGATAATCCAGGGATCCATAGGCTGTGGCCATGTTCCGGAGTATCTGTGCAATCTCGATTGGTTCTCCAATCTGCCGCCATAAAGAGAGCGCTTCGGAGTAGCGATCAATCGCGCGATGAGGCTGGCCCCCAAGGTCATCGAGCAACCCAAGATTCGTCAGTGCGCTTGCATGACCCCAAGGATCTCTTGCCTCGCGTGCTCGGCCCTCTGCATCCTCAAGGCGCATCCTCGCCTGCGAGAGGTCTCCCTGGTCGATCAAAGTCAAACCCAGGCGATTGAGAACACTTACTTCGAGGTAAGAGCTGTCGGCTTCTCGAGCTAGCTTGAGAGCTCGCTCGAAGCGATTGATGGCATTGGCCGGTGGGCCGATAGCACGCCACAAAGAAGCAGACTCCCTCCAAGCCAGTGCAGCAAGAAACGGTTCCTCGGCTCCCTCCCAGAGATCGGCAGCACGCTCATAGGCAGAGATTCGGCTTTCCATGTTACCCCGCTGAGCGGACTGGAACGTGCGGGCTGCAGTAGAACAGAGGTGATCAGCCTCGGTGGCATCCCGCAAGCGAAGGAGATGCACTGCGTAGCTGCCGGCTCCTGTAAAGGGCGTGATGGCCACGGTGTGGCTTCCCGTAGCCTTGGCAACCATGCAGAATCTCTCGGGTGTCGCGCGGTTCGTTGGGGTGTCAAAGGTAAGCAGCAGACTGCCATCTGGCGAGAGGATCTCTATTTTGACGTCAACCTCTTCCTGTTCTACTTCGACAAGCATCGCCTCATTGACCCGAAGTGCGATGGGATAGAGGACAGTCTCCCTGGACTTGAGTACGCCCTTGTGGATGTCGCCGGGCTGGACCAGCACATTGGATATCGATTTCCTCAGGGACGTGGTGTTGTGCGGCGGTTCCTTCGGCGCCGCAGGGGACAAGGGGCCGGGATCACTGCAGCCAATCACCAGTGAGGTGAGGCCCAGCACCCAGCCTGCGAAGGCGCTCACCCACCGTGGGCGCCGTGCGGCGAGCTGCTTCACTCGGGGTAGCGGAGCCGGAAGGTGTAGGAAGCCAGCTCTCGAACGACTCCCGGCTCTTCGCCGAGGAGACGGAGCACGTAGTCCCCAGGTGGTATTCCGGCACGAGGAATCAGCAGCGCGAACCCTCCCGTGGGCTGGCGCCTGAACCCGCTCTGCCTCCATACAGTCTCTCCGGATACGCGAGTCAGGATCGCGGAGTAGCTTGAGTATGCGGTCTGGTCGCCGAGCATGAGTCGCGGAACGATCGGGTCCATCCCGCTTGGGACGTCAACAACCTCGATTCCGGCTCTACTGCGATACTCATCCTGACCATCCGGCAGCAGGTCGAACACGAACGGGGCGCCGCCGGTGGCCGGCGCCTCCCCCGATCGTGTATTCGGCTGGTGGTAAGCCAGGAAGAGGCTGCCGGCTCCTGTCAGCGCGAACAAGACGGACGCGGCCAGGGCCCAAGCCGGCCAGGCTCCTTTGGAAGAGAGGGGCGCCGGGGTGCTCTTCTCGGCCAATGCTGTGGCCGGTTGTTCCGCAAAGCTTGCGCTGCTCTGGCGGAAGTTGCCCCAGCTCTGTTGTGCGTTGGAAGCTGCCGACGCATCGATCTGGTCCTGGTCGGGGTCCTCGTCATAAGCGTCAAGCCGCTCCAGCGCCTCGTCGCAAAGCGGACAGGCGACAAGGTGCCTCCGAAGCTCCTCGGCTTGCGATGCCTCCAGGCGCCCTTCTTGGTACGCAATGAGGGCATCCGTGGCTGGATGAGACGTCACCTCGTCCTCCAGCTCCCGTGCGTAGGCACCTGTCGCCAGGTCGATAAGCCGATCAAGGTTCGGATTGTCAGGCTCGGACATCTCGTTGTCTTCAGCGAGCTGAGGGCGTTCGTGAGCCCGGCAGCTCGCGGTAAAGCTCCACGCGTGCCTGGTAGATTCTCGACGATACGAGGCTCGGCGTGATGCCCAGGAGTCGAGCAATCTGCTGATAGCTGTAGCCTCGAGCTCTCAGGACGAGGGGTTCTCGGAGGATTGCGGGCAGGGCGCCCAGGATCCGCAAGACCCGAGCCAGCAGATCCCGGTCCTGCACCTGCCGATCCGGAAGGGGGCTTTCCGACATCAGCACCAGCTCCGGTGCCGTAGGATCGGATGACGGACGGTCGATTGAAACCTCGGGCGCCCTGCGCTTTTCCGTGTTCTGGGCCCGATAGTGCTTGAGGCAGAGATGCTTCCCGATCGAGATCACCCAGGTGTCGAGTGTGCTCTCGCCATTGAACTGGCCAGCGCGGAGTGTTTTGTGGGCTTCGAGGAAGGTCTGCTGCACCAAGTCCTCGACCTGGTCGGCCTGAGTTCGGAACTTCCGGATCTTCGCTGTCAGCTTCGGATGGATGCGGAGAAAGTCCTCCTCGGTGATGTCGACCGGTCCGCTCGAAGACGGTGCTGTCGCCGGGCGCTCTTCGGCTGCGCCACTTCGACTCGCGCGCTGACCAGGTGCCCTCATCGACGGCAGGCCGCTGCTTCGAAGGAGGAGGTGAAGAGCATACGTCCATGAGAGTTTACCCGAAAGCGCGGCCACGCCCAAGCGGGGGTGTCGTCGTAGGCGTTGGGTCGGACGACGAGCCTGCGTCTGGTTAGTTCCCTTGAGGAGGAACCGCTTGGCCCGCCGGGAGCTACAGGTCAGCCCATACCCGGGCCCCCAAGGTGACGTCCAACAAAAGTCGGCGGACCGGCACCAAGAGGGGAGAGAGCGGTGGGAGTCGCCCCGGCGCTCGATGGGTGGCACGACGAACCGTCGAGGAGAAATCTATGGGCAAGGCGTCCGCACAAGCGTCAGTTGCGTGCATCGAGTACGAGGAACTGGAGATCGAGGTGGGGAGTTGCCTCTGTGGTCAGGGGGAGGTCCGAATCCTCAGTTCCCGCTTCGATCGGCCACGCGAGCGGTTCCGTCCTTCCTACAACGCCGTAGAGCTGAACCAGCGCCTTGAGAGGCTGGACGAGCTGCAACTGGCGCAAGACTCTGAAGCCGTCTCGATGCGCAAGCAACTCGCGGAGTCGATCGGGAAGGACCTGTTTGAGGCCCTCCTTCCCGGAAGGGTCCGGCAAACCTTCGCCAAGAGCCTTGCCTCCGTGCGCACGGCCGAGAGGAATGTCGGCCTGCGAATCCGGCTCAGTTTCGGCGAGGCGAGTCGTTACTTGCCCGAGGTGGTCGGACTGCCCTGGGAGCTTCTGTGTTCGCCGGAGACTTTGGAGTTCCCGAGCAGCGCTCCGGAGACACCCATGGTTCGGTACCTCGACCTGGAAAGGCCCGTTCAGCCGGTCAAGATCGAGCCTCCGCTTCGGATCCTCGGCGTCCTCGCCTCTCCGGAGGGGCTCCGGCCGATTGACCGTCACGCACACGAGGAGATCCTTCGGGACGCGTGCGGCGGAAATGATCTGGAGCTTGATCTCCTACAGCCGCCGACCCTCTCTGCGTTACACGAGCAACTAGACCAGAGTCGAGCCACTGGGAAGCCGATTCATGTAATTCATTTCCTCGGCCACGGTGGGTTTGACGACAACGGAGAGGGAGCCCTGAATTTCGAATACCCCAACGGCAGCCGCCATCGAGTCTCAGGAAGAGACTTGGCCCGGACGCTCGGAGGATTCCGAGAGCTACGCTTGGTGGTGCTCTCTGCTTGCGTGGGCGCGCGGATGATGCGGCGGCGCGGCCAACATCCTTTTGCAGGGTCGGCTTCGGCGCTCGTCGCCGGTGGTTTACCGGCTGTGGTGGGGATGCAGTTCTCCATCTCGGAAATAGCTGCCGCCAAATTCGTCCGGGCCTTCTACCGTTGTCTGGCGAAGGGTCGGCCCCTGGAAGAGGCGGTCACCGAAGGGCGCCTAGGTATCCTAACCACAGACACCAGCACCTTCGAATGGGCTTCGCCGGTGCTCTTCTTGAGATCACGGGATGGCAAGGTACTCGATTTGGCAGAGCCCGGCCTCAGCCCCCACTCGATACTACCCGAAAGTTCAAATAATGTCGAAGTCAATGAGGTGGATGCAGAGGTGCCCAAGGTTTCCGGGAAGGTTGTCGTAACTGCAGTAGATGGCGAAGTCGAGCCGATGGCCCGCAGAGAGAACAGGGCTAAATTTCAGGGCGGTACAGTTGACCCTGGGGGCGTGGTCATAGCTACCGCTAGGCGTGGGCGTTCCTCAAGCAAGTCAAGTAAGTGAGGTCAGGTACCATGGTCGAGCGTCTTTGGCAGGCCATCTGGACTGCGAACACCTTGCCCGGAAGAGTGATCGTGGCGCTAATCGCTGCTCTCCTTGTGCGAGCGCTGGCCGCCAGTGTCCGCCATCTCGTCCGCTACCGCCACGAAAATCGAGAGCTCGACCGGGTGATGGCCCGTCTGAAGGCGGAGCGTGAGACGGAAGCTCCGCCTGCAACGTCCAGTGAGGAGGCGAAGAGCTCTGAAGAGTCGGCTGGCGCCGCGATCCCGAAGCGCCGGTCGCCCTCTCTCATTGGCATTGACGTCTTGATGGGAGGCATTGATCCTGCCAGCTTGATCTGCGAGCGCCTGTCGGCCATTGCCAAGCTGCGCTCACACCAGGTAAAGGTCAACCTCAATACTCTGCAGCAACTCACACTTGCCCGCGAGGAGGCTCGGCCCGGGCTCGCCATGCCGCGCTTCAGCGCTGGCATGGCCATCATGCTTGGCTTGCTCGGCACCTTTATTGGTCTTGCCAACATGATCCAAGGAATCCAGTTTGCGCTCCCTCAAGACCTAGCGCACGGAACGTGGGAATCCTGGACGCAATCGATGCAGAACGTCTTCGGTGTCCTCTCGGGAATCAAGACAGCGTTCTCGACGTCGCTTGCAGGCATGTTCTGCGGCGTGGTCTCGACCTTCTTGGCCGCTCGCCTGCAGAGGGCGCAGGCTATCTTTATTGAGAGGATGGAACGCTTCACCACGGAGGATCTGCTGCCGGCGACGGTACCGGTAGTCGAGGAAGAGAGCCTCCTTGAGGCAGTTTCCCTTCAACTCGAGAATTCTTTCGACCTCTTGCAGGAGATCTATAGCCAGAATCGATCTGCGCTCAAGGATTTGACTTCCGCACAGGAGGCCTGCGTCACAATCATCGATGAGGTCCGGCAGATTACTAGGAGCGAGGCTTCGCGGAACTTCGACCAGATGATCCAACAGCTTGACAAGACTAACCAGTCGGTGCTGTCTGTGGTGGCGCAGCTGCCGAAATTCGGTACTGCTATCGAAGGTGCCAACCGCCGTCTCATGGAACGGATGAACGAGGCTCTCCATACGATCGGGTCTAGAGCCGAGACGCCGATACCACGAAGCGAGAAAGCTGCTTCCTGGTCTCAGATAACGCTCCTGGCGATCCTGGGCCTCTTCTTGGCATTTCTGTTGATGAGAACTTTTCCCGGCTGAGAATCGCGGAGGCTACAAGCGTGGAGAAAGAATCCTTGGCGGCATCCTTGCGAAGACAAGAGGATCCAGTGGTCTCCTGGCCAGCCCTTCTGGACCTAATCACGTCGACGTTGATGGTCTTCCTGCTGATCGCATTCCTCCAGATCGCCTTTGGCGAGGACCCAGAGGCCGCCTTCACGCGTAGTGAGCAAGCGCGCTTTGTCGAGAGGTTCGAGGCCGAGTTCTCGCGCGAGGTCGCGGCGGGGGAAATCCACGTTGATCGGCGCCTCAACTTCCTACAGATCACCTTCAGCAACAATGTGCTATTCCCTTCGGATGGCTACCATCTGCAGCCCGCCGGGAGCGGCCTGTTGGCGCGCTGCGCCAAGGTGTTCGCGGAAGCCAGCGAGACCGGATACGAGCAGATTCAAGTCGAAGGGCACACCGATGATCGGCCGATCTGGCGCACTACCTATCCGGCGGACAACTGGGAGCTGGCGAGTGCCCGAGCGATCAGCGTTGCGCGATTTCTCACCAGCGTGCCCGAGCTGTCCGCGAAGGTCTTCTCAGTTAACGGCTATGCCGCCTATCGACCGGTCGCAAGCAACGACACGGAGGAGGGGCGGGCGCGCAATCGACGCATCGAGATCCGCCTCTTCTTCTCTGGAACGAACGCTGAGCAATATGGAGGGTCGGCAAAGCGCCGGGAGAGCAATCGATGACCCGTGACCTCGAGCGCCTGTGTTGGAGACAGCGGAACGGCGTGCGCTCAGCTAGTACCCTTGAGCGGGCTCTGCGTTCGGAGCTTCATCGTTTGGTGGCTGTGCGTGCTGAGTTGGAGGGCAGACGTGAGGAGCTTAGGAATACGTCGGGGGCGGCGCTACTGCGTTTGGATGAGCGTCTTGACGCGTCCCTGACCTCCTTGAACGGTTGCCTGTATCGGGAAGCGCTCACGGCACTGCGAGAGGCGGAAGCAGTGCTGAGGTATCTGAGAACCGCGGATGAGGCCTTCAGCAGTCTGGAGGATGCTCGCCGGGAATGGGAAGAGCTGCTCGCGCGGGAGAAATTGGAAGCGTTCGGGCAATTTCCTACCTTGCGGATCCCTGGGCGCCTTGTAACCTGTGCGCTGGAATTCCTGGTGGCAGAGGAGCTCCAGAAAGCCTCATTTGTCATACGGTTGCTGCGGATTGAGATTACCAGGCTTGGCGTCCGGGAGCGGGTCAGTCAAGCGCGAGAGAGGAACCTCCTCGCTTGGCTGGATCTGACCGATACGGCGTCGGCCGATCCAGAGTCGGTTGAAGAAATCAGACGCCTGCTGACGGACGGCTACGCGAACCTCGCCGAGAGCCTCGGCGGCGACCTAGAAGTGCATGTTGCCGCCGAGACCGAGAAAAAGGACCGCAGGCTTCGGGCTCTGGTGAAAACGCGTGAGCGCGCCGATGAAGTCGAGAGATCAGTCGCCAACTGGATCGCACGCAGTGCGTGAGGCGGTGAAATAGAAAAGGACTATTGTATGGCCGATAGAAATCTGACTAAAGAGAAGCGACTCGCTTTCCTCATGCCGGATCTTGACCAAAGGCCATCCGGGCATCACGTGGTGGTGGTCGACCAGACAGGCAGAGAGAGGCCGTGGCTGGCTACTCCAGGAAAATCCCTGAAGCCCGTTTGGTACAGGAGAGCAGCCTCGTTTTTGGCGTATGCTGTTCCGGCGGGCCAGAATCAGCGACACCAATTCATCCGCCAGTGGAAGACTGGCGACCAACGTCACTCATTCTTTCTGCACTACCGGCTGGAGTTCCGAATTCTGGATCCAGTGCTCCTCGTGGAGAGACTGGCGAGCGATCCGCTACAGCTTCTCGAAGACGAGGTGGATGCGCTGGTCGCTGGGCGCGTGAGGCGCCTGGCATGGGAGGTGATCGTCCACAAAGGTGACGACCTCGTAACGCACCTCCTTCCGAAGGGGCGCACCGAGACCGGCGGCCGGCCTTCCCTCTGCGATCCGCTGCGGGACTTCGCCGCCGACCTGGGCCTTGATGTGACGAATATCGGGGTTGCCAGCACGCTGCCGGAAATGGAGCCCGAGATCAGGCAGGGAGTCGAGGAAAAGAAGCGGGCCAACAGGGGACACGAGCATGAGACGGAACTTTACGAAGAACGCCTACGGCGCGAGAAGACAATAGCTGCCGAGAATACAAAAATCGCGGGCGCAAGGGGGGCGGCCGTAAGAAGCTGGGTCGGCGCGTCGGGCGAGCAGGGGAGCCGAGTCATTGAAAAGTTGGTGGACAATATCAACGGTCCCGACGATCTGGGGAAAGTAATC
>Ga0190274_10002085_pt1 | contig 11741 bp, 11 predicted proteins | sample Popmic531T_FD_133002 | JGI IMG/M metagenome (GOLD analysis project Ga0190274, IMG submission 133002) | Populus adjacent soil microbial communities from riparian zone of Yellowstone River, Montana, USA - 531 T | ecosystem: Environmental > Terrestrial > Soil > Riparian zone | place: USA: Montana...
GGCAATCTGCTCATCTTGAAGAAACCCGCCGCGCCGATGCACATACAGCAGGACTGAAGACGCGTCTGGTCGCGCCTCCGGACGACTGGTAAGCCTATGAAGTCGTTTCTTGGGGTCGGAGGAGGTACGCGTGCCATGAGCAAGCTGACGATCGGCGGGGTCCTTCTTTCTGCGGCGGCGTTCGCCGCTTGTAGTAACGATTCGGGTGCTGCGGGAACCACCACCGACCCTTTTCTGGGCACGTGGTCGTGTACGGATCAGCTGGCGATCACCTTTACGTCCCCGGCTGGAGTTCCGATGCAGAACGTGACGCAGATGTCGATCATGAACATCACCGGCTCGAGCGGAAAGCTCACCGCCAGCAAAGAGAAAGAGGGCGGCGGATCCGGCTGCAATGTCTCCTTCACGAGCAACGGGTCGAGCGGTACGTTGGATCCCGGGCAAACCTGTATGACCGAGCAAGGGATCACGCTCACGTACACGTCGGGATCGGCAACGGTGAACGGAAGCTCGTTCAATTCGACGTTCAATTTCGAGGGCGCGGGCACGCTGACCATCAGCGGGATGATGGTCGCTGCGACCGTCACCGGAACCCAGACGACGTCAGGCTCGCGTCTCAGCGCGCCGCCCACTGGCGGCTCGGGCGGCGGCGGGACGACCGGCGGCTGGTAGGCGTGATCGGCGCCACTTTGTCGGGTTCGCGCTAGGGGAAGTCGCTGTCGCGGGGCGTCGCCGCGATATCGTCTTGGTCCGAGTTCCGAGCGGCGGTACACATCGTCTGCATGCGGGTCCTCTTTCGCTCGTTCTCATCGCGAAGGATGGCGTTGGCGACGGCGGGGGCCGCGCTCTTTGCGACGACCTGGGGCGCGCTCGGTTGCGACGCGAACGACAGCGCGGCCGAAGGCTCGAACGACGCGAGCACGACGAGCGACGCGTCGGTCGATCGCTCGAGCTCGATGGATGTCTCGAACGACGCGCCGGACCCCATCGTCGATGTACGCGCCGATGTGGCGGCCATCGACATCGGGGCGACGGACATCGGTGACGCGCGCGGCGCTTTCGACGCCGGAATCGACGGCGCATCGGGCCGGGACGCGCTCGCCGACGTGAACGGACCTTACGACGGCCCCTCCGTGGACGCGTCGGGGGGCGCCGACATGCAGCCGCCTTTCGACGTGGCGCCGAGCGACGCGTGGGGCGATGCGCCGAAAGGCGTGCGATTTCCCGACAGCTTCGTGTTCGGCGCGTCGATTGCGGGTTTTCAGGTGGAGATGGGCTGTCCCACGATCGGCCGCGCCGCTTGCGACGATCCCAACTCCGATTGGTACGTATTCACGACGGCCACCGAGACGGTCAGTGATCCGGGTACGCATCTCAGCGGACAAGATCCCGGTCTGGTGGGCCCCGGTTTCTGGGAGCTCTATCCGGAGGACATTCGGCGCGCGCAAGAAGAGCTCTATCACCAGGGGATGCGTCTCAGTCTGGAATGGAGCCGCATTTTCCCGACGGCGACCGATGGCATCGAGGGGTACGACGCGCTGAAGAGTATCGCCAATGGGGCGGCGCTCACGCGTTACCACGCCATCTTCGCCGAGCTGAAGAAGCGAGGTTTACGGCCGCTGGTGACGCTGTATCACTACGCGCTACCGACGTGGATTCACGACGCCAAGGGGTGCCACGTCGATTATGCGAACTGCACACCCAAAGGCTGGGTGCACAAGGACCGCACCGTGCGCGAGGTGGCCAAATTCGCGGCATTTTGTGCGCGCGAGTTCGGGGCCGAGGTCGATTGGTGGGCGACCGCCAACGAGCCTCTGCAAAACATGGTGTTCGGCTACCTCCAGCCCACCGCGGCCCGTTCGCATCCCCCCGCCGTCTTACTCCAGCAAAAGGACGCCAAAGTCGTCTTTCAGGCGCTCATCGAGGCGCATGCCCGCATGTACGACGCCGTGAAGCAAAACGACACGCTGGACGCCGACGGCGACGGAACCCAGGCCTGGATTGGCGTCGTATATCCGCTCGTCCCCATCGAGCCAGCTCTACCGATCGACGCCCAGGCCGCCAAGAACCTCGACTACCTCTGGAACCGCGCTTATCTCAATGCCGTCGCGCTCGGCCAATACGACGAGAACCTCGACGGTACGACGGTCGTCCGGGATGATTTGCGCAATCGGATGGATTACGTCGGCGTCAATTGGTACGGCGGGCTCAAGGTTACCGGGTGGCCTGGGTCCTTTTTGCCTGATCTATCGCCGCTTTTTACGGTCAATCCACTGACAATGGTAGAGACGCCGAACCAGCCCGACAAGCTCGCGGCCTTTTTGCAGTATGTGAACGCGGATCTCGGACGTCCGGTCATCATCACCGAGAACGGTGCAGCCGATCCCGCCGACGACGGTTCCGGCCCCCGGTGCCTGGTGAGGAATTTGAAGGCCACGGCCGATGCCATGAGCACAGGCGCGGATGTGCGGGGATATTTCTATTGGACGCTCATGGACAACTACGAATGGAATCACGGCATGGACATTCGCATGGGGCTTTATGCCGTAAGTAAGGACGACCCCATGAAGCTTCGCTCTCCACGGAAGAGCGTGGGCGCATATGCCTCGATCGCCCGCTGGCACGTCCTTTCCGACGCGCTCGTTACGCAGTACGGCGGACCTTAACAGCAGAACTTGCAGAGGATGTGTGGCGGACGATTGCCCCTCATGTACAATCCTTCGTCAATGTTGCAACCGGCCGGCAAGCTCGTGGTGCATCACCGATCGCAAGGGGCAGCGATTGCGACGCTCGATGGGTTTTTCCTCATGCGTTGCTTCGGGGATCTGACGACCGCCGATGTGCGAGCAACGATGCTGGGTCACCACGCCATCATCGGTGTGCGGCCGGAAGGGTCGGGCTCGATCGTCGCGATCGACCCCACCACCTCATTTCCGACCGAAGAGACGCGCCGCGTCGCCCTCGAGGTCACACGTCAAGCCAACCCGCAGACCCGATGCCATGTGCTCGTCGTCTTGGGTGACGGCTTCTGGGCCAGCGCCGTGCGCGGCATCATGATGACCATCTCATCCCTTACCGCCGTGACCCATCCACGCAGAGTGGTTCGTTACGAAGAAGAAGGTGTCGATTGGGTCATCGAAACCGTGGGGGAATCCCCCTCGAAATACCGACAACTCTTGCTGAGGTCTTTGGCGTACCTGAAACCTGGTGCAACCGAGCGTCCGATGCGGCAAGATGGCGAGTCGTGACGCGGCGAGCGACCTGACGCATGTACGTGAGTGATACCGGCCCGCACTTCTTTTTGAACGGCGAGCTTTATTACCGTCAGATCGACGATCTCTGTATGAACATCTGCGTCTCCAAGGACATCGTCGACAAGGAGTGGGGTGAATTCTTGGAGAGCTCGATGCGCCTCGGTCGACTTCTCGGTCGGAAGCCGAAAGTGATCATCGCTTCGTTCGCCCATGCCTATCCGAATGCCGCGCAGCGACGTCAGACGACGCTATTTCTCGAGCGCAACAGCGTGCCGCCGGTGGCACGCTTGGCGGTGGTTTCCGACAACCCGCTCTTGCGGGGTGCGATCGTTGCTTTCAGTTGGGTCGTGCCGAAGGCCGCCATGCGCTCGTTCGGCTCGCAGGACGTCGCCGGGTGCCTGCGGTGGCTACAGGACGTCAGCGCGTTCGACATCCCGCGCGCCGTGACGGCTTGGCAAGAAGGTCGCTCAGCGTTCCGCAAACGATGAGCAAGCGCTTGTTGGCGCTCGAGCGTGCGTGGTAAGACCGGGCGGGATCGCTCGTGACCACTCTGCATGTGATTCGCCACGGTCGCGCGATGGCTGGAGCCGCGCGGTATGACCAGCTCCACCCCATGGGGGAGACGCAGGCGCGCCTTCTCGGTCAATATTTACGCGAAAACAGCCTGCATTTCGAGGCCGTGTTTTCGGGTCCGCTCACGCGCCAAGTCGACACGCTCGCGCATATGCGAAATGCGGCAGGCGACGTGGGCGCCGCGTGGCCGCCGGCGGTCATCCTGGCCGAATTGAGCGAGGCGCCCATCGAAGCGCTGGGACGGCACTGCATGACCGAGCGGCTGGCAACCGATACCAAGCTGCAAGTCCTGATGAGCGATCTGGCTAGCGGCAAGCGCGCTCCCGAAGACCCCGCCTTCTTCGAAGCCCTCCTCAGCTACGTCGTGGGTCTTTGGGTGAGCGGAGAGGTGACCGTGCCCGGCATCGAAACGGCGCCCGAGTTCGGGCGCCGCGTGCGCGCCGCCTTCGATCGTATCGTTCGAAGCGCGGGTGACGCGCGCCACGTGGCCGTCATCACCTCCAACGGCGTCATCGGTTGGCTCGCCAGTCATGTCGCCGGCGAAGCAGAACCCGAGCGCACGTGCCTGCGCCATCGTCTTTTCAATGCGTCCGTATGCCGATTCACTGTCGCTGACGGCCAGCTCACCCAAAGCGCCTGGAACGTCACCGACCATCTTGCCGACGACCAACTCAAGACCATCTTCTGATCGAAGGGCAGAGCCATCATGAGTACCCCCGGCGCTTCTGCGGTAGCTTCACTCGGTACGCAAGCTCCGAGCGCCGAGGAGCAGCGCGCGTCCTTCGCGTCGTGGCTCGAGAAGAAGGTGGGGACGGCAATGGCGATCACAGCGTGGGATACGCCCGAAGGGGCGGGGCATTCCAACATTACGATCTTGGTCGAGGGCATCTCTGCTTCGAACGAACGCCTCTCGCTCGTGGTGAGGGTGCAAGCCGCCGAACCTGCGGTGTTCCCGCGCTACGATCTCGCGCTTCAGTGTGCGTGCATGCAGCGCCTGGCGGCGCATTGCGACGTGCCCATCCCGCTCGTTCGCTGGCTCGAACCGTCGACCTCCGTCTTCGGGCGCCCCTTTTACGTCATGGATCGCATCGACGGGTTGGTGCCGACCGATCGCATTCCCTACACGATGTCCGGCTGGCTCTACGAAGGCACGCCCGAGCAGCAAAGCGCCCTTTTTGACGCATCGATCGAGGTGCTGGCCAAGCTTCATGCCATCGACTGGCGAAAAGCGGGGCTCGATGTCGTCGACCGCCCCGAATAAGGCCCCGCGGGTCTCACGCAGCAACTTCAGTGGTGGATGGACTTTGCCAAGTGGGTCTGCCACGGCCGCCCGCAGCCGACCATCGACGGTGCGGCCGCGTGGCTCGAACGTCACGTCCCGGTGCCCACGGGACCAACGGTGCTCAACTGGGGCGATGCGCGGCTTTCCAATTTGATGTTCCGCGATTTCCGACCGGTCGCGGTGCTCGATTGGGAAATGGCGACCCTCGGACCCGCCGAGGTGGACGTCGCGTTCTTTCTCTTCTTTCAACGCTTTTTCTCGGAGGGGCTCGGCGTACCTGATTTGCCGGGATTTCCAGGGCGCGAAGAGGCCATCCTGGCCTACGAAAGGCGCGCCGGAAAAAAGCTCGACGACCTTCTTTTTTACGAGGTCTTTGCGGCGTGGCGCAATTCGGTCATCATGCTGCGCATTGCCGACATCTACGAAGCGCGCGGCGATCTATGGCCGAACAGCGGTGCTGGGCAGAACAACGTCGCGACGCGCATGCTGGCGGGCATGATTGGACTCCCGAGCCCCGGCGAGCCCGGCGGACCTTTCGGCTGAGGGCGAACGCGCGTCGAGCGCTTCGTGCTTGGCTTCGCTCAAGCTGGGCGATTGGTGCGTCCGGTGAACCGGGCCCCGTCGCGAACCTTTCGGTAGGCCTCGAGAACGGGAGCGAGCTCGCCGGCTTTGCTGGCGTGAAAAACGACGCCGTCGGCACCTGCCTTGAATTGATCGACGACACGCGTCGCGCACGCTTCCGCGCTCCCCACGGCGGCAGGCAGCCAGTCCGCGGGAATCAGTGCTTCGATCTCACCGAGCTGTTCCAAGGTGGCGACGCTGTCGATGCCACCGCGCATGCCGGCGACCAAATCGCTCTCGCGAAAGGCGTCGAGCACACGCGTATCCCAACCGTTGGCCGCGACCAGCAAGTCGCCGTAGACGGGCGCTTGTAAATACGTGGCCATGCGCGCGACGAGATAGCGCAAACGTCTTTCTTCATTCGGTTCGTGGGCCGTCGCGAGCACGCTCCAGATCTTGACGCTCGCCGGATCGCGCCCTGCCATCTCCGCGCCTCGTCGCACCGTCTTGACGGCGGTGGCCAGCGCCTCGTCGGACAGAAACGTGTGCAGAATGACGCCGTCGAACAAAGTGCCGGCAAAGGCGAGGCTCTTCGCTCCGAAACCGCAGAAAAGAACGGGGATTTCCTCGCTGAGCCAATCGGCGAGATAGACGTACGGCATTTCGCCGAGCGGCCCCTGGTAACCGCCGATACGCTCTCCTCGCCAGAGGCGTTTCATCACATCGACGAAATCGCGAAGGTGTGCATTCGTCACCTGCTCGATGCCGAACATCGTCGAACGAATGCCGACCCCGCGCGCGACTCCGAGCGCAAAGCGCCCACCGGTCAGGCGTGCCACGGATGCTCCGAGGGTGGCCGTGAGAACCGGGTGACGCGTATTCACGTTGGTTGCAGCGGTGCCGAGATAGATGCGCTCGGTGACCGCCCCTGCGGCCCCCAGGCATACGCCCGCCTCTTTGACGTCGAAACGCTCCGAAATCCAGAGCGATCCGAGGCCGAGCTGCTCGGCTTCGCGCGCTTCGGCGAGGAGATCGGCAGGCGACTTGGTGTGACCGGGAAGACCGTAGCAACCGAGCTCCGGGAACGCGTCATTCGACATGTCGATCTCCAAAAGGCGTGGCCCCTGGCTCGGAATCCGCACCGGCGTGCGCACCGGGCCGGCGCTGAGGCTACGACCCGGTCCCGCCGAGCACCACGCCGAAGGTGCGCGCCAAGAGGTAAAGATCGAGCCACGGCGACCAGTTGCGGACATAGTGCACGTCCATTTTCACGCGCTCTTCGAAGGTCGTCGCGTTGCGTTCGCTGACCTGCCACATCCCGGTGATGCCCGGCGTGGCGCGCAGGATGATGCGCTCTTGATGGTTCATCTCCGGAATCTCGCGTTCGAGATACGGACGCGGCCCGACGAGGCTCATGTCGCCGACGAAGACGTTCCACAGCTGGGGGAGCTCGTCGAAGCTGTACTTCCGCAAGACGCGGCCGATGCGCGTCACGCGCGGATCTTTGCTGATCTTGTGGAACTGCTCGTACTCGGCGCGCATCTTGGGGTCGCTCGCGAGCACCTCGGCCAGGCGTTTCTCGCCGTCGCCGTGCATCGTGCGGAATTTGACGGCGGAAAAGCGCGAACCGTCCCGGCCGAGGCGCGGTTGCCGATAAAAGACGGGACCCTTGGAGTCGAGCTTGACCAAGAGCGAAAGGACGGCGATCACCGGCACCAGGAAGATACCGCCGAGCAGCGTGAAGGCGACGTCCATGAGCCGTTTGGCGAAACGCGGCCACGGTAAGAGCAGCTGCTGGCGAACTTCGAGGCCGAGCACACCGCCCAGATCGCGCGCTGGCACGCCGAGGGTAGGGAAACCGAACAGATCGGGAATCAGGAGGACATGGGAGAACGTGCCCCCTACTTGTTCGGCGATTTGGACGAGCTTGGGCGAATCGACCCCGGGCATTGCCATCACGGCGTAGTGAATCTTGAGCCTCTCGGCGAGCATCGGGGCCAAGCTCAATTCGCCGACCACCGGGACGCCGTCGACCTCCGAGAACTGCCCCGGTGCCACGTGGCGAGCCGACAAGGCTTCCAGACTCGGGTCGCGAATCGAGCGTACTTCGATGTCCTCGGCGCCCATGAGGGCGTGCAAGGTGCCGTGCTTTCTCGGATCGTCGTCGAGAAGCGCCACCGGTTTGAGGCCCAGGCTCGGATGCTTCTTCAGAGTGCGCACCACCATGCGCCCGGTCAGGCCGGCGCCGAGCACGACCACCGGGTGACCCCACCAAGGCTTGTCGGCGAGCATCGTCCTCAGCACCGCGCGCGTCAGCGGGACGAAGAAAACGGAGACGACGAGCTGCAGCAAGAGCGCCGCCTGCGCGAGCCAAAAGGAACCCAGCGACTGCGAGCGCGAGACGACGAGGGCCATGGCCATGAAGACGAGGGTCGTCACGACGGTGGTGCGGCGCAGCTCTTCAGGAGGGCTCAGGCTCGGCGGCGAGTAAAGGTGGAGGGTGGCGAACGCGATGCAGAGGAGGGGAACCGGCAGTGCATGTTGGTAGGTGCGTGTCGGAAATGTGCCGGTGATGGCCTGCGCGAGGCCGACCGAAAAAAGCGCGGCAAGCCCGAGAGAAAGCAAATCTCCCAAGAGAAGAACAGCCACCGTTTGCCGGGGCCGGCACGGCGCTTCGAGTCCGACGATTTCCGGCTGTTCGCGGGCGGCCACCGAATGACTTCGCGCGGCACCTCTTTCGTGAGCGAGCTGCAGCTGCTTGATGAGGGCTTGGGCGATGGCGCGTTCATCGCAGGCACCCATTTGCACGAGGATGCGACCGATCTGGCCGCCCCGCTCTTCTTGCTGGCGGAGGCCGGCGCGCAAATCCTCGGCCTTGATGTCGCCGCTGCGCAGCAAGACCTGACCTATCTCGTTGCCGCGCTTCTTGCGGCGCCGATAGAAGGCCGGCTGGCTCGAAGCGGGAGCACCGGCGCTGGTGGGGCCCTCTAGGCTCATCTTCCTCGACCTTCGTCTCCCCTGGGGGCGCTGTCTACAAGGGGGGAGCCACGTACGATCTAACATAGACGCGCGAAAAGTGCTCCCCCTTCGCCGAGCGTGGCCGCGCGGCACCGGCGCGCTCTTTCGAAGGCCGCGAGGTCGCGAACTTGCGACCTCGTCAATCGGGCGATGGCCCTTTCATGCGCCATGCCATCGGCGCGCCTAGGGGCACCCGTCGAGGGGCTCGCGCTCGCGGGCGATGCGCCCGGCGCAACAGTCGTCTTGCATCATGACGTGGCCGTCGAACTTTTTTACTCGTTTTCGAACTCCGCGAGCCGCTCTTCTTCTCGATAGCCGTGCTCGAGGATGCCGTAGCCGATGGCGCTTCCCATTCGATATTGGACGATGTGGTCCTTGATCCAGGTGCGCCAGACGAGCACCGGGCATACACCGTGGAAAGAGCCTGTCTCGATGCGATGGATCTTGCCGGTTTCGTCCGTCAAAGCGAGCGTGGCGGCGATGGGGCGCGCGCCCCCCTGCACCGTGCGCACGGCCATGTCGATGTGGGAAAGGGCGCGGACGCGCTCGCCGTCATACAGACACCCCACGTAAAGCCAGTCCATTTGCGGGTCGAACTTGATGCGCACGGCGTTGAACCAGAACCGGTCGAACTCGCCGGACAGGTAGTTCCAGCGGTAGAACTTGTTCCAATCGCGTTCGCCTCCGAAGGTGTGATCCCGATGGGCAAACCCGTCGAAGGCATGGGTGCGACCGTCGATGGTCACCGTTCCTCGCGCTCGCCCCCCTTGTTCGATGTGGCGCGGAACGACGTCGGCGGGGCCGTGTCGCCAACTGTCATAAAGAAAGGGTGGGCTCATGCCCGTAAAGGTGAGGTCGAAACCGAGGTCGCCCTCTTTGAACGAAAGCCGGAAGGAATGCAGCGGCTCGAGCCATTCCATCGAGAGGCCATTGTGGAGCACGAGGCGCCCCCCTTTGGCGGGGGGCAGCGGAGCTCGCTGATGGGTCGCCAAATAGACCGGCTCACCGCCGCGCAGAATCGCGAGATAGAAGTTGGCGGCTCCCCCTTGGAAGCGCGGAGTGAGACCCCAGCGAACGATTACCCCGATGTCCCGTTCGGGGTCGTAGAGTGGAAACCAGAAGCTCTCGTTCCAGAGCGGCAAGGCATCGGGGCCCGGCACGTGACGTCGATCGGTGTCCGGGTGGGGGATGCGCGGGTCGTCTTCTTGATGCTCGAGAGCTGGCATGTTGGAGCCATTACTTCTTGGGACTGACCCGGATCACGCCCTGCACGCCTCGCACCAGCGATCGGGTGCGCGCTGCGCTGGCGGCGTCGTTGCGTTTTCGTTTGCCGTCCTTGATCGCTCGCGGTGACGTGAGAAGCGTACCGTCGAGAAGCCTCACGTAGGCGTCGACCGCCGCGACCACGCCTTCTGGAGCGATGAGCGATGCGTACATCGAAAGCCCCATGGTGCACGCTACGAACATGGCCACTGCGCCCGGCCCCTTGGCGGCTGGGATTTCACCCGTCTTCACGCCTCGCTCGACCGCCGAGATGATCATCGAAAGCACATCGCTGCGCTCGCCCATCATCGCTTGCGCGATTTCGTCGTGCCGTTGCATCTCGACCGGGAGCGCCGAAAGGAACGGCGCAATCGACGAGTTTCGTTGATGCACGGTCGCGTAGATCTGCGCCAGACCGCACAGCGCGGCGCGCGCAGTCGGCGCGTCCTGAATGGCCGTCTTGAGATCGGGCAAGAGTTCGCGCTGCGCCGTGCGCACGGCGGCTACGTAGAGATCAGTCTTGGAATCGAAATATTGATAAATCGCGGCGCTCGTGATCTTCGCGCGATCGGCGATGTCGCGATTGGTCGTTCCCGCATAACCTTTGCGCGCGAAGCACTCCCACGCTGCGTGCAAGATCCGCTCGCGGGTGGCTTGGCTGTTGCTACCGGGAGGGCGTCCCCGGCGACGAGAGACTTTCGGTAGAGAGGCGGTTCGCGCCGACATGGCGCGAGCACTCTAGCCGAACCGTTTCGCAAACGCAGCTCAGGTTCCCATTGTGGACAGAATATCCGCCGCTCACTCGTTTTCGCGACGGTTTGCCGCGGATTCGGAGCACGATCGTTCGCAAAGAAGACGACGCGCGATGATGTAATGCTTGAGCACGAAATTCGGCTCACCCTTTTTCGCACAGCGCGCGATAGCGAATGCCGATTCGAAGCACGATCGTTCGCGAAACGAGTGGCGCCGCATCGACGGCGTCTGCTGCGGGCGCCTCGCGGCTGTTCTCGTTGCGACCATCTCGCGGCGATCTCACCGCATCTCACGTCGGTACTCGCCAAAATGGCCGACGACCCTGGGAAGTCCCTGACGAGGGATCGAGATCTGGTATGGCGGAGAACTGACAGCGCAGTGCGAAGGCGGCGCGTCTTACGCATTCTTCGACGGCAGCGCGATCACCTTGGTCTCGAGGTACTCCTCGAAACCTTGCAAGCCGTTCTCGCGACCGAGACCGCTTTGTCGATAGCCGCCGAAGGGCGTGTCGATGTCGAACCACACGGCACCGTTCACGGCGATGGTGCCGGTGCGAATACGGCGTGCCACTGCGAGTGCGTGCTCTTCGCTCGACGAGCTGACCGCGCCCGAAAGTCCGTAAAGCGAATTGTTGGCAATACGTACGGCGTGGTCGTCGTTGTCATACGGGATGATGACGAGGACCGGTCCGAAGATCTCTTCTTGCGCGATGGTCGACGCGGGGTCGACGTCGGCGAAAATGGTCGGCTCGACATAATAACCTTTGGCTAGATGTTTGGGCACGCCGCCGCCGGTGACGAGGCGCGCCCCGTCCTTTTTGCCCTTTTCGATGTAGCCGAGAACGCGCTCGCGCTGCTTCGCGCTGACGAGAGGCCCCATGAGATGGCTCATGTCGAGCGGATCGCCGTAAGGGATTTGCTCGAACGCCTCCTTGGCGAGGCGAACGCCCTCTTCGTAACGCGAGCGGGGGAGAAGAAGACGCGTCGTGAGCGCGCAGCCTTGTCCAGCGTGCGCGCACATCGTGCCGCACCCGGCGA
>Ga0190274_10002086_pt1 | contig 11740 bp, 10 predicted proteins | sample Popmic531T_FD_133002 | JGI IMG/M metagenome (GOLD analysis project Ga0190274, IMG submission 133002) | Populus adjacent soil microbial communities from riparian zone of Yellowstone River, Montana, USA - 531 T | ecosystem: Environmental > Terrestrial > Soil > Riparian zone | place: USA: Montana...
CGACCTTGTGGCCGGGCAATTGTCCGCCTTCGCCGGGCTTGGCGCCCTGCGCCATCTTGATCTGCATCACGTCGGAATTGACGAGATATTCCGCAGTGACGCCAAAACGCCCCGAGGCCACCTGCTTGATCGCCGAGCGCATCGAGTCGCCGTTCGGCAGCGGCTTGAAGCGATCGGCTTCCTCGCCGCCTTCGCCGGTATTCGACTTGCCGCCGATCCGGTTCATGGCGATCGCGAGCGTGGTATGGGCCTCGCGCGAGATCGAGCCGAAGGACATCGCGCCGGTCGCGAAGCGCTTCACGAGTTTCTTCGCCGGCTCAACCTCGTCGATCGGCACCGGCTTGCGGCCGTCCTCTTCCGCGCTCTTGATGCGGAACAGGCCACGGATGGTGAGCAGCTTTTCGGATTGCTCGTTCAACGTGCGCGCGAAAGCTCGATATTGTTCATACGAATTGCCGCGCACGGCGTGCTGAAGGTCCGCAACCGTCTGCGCGGTCCAGACGTGATCCTCGCCGCGCACGCGATAGTCATATTCGCCACCGACATCGAGCGCATCGCGATAGATCGGAGAATCGCCGAACGCATCGCGATGTCGCCGCACGGTTTCTTCCGCGATCTCGGTCAGGCCGACACCTTCGATACGGGTATGGGTGCCGGTAAAATAGGTCGCGACGAAATCCGATTTCAGGCCGATGGCGTCAAAGATCTGCGCGCCGCAATAGGACTGGTAAGTCGAGATGCCCATCTTGGACATCACCTTCATCAGGCCCTTGCCGACCGACTTGATGAAGCGCTTGACGATTTCCTTCTCGTCGAGCTTCTGCGGCAGTGTCTCCCTCATCGCGATCAGGGTTTCAAAAGCGAGATAAGGGTTGATCGCTTCTGCCCCGTAGCCGGCCAAGCAGGCGAAGTGATGCACTTCGCGCGGCTCACCCGACTCGACAACAAGCCCGACCGAGGTGCGCAGGCCCTCGCGGATCAGGTGATGATGCACGGCCGCGCAGGCGAGCAAGGCCGGGATCGGCACGCGCTCGGCGCTGACCTTGCGGTCGGACAGGATGATGATGTTGATGCCATCGCGCACCGCCTTCTCGGCGTCGGCTGCAAGCTGTTTCAGCGCCGGCTCAAGTCCGGCCGCGCCTTGCTCGGCGGCAAAGGTGGTGTCCAGCGTGCAGGACTTGAAAGGATTGTCTTCGACATCGCCGATCGAGCGAATCTTTTCGAGGTCCTTGTCGGTCAGGATCGGCTGGCGCACTTCCAGGCGCTTGGTCTTCGACGTGCCTTCGAGGTCGAACAGGTTCGGCCGCGGTCCGATGATCGAGACCAGGCTCATCACGATCTCTTCGCGGATCGGATCAATCGGCGGGTTGGTGACCTGCGCGAAGTTCTGCTTGAAATAGGTGTAGAGCAGCTTCGACTTGTCCGACAACGCCGAGATCGGCGTGTCGTTGCCCATCGAGCCGGTGGCTTCCTCGCCGATCGAGCCCATCGGGGTCATCAGGATCTTGATGTCTTCCTGGCTGTAGCCGAAGGCCTGCTGGCGATCGAGCAGGGCCAGGTTCGATAGCGCGGCCTTGCCCGACGACTCCGGCAATTCCTCGAGCACGATCTGGGTTGCCTCCAGCCAGGCCTCGTAAGGGTGCGAGCGCGCGATCTGCGCCTTCAACTCCTCGTCGGGAATAAGGCGACCCTCGTCGAGGTCGACCAGCAGCATCTTGCCCGGCTGCAGGCGCCATTTCTTGACGATGTCCTTTTCCGGAATCGGCAACACGCCCATTTCGGACGCCATGATGATGCGGTCGTCGCGGGTCAGGCAATAGCGCGCGGGGCGCAGGCCGTTGCGGTCCAGCGTGGCGCCGATCTGACGGCCGTTGGTGAACACGATTGCGGCCGGGCCGTCCCACGGCTCCATCAGGGCTGCGTGATATTCGTAGAAGGCACGCCGCTCTTCGTCCATGAGCGGATTGCAGGCCCAGGCTTCCGGGATCAGCATCATCATGGCGTGCGACAGCGGATAACCGCCCATCACCAGAAATTCGAGCGCATTGTCGAAACAGGCGGTGTCGCTCTGGCCCTCATAGGAGATCGGCCACAGCTTGTGGATGTCTTCGCCGAACAAGGGCGACGACACGGAAGCCTGTCGCGCCGCCATCCAATTGACGTTGCCGCGAAGCGTATTGATTTCGCCGTTATGGGCGACGAAGCGGTAAGGGTGCGCGAGCGACCAGGCCGGGAAGGTGTTGGTCGAGAAGCGCTGATGCACAAGCGCAAGCGCGCTCATGAAATCCGGATCGTGCAGATCGGGATAATAGGAACCGAGCTGGTCGGCCAGGAACATGCCCTTGTAGATGATCGTGCGGCAGGACAGCGACACCGGGTAATATCCGGACAGCCGGCGTTCCCGCCGCAGATAGATCGCGTTCGAGATCGCCTTGCGCATGATGTAGAGGCGTCGCTCGAATTCCTGCTCGGACTTGATCCTCACGGGCCGCAGCACGAATACCTGCATGTGCACCGGTTCGGTCGGCTTCACCGACTCGCCAAGCGTCGAATTGTTGGTCGGCACCTCTCGCCAGCCCAGGATGGACATGCCTTCGTGCGCTGCGACTTCTTCATAGGTCTTGCGGATGGTGTCGCGCCATTCCGGGTCGCGCGGCAGGAACAGGAAGCCGACGGCGTAATGGCCGGGCTCGGGCAGGGTGAAGCCGAGCTTCTTGGCTTCCTTCGCAAAGAAGACATGCGGCATCTGCACCAGAATGCCGGCGCCGTCACCGGCGCGCGGGTCGGCGCCGACCGCGCCGCGATGCTCGAGATTCACCAGGATGGTGAGCGCGTCATGCACGATCTGGTGCGACTTGCGGCCTTTGATGTCGGCGATAAAGCCGACGCCGCAGGAATCCTTGTCGAGCGCAGGATCATAGAGCCCGCTCGCCGCCGGCAGGCCCGGATCGGCGGAATCGGCAAAATCGGACGCGCGCAAGACGCTCCGCTTCTGCTCGTCATTCCGGTCCATGGCGCTCATTCCGGTTTACTCCGCGGCATCCAATTTCCAGCGTACCCGGCGCCTTCGCAGCGCCGAGCGGGCGTTGCGTTGGACCGGCAATGTCTGCTCGGGCGGCAGCCGGTGCCGGCACGCGTCGAGGCGTGCCGTTGCAGGCTGCTGTTCAAGTCGGGGGCTGCCGATGCCGAGCCGCACCGCACGCCCTTGGTCGGCAGGATTGGCTCGAAAGACCCCACCGCCTCGACTTCTCAAACTGGGACAGTAATGCTGTCCTATCACCAACTTGCCAAATTTCAAAAGCGCCGACAAGGGGCGGCGGGCCCGATCCTTGGCATTCTTCCAAGATTATTCTTTATGCCGCGAGCCTCCTGAACAAGCGGATTCTTGCGCCTGTCGCGATCCATTTTTGCGCCAGCCGGTGCTATCGCTGTCGGCTGAACTTTCGGGAACCTTTCCGGTGAATTTCGCAAGCGACAATACCGCCGCCATCGCGCCTGGCATCCTTTCGGCGCTGAACCGCGCCAATGAGGGCTTTGCGCTCGGCTACGGCAACGACGCGCTGACCCGGTCGATCGAGCGGCGGATCGGCGAATTGTTCGAGACCGAGGTCGCGGTATTCCTCGTGCCCACCGGTACCGCCGCCAATGCCCTCTCGCTTGCCCATATCACGCCGCCCTGGGGCGGGGTGCTGTGCCACGAGCAGGCACATATCGTGACGGATGAATGCGGGGCCCCGGAATTCTTCGGCGGCGGTATCAAGCTGATCGGCCTGCCGGGCGAAAACGCCAAGCTGACGCGGGGCGCGGTAGCGACCGCGATCGAACGCTATTCCGGCCACGTGCCGCATCAGGTCAATGCGGCGGCGCTGTCGATCACACAGGCCACCGAAGGCGGCACGCTCTACCGGGTCGAGGAGATCGCGGCGCTCGCGGAACTCAGCCATGCCCACGGCCTGCCCGTTCACATGGATGGTGCCCGCTTTGGCAACGCGCTTGCGCGGATGAATGTCTCGCCGGCCGAGGCGACCTGGAAGGCAGGCATAGACGTGCTGTCCTTCGGCGCCACCAAGGGTGGCGCGATGGCCGCCGAAGCGGTGGTATTCTTCGATCCAGCGCGCTCAGCCTTCATGGGCGAACGGCGCAAGCGGGCCGGGCATCTGCTTTCCAAGCACCGCTTCCTAGCCGCGCAATTCGAAGGCTATCTCGAAGACGGCTATTGGCTTGCGCTTGCGCGCCACGCCAACGACATGGCCGATCTTCTGGCCGACGGGCTGCGGGCCGCCGGCGCGCCGATCGTCTGGCCGGTCGAGGCCAATATCGTCTTCACGCTCCTGCCGAGGGCCTTGGATGCGAAGCTGAAGGCCGAAGGCGCTACTTATTACGTGCGAAGCAACGCACTCGCCGGCGACGATGTCGCGATCGGCCCCGACCAGATGCTAGTGCGGCTGGTAACGTCATTTGCTACGCAAAGGCCCGAAATCGAACAATTCGTCTCGCTTGTGAAGCGAGGCTGAAGGTCTCAAGATCGCAAAGGAGAAGACTATGAAAGTTGCAGTGATCGGCGCCTCCGGAAGAGGCGGCTCGCGTATCGTGGACGAACTCGTGCGGCGCGGTCACCATGTCACGGCAATTGCACGCAACACCGAGAAAATCCCGACCGGTGCGAACATCACGGTGAAGAAGGGCGACGTGAATGACACCGGCCTTGCCGATCTGCTCAAGGGCCATGACGCCGTCATCAGCACGGTACGCTTCACGCAAAGCGACCCCGAACTCCTGATCGGTGCGGTGAAGAAATCCGGCGTGAAACGCTATCTCGTCATGGGCGGCGCCGGCTCGCTGGAAATCGCGCCCGGCAAGAAGCTGATCGATACACCGCAATTTCCGGACGCTGCCAAACCGGAAGCCTCGAAAGGCGGTATTTTTCTGGACCGGCTGCGTCAGGACAAGGATCTCGACTGGACCTTCCTGTCGCCGTCGGCGTTGATCGAGATCGGCGAGCGAACCGGTAAATTCCGTCTCGGCGGCGACCAGCTTCTCACCGATGCCAACGGCAAGAGCCGCATCACGTTCGAGGATTTTGCGATCGCGCTGGTCGACGAGGTCGAAAAGCCGGCGCACGTGCGCAAGCGCTTTACTGTCGGCTATTGATTTTCGGGAAAGCGCTGAAATTCCGCCGTAGCTGCGCCCTAATCGCGGGCCAGCATCACTGTGCTCGCGCGGTGCCGTCCGGCATCCACGCAACGAGCATGGAGGGGATCGTGAAACGATCGTTCATTCTGGCGGCGCTGGCGGTATCGAGTTCGATCGCCTTTGCCGGGGGCGCGCAGGCGCAAGGCTTTGCCGCCGACCTGATGCCGCCTTACGAAGTTACGACCATCATCACGTCGATGGGGATGCGTCCGATCGGGCGTCCCGCCTGGCGCGCCGGCCGCTACATCGTTGCCGCCGTCGATCGCAACGGGCGTGAGGTTAATGTCGTGCTCGACGCGAGCGACGGGCAGGTCATCGCGGTTCGGCCGATGGCGGGCTACGGACCGCAGCAGCAATATGGCTACGATCCGCGTTACGCGCCGCCTCCGCCTCCGGGTTATCCGCGTTCAGGGCCGGCTCCTTACGATCCGCGTTTCGGTCCGACACAGCCGCCCGGCGCCACTCCGGGTGCGCCGCCGCCTTCCGGCGGCGACGACGAGTTCTTCGATAACGATCAGCAGCAGGGCGCCTTGCCGCGACCGCCCGGAGCACCGCGTAGCGCCACCGCGCCGCGTGATCTGCCGACCGGCAGCGTTCCGCGCCGCGTCTCTTCGCTCGCGCCGAAAGACGCCGCAAAGGATGCGACCCCGATGCCGCGTCCGCGTCCGGCACTCGCGAGAGCCAACGATCAGAAGGCCGGAGACCCAAAGCCGAACGATCCGCAGCCCGTGCCCGTTGCGGCACCCGCGCCGCAGAACGCGGAAAAGCCGGCAGCGTCGGCTTTCGATCGCAAGGCCGGAAAGCCTCAGCCTGAAGCCGCGGTGAAGGACGCGCCAAAAGCGCCGGCTGCCGATACCGCCAGGAAAGACGTTCGCGTCATCGACACCAACAAGCCGGAGGCAAAGGCTGCTCCGAAACCCGACGAAGCGATCCGATTTTAGAATCGTGCGCTGATCTGCGCCCCGTAACCGGGGTGCAATTTTTTTGCATATCTGCTCCGCTTTCTGTTTGCCTCACGCAGTGTTGAAGTCCGCTATCGGTCGCGCCGAACGATCCCCACTTTGCCGGTGTTCATGAAGTCGGGAGCGAGAATTGGTAACGACTGAAATGCTGCAGGTTCCGTCCGCTGCACCGAGGAGTCGGTCCGACGGGCTTTCGATCTTTCCGATCTTTCGTTCGCTCCATAACGGCGAACTCGAAAGTGTGGCCAAGCGCTGCATTCAGCGTCGTTATCGTCGCAACGAGTGGCTCGTCGAACTGCACGAGATCAACTCCGACGTCTTCTTCGTTCAGAGCGGTGTGCTGCGGCTTCAATTGCCAAAGGCCGCCGACCGCGAAGTGGTGTTCAAGGATTATCAGGCGCGCGATTTCTTCGGCGCGGTCAGCGTCATTCACGGCAAGCCGCGCAAGGTAGGCGTTCTTGCTCTTACCGACGTAACGGTGACGCGGATGCCGGGCGAGGTATTCCGCGAATTGCTGCACGCCCATCGCGACATCTGCGATCAATTCCTGCTGCGGATGGCGGCGGAGATTCAGCACCTGGTCAACCGCGTCAACGAATTCTCGACACTCGACGTACGCCATCACATCTATGCGGAATTACTGCGGCTTTCGCGGCCGAAGCCGGGCACCGAGCATGGCGCGGTGATTTCGCCGCCGCCGCGCCAGGTCGATATCGCCGCCCGTATCGGCACGCGCCGGGAGCCGGTGGCGCGCGAGATGAAGGCGCTCGAGCGGGCCGGATTGCTGAAGCGCAACCGGGGTGCGCTGGAAATTGCCGATACCGTGCGTTTGCAGAGTCTGCTCGAAAAGGTCGAGCCGCTGGTGTGAATCGGCCGGCCGCGCGAGGTTCGGCCGGCCGCTTCTAGTCCTAGCGCCAGGACAAATCACGCTCGAGCATCATGCGTACATTCGGATCCGGATCTTCACCGAGATACTGGCCGTTTTCGGTCACCGTGTTCGGACCGACTTTGATCTGCGGCTGATGCGAGACCACCGGCGCGCGATGCGGATGATCGGAGGGCACCCACATTCCCTGCCCAGTACCGGTCGGCTCGTAATTGGTGCCGGCTGTCTGGGCCGAAGCGCCCGCCGCCGAAGCCGCGAGCAGAACAGCGGCAACTGCGATCTTGGTCTTGGTTAGCATGGTTAGTCTCCAGTCTTTCGTTGCGGCGTTCGATGCCGCGCACGAGAGCTAACCCCGGGATCGACAATGCGCGTGTGCGAAAAAGCACAGGTCGAAATCGGTGGCGCGTTCGCGCCGAAAGAAAACGGCCAGCTCTCGCGTGAGCCGGCCGGCTTCTTCAATCGCTGCGGAACCGAAGTTCCGCATCAATCTCATTTGTACGCTGCTTACTGGAAGCTGAAGTCCTTGTGCAGCATCATGCGAACATTCGGATCGGGATCCTGTCCGATCAGCTTTCCGTTTTCGTAAACGCGTTCCGGAGTTGCCGGTGTCACGGAATAACCGTGATTGAGCTGCTGCGAGACGTAGGGCGGATAGCCGTAGTCCACGCCGGGCACGCCATAGGCCTGGGCGGAAGCGGCAGTCGCAGAAGCAGCAATCAGAAGTGCCGCAGCCGCGAGCTTGAATCCGTTTTTCATGATGGTTCTCCTAAGTTCTTCGCGACAAGCATGTCGCTCCATCCCCACATGGTGCGTTGCGGTGCGATTGCTCGTGCGAAAACACACCGGCTGAGTTGCAATCGCGCATGCGTGTACGGAACAACCATTCGGCAAATAAAAAGCGCCCCGGTTTCCCGGGGCGCTCCCTTTCCAAAAGGAACCGCGAATTAAGCGGCGACCTTCACCTCGGATTCGATCGATGACTTGCCGTTGATCGGAATCTGGCGCGGCTTCTTGGTCTCCGGAATCTCGCGCACGAGATCGACATGGAGGAGACCATTCTCAAGCTTGGCGCCTTTTACCTGGACGAAATCGGCAAGCTGGAACACACGCTCGAAAGCGCGCGCCGCGATGCCCTGATACAGGACTTCGCCAGCATTCTCCGATGACTTGGCTTGCGAAGAATTGGCCTGCCTGTCGCCCTTGATGGTGAGGGTGTTTTCCTTCAGCTCGATATTGAGCTCGTTCTCCGCGAAGCCCGCGACCGCTACGCTGACGCGATAGGCATTCTCACCGGTCCGCTCGATATTGTAGGGCGGATAACCGGGCGCGCTTTCGGTGCCGGCCTGGTCCAGAAGATTGAACAGGCGGTCGAAACCGACGGTGGAACGGTAAAAGGGAGTGAGATCGAAGTGACGCATCGTATGTCCTCCTTGAAGCGACAACGGAAAAGGTCCTCCCGATTGGGCCGGACCTATGGGTTTTGCGCCGCCTGATGGCCGGCGCCCCTTAGATTTAGGAAGCCAAATTTTCTCTTCAAGGGGGTGTTAGCGCTTGAATTTCAATGGGTTACGAATTCGACAGAATCAGGCATGGATGTTCTATGGCCAATTGAGCCTGAGCCAAGCCCTGCTATAACGCCGCACTCCTTCCGGCTGTCCCTTTCATGAAACTGATTTCCATCCCCGCCAATCCGGTGCCGGACGAGTTTGTCACCGGCACTTTGAAGACGCCGGACCGCGTCGAACTGCGGTTCGCGCGCTGGGCGCCGCCACCGGGCCGCAAGGGCACGGTTTGCATTTTTCAGGGGCGTGCCGAGTTCATCGAGAAATATTACGAGACCGCGCGCGAATTGCGCGCCCGCGGCTTTGCGGTGGCGACGCTCGACTGGCGCGGACAGGGACTTTCGCAGCGGGCGCTGCGCGATCCGCACAAGGGTCACGTCGAAAGCTTCCGCGAATACGAAACCGATCTCGAAGCCTTCATGCGCGAGATCGTGCTGCCGGATTGTCCGCCGCCGATCTACGCGGTTGGACATTCGATGGGCGCCTCGATCCTGATCCGTATTGCCTCGCGCGGCTATCGCTGGTTCGACCGCATGGTGCTGTGTGCGCCGTTGCTCAAGCTCGCGCCGCAAAGCTTCTCGCGCTACGCCAAGCCGGTGGTGAAGGTGCTGAACGGCATTGGCATGGGCACGGCTTATGTGCCGGGCGGCTCGTCCAAGGTGATCGCGTCGCAATCCTTCGTCGGCAATGTTCTGACTTCCGATCCGGTGCGGCATGCGCGCACGGCAGCTGTGCTGGATGCCGAGCCAGCTTTGGGGCTGGGCTCGCCAACAAACGCTTGGGCGTCGGCTGCCTTCTCCATGATGGGCGAGTTCCAGCGGGTCGGTTATGCCGGAAAGATTCGCCAGCCGATCCTCATGATCGCGGCGGGCCGGGACGAGACGGTGTCGACGGCGGCGATCGAGGATTTTGCAGGAAGGCTGCGCGCCGGTTCGCATCTCATCATCGCCGGCTCGCGGCACGAGATGATGATGGAAACCGACCGCTATCGTGCGCAATTCTGGGCCGCGTTCGACGCTTTCGTCCCCGGCACGCCGATGTATTAAAGCGTTTTCGAGCGAAGTGGGAACCGGTTCGCGTCAAGAAAACGCGTCAAAGCCAAAAGCGAAAGCCCCGGCTTTGATTCTATCAAAGCCGGAAAGGCTCTAAGCTGTCCTTCGTCTACCGGGAGGATGAAATGCCACAGACAATATTGCCGACCTCGCTGGTCGGTTCCTATGCCCAGCCGGACTGGCTGATCGATCGTAAGAATCTGGCAGGGCGTTTTCCGCCGCGGGTGCGCGCCCGCGAGTTATGGCGAGTGGCGCCGGAATGGCTCGCGCGGGCACAGGACGACGCGACATTGCTCGCGATCCGCGATCAGGAGCGGGCGGGACTCGATATCGTCACCGACGGCGAAATGCGGCGCGAAAGCTATTCCAACCGCTTTGCGACGGCGCTCGACGGGGTCGACATCGACAATCCGGGAACGGCGCTCGACCGCTCAGGCCATCCCAATCCGGTACCGCGCGTGACCGGCAAGGTACGGCGCAAACACCCAGTCGAAGTGCGCGACGTACAGTTCCTGCGCGCTAATACGGATCGCGAAGTCAAGATGACGGTGCCGGGTCCTTTCACGATGTCGCAGCAAGCTCAGAACGACTTCTACGACGATGAAGAGGAGATGGCGTTCGACTACGCGGCCGCCGTCAACGAGGAGATCAGGGACCTGTTCGCCGCCGGCGCCGATATCGTCCAGATCGACGAGCCGTACATGCAGGCGCGGCCGGACAAGGCGCGCAAGTTCGGGCTCAAGGCTTTCAACCGCGCACTCGAAGGCGTCACCGGCACAACTGCCGTGCATATCTGCTTCGGCTATGCCGCAATCATCCATGTGCGGCCGGAGGGTTATTCCTTCCTGCCAGAATTGGCGAATTCACCGGTGCGCCAGGTTTCGATCGAAACCGCACAATCCGGTCTCGACTGCGTGGTATTGGAGACGCTTCCGGGCAAGGACATCATTCTCGGCGTGCTCGATCTGTCGGACATGACGATCGAGACGCCGGACATCGTGGCCGCACGCATTCGACGCGCGTTGCAATACGTGCCGGCCGAACACATCGTGGTGGCGCCGGATTGCGGGCTGAAATATCTCCCGCGCGATGTCGCATTCGCAAAAATGCGCGCCATGGTCGAAGGGGCAGCCATCGTGCGTCGCGAACTGACAGGGGGTTAGCCCGCCGTTGCGGCGGTTGGGGAGGCGTCTTTGCAATCCGCTACTCGGCGTCGGTGGGCTCGAGCGTAAAAAGCTCTTGCGGCTTTGCGACTCCGCGCAGCGCATAGCGGCCGACCGACACGAGCCGGTCGCGCATGCCATCGACATTGGCAAAAGCCTCCGAAACCAAAACCGGCTGTTCGACCGAACGGCACATCGCGGCGATGCGGCTCGCCTCGTTCACGGCAGGTCCGACCACGGTGAAGTCCAGCCGTTCGGTCGAGCCGATATTGCCGTAGAACACTTCGCCGACGTGAAGGCCGAGATACATGTCGGTCACGGGCAGGCCTTCGCCGCCGCGCCGCGCGTTGAGCACGATGACCTCTTTTCGTACCGCGGTCGCGGCATCGAGCGCTGCGGCACAGGCGCGCTCGCGATCCTCGGCGGTGAAAATCGCAAGGATGCCGTCGCCGATCAGCTTGAGTACGTCGCCGCCCTGTGTGTGGATCGCCGGTACAATAACTTCGGCATAATCGTCGAGCAGCGGAATAACCTGCTCCGGCGCGGTATCGGTGACGCGCGTGAAACCGCGCAGATCGCTGAACCAGATCACGGCATCGATCCGGTCCGCGACGCCACGCATGATGCGGCCGGAGAGCACGCGCCGCGCGGCGTCCCGGCCGAGATAGGTTTCCATCAGCGTCGCCGTCATGCGCGTCAGCGTGGCCGCCTTGACCGCCAACGCAAGCGTCGGGACGGAGCGCGCAAGAGCGTCGATATGCGCTTCGTCGAAGCCTTCCGCGCGGGTGGTCATCCAGGTTGAATAGACGCAGTCCATATCCCCGATGACGCCCTGGGGAGCGAAGCGGTTGATGATGGCAATGCCGCTTTTCATCCCCGCGGCGATGTGATCGTTCATGATCGGGAATTTTTCGGCGCTTTC
>Ga0190274_10002088_pt1 | contig 11737 bp, 13 predicted proteins | sample Popmic531T_FD_133002 | JGI IMG/M metagenome (GOLD analysis project Ga0190274, IMG submission 133002) | Populus adjacent soil microbial communities from riparian zone of Yellowstone River, Montana, USA - 531 T | ecosystem: Environmental > Terrestrial > Soil > Riparian zone | place: USA: Montana...
GCGAGGAGAGCTGGTCCTGGATCGCCCCCTGGAACTTCTGCTGGAGGATCGAGGAGGAGTTGTTGGTGAAGGCGTTGATCGACCAGGCCATCATGATCAGGCCGGGGATGACGAAGACGACGTAGTCGATCCCGTGCAGTTCGCCCACCCGCGAGCCGAGGGCGGCGCCGAAGACGGAGATGTAGAGGAAGGTTTCCAGCAGCGGCGCCCCGATCGTCTGCTTTTTGATCTTCATGAAGCGGCTGACCTCGCGCCGCCAGAGCGTCAGGAGGCGGATCTGGGCGGCGCTCACGAGATCGCCTCGGCGTCGACGTGGGAGCGGGAGAGCTCCTTGCGGCCGACCAGGGCCAGGTAGGCGTCCTCGAGGTTGGGCACCCCGTAGCGGTTGGCCAGCTCCCGGCTGCTGCCCTGGGCGACTATTTCGCCGTCGTTGATGAAGGCGATCTTGCTGCAGAGCTGCTCCGCCTCCTCCAGGTAGTGCGTGGTCAAGAGGATCGTCGTCCCCTCCTGGTTGATCCGCTGCACGTAGTGCCAGAGCTCCAGCCGCAGCTCGATGTCGACGCCGGCGGTCGGCTCGTCGAGGATCAGCAGCCGCGGGCGGTGCATCAGGGCGCGGGCGAGGATCAGCCGCCGCTTCATCCCGCCGGAGAGGTTGCGGGTGCGTTCGTCGCGCTTCTCCGTCAGCGAGAAGGTCTCCAGCAGCTCGTCGGTCCGCTCGCGGCGCTCGCGCTTGGGCATCCCGAAGTAGCCGGCGTGGTAGTCGAGGGTCTCCTCGACGGTCAGGAACCAGTCGATGTTGAGCTCCTGCGGCGCCAGGCCGACCGCCTGGCGGGCCGCGCCGTAGTGGGCGATCGCGTCGTTGCCAAAGACCTCGATCGCGCCGGAGGTGACCTGGGCGAGCCCGGTCGTGCAGTGGATCAGGGTCGACTTGCCGGCGCCGTTGGGCCCGAGCAGGCCGAAGAACTCGCCCGGCTCGATGTCCAGCGAGACGCCGCGCAGCGCCTCCACCCCGGCCGGGTAGCGTTTGACCAGGTCGGTGATGTGCAGGGCTTTCGCAGCGCTGCCGTCTGGTGAGGTCGGGGCGTCGCTCATCGACGCCCAATCTATTGAGACGGGGGCGCCGGCCCTGAGCCGGCTGCGGCGGTGCGGACGAGGACGTCGTTCATCTTCCGCATCGCCAGCGCGTAGAGCGGCGGGCAGAAGCGCTGCGCCCAGTAGCCGATGCGGATGTCGGCCGAGGTGAAGACGAGGTAGCGGTCCCTGGCGATCCCCGCGAGGATCCGCTCGGCGACCCGCTCGGGACTGACCGCGCGCTTCTCGAAGCGCTCTTTGAGCTTGCGAATCTTCGGATTCCCCGGATCGACCCCGACGATCTTGACCGTCTCGACCAGCGGCGTCCGCACGCCGCCGGGGCAGACGAGGCTGACGCCGATGCCGTGCCGGCGCAGGTCGAAGCGCAGCACCTCGGAGACGCCGCGCAGGCCGAACTTGCTGGCGCTGTAGGCGCCGTGCCAGGGCAGGCCGAAGAGGCCCGCGGCGGAGGAGACGTTGACCACGTGGCCGCCGCGACCGGCCGCGATCATCGCCGGCACGAAGCACTCGAGGACCGAGATCGGGCCGACCAGGTTGACGTCGATCATCTGCCGCCAGTCGCCGTGCTCGAGCTTCTCGATCGCCCCCCAGGTCGAGACCCCGGCGACGTTCATGACCACGTCCATGCTGCCGTGGGCGGCGTGGATCTCGGTGGCGAGGGCGGCGACGGCCCCGTGGTCGCGGATGTCGATCGCCTTGACGTGGCTGACCCTGCCGCCGGCGGCGGCGATCTCAGCCGCGATCCGCTGCAGCCCCTCGGCTTCGATATCGGTGAGGTAGAGGTCGGCGCCCTGGCGGGCGGCGGCGAGCGCGGTGGCGCGGCCGATGCCGCTGGCGGCGCCGGTGACGAAGCAGCGCCTGCCGCTGAGGCTCTCGATCGCCATCGCGGCTAGCCGAGCCGATCCCGCGGCCGCTCCGGCTCGACGCCGAGCGAGTTCAGGGTCATCGCCAGCATCTCGTAGTGGCCGATCAGCATGCAGAGCTCGATCAGCCGCACCTCGTCCAGTTGCCCGGCCAGTTGCTCCCAGAGCTCATCGCCGATGCGGCCGGCGGCGTGCAGCTCGTCGGCGGCGCGCAGCAGCAGCGCCTGGCGCGGCGTCCAGCCGGGAGCGCCGGGCCCGGAGCGCACGCGCTCGATCTCCTCGGCGCTGAGCCCGGCGCGCTTGCCGAGCCGCTCGTGATGGCCCCACTCGTACTCGCAGCCGCTGTTGTCGGCGACCCGCAGAATCACCAGCTCGGTCTCGGCCCGCGGCAGCTTGCCGCCGGGCATCAGCCCCCCGGCGAACCAGAGCCAGCGACGGAAGAGCCCGTGGTGGCGGGCCAGCGTCGTGAACACGTTGGGCGGCCGGCCGCCGGTGGCGAGACCGAGCACCCAGACGATGCCGGCGTTGACCCAGCCGATCTCGCGGCGGCTGCCAGGGCGAATCCGCGCGCTGCTCCCCTCTCCCACGCGCTGACCGTAGCCCACCCGAGGACGTGTCCGACTTTTTGGGTCATATGGAACCCAAAAACTCGGACACGTCAGAGCTGGCCCGATATAAGTCCCCGATGGTCGCGCCCCTGCTCGCCGTCGACACGCCCTCGATGCTGTTCCGCGCCTTCTACGCGCTGCCGAGCAAGATCGTCGGGCCCGACGGGAAGCCGGTCAACGCGCTGCTGGGGACGGCGAACCTGATCCTCAAGGAGGTGGAGATCCACCGGCCGCGCGCCGTCGTCCTCTGCTTCGGCCCCGACGCCGCCAGCTACCGGACCGAGCTCTACCCGGCCTACCATGCCGAGCGCGAGGCGGCGATGCCCGCCGAGCTGGCGCCGCAGTTCGAGCAGGCGCGGGACTTCTTCGCGGCCTTCGGCTGGACCGTCGCGACCAGCCCCGACCTCGAGGCCGACGACCTGCTCGGCACCTACGCCGAGCGCGAGGCCGCCGCCGGCGGCCATGCCCTGCTGCTGACCGGCGACCGCGACATGTACCAGTGCGCCGGCGACGGGGTGACCGTGCTCTACGTCCGCACCGGCGGCAAAGGCGCCGAAGAGGTGGGACCCGACGAGGTGCGCGAGCGCTACGGCATCCGCCCCGAGCTGGTCCCCGACTTCATCGCCCTGCGCGGCGACCCCTCCGACGGCCTGCCCGGCGCTAAGGGGGTCGGGCCGAAAACGGCGGCGGAGCTGCTGCGCAAGCACGGCTCCCTGCAGGGCGTGCTCGACAGCGCGATCCGCGAGCAGCGCCCGAAACTGCGCGCCGCCCTGATCGAGGCCCGCGAGGACCTGCTCGCCTTCAAGGACATCGCGACGCTGCGCGACGCCGGCGTCGACCCGCCGCCGGACCGCGCCACCGACTGGGTCGGAGCCGCAGCCGCGGCTCGCGAGCACGGCATGAACCGACTGGCCGAGCGACTCGAGCAGTCCGCCTAGCTCGGGCTAGCGCGCAGCGCAGTCAGCAGCCCCCAGGCCGAGACGATCGCCCAGACGCCCTCGAGCAGGACGAAGCCCCACTGGGACGAGTGGACGGCGAGCACGGCGAGGATCGCCGAGCCGACCAGGTTGAGCGCCAGGTAGAGGCGGGAGTCCGGGCGCATGCGCTCGAACTGGACCGCCGCGAAGGCGGTGAGGATCAGCAGCGCGCCGAGCACCTGGATCACCTGGTCCATCGCCCGAGCCTAGAGGCGCGCGAGTACGGTGGGTGCATGACCCCGGTCCAGATCCCGTGGCGCGGGCCGGGCGGCAACCGGCCCGACCTGCCCCTCCCCCCCGGCCCGATGCCGCTGCGCCGCGACGGCCAGACCCGCAAGCGCTGGCGCTACGTCGGCGTCTTCGCGCCCGAGCTGATGCTCTGCGCCGCCCGCGCCGAGGTCGGCCCGCTCGGCCAGTCCTTCTGGGTGATGTGGGACCGCGAGGGCCGCCGCCACGACGCCCGCACCACGCTGCGCCCCGGCAGCCGCGAGGTGAGGCTGGACGGGCCCAGCCTCGAGATCGACTCGCCGGGGCTGCGCGCCAGCCTGCGGCTCGGCGCGGTCGCCCCAATCGAATCGATCTGCCCCAGCGGCTCCGGCTGGGGCTGGACCCGCAAGCGCGCCGGGGTACCGATCGAGGGCACCGTCGAGGTCCCCGGCCGGCGCTGGGAGATCTCCGCCCGCGGCGTCGACGACGAGTCCGCCGGCTACCACCAGCGCCACACCAGCTGGCGCTGGTCGGCCGGGGTCGGCCGCGCCGCCGACGGCCGCGCGCTCGCCTGGAACCTGGTCGAGGGCGTCAACGATCCGGACCGCGACAGCGAGCGGGCGATCTGGATCGAGGGCGAGCCGAGCGAGCCGCCCCCGGTCGGCTTCCGCGGCATGGACGGCATCGACCTCGCCGGCGAGGACCGGCTCGACTTCGCCTCCGAGTCAGCCCACGCCCGCGACGAGAACTTCCTCCTCTTCAGCTCCCGCTACCGCCACCGCTTCGGCACCTTCTCCGGCACCCTCGGCGGCCTCGAGCTGGCCGAGGGCCTCGGCGTGATGGAGGAGCACGACGCGGTCTGGTGAGCTCAGGCCCTGTGCTCGGGGTTCGGGAAGTCGAAGCGGCAGCCGGCGTCCCAGGCGGTGCGCTGGTTGCCGTGGGCGGGAATGCCGCCGGCGTCCTTGAGGATCCGCGCCAGGTGCAGCATGTTCCAGGCGGCGAAGGTGGTGTTGCGGTTGGTGAAGTCGTTCTCCGGCCCGCCCGAGCCCTCGTCGAGGTAGGAGGGGCCGGGCCCCGCCTCGCCGATCCAGCCGGAGTCCGCCTGCGGCGGGATCGTGTAGCCGAGGTGCTGCAGCGAGTAGAGGGTGTTCATCGCGCAGTGCTTGACCCCGTCCTCGTTGCCGGTCACCAGGCAGCCGCCGACGCGCCCGTAGTAGGCGTACTGACCGTCGTCGTTGAGCAGGTGCGAGTTGCCGTAGAGGCGCTCGACGATCTGGGTCGCGACCGACGACTTCTCCCCCAGCCAGATCGACATCCCGAGGACGAGGATGTCCGCCGCCATCACCCGCTCGAAGATCGCCGGCCACTCGTCGACCTCCCAGCCGTGTTCGGTCATGTCGGGCCAGACGCCGGTCGCGATCTCGTGGTCGACCGCGCGGATGCAATCGACCTCGACCCCGTTGCGGCGCATGATCTCCATCGAGATGTCCATCAGGCCCTGGGTGTTGGAGACCTCGGGACTGCGCTTCAAGGTGCAGTTGACGAAGAACGCCTTGAGGTCGGAGTAGTCGGTCCCGCTCTTCTCGCACAGCTCGGCCTGCATCGGGGTCAGCTCGGTCACTTCATCTCCTCGTTCGTGGGACTGGGAATTGATTCGATTCGCCGGCTCACCAGGTGTCGACGAAGCGCCCGGCGCCGGCGCCGGGTGGCCCCGCCGCGCCCAGGGTCGCGGCGATCAGGCCGCGGGTCTCGGCCGGGTCGATCACGTCGTCGAGCTCGAACAGCGCCGCGGCGTTGAGCGCCTTCGCGTTCTCCTCGGCGGCGGCGGTGAGGTCGCGGACGCGCTGCTCGCGCTCGGCCTCGTCGGCGATCGCCTCCAGCTCCTTGCGCAGGGCCAGCCGCACCGCCCCCTCCAGCCCCATCGGGCCGAGGTGGGCGCTCGGCCAGGCCACGGTCAGCAGCGGCTCGTGCAGGCTGCCGCCGACCATCGCCTGGGCGCCGAGGCCGTAGCCGCGCCGCAGCACCACCGCGACCAGCGGCACCCGCAGCGCCGCACCCGCGACCAGCAGCCGCGAGGCGTGGCGGACCAGCCCGGTCGCCTCGGCGTCCGGCCCGACCATGAACCCGGGCGTGTCGACCAGGGAGACGACCGGCAGGCCGAAGCAGTCGCAGAGCTGCAGGAAGCGGGCCGCCTTGTCGGAGGCGTCGCTGGTGATCGCCCCGGCCACGTGGCGGGAGTCGTTGGCGACGATCCCCAGCGGCCGCCCCTCGATCCGGGCCAGCGCCGTCACCAGCTCCGGCGCGAAGCGCTCGCGCAGGAAGGTGACCGAGCCCTCGTCGGCGAGCGTTTCGACGACTGGACGCACGTCGTAGGCACGGCGTGCCCGCTCGGGCACGGCCTCGCGCAGGCGGGCCTGGTCGGGCTCGGGGCCGGGCGGCGTCGCGCCCTGGAAGTAGGCGAGCAGGCGCTTGGTCACCGCCGTCGCCTCGGCCTCGTCGGCGACGACGACGTCGACGACGCCGTTGCCGGCCTGCATCGCGGTCGGCCCGATCGCGTCGGGGTCGACCCGGCCCAGGCCGCCGCCCTCGATCATCGCCGGGCCGCCCATCCCCAGCGAGGCGTTCTCGGTGGCGACGATCAGGTCGGCGCAGCCGGCGATAACGGCGTTGCCGGCGAAGCAGCGGCCGGCGACGACGGCGATCCGCGGCACCAGCCCGGAGAGCTTGGCCCAGAGCGCGAAGGCGCGGGTGTCGAGCGCCGAGACGACCGGATAGTCGGTGTCGCCCGGGCGGCCGCCGCCGCCCTCGGCGTAGAAGACGGTGGGGAGCCGCATCCGCTCGATCAGCTCGAATAGGCGGTCCTTCTTGCGGTGACCGAGCGCTCCCTGGGTCCCGGCCAGGACCGTGTAGTCGTAGGAGAGGACCGCGCAGGCGGCGGCCGCGCCGAAGAGCTCGCCGTTGACCCGGGCGGTGCCGCCGAGCAGACCGTCGGCCGGGGTGCGCTCGATCAGGTCCTGGACCTCGCGGCGGCCGCGCTGGGCGGCGATCGCGAAGCGGCCGTACTCGACGAAGGAACCGGCGTCGACCAGGTCGGCGACGTTCTCCCGGGCCGTCCTGGCGCTGCCGGTGTGACGGCGCTCGACTGCCTCGGGGCGGGCGGCGTCCTCGGTCAGCGCCCGGCGCGCGAGCAGCTCGGCCAGGTCGTCACGACCGTCCTCCTCGCCGGGCATCTACCCGCCGAGGCCGCCGAACACCGCGAACGGATTCGCCGGGCGCTCGGCCCAGGCGACCTGCCCGCTGCCCTCCACCGTCACCTCGCTGCCGGCCGGCGCCTCCTCGCCCAGCCGGGTCGCCAGCGCCCTGGCGCTGTCCTCGTCGGCGGCACCGACGACCAGGTACTTCCAGCGGCGCACCGCCGGCAGCCCCTCGGCCCGTAGGGCCTCGGCGAAGCGCACGGCGTCGCGATGGGTGGCGAGGTCGACGCGGACCTCGAACTCCGGGTCGCCGCGCTCGGCCAGTTCCAGGCGCTCGACCGCGATCAGCTTCTCGTGCTCGGCGACCCTGGCGGCGTCGCTCGCGGGCAGCGGCAGGTCCGGGTCCTCCCAGGCCTCCGCTTCCGGGTGCCAGTGGGTCAGCTCGGTCGCGACCGTCCAGCCGTGCGTAGCGGCCAGCTTGGCGATCAGCACCCGGGCCTGCTCGGCCTGCTCGCGCGTCCCCGCGTAGACGAAGACCCGCGGCCCGTCGCCGGAGACGATCAGCCGATCGTGGAAGGCCTGGCTGAGCTCGCTCTCGAGTTCGGCGGCGCCGAGCCGCTCGGTCAGCGACGTCGCCTGGCCGTCGTCCTCTACGTCTATCTGCAGGCGCCACTCGTCATTCATTGGCTCAACATAGAGTCTCAGGCCCATGAGCACCTCCCCAGATGCCACAGAGACAGCCGAGCGCAGCGGCGTCGCCGTCGTCACCGACAGCACGACCTCGCTGCCGCCGCAGCTGATCGAGCGCTGGGGGATCGAGCAGGTGAGCCTCTACGTCGGCTGGGGCGGCGACCACCGGCCCGAGCGCGAGTACGACCTCGACGAGTTCTACGCCCGCCTGCGCGACTCCGACGAGCTGCCCTCGACCTCGCAGCCCTCGGTCGGGGACTTCCTCGCCCGCTATGAGCCGCTGGCCGAAGCGGGCCGCGACATCGTCTCCATCCACATCGCCAGCGGCCTCTCCGGCACCTACGAGAGCGCCCGCGAGGCGGCGCGGGTGATCGAGGACAAGGGCCACCGCGGCCGGGTCGAGGTCGTCGACGGCCAGACCGGCGCCGGCGGGCTCGGCTGCATGGTCCTCGGCGCCGCCGAAGCGGCGGCGCAGGGACAGACGCTGGAGCAGGTGGCCGCGGCGGCGCGGCGGACCCGCGAGGGCCTCGAGATGTGGTTCTGCCTCGACACCCTCGAGTACCTGCGGCGCGGCGGCCGCATCGGCGCCGCCCAGGCCCTGGTCGGCTCGGCCCTGAAGATCAAGCCGATCCTCACCTTCGGCAGCGAAATCGTCCCGGTCGGCCGCGTCCGCACCAAGAAGCGGGCGCTGGAACGGATGGTCGCCTACCTGCACGAGCTGCACGAGCGCGGGGCCAGCGGCTGGATCGTCCAGCACGCGCAGCTGCCCGGCGACGCCGCGGCCCTGGTCGCCGAGGGGGAAGCGATCTTCGGCAGCGAGCCGATCTTCTGCACCCAGGTCGGCGCCGTCCTCGGCGCCCACCTCGGCTCCGGCTTCCTGGTCGGCGGCATCGGCTGCGCACCGCCCGCCGACGCCTGACACCCCTGGCTCGATCGCCCCTCGTTTGGCGCCGGACCGGATCGGGGTAGCCTGGGCGCATGAGACTGAAGACGCTGCTCGCGCCCGCCCTCGTCGTCCTCGCCCTCGCCCTCGTGGCCTGCGGCGACTCGGGAGACGAGACCGACTCGACGGCGGGCGAGAGCACCGCGACGACTTCGGAATCGAGCGGCAACGCCCCCGCCCCCAGCGGCGAGGCGGTGCGCGCCGCCAAGGTGAAGATCGTCGAATTCGTCTACGGCCCCGACCCGGTCACGGTCCAGACCGGGGGCAAGGTGATCTGGCAGAACGAGGACGCCGCGCCGCACACCGCGACCGCTGACGACGGCAGCTTCGACACCGGCACGATCGAGCAGGGCAAGATCGCGTCGGAGACGTTCAAGCGGGCCGGCACCTATCCCTACTTCTGCGAGATCCACCCGACGATGCACGGCACCGTCGAGGTCGTCGAGAAGGACTAGCTCCGGCAGCGCGGAGGCCGGGCCTTGCCCGCTCTCAGTTGAACGTGGTCTTGGCGACGTCGATAAAGGTCTGCGTCTTCGGGGCGGGACGGAAGAAGTGCTCGAGCGCACCGCGCCGCGGCCGCGTCCTGACCAGTTCGATGACCTCGCACTCTTTGAGCACGTTGACGTGGTAGCTGACGTTGCCAAGCCTCTCGTCGAGCGCTTTGGCGATCTGGGTCGGGCTCAGTTCGCCCTGGTCGGCGAAGGCTTCGAGAATTTCGACCCGCAACGGGTGGGAAACCGCCTTCACCAGGCGTTGATCGATGACCTGCTTCGTTTTTCCAGCCATGGGGCTCCTCATCTATTTGGGACATATCGTCTCGGCTAGTCCGCGATGTTTGCGCATAGTCGGCCGGCGATGGGAACAACCGATGAATTGTTCAGTTTCTATTGAGTCAATCTTCCAGGCCTACGGCGACTGTTTAATGGGAGGGGCATCCCCGGAATTGGAGAGGACTTGTCTAAAAGAACGCCAAGCCTGACGGCTCCAGAGCTGACGGCGGCGATGGCTCATCCGACGCGCATCCATTTGATGACCGTGCTCACCGAGCGCACCGCCAGCCCCAAGGAAATGGCCTTGGAACTAGACCGGCCGATCAGGCACATCACCTACCACCTGGGCGTGCTCGAGCAGCTCGACTGCGTCGAACTGGTCAGGCAGGAGCAGTCGATGGGGGGCCGGGTCATGGAGCATTTCTACAGAGCGACCCAGCGCCCCTGGCTGGAGCATCAGTCCTGGGATCAACTGGACGACGTCGATGACGAACAGCCGCGGGTCACCTCGGCGATCATGGAACTGGTGAGCGAGGACATCGCCGAGGCGATGTCGGCCGGGACGTTTAACGACCCCCCCGACAACCACCTCAGCCGCACCCCGATGACCGTCGACGAGGAGGGCTGGGCGGAAGTGTCCGGCGTCCTCCGCTCGACCTTGAACAGGCTGCTGGAAATCCAGAGCCGGGTCAACGCCCGCGGCGCCGACGGCGACGCGACGACGCCGATCAAGGTCGAGATCATCCACTTCCGCTCGCCGCCGAAGCCGCAGTGATCGAGCGATGTGCCGCCGCGGTCACGGGACCGCGGGGGCGGTTGGCGACGATCGCGGTCTGGCTCCTGATCGGGGTCGCCGGGTTCCTCGCCAGCTCCCACATCGACGACGTCACCGCCGCCGGCCAGAGCAGCTTCCTCCCGGCCGACGCCGAATCCACCCGCGCCCTCGACACCCTCGAGAGCAGCCAGGGCAGCGGCGAAGAGGTGCCGGTCGTGATCGTCTTCGAGCGCAACGGCGGCCTCGGCAAGGCCGATCTGAAGACGATCGGGCGGATCGGCGACGGTCTCAACGAACTGGGGATCGTCGGCGCCACGCCGATCGTCGACCCCTTCTCCGCCGACTCCGAAGCGCCGTTCGGCGAGGTGGCGAGGGTCGCCAAGGGCATCGGCCCGATCTCCCGCGACGGCGAAGCGGCGCTGGTGGTGCTGGCGCTCGATGCCGGCGACCGCGGCGCCATCCTGGCCGGGGTGAGGACGATCCGCCACTACCTCGCCAAGCACGGGCGGCCGGGTCTCAACGCCTACGTGACCGGGCCGGGCGGAATCGCGGCCGACCTCGAGCAGGTCGCCGACGAAGCCGGCAGGACGCTGCTGATCGCGACCCTGAGCCTGGTCCTGATCCTGCTGCTGGTCGTCTACCGGGCGCCGCTGCTGGCGGTGCTGCCGCTGCTCGCCGCCGGCGCCGCCTACCTGGTCGCCACCGGCATCGCCTACCTGCTGATCGAGGCCGGGGCGATCACGGTCAACACCGAGGGCACCTTCCTCCTGCTGGTGCTGATCTTCGGTGCCGGCACCGACTACTCGCTGCTGCTCGTCCACCGCTACCGCGAGGAGCTGCGCAGCGGCAGGCCGCCGGCGCGAGCGCTGCCGGCGGCGCTCGCGGAGAGCGTGCCGGCGATCGCCGCCTCCGGCGGCACCGTGATCGCGGCGATGCTGGTGCTGCTGGTCGCCGACCTGCAGTCGACCCACTGGCTCGGCCCGATCCTGGCGATCGGGATCGCGGTGATGCTCGCCGCCGCCTTCACCCTGCTCCCCGCCCTGCTCTCGCTGCTCGGCGAGCGCGCCTTCTGGCCGGTGCCGCGGTCGGCCGCCCAGCTGCCCGGTTCCGGACCCGCGGCCGCCGGGAGAGAGGAACCGCGCAGCGGCTGGGAACGGGTCGCGGGCTTGGTGCGGCGGCGCTCGCGGCCGATCGTCCTCTGCGTCTCCGGCCTGCTGGCCGTCCTCGCCCTCGGCAACCTCACCCACCACGGCACGATCGGCTTCGGCCAGGGGGAGACGCGGCCGACCAACTCCAGCCGCGGCACCGCGGTCCTCGACGAACACTTCCCGCCCGGCATCGGCTCACCGCTGACCGCGGTGGTGGCGGCCGAAGACCTGCCGGCGGTGGTGGCGGGGATGAAGGATCTGGACACGGTGAAGCTGGCGCTGCCGGTCCCTCCCACCGGCGGCAGCGAGGAGGCCGTGGTGGTGGTCGTTCTCCGCGGCAACCCCTACTCGGGCGACGCCGCCGCCGCGGTCGAGGACATCCGCGACCGCCTCCACGCGATCGCCCCGAGCGGACTGCTCGGCGGCATCCCGGCCGAGAACTACGACATCGAGCAGACCAACGCCGCCGA
>Ga0190274_10002089_pt1 | contig 11735 bp, 10 predicted proteins | sample Popmic531T_FD_133002 | JGI IMG/M metagenome (GOLD analysis project Ga0190274, IMG submission 133002) | Populus adjacent soil microbial communities from riparian zone of Yellowstone River, Montana, USA - 531 T | ecosystem: Environmental > Terrestrial > Soil > Riparian zone | place: USA: Montana...
CAGCACCGCACCGATCACCATGTCGGCCTCCCGCACCTGCTGCTCGAGCGCCAGCCTGGACGACGCCAACCCGTGCACCCGGTTGTTGTAACGCCAGAACGACATCCGCAGCTTGTCCAGGTCGGTGTCCAACAACGTCACGTCGGCACCCATGCCGAGCGCGATGTTCGCCGCGTTCTGACCCGACACACCCGCACCGATGATCACGACCTTCGCGTTCGCGACCCCACCGACGCCGCCCATCAGCACACCCCGGCCACCCTGCGCCTTGAGCAGCGAGTACGCACCCACCTGCGGCGCCAGACACCCCGCGACCTCCGACATCGGGTACAGCAGCGGCAGCCCGCCCGAGGGCAGCTGCACCGTCTCGTAGGCGATGCCGGTGACCTTGCGGGCGAGCAGCTCCTCGGTCAGCGGCTTGTCGGCGGCCAGGTGCAGGTAGGTGAAGAGCTTCAGCCCTTCGCGCATCCGGTGGTACTCCTCGGCCACCGGCTCCTTGACCTTGAGCACCAGGTCGATGCTGCCGTCGGCACCCCACGCGGTGTCCGCGTCCGCCACGATCGTGGCGCCGGCCGCGACGTACTCCTCATCCGGGATCGACGACCCAATGCCCGCACCCTGCTCGATGAAGACCTCGTGGCCGTGCGCGACCAGCTCATGCACCCCGATCGGCGTGATCGCCACCCGGTACTCGTGGTTCTTGACTTCCTTCGGAACGCCGACCTTCACGTGAAGCTCCTTCGGTGATCTGTGCCACGACGCTGTGGCGACAAGAGCCTAGTCCCGAGGGCGAGCCGACCCGGCCAGACCGCGCCCCGTCGCCAGCAGTACGGCGATCGCGAGATGTCCATCGACCGGACCACCTGCCAGCACCGCGTCCGCGAGCTCCTGGACCGGTACCCAGCGCAGCTCCATCTCCGCCTCCTCGTGCTCCGGCTCGAAGTCACCGCGGCCCACCTCGGTGAGTCCGCGGGCCAGGAAGTAGTGCCCGATCTCCTGGGAGATCCCGGGCGAGGAGTACGCCGAGGCCAGGTGCGTCCAGTCGGTAGCCTCGAACCCGCCCTCCTCGACCAGCTCGCGGCGAGCCACGCCGATCGGCTCCTCACCGGCGACATCGCAGAGACCGGCCGGGAGCTGGAGCAGCGAACGCTCGACCGGGTGGCGGTACTGCCACAGGCAGAGCGCCCGGTCCTCGTCGTCGACCGCCAGGATGACCGCCGCACCTGGGTGCTCCAGGACCAGCCGGCTGAACGGCTCCTCCTCGGAGTGGCCCGGGCGCTGCAACTGGTCCTCCCGCAGCCTCACCACCCAGCCGCCGTCGTACTGCTGCTCGCTGCCGACGACCGGCCAGGTGTCGACCGGGCCGACGAGCTCGGGCACGCGGCTCAGTCCTCGTCCGCGCGGTGCAGCTTGCTCTCGTCGATCGGGAACCGGAGCTCCTTCTGCCGCTCGATCGCCGCGCCGACCAGGCCGGCGAAGAGCGGGTGCGGGCGGGTCGGGCGCGAACGCAGCTCGGGGTGCGCCTGGGTCGCCACGTAGTACGGGTGCACCTCCCGCGGCAGCTCGACGAACTCCACCAGGTTGTTGTCCGGCGAGGTGCCGGAGAAGACCAGGCCGGCCTCCTCGAGCTGGTCGCGGTAGCCGTTGTTGACCTCGTAGCGGTGCCGGTGCCGCTCCTCGATCAACGGCTCGCCGTACACCGCACGGACGATCGAGCCGTCCTTCAGGGCAGCCGGGTAGAGGCCGAGGCGCATGGTGCCGCCAAGGTCGCCCGCGCCCTCGACGAAGTCGACCTGCTCGGCCATCGTCGCGATGACCGGCTCCGGGGTGTCCGGGTCGAACTCGGTGGAGCCGGCCTTCTCGAGGCCCAGCTCGGTGCGGGCGTACTCGATCACCATGCACTGCAGGCCGAGGCAGAGGCCGAGCGTCGGGATGCCGTGCGTGCGCGCGTAGGTGAGCGCGCCGAGCTTGCCCTCGATGCCGCGGACCCCGAAGCCGCCGGGCACGCAGATCGCGTCCACGTCGCTGAGGTTGCGAGCCGCGTCGTGCGGGGTCGAGCACTCGTCGGAGGCGATCCAGCGGATGTTGACCTTGGCCTCGTGGGCAAAGCCGCCGGCACGCAGCGCCTCGCCGACCGACAGGTAGGCGTCGGGGAGGTCGATGTACTTGCCGACCAGCGCGACGGTGACCTCCTCCTTGGGGTGGTGGACCCGGCGGAGCAGGTCGTCCCAGACCGTCCAGTCGACGTCGCGGAACGGCAGGTCCAGACGGCGTACGACGTACGCGTCGAGGCCCTCGCGGTGCAGCACCTTCGGGATGTCGTAGATCGACGGGGCGTCCGCGGCGGTGACCACGGCCTCCTGGTCGACGTCGCACATCAGCGAGATCTTGCGCTTGATCGACTCCGGCAGCTCGCGGTCCGCGCGGCAGACGACGGCGTCCGGCTGGATGCCGACCTGGCGCAGCGCCGCCACCGAGTGCTGGGTGGGCTTGGTCTTGAGCTCGCCGGACGGCCCGATGTAGGGCACCAGCGACACGTGCAGGAAGAAGACGTTGCCGCGGCCGATGTCGTGGCGCACCTGGCGCGCGGCCTCGAGGAACGGCAGTGACTCGATGTCGCCGACGGTGCCGCCGACCTCGGTGATGACGACATCCACGTCCGGTCCGCCCATGGCGAGGACGCGTTCCTTGATCTCGTTCGTGATGTGCGGGATCACCTGCACGGTGTCGCCCAGGTAGTCGCCGCGGCGCTCCTTGGCGATCACGCTCGAGTAGACCTGTCCGGTCGTCACGTTCGCGATCTGGCCGAGGTCGGTGTCCAGGAACCGCTCGTAGTGGCCGATGTCCAGATCGGTCTCCGCGCCGTCGTTGGTCACGAAGACCTCGCCGTGCTGGAACGGGTTCATCGTCCCGGGGTCGACGTTCAGGTAGGGGTCGAGCTTCTGCATGGTCACGCGGAGACCGCGTGCCTTCAGAAGGCTGCCGAGGCTAGATGCCGTCAGGCCCTTCCCGAGGGAAGAGGCGACGCCTCCAGTGACGAAAACATGCTTGGTGGGCGTCCGGTTGTTCACGGAACTCCATGCTACGTCAGTGGGACGGCTCCCGACGAACCCGACGCACCGAAGGATCCGCCCGGCGTCGTCAACGAGCGGATCAGTGCCAGGGTCACCGACACCTGGCCGAGTGGCGCCTCGGCCCCGTCGACCGTGGCCGCCGACTCTGCTGCCGGGTTGGCGCGCAGCGCCGCGAGGTCGCCTCCGGAGGCTCCGGCGGCCGTGTCGCCGGCCACCACCACGCCGGTCGCCTTCGCGGCCAGCCCGGTCACGAGGCCGGCGAGGATCGCCGGGTCGGTGTGGTCGCCGAGGACCACGAGGACGAGATCGGCGGGCGTGGCGCCCTTGGCGGTGTCGACGAGCTCCGCACCGGCGAGGCTGTCCCGGACGGCCTGAGCATCGGCTCCGTCACCGGTCGCCGCCAGGGCCAGGAGCTGCCCCAGCCGCGGGTACGTCGAGGCGTCGGAGTCGACGAAGTCGCCGCCCAGCTGCGTCACCAGCTGGCTGCCGAGGGTGTCGACGAGCGACTTCTGGGCGGGGTCGGTGAGCGCCGGGCGGGCGGCGTACGTGCCGGTGACCTGGCCGCCGGCCGCGCCCACCTGCTCCAGCAGAGCGGCGGTGGTGTCGGCGCCGGCGCCGGGCATCTTCACCACAGCGACCTGGTGGTCCGCCAGTCCGCCGGCGTACAGCTTCGCTGCGGCCGCAGCCGCGAACTGATCGCCGAAGTCGGCCGTGCGTCGCGCCGCCTGCTTCGGAGCCGCGGTCGCTGACGCCGCCCGGTCGTCGCGACCGAGGTCGCTGAGCGGGCCACCTCCGAGGACCACCCCGACGGCGAGGGCGAGGAAGACGGCGGCGAGCGAGACGATGTGGTGTCGGTAGGAGATCAACGGATGAGTCCCTGGGCTTGGTCGGAGAGGTCGGAGAGCGAGGCAGCGAACGACTCGGCCCACTCGTGGCCGACCGGGGTCACGGAGATGGCCGCTGACAGGGCCACCAGGCCCGCGAGCATCACCAGCATCAGGTGCCACGGGCGGACCCGGCCAGAGTAGAGGTGCGGTACGGCGGCGGCGTCGACCAGGAGCGGGCCGACCTTGAGCCGGGTGAGGAAGGTGCCGGCCACGCCGGGCCGGTTGCTGTCGAGCAGCTCGGCAACGGTCGCCCGCATCCCGACGGCGACGATGACGGTCGGGTCCGCGACGTCCACGAGCACCAGGGCAGCGTCCGCGGGCGCGGCCGCGGTCTCGATGACGACCGGGTGGATCCCGAGCCGGTCGATCTGCTCCAGGACAGCGGGGGTGCTCCCCCTGTCGGCACGGACCACCACGTCGCGGGCGGCGCGCAGCACCGCGGCTGACGGGAGGTCCTCGCCGTCGTCGACAACGACGACGTCGGCGCGCACGCCGGCCCGGTGCAGCGACTCCGCGGCGGCGCCAACGCCGACGACCACCGGGTGCTGCTCCCGGAGGAACGCGCGTACGCCGGCCAGCTCGGCCTCGTGGTCGTAGTCGTGTGCGACCACGACGACCGGTCGTCCGGCGATCGGGGACGCCAGCCGGGGCACGCCCACACCGTGCAGCAGCAGGTCCTGCTCGCGGCGGAGGAACTCGGTGCTGTTGTGGGTCAGCGCCGCCAGCTGAGTGGCCAGGCCGGTCCGAGCCCGCTCCATCTCCGCGGCGACGGACTCCCCGTCGAGGGCGCGACCGCTGGCGACCTCCAGGTCGCCGACGTACACGGCACCGTCGTGGATCCGGACCTCCGCGCGGTCGGAGATCGCCGCCATCCCCGCGGTGCCGATGCCGTCGACGATCACGACGCCGGCCTCGGCGAGAGTCTTCGGGCCGAGGTTCGGGTAGCGGCCGGAGATGATCGCCGACGCGTCGAGCACCGCGACCACCCCCGCATCCACGAGTGCCTGGGCCGTGGCGCGGTCCAGGTCAAGGTGGTCGACGACCGCGACATCGCCCGGGCGCAGCCGGGGCAGCAGATCGCGGGTACGGCGATCGACCCGAGCGGTCCCGACCGTCCCGGGTAGAGCTTCGATATTGGGACGCTTTTGGACCGATGACTTCATGACCCGAGCCATGGTGCCAAACCGAAATGTGCGATCGCCGGAACGTCGGGAGCCGGGCGCGTCGTCAGGCCTTGCGCCCCTCCTGGGCGACGCCCAGCAGCTCGCGCGCGTGCGCCAGTGCGGTGTCGGAGTCGGCCATCCCCGCCAGCATCCGGGACAGCTCACGCTCGCGCTGGGCGTCGTCGAGGACCGTGAGCCCGGAGCTGGTCACCGAGCCGTCGGACGCCTTCTCGACGACGACATGGCGGTCGGCGTACGCCGCGACCTGCGGCAGGTGCGTGACGACCAGCACCTGGGCGGTCCGGGCCAGCTGTGCCAGCCGTCGCCCCACCTCGACCGCGGCGGCACCGCCGACGCCGGCGTCAACCTCGTCGAAGACGAACGTCGGCACCGGGCTGGTGCCGGCCAGGGCGACCTCGAGCGCGAGCATCACCCGGGACAGCTCACCACCCGACGCACCCTTGTTGAGCGGACGCGGCTCGGAGCCGGTGTTGGCGGCGAGCATCAGCTCGATCTCGTCCGCGCCCGAGGCCGTGAACCGATCCGCGGGACGAACGTCCACCGTGAGCCGGGCATGCGGCATCGCGAGCAGGGCCAGCTCAGAGGTGACCTCGAGGCCCAGCCTCTCGGCCACCGCCGTCCTGGCCTCCGACAGCGCCGCTGCGGCCTCCTGACGGTCGCGGAGCAGCACCTCCTGCTCGGCGCGCAGCTCCTCGATCCGCTCATCGGTGTGGTCGAGGTCGAGCAGCCGGGTCGCCGACCGCTCCGCCCAGGCCAGCACCTCGTCCACGGTGTCGCCGTACTTGCGGGTCAACGCCGTCAGCGCGGCGCGCCGCTCGGAGACGGCGGCGAGGCGAGCCGGGTCGGTGTCGATCCGGGTCGCGTACGACGCGACGTCGGCCGCGAGGTCCGAGAGCAGGTAGGTCAGCTCGGCGAGCCGGTCGGCCAGCTCCCCCGCCTCGGCGTCGTGCTCGCGGACGCCGTCGAGCAGCGACCGGGCGGCGTACGCCGTGGTGAGCGCGTCGGCGTTGCCGTCCTCGCTCGAGAGCGCCTCCCGCGCCTGCTCGGCGGCCGTGCGCAGCGTGTCGGCGAACCCCAGCCGCGTTTCGTCGGCCTCGAGCGTGGCGTCCTCCCCCGGCTCGGGCGAGACGGCCTCGATCTCGCCGAGCCCGAAGCGGAGCAGGTCGGCCTCCTGAGCCCGCTCGCGGGCAGTGGCGACGACCTCCTCGAGCTCGGCCTCGGTGGCCTCGAGGCGTCGGTGCAGGTCGCCGTACGTCGCCAGCAGAGCGGCCAGCGGTGCCCCGCCGAACCGGTCCAGCGCCTCGCGCTGGGCGCGGGCCTGCAACAACCGGTGCTGGTCGGACTGGCCGTGCACGGCAACCAACGGCTCGGCGACCTGCGCCAGCGCGGTGCCCGGCACAGACGCACCGCCCACGAATGCCCGAGACCGCCCCTCGGCCGAGACGTTGCGGGCCAGGACGACACGGTCGTCCTCGACCTCACCCCCGACCGCCTCGACGGCCTCCGCGAAACCCACCAGCCCGTCGACCCGTACGACGCCCTCGACCCGGGCCGTCTTGGCGCCGGTGCGCACCGCGCCGGTGTCGGCCCGGCCGCCGAGCAGCAACCCGAGGGCGGTGACGATCATCGTCTTGCCCGCGCCGGTCTCACCGGTGATCACCGTCAGCCCGGGGCCGAGCTCGAGCGTGGACGACTCGATCACCCCGAGCGAGGAGATCCGGATCTCCTCAAGCATCGCCCGACTCCACTGTCTCCACCGTCTCCTCGGCGAGCCGGCGCCGTCGCTCGGTCGAGCCCCGCCAGCCCTCGACCGGCAACCCGAACTTCGCGACCAGCCGGTCCGTGAACGGCGCCTCGTGCAGCCGGACGAGCCGCACCGGCACCTCACCGCGCCGTACCTCGATCCGGGCTCCGGGAGGCAGCTCGACCGTCCGCCGCCCGTCGCACCACAGGACCCCGGAGCCGTCGGTGCGGGCCAGCACCTCGACCGCCATCACCGAGGTCGGGGCGACCACCAGCGGCCGGGCGAACAGCGCGTGCGCACTGATCGGCACCAGGAGCAGCGCCTCGACACCGGGCCACACCACGGGCCCGCCGGCGCTGAAGTTGTAGGCCGTCGAGCCGGTCGGCGTCGCACACACGACCCCGTCGCATCCCCACCGCGAGAGCGGTCGGCCGTCGACCTCGACGACCACCTCGAGCATCCGCTCGCGGGACGCCTTCTCGACGCTGGCCTCGTTGAGCGCGAACGTCCGGGCGATCACCTCGCCGTCCCGGTGCACCGACACGTCGAGCGTGAGCCGGTCCTCCCAGGTGTAGCGACGGTGCACCACGGCGTCGATCGTCGACTCGAGGTCGTCGTACTCGGCCTCGGCGAGGAATCCCACGTGTCCCAGGTTGACGCCCAGCACCGGCGTGAGGGTCCCGTGGATCAGCTCCGCGGCGCGCAGGATCGTCCCGTCGCCGCCGATCACCAGCACCAGCTCGCACCCGCCACTGGGGTCGGCGTCGGGAGCGATCTCGACGCCCTCACCGCCCGGCTCGAGGCCGAGGTCCGCGGCCTCGGACGGGAACAGCCGCACCACGATGCCGTGAGCGGTCAGCGCCTTGGTGAAGGCGCGCGCCACCTCACGCGCCTCGTCGCGGCCCGTGTGCGCCACGAGCAGGACGCGGCGGCTGCCGGCCGCGGCGTCAGTCGGCACAGTGCTGGTCGTCACGGATCCACCTTCTCACCCGCAACCCCCAGAGGGTCGGCTCCCACCACGGCACGGTGGATCTCTTCGTCGGAGAGCTCCGCGGCGCCGAGACGGAGCCACAGGAAGAACTCGACGTTGCCGGACGGTCCCGGCAGCGGGCTGGTCGCCACCATGCGCGCCCCCCAGCCTCGGCTGGCGGCGGCCGCCGCGACGCCGAGCACCGTCTCGGCGCGCTGCTCGGGGTCTCGTACGACGCCGCCCTTGCCGAGCCGCTCCTTGCCGATCTCGAACTGAGGCTTGACCATCAGCGCCAGGTCCGCCTCCGGGACGACGACTCCCAGCAATGCGTCCAGCACCAGCTCGAGGGAGATGAACGAGAGGTCGCCCACCACCACCTCGACGGGACCGTCGATCAGGTCAGGCGTGAGGTCACGAATGTTGGTCCGGTCGTGGACCCGCACCCGGTCGTCCTGCTGCAGCCGCCACGCCAGCTGTCCGTAGCCGACGTCGACGGCCACCACCTCGCGCGCACCGTGACGCAGCAGGACGTCGGTGAAGCCTCCGGTCGACGCACCTGCGTCGAGGCAGCGCCGACCCGCCACGACGAAGCCGTGGGGCTCGAACGCCGTCAGCGCGCCGGCTAGCTTGTGCCCGCCGCGCGACACGTAGTCGGGGCGGTCGGGGTCCTCGGTCACCACGATCGCGACGTCCGTCGTGACACCGGTGGCCGGCTTCGTGGCCAGCGCGCCGTTGACCTTGACCCGGCCCTCGGCGATCATCACGCTGGCGTTCTCGCGCGAGCGTGCCAGCCCGCGCCGCACCAGTTCGGCGTCCAGACGGAGGCGTCGAGGGGGCACGGTCAGGCGGGTTCGGTCGGCGGGTCGGTGTTGTCCAGGGCCCGGCGCAGCTCTGTGTGCGCGGCCTCGAAGACACCGACGTGCTCCTCGAGCGGACGCTCCTCGAGCTCCTCGACGGCCCTGATCACGTCATCGACCGAGTCGACTCCGGTGCGCACCCGCTCCGGCTCGGGCGGCGTCGCCTCGGGCTCGTCCGGCACGGGCAGGTCGGTCTCACTCATAGGCCCGAGGCTACCGCGCACCGGGCGGGGTGACGGCGCTCAGGTCCACCGGCTCGCCGACGTCGTCCAGGTGCTGCCACGCGGTCACCGCAGCGACGCGCCACCAGTCCTCCACCTGGCCGTCACCGGCGATCACTAGACGGCCGGACTCGACGGTTCCTCGCCACCCGCCGAGACACTGTCGACCTTCCTCGAGCTCCGGCGCCGCGTGCGGTTGCAGCAGTCCTCCGAGGTCGGGCGCGACGTACGTCGGCCGCACCCGCTCCGGGGCCACCACGAGCTCGGCCAACCCGGTCACTCCCGTCAACACGAGCAGTGAGTCGAGGCCGATGCGTCGCGCCCCTTCGATGTCGGTGTCGAGTCGGTCGCCGACCATCAACGGCCGCTCGCCACCGACTCTCAGGATGGTCTCGTCCAGCAGCGGCCGCTCCGGCTTGCCCGCGACCACGGGTTCGACGCCGGTGAAGTCGCGCAGCATCGCCACCTGCACCCCGTGTCCGGGCGCGACACCGAAGGCCGTCGGGATCGTGTGGTCGGCGTTGCTGGCCACCCAGGGCAGCCCATCGCGAATGCGGACCGCCGCCCGCATGATCGAGCTCCACCGCACGTCCGGCCCGTACCCGGTCGCGATCGCCTCGGCCTCGTCCTCGGTGCCGACCGGCTTCAGCCCGGCGGCCCGCAGCGACTCCTCGAGACCCTCCGAGCCGAGGCAGGCCACGCGGGTGCCGGCGCCGTACCGGTCCAGCAGCAGCCTGGCCGCGGCCTGGGCGGAGGTGACCACGTCCTCGACCTGCGCCTCCACGCCGAGCTCCCTCAGGTGCGCAGCGACCTGGTCCGGTGTGCGGGCCGCGTTGTTGGTGATGAACGCCAGTCGCATGCCGGCCTCCCGAGCCGCCGACAGGTGCGAGGCCGCGCCGGGTACGGCGTCGCCGCTGATGTAAACGACCCCGTCCAGGTCGAGCATCGCCAGGTCGTACCGAGTGCAGAGCGGCTCCTCCGACGTGCCGAGCACAGCGCCTCCTCCGCGTCGTGGGTGTGGCCGCACCCTACGATGCTTCGATGGACTCCGGCGTCGTGGCCACCCCCAGCCTGGCGGCCCGGCCGCTCCGGTTGGGCCCCTTCCGTGCGCTGATGCTGGCGCCGAGTCGCATCGGTGCCCAGGCGTCCGCGCGCTCCTTCGCCCGGCCCTATCGCGACGTGGCCGCTCGGTTCGCTGCCTGGCAGCGAAGCGGACAGGTCACCCACGATGCCGACCGGGCCCTGTACCTGCACGAGTACACGACCTCAGGGATCACCATCCGTGGCCTCGTCGGCGTCCTCGACCTGACCCGGAATGCCGCAACTCGCGACGAGATCGCCGTCTTCCCGCACGAGGGGGTGCATCCGGCCCAGGCCACCGAGCTGGCCGACCGGATGGCCGAGATGGCCATGAACCCGGCTCCGATCCTGCTCACGCACCGCGCGCCCGCGAGCCTGCGCGACCTGCTCGGCGTGATTCGCACCGGTCAGGCAGACCACCAGTTCACCGACCGGTCCGGGCAGTACCACCGAGTCTGGGCGATCCGGGATGACAGCGCCCTCGCCGCCATCCGCGAGGAGGTCGCTGGTGTGCGTGCCCTGATCGCCGACGGGCACCATCGCTACGCCGCCTACGGTCGTCTCCGGGCCGAGCACCCCGACCTCGCACCGGCAACCGACGCCGGCCTGGCCATGCTCGTGGACCAGGACGACACTCCCTTGTTCCTCGGGGCGATCCACCGGATCGTCGGCGGCCTGACGCTCGACGATCTCAAGGGCCTCGGGAGCACCGTGCGGCCGGCACCCGGACCGCAGGAGGCGGTCGCTGCCCTTGCGGCCAGCACGCTCGTGGCTACCGACGGCCGCGACTGGGCCACGATCGCCCTACCGATCGCCGGCGATCGACTCGCGGTCGAGATCCTGCACGAGGACGTGCTGCCCGCGCTGGCAGCGTCCTGGAGCGGGATCGGCTACGCACACTCCGTCGACGAGGCGCTCAGTGCCGTAGCCCGACGAGGCGGGCTCGCCATCTTGATGCCGGTGCCCGACTTCGCGGACGTGCTGCGAGTCGCCGAGCACGGGCGCCTTCTCCCCGAGAAGGCCACGTCCTTCCAACCCAAGCCCAGCGTGGGGGTCCTCATCCGCTCCCTGCGCGACGAATGAGCCTGCCTCGAGTCACCTCCACTTCGACTCGTGATGCGGCGCCACCGGCCGTTCGGAAGAACCGGCGTCGGACCGAGCCGCGCACCTCGACGACGTCATCCGGTTTCCACGAGGCCACCGAACGTCGCGCCCGCGAGCTCCAGGCAGCGCAGTCGAGTGCGTCGACCGAGTTCCGGCCGGCCACCGCCGGCCGCGGAACGACTACCCGGAAGGTCCAGAGCAGGTCCCCGCTCGGCAGCACACGTTCCTCGGGCGCCTGCGAGATCCGACCGACCAGGCGAACCTCGTTGACCGCGACCCGGGACGCGGACTGACCCTTCTGCTGTGCTGGCATGCACATCACCTCCACCGACGACGATTCCCGCCGGCACCGACAGTCGAGCGCCGTCCCGGAAGTACCGGTGGATAAGCAGGTCAGACGAGCTCCTGTGCACGAGAACCGGGCCCATCAGAACCGGTCCTAAATGCGAAACAGGGCCACCCCACGAGGGGGGGTGGCCCTGTTCGAAAGAATGTCCGGCGGCGTCCTACTCTCCCACAACCTCTCGGTTGCAGTACCATCGGCGCTGAAAGGCTTAACTTCCGGGTTCGGGATGGGACCGGGTGTTTCCCTTTCGCTATGGCCGCCGTAACTC
>Ga0190274_10002090_pt1 | contig 11734 bp, 9 predicted proteins | sample Popmic531T_FD_133002 | JGI IMG/M metagenome (GOLD analysis project Ga0190274, IMG submission 133002) | Populus adjacent soil microbial communities from riparian zone of Yellowstone River, Montana, USA - 531 T | ecosystem: Environmental > Terrestrial > Soil > Riparian zone | place: USA: Montana...
ATCGAGGCCGGCCGGGCCAGCTGCTCGTTGGCCTCGGCCAGCTCCTCGTCGGACATGCCGATGCCCTGGTCCTCGATCTCCAGCAGGTAGCCGTGGGCGGCCGGCTCGCCCGAGACCTGGACCCGGGTGCCGGGCGGGGAGAACGCGGCCGCGTTCTCGATCAGCTCGGCCAGCAGGTGGACGACGTCGGAGACGGCGTGGCCGACCACCCGCACGTCGGCCATGGGCATGACCCCGACCCGGTTGTAGTCCTCGATCTCGGCCGAGGCGGCGCGGATCACCCGGACCAGGGGCACCGGGTCGCTCCAGCGCCGCACCGGCTCCGAGCCGGACAGGACCAGCAGGTTCTCGGCGTTGCGGCGCATGCGGGTGGCCAGGTGGTCGAGGCGGAACAGGCTGCGCAGCTGCTGCGGGTCGGCCTCGGTGCGCTCCAGCTCGTCCAGCAGCTCCAGCTGGCGGTGGACCAGCGCCTGGAGGCGGCGGCCGAGGCTCAGGAACATGTCGGCCACGCTGCGGCGCAGGGCCGCCTGCTCGGCCGCGACCCGCACCGCGGTCGAGTGGACGGCGTCGAAGGCCCTGGCCACCTGGCCGATCTCGTCGCGGTCGCGGATGCCGATGGAGCGGGTCTCGGCGGCCAGGTCGACCGGCTCGGCCCGCTGCAGCCGCTCCACCACCCCGGGCAGCTGGTGGTGGGCGACCTCCTCGGCCGAGGACCGCAGCAGGCCCAACGGCCGCAGCAGGGAGCGGACGACCACCAGGGACAGGCCGATAGCCAGGGCCAGGACGACCAGCACGGCCACGGCGTCGACGGCGGCCCGGGTGCGGGCGGCGGCCTCGTCGGCTCGGCTGGCCTCGACCGCGGCCGCGCCAAGGCGGTCCTCGACCCGGCGCAGCAGGTCGATCTCGGTCGAGTTGACCGTCCACCACTCGGCCGGGTCGATCTCCAGCACGGTCGCGTCCTCGCCGGCGATGGCGGTGGCCTGGAGCTCCCGGGCCCGCTGGACCTCGGGGCCGACCATGGTGTCGACGAAGATGGCCCGCTGGGCGTTGTCGGCGGCGGTGCGGAACTCGGCCAGCAGCACCGCCCGGGTGGAGATGGTCGAGGTGAAGCGGCGGAACTGGCCGGGCCCGAAGCGGCCCCGGTCCAGCACCTCCGAGATCAGCTCCCGCTCAAGGGCGGCCAGCTCCTTGATCCGCGACATGGCCACGAACGCCCCCACCCGCTGGGCCAGCTGCGGGTCGGCGATCCCCGAGGCCAGGCCGCGGTTGGTGTTGAGCAGGGCGGCGATGGTGGTGTTGTAGAAGTCGAGCGCGGCCGCCGGGGTCACCGACCCCCGGTTGGCGTCGCGGCGCAGGCCGGTCAGCCCATTGAGCCGGTTGCTGGCCTCGGCCAGCTTGGCCTCGGTGGCCGGGGCCAGCGCCCCGGCGTCCAGGTTGGCGGCGTTGCCGCGCCAGGCGGCCAGGGCGCTGTTGGTGGTGGCCCGCTGCTGGCGCAGCCTCGGCGACTGCTCCCCGGCCAGCAGCCCGCCAAGGCTGAGCCCGCGCTCGCGCTGCAGCTCGTGGGCCAGGGCGGTGCCGCGCAGGGCGAACTCGGTCAGGCCCCGCACCTGGGCGGCCTGGCGGCTGGTGGACACGCTGGAGCCGATCCGCAGGCCGGCCAACAGCAGCAGCGCCGCGACCGGCAGGAGGAGGATCAGGGCGATCTTTGGACGGAGGGACAGGTTGCCGAGCATCGACCCAGCTTTCGGAGGGGACATCGGGCCGATCGACACGAAGGGGCTGGGGACCGTAGTAGGCTTCGTGTCTTCGGGACCGAAGCTGTCACAACGCGGTGGAGTAGTGCAAGCCCAGACAAGCGGATCGGGACGGCGGCGCAGGGCCATTGGGGCGCTGGCGCTGCTGGCCGTCCTCGCCCTGGCCGCCGGCTGCAGCCGCGGCGGCGAGGCCGAGCGGGCCACCGACACCCCGGCGGTGGCCGAGGGCCTCACCGACCTGGGCCAGCGCCTGCCCCAGCGGACCCGCACGGCCCGGGAGATCCGGGTCGGCTCCGACATCTCCTACGCCCCGGTGGAGTTCTACGACGCCTTCGCCCCCGACGTGCTCGACCGGCCCGTGGGCGAGCCCGAGCCCCAGGTCCGCGGCATCGACCCCGACCTTGCGGCCGAGCTCGGCCGCAAGCTGGGGGTCCGCTTCACCTTCGTCAACACCGCCTTCGACCAGCTGATCCCGGCACTCCAGGCGCGCCAGTTCGACCTGATCATCTCGTCGATGACCGCCACCGAGGAGCGGGCCCGGGAGATCAGCTTCCTCGAGTACTTCCAGGCCGGCACCTCGATCCTGGTCCCCCGGGGGAACCCGGAGCGGATCAGGTCCATGGCCGACCTGTGCGGGACCACCGTCACCCTCCAGGCCGGCACCATCCACGAGGAGCTGGTCGCCGCCCAGCAGGCCAGCTGCGGCGGCCGCCCCATCAAGGACCGGCCCCTGGACAGCGGCACCCAGGTCGTCCTGGAGGTCAAGTTCGGCCGGGCCGACGCCGCCCTGGCCGACTTCCCGGTGGCCGCCTACAACGCCAAGGTCTCCGGCCAGGGCCAGGACTTCGAGGTCGTGGGCGAGCAGATCGACCCCGGCCCCTACGGCATCGGCCTGCGCAAGGACGACGTCGAGCTCCAGGCGGTCCTGCGCGAGGCCCTCCGGGCGATCATCGCCGACGGCAGCTACGACCGCGTCCTCACCAAGTGGAACGTCACCGACGGCGCCCTCAAGACCGCCACGGTGACCGGCGCTCCTTGACCGTCACCGACCGCCTGGCCCGGTTCAACCGGCGGCTGCCCAACCGGGTCATCGGGACCATCGCCGGGCGGCGGCTGTCGCCGGTGGCCTTCATGCTGCACCAGGGGCGTCGGTCGGGCCGCCAGTACCGGACCCCGGTGATGCCGCTGCCGCTGCGCGACGGCTTCCTGGTCTCGCTGCCGTACGGCCCCAAGCGGGACTGGGTGCGCAACGTCCTGGCCGCCGGCCGCTGCGCCCTGGCGCGGGGCGGGCGGCGGTTCGAGCTGACCGACCCGCGCCTGCTCGACGCCGCCGGGGCGGCCCCGCTGCTGCCGGCGCCGCTGCGGCCGGCCCTGCGGGTGGTGCCCGGCATCCACTTCGTCCGGCTGTCGGCGGCCGGGCCCGAACAGAGAGGAGCACAGCATGCTGACCGATAGCAGGGCATTCAGCGGCTTCGCGGTGCCGGACATCGAGCAGGCCACCCGGTTCTACGGCGACACCCTGGGGCTGCGCGTGGAGGAGCAGAACGGCCTGCTCAACCTGCGGCTCGCCGGCGACCGGGAGATCGTGGTCTACCCCAAGCCGGACCACGTCCCGGCGACCTACACGATCCTCAACTTCCCGGTCGACGACATCGAGGCGACCGTGGACGCCCTGGCCGAGCGCGGCGTGGTCTTCGAGCGCTACCAGGGCTTCGAGCAGGACGAGCGGGGCATCCTCCGCGGCGAGGGCCCGCCGATCGCCTGGTTCAAGGACCCGGCGGGCAACATCCTGTCGGTCATCCAGGAGTAGCCATGCCCGCCTCCCGCGCCTGACCGCCATGTGCTGCGACCCGCCGGTCGCCGACCGGCTGCCGCCGCCGGTGGCGGCCATGCTGGCCGGCTACCGGGCCCTGGCCACCGAGCGGCCGGCCGACTGGGGCGGCGAGTCCGACGGCTACGACCGCGCCCAGCCGTACGCCCGCTGGCTCGGCAACCGGCTGCTGGCGGCGGTGTTCTCGTTCCAGGAGGTCGACTGGCCGGCCACGGTGCGGGCCTGCCTCGCCGACCCGCTGCCGGCCGGGCTGGTCGTGGCCCGGCTGGAGGCCGGCGGGGTGGCCCTGCGGGCCGGGGCGGCGCCGTACGTGCTCGAGGGCGGCAGCGCCGAGGTGGCCGTGGTGCTCGACTCGGCCCTGCCGGAGGCGACCCGGGTCGAGGTCGGCGGCGCTCCGGTGCCGGTCGAGGCGGGTGGGGTGGCGCTGGCCATCCGGGCCGTCACCGGGGAGGGGACGCTGGCCGTGGGGGAGGCGGCGGCCCCGGCCGGCCAGCGGGCGGGGCGGGCCCGGCTGCGGCTGCGGTCCCGCCGGCCCAGCCGCTGGTCGGTGGTGGACGACCGCGGCGGGGCCTGGTTCCCCGACGACCGGCTGCCCAAGTGGGACTTCCACGAGCGGCCCTTCTTCCACGGCCACGACCTCGTCCTGGACGTGCCCGCGGCCCCGCTCACCGTCGGCTGCGGCCGCGGCCTGGAGTTCGCCACCGCCCGGGCCACGGTCACCCCCACGCCCGGCGCCACCCTCGAGGTCGAGCTGGAGCCCGAGCGCCTGCACGATCCCGCGGCCCGCGGCTGGTACGGCGGCGACCTGCACGTGCACATGAACTACTCGGGCGACCAGGTGTGCGGCCCCGACGACGCCGCGGCCATGCAGCTGGGCGAGGGCCTGCATCTGATGAGCCTGGTCGCGGCCAACATCAGCCAGACCCGGGTGTACGACCGGGAGGCCTTCGAGGCAACCGTGGGCGAGGACCTGCCCTGGACCACCGGCGAGCGGGTGGCCCGCTTCTCGGTCGAGTACCGCAACGACCTGCTCGGCCACGTCCACGCCCTGGGGCTGACCGGCCGGCCGGCCCGCTACCACAGCGGCCACGACGGCTCCGACGAGCCCTTCGACTGGCCGGCGAACGCCGCCGTCTGCCAGGAGCTCCGGTCCCAGGGGGCGAGCGTCGCCTACACCCATCCGGTGTTCTCGCCCCTGGCCGACGGCTCGCCCGCCCAGGCGTTCGCCTTCCCCCGGTCGGTGGAGGCCCGCGAGCTGGTCGCCGACGCCGCCCTCGGCCTGGTCGACTCGGTCGACCTGCTCGGTCCCAGCGACGTCGAGGGCACGGCCGTGCTCTACCACCACCTGCTCAGCTGCGGGCTGCGGCTGGCCGCGACCGCCGGCACCGACGTGTGGCTGTCCCACTCGCGGGGGCCGCTGTTCTCGAACCCGCCCGGGTGGGGGCGGGTCTACGCCGACCTGCGGGGGGCGCCGCTGTCGGTGGCCGCCTTCGCCGACGCCATCCGGGCCGGCCGCACCCTGGCCACCAACGGCCCCTGGCTGGAGCTGCTGGTCGACGGCCGCGGCCCGCGCGACCGGGCCGAGGCCGCCGCCGGCCGGCGGCTGCCGGTGACCGTCCGCTGCCAGGGCCTGGGGGTCGAGCGCCTGGAGCTGGTCGGCCCCGACGGCGTGCTGGCCGCCGCGGCCGGCGGGGGAGCGGCCCCGGCGATCGACACCACGGTGACCGTCGACGACTCGGCCTGGCTGTGCGCGGTGGCCCGCGGCCCCGGCCACCCGTCGGTGCCGGGGCCGGTGGTGTTCGCCCACACCAGCCCGGTCTGGGTCGAGGTCGGCGGCCGTCCCGTGCGCCGCCCGGCCAGCGCCCGCTGGCTGCTGGACTGGCTGGACCGCTTCGAGGCCCTGCTCGGCGAGCACGGCCGCTTCGCCGACCCCGCCCAGCGGGCCGAGGTCGTGGCCGTGGTCGACCAGGCCCGCCGCGTCTACCACGAGCTTCTGTTAGGCTGACCTAACTCTGGAGTCCGGGGTCGCTGGAGGACCGCGCCGATGCTGACCGCGCTGCTGATCATGCTTCGCGAGGGCTTCGAGGCCGCGCTGGTCGTGGCCATCGTCTACGCCTACATCCGGCGGATCGGCCGCCGCGACCTGGTGGCGCCGATGTGGCAGGGGATGGCCGCGGCGGCGGCGCTGTCGGTCGCCGCCGGGGTGGTCGTCCACCTGACCGTGGAGAACCTCCAGGGCGCGCCCCGGCTGCTCGCCTTCGCGGCCGTGTCCCTGCTGGCCGTGGTCGTGCTGACCTGGATGATCTTCTGGATGCGGCGCCAGGCCCACAAGATCAGGGGCGAGCTCCAGGACAGTGTCGACCAGGCCATCGCCGGCGGCGGCGACGCCCGCTTGGCCGTGATGACGGTCGCCTTCCTGGCCGTGGCCCGCGAGGGCCTGGAGGCGGCCCTGTTCCTGATCGCCGCCGCCACCACCGAGGAGGGCTGGGCGGTGCTGATCGGCGGCCTGATCGGCCTGGCCCTGGCGTCGGTCCTCGGCGCCCTGGTGGTGCTGGGCGGCCGGCGCCTGCCCATGCGGCAGTTCTTCACCGTCACCGGCCTGATCCTGATCGTGTTCGCGGCCGGGCTGGTGTCGCGGACCGTGCTGTGGCTGCAGGCCGCCGGCGAGCTGGGCACGGTTTGGAACAACGTCTACGACCTGACCGCCTACCGCTGGCTGACCGTCAGCACCGAGTCGGGCCGCTTCCTCGGGGCCATGTTCGGCTGGGACCCCCGCCCCTCGATCGAGCAGGTCGTCGCCTACCTGCTGTTCCTGGTCACGGTGGCCTGGCTGTTCCTGCGCGCTCCCAAGCCGGCCCGGGTTGGCGCCCGGCCCTAGGGGATCTCGAAGGTGACCTCGCTCCACAGGTCCTCGTGGACGGTCACCCTGCCGGGCTGGGCCACCGGGGCGTCGGAGCGGGTGACCACGTGGTGGCGGGCGTCCAGGGCCTCCAGGAGCTCGGACTTGGGGATGGTGTCGCGCCAGCGCTTGACCAGCCCCCACGACAGCATGGCGTGGGTCTCGCCCTCCAGGACCTCCTCGATGTAGCGCCGGGGCGTGCCGTTGTGCGACCCGTGGTGGCCGATCTTGTAGAAGACGGCGTCGCGGACCAGCTCGCGGGCGGCGGCGTCCTCCAGCACGTGCTCCCAGGCGCCCTGCTGGGCGTCGCCCGGGAACACCAGGTGGGCGCCGCGCACGTCGAGGACGAAGAACACGCTGGTGTTGTTGACCACCTGCTCCAGCAGGGCGGCGGCGGCCAGCAGCCCGGCGTCGTTGCTGACCTGGTCGAGGCGGAGCGACGCCTGGTCGTCGAGCAGCTCGGGGTGGGCGGCGGCCCCGGCCGGGTCCAGCTCGAAGGCCGGGTTGAACAACGGCTCGGTGGCCGCCGGGCCGACGTCCTCGGACAGGGCGAGGTCGAGCTCGGGGTCGAGGGTGAGCCAGCCGGCGCTCAGCGGCGGGTCCATCCGCTTGAGATGCGCCGGGTCGCGGGAGGGGCCGATGACGTGCACCTGCACGCCGGGCAGGCCGGTGCCGATGACGTTGGCCGCCGGGTCGGTGTCGGGCAGGTAGCGGACCGGCGGCTGGTTGGCGAACGACCGGCCGTTGCGGGCCAGCAGCCGGTCCATGGCGTCGGCGTTGCTGAGGGAGTTGAGGGCGAACGCCCGGGCGGCCGAGACCGCCGGCGGCCACCGGCCCGGGTCCAGGTTGCGGGTCCGGCTGGCCACCAGCGCCTGCAGGCGGCGGGCGGTGTCGGTGTGGGCCTGGCGCAGCCGGATGGCGTCGGGGTCGTCGCGGTCCTCCACGAACGGCACCCAGACCTCGGCCACCTCGACCTGCTCCCAGGGGTCGAGGGCGAAGCCGGCGATGTGGTCGGCGTGGTGGTGGGTGGCCACGACCACGTCCAGCTTGGGCCCGCCGGCGGGGCCGTCGGCGGCCAGGTCGGCCACGATCGCCTCCACCGACCTGGTCAGCGGCCGGGCGGCGCCGTGGCTGTGCACCCCGCAGTCGACCAGCATGCGCCACTGCTTGCGCCCCTGGCGGACGGTGACCCGGAAGGCGTCGCCGAAGCCCATGTTGTACATGCGCACGGCCACGGTGGTCTTAGCCATCGCCCCCCCTCCCGGTGCGGGCGGCGTGCAGGTTGGCGAAGGTCAGCCGCTTGGAGGCCGGCTGCAGGGTCCAGGCGTTGAGGGCGTCGCCGTCGTCGAGCCGGCCCAGCCAGCCGCGGATGGCCTCCAGCCGCCGCTGGCCCTCGTCGGAGAAGCGCCGGCCCGCGTCCGAGCCGCCGTCCGGGGGGCGGCTGCGCGGCAGCGGCTTGGGCACCAGGTGCTCCACGGTCCCGTCCACGCCGGCGATCACGGTGGTGCCGGCCCGCAGCACCACCCGGTGCCGCTCGGGCAGGCGGGCGTCCTCGAGGTCGCGGCGCCGCTGGGCGAACTGGAGGATCAGCTCCGGCCGGGGCTGGCGGTCGGCCGCCTGCCGGTAGGCGACGTGCACGCCGTGCAGCTCGACGGGACTGTCGGGGTCGAGGCCGAGCGGCTCGGCGTGGGCCCGGGCCCACTTGTTGAGCGCGGGCGCGGTCGCCCTCATGCTCGGGGCCGTGGCCGCCTGGTCCTGCTCCTCGGGATCGGAGCTGAGGTCGCCGGCCCGGCCGGTGAGGTCGAGGTCCTGGGTGGCCGAGAGGATCACCGCCGACAGGTCGATCCCCTCCTCGTCCAGGCCCGGCGTCGCGGCCGTGAGGTTGAGGGGCACGGCCGGCCGCGGCCAGGCCAGCGCCTCGTCGGTCAGCGAGGTCACCTTGCCGGGGTAGATGCCGCGGCGCCGCAGGGCCTCGACCAGCGAGCTGCGCAGCAGGTGGGCGTCGTCGGGGTAGAGGCGGCGGTCGGCGGTGACGATGGCCCGGACCACGTCGCCGAAGGTGACGTCGACCACCGGCAGGTAGTCGAAGGCCCGGACGACCATGCCGAGGAAGCGCTCGGCGTTCTTCACCGCCTCGTCGGCGACCCGGGCGACCAGGTCGGGGTGGAGCCGGCCCGGCGGCAGCACTCCCGACCCGCCGGTGGCGATCCGCAGCAGGTCGGCGATGCGGGCCCGGTAGGTGAGCAGGAAGGCGTCGAAGACGGCGGCCACGAAGCAGGCGCCGCGCTCGTGCGGCTCGCTGGCGGCCAGGAACCGCTCCGGGGTCGGCTGCTGGTCGGCGATGGCGTTGCGCAGGGCCGCGCCCCGGCTGGTGGACTCGCCGAACTCGCGGGCCAGCTCGAGCAGGCCGCCGCCCTTGTGGAGGTCGGTCTGGGCGGCGGCCACGGCGTCGGCGACCACGTCGGGGTAGGTGAAGTGGTGGAACAGGGCGACCAGGTCGGCGATGGCCTCGTGCCAGGCGAACACGTCGGGGTTGGTGGCCTCGGCGTAGTAGCGGCGCTGCCGGTGGACGATGGCGTGGGTGACCTCGTGGGCGATGATGTCCATGGACAGGCAGGTGAAGATCATCTGGCCGGGCAGGTTGGGTCCCGGGTCGCGCCGGTCGGCCCGGAAGTAGCCGAACAGCACGGCCCGCCGCTGGGGGTCGAAGTAGGCGTTGCGGCCCTCGAAGGCGTGCGGGACCAGCCGCAGGGCCCGGTCGGAGCGCCAGCGGAAGCGGCGGCCCATGAACCGCTCGAACCGCTCGATGACGCTCATGGAGACGGCGTAGACGACCTGCTGGTGGGTTCGCGGGTCGCCCTCGGAGGGTCGCAGCCCGCCCTGGGCCAGGATCGACGGGTCGTCCAGGTCGACCGGCTGGTACCAGGTGTCGCGGGCGCCGTCGTAGTCGACCACGTGGACCAGCGCCCCCACCGGGCCGGGTCGCAGGTCGGCCTCGAAGGGGACGTCGACGGTCAGGTACCGCCCCGACAGCCGCGTCGACATCGGGTCGAACGCGAACGCCCGCAGCACCCGCCGCTCGGGCGCCCGCACCGTGGGGGTGTTGGGCGCTCCCCGGGCCATGCGGTGGTCCGTGGTCTCGCTCATGGCGCGGCCCCCTGCGGGGCCACCGGGGCCGCCTCGGGGATGGCCGGGGCGTAGGGGCGGGGGCCGGTGCGGGTGGCGGCCACCCGCTGGCGGACGCTGGGGTGGACCTCGTCGCCGGGACGGGCCCGGCGCCGGTGCCAGCCCAGCCCGACGACCGCCCAGGCCAGGCCGGCGGCGTGGATCGTGCCCAGGCAGTGGTCGGCGGGCAGCTCCTCGTCCGGCGCCACCGACACGTGCCGGCGGTAGGCCTTGGGGTCGACGGCCAGGCCGGCGGCGATGGCCTCGTCGGCCATCCACTTGAGGGCGATGTCGGCCAGGGCGTGGTCGTCGGCGAAGGTGCCGCCGACGTCGCTGTGGACGCCGGCGAACCACAGCTCCCGCACCCGCCCGCCGGGGGCGGCCAGCTCGTCGGCGTCGAAGCGGTACTCGCCGTACGGCCGGCGCCGCTCGTCCAGGGCGAGGGCATGGCGGACGACCCGGGCGTTGGACACCTTGCGGGTGAACGGCCAGCGGGCCTGCTCGAGCTGGGCCCGCCAGTTCAGCCAGCCGACCGACTTGACGGTGTCCCAGACGCCGAGGAACTCGACCTGGGGCTCGAAGCGGCTGGGGAACTCGGGGGTGCCGAACTTGTCGGTGAACTCCGAGCGCAGCCGCCAGAACGCCCGCTCGGCGGCCTCGGTCTGGCCGCGCCTGCCCCCCTTGGCGTACAGCTTCATGGCGTACGGCACCAGGTTGTCGGCGCCCGGGCGCAGCAGGCCGACGGTCCGCAGCATCCCCGTCAGGGCGCGGGCGGTGTAGGCGCCGCGGCTGAAGCCGAAGATGAAGATGCGGTCGCCGGGCTGGTAGGCGCGCATCAGGAAGCCGTAGGCCTCCTCCACGTTCTCCCTGACCCCGTGGCCCAGCACCAGCCCGCCGGCCCGGGTGAGCCAGCGGCCGGCCCGGGTGGTGGCGCTGCGGGCGCCCATGGTGCCCACGCCCGGGTCGTAGTAGACCAGCTGGCGGTCGTCCTTGACGGCGATGTCGTAGAGCCGGGTCACGTTGGTGGGCCCGGTCTCCGGCTCGTTGCGGGTGCCGTCCAGGCACACCACCAGGTTCCGGCTCATGGTCAGGCCCCAACTCCCCGCGCGAAGGGTGGCAGGAGCCTACATCCTCCGCGCGCCGGATGGACCTTGTAGCGGGCTTGTGCGCATGTGAGGCCGCCGCCCGCCAGTCCAGTCCCTGAATCGAGACCAACCGGTCGCGGGGTCGAGGCCGATCGGCGTCGGCTTCGTGACCGGCCGGGGCGATCGTTGATGGCAGCACCGCCAAGGAGGTTGCCATGCGATCGCTCCGGACCATCGCCGCCCCGCTGGCCCTCGGCCTGGCCGTCCTGGCCGTGGCCGGCTGCCAGCGCCCAGCCGACCCGCCCGGCCCCGCCGCGCCGCCCCAGGTCCAGCGGGTCACCGCCACCAGCGCGCCCGCCGCCAAGCCGGCACCGCCGGCGCCACAGCCGCCGGCCACCCGGCCGCCCGGGCCCGCCCCGGCCCCCGACACCGTGATCGGCCTGTGGCCGGTCACGACCCTCCAGCAGGCCAGGGAGATCCAGGACGGCGCCGACGCCGGCCACCAGCCCTGGCTGCTGTCGCCCGAGCGGGTCGCGGTCTCCTACGCCGCGTCCGAGCTCGGCCTCTACCAGCCGGTCGCCCGCCGGGTCGGCCCCAGCACCTACCAGGTCGGCGCCACCGGCTCCGAGTGGGCCGCCACCCTGCGCCTGGCCCAGCCCGTCCGGCAGGGCCCCGGCGGCGTCTGGGTCGTCACCCGGATCGGCTGACCGCGCCGCGACCGCCGACGGCTAGATTGTCCATCCCCGAGATGTCGCGACACCGGCATGTCACCACCGGGCGGGAGGATGGCCCCGAGGCATCGGTACGGGAGACCCCGAAGCAAGGAGCGACCGATGACCGAGCATCCGTTCGACATCGAGATCACCCGAGTGCTCGACGCGCCACCCGAGCGCGTCTACCAGGCATTCACCGATCCCGACCAGTTCGCCCGGTGGTATGGCCCGGTCGGGTTCCCGGTCCACCGCGACACCGTCGAGGTCAACCCCTGGGTCGGAGGGCG
>Ga0190274_10002091_pt1 | contig 11733 bp, 8 predicted proteins | sample Popmic531T_FD_133002 | JGI IMG/M metagenome (GOLD analysis project Ga0190274, IMG submission 133002) | Populus adjacent soil microbial communities from riparian zone of Yellowstone River, Montana, USA - 531 T | ecosystem: Environmental > Terrestrial > Soil > Riparian zone | place: USA: Montana...
GCCAGCTCCTTGGCCCGCTCGGGGTCGACGGCGATGTGCAGGGCGGTCATGCGCAGCGGGTTGAGCTGGCGGGCGTACTGCAGGGCCCCGATGGTCGCCCGGTCCAGGGCCTCGACCAGGACCACGACCTCGTGGCGGGGCTTGGGCGGGGCCATCCGGTCGCTGACCTCGACCTTCAGCTCGCCCAGCTCGGCACGATAGGTGTTCTGGGTCCGCAGCAGCAGCCAGACCAGCAGCGGCACCGCGACCACGACCATCCAGGCCCCGTGGGTGAACTTGGTGATGGTGATGACGATCAGCACCAGCAGGGTCACCGCGGCCCCGAGGCCGTTGATGAACAGGCCGCCGCGCCAGCCGGGCTGGCGCAGGCGCAGGTGGCGGCGGGTCATGCCCGCCTGGGCGAGGGTGAAGGAGGTCACCACCCCGATGGCGTACAGGGGGATCAGGGCGTGGACACTGGCCTTGAAGGCGACCACCAGGAACACGGCCCCGATGGCCAGCACCAGGATGCCGTTGGAGTAGACCAGCCGGTGGCCGCGCTTGCGCAGCTGGCGGGGCATGAGCGCGTCCTGGGCGGCGAACGAGGCCAGGATGGGGAAGCCGTTGAAGGCGGTGTTGGCCGCCAGCACCAGGATGAACAGGGTGGCGATCTGCACGAACACGAAGAGGGCGTGCCCGATCAGCCCCGCGCCGAGGACGTGCTCGGTGAGCTGGGCGACCAGGGTCGGGTGGCCCGACTCGAAGGGGCGGGCGTCCAGCTGGATGGCCAGATAGGTGATGCCGATGAACAGGAAGCCCATGATCAGGGCCATCGCCACCAGGGTGCGCTGGGCGTTCTGGGCCTCCGGCTTCTTGAACGCCGGGACGCCGTCGGCGATCGCCTCCACGCCGGTCAGGGCGGTGGTGCCGGCGGCGTAGGCGTGCAGCAGCAGGAACAGCGACACCACGGCCAGCGGCTCGCCGATACCGGCCAGCTCCTGGGTCTCGGCCGGGCTGTAGGCGATGGAGTCGACCTGGCCGGACAGCACCCGGTAGACCCCGAGCACGACCACCCCGCCCAGGCTGGCGATGTAGACGTAGGTGGGGACGGCGAAGATCTTGCCCGACTCGCGGATGCCGCGCAGGTTGCCCCAGGCCAGCAAGATCACGAAGGCGACCGAGAGCTCGACCCGCAGGTCCTGGAGGACGGGGACCGCCGAGGCCAGGGCGGCCGTCCCGGCGGACACGCTCACCGCCACCGTGAGCACGTAGTCGACCAGCAGGGCGGCCGCGCAGATGGCGGCGAACGACCCGCCCAGGTTGTCGCGGGTCACCATGTAGGCCCCGCCGCCCTGGGGGTAGGCGGCGATCACCTGCCGGTAGGACAGGACCAGGATGAGCAGCAGCACCGCCACCCCGGCGGCCAGGGGCAGGGCCAGCCCGATCGCGGCCGTGCCCGCGACCACCAGCACCAGCAGCATCTCCTCGGTGGCATAGGCGGTCGAGGAGATCGGGTCGGAGGAGAACACGGCCAGCGCGACCCGCTTGGAGATCCGCTCGTGGGCCAGCTGGGCGGTCTTGAACGGCGGGCCCAGGAGGGCCCGCTTGGCCCGGTAGCCGAGCGACTGGTAGCGCTCCTCGGCGGGGGGCTGCGGCACCCGCCGCAGGGCCGGCTTGGCGTCGGATTTGGTGTGCGGCTCGAGCTCTGTGGCCATGACCCCTGCTCCGGTACGGCTTGTGCCTGACAGACTACCGCCCGGCCCGCCCGGCGGGAGGGTCAGCGGCCGGCCCGGGCGCCGCCGGCTTCCCCGGCCCGATCTCCTCCTCCGGGACGCTCGTTTCCGGGAAGATCGGCACGCCGCGCTTGCGGCGGTCGAGGACCACGTTGAGGGCGGCCCCGTAGAGGATCAGCTGGCCGAAGAAGCCCAGCCAGACCAGCAGCAGCGTCACCGAGACCAGCGACCGCGGCAGGGCGCCGATGCCGGCCGAGTGGCTGGCCCAGAGGTCGAAGCCCCGCTTGAGCACGTAGAAGCCGACGGCCCCGAAGACCGCCCCCGGGACCTGGCTCAGCCAGGAGTGCTTGCGGGCCGGCAGGAGCCGGTACAGCAGCAGCAGCACGACCAGCATCGAGGCCGGGCCGGCCAGCTCCTCGATCATGGAGATGACCGGGCTGGTCGGCTGGAGCGCAAGGGTCCGCTGGGCGGTGGCCGAGACCCAGATGGTGAGCAGGGCCGAGCCCAGCAGCACCGTGCCCAGCATCATCACGATCAGGATGTTGACGATCTTCTGGCCGACCGGGTTGCGGCCGGTCGGCACCTGCCACATCCGGTTCATGCAGGCGGTCATCGACCCGATGAAGCCGCTGCCGGCGTAGGCCACGCTCAGCAGTCCGAAGACCCCGAGGGCGGCGCTGTTCTGGACGACCTGGTCGATGACCCCCACGAAGACCTCGGTGCCGACGCCGGGGAAGGCCTGGTTGAGGGCCTCGGCCACGGTGGCCCGGGCCTCCGGCTCGGGGCTGGCGAAGGTGGCGATCACGAACGCCGCCACCATCAGCAGGGGCAGCAGGGACAGGAAGGTGTAGTAGGCCATGCTGCCCGACAGCAGGGCGCCCTCGGCCTTGGAGAAGGTCTGCACCACCGCCCAGGGGAAGCGGGTCCAGCGGTTGCCGGCCAGGAAGCGATAGAGCCGGCCGATCGCCTGCTCGATGTGGATCCCCGGGCCCCTGGGCTCGGCGTCGGCCTTGGCCATCCACCATCCTCCCCGCCAAGAGGATGGCACAGGGTCAGGCCTTGGGCACCACTTCCAGGAGCGACGCCTCGGGCCGGCAGGCGAACCGGAACGGGGCGTACTTGCTGGTCCCGAGCCCGGCCGAGACGTGCAACCAGCTCGACCCCCAGCGCGACAGCCCCCGCACCTGCTCCCGCGGCAGGTCGCAGTTGGTCACCAGCGCCCCCACCCCGGGCAGGCGGACCTGCCCGCCGTGGGTGTGCCCGGCCAGCACCAGGTCGTAGCCGTTGCCCGCGAAGGCGTCCAGGGCCCGCCGGTAAGGGCTGTGGACCACGCCCAGGCGCAATCTGACCTGTCCGTTGGGGGGGACGGCCACAGCCGGGTCGTCGCGGCGGATGTGGGGGTCGTCCATGCCGGCCAGCTCGATGTCGTCGAGCCGCCCGCGGTCGTTGGACAGCACCGTCCAGCCCCGCGCCCGCAGGCCCTCGATCAGCTCCCGCCAGGGATTGCGGCCGGAGCTGCGGCGCCGGCGCGAGCTGGGGCCGAGGAAGTAGCTCAACGGGTTGCGGAACCGGGGCGCCCAGTAGTCGTTGGAGCCGAGCACGGCCACCGCCCCCAGCCGCGGCCGGAAGCGCCCGAGCACGTCCAGGACCGGGCCAAGGGCATCGGGCTCGCCGAGCATGTCCCCGGTCAGCACGACCAGGTCCACCGGCTCGCCGGCCAGCCGCTCCAGGAACGCCATCCGCCGGCGGTCGGCGGCCGTCAGGTGCAGGTCGGACAGGTGCAGCACGGTCAGCGGCGGCTGGCCCGGCTCCAGGGCCTCGACCCGCTGGCGCCGCAGCCGGTACCAGTCCCGCTCGACCAGCACGCCGTAGCCGACGCAGGCCACCCCGGCCGCGGCCACCGCCCCGGCCAGCAGGGCGACCCTCGGCGTAGCTGCGGGCATGCGTCCGGCTCCTGGGAAGATCGGCGCTGGGATGAGCGTGGATTGTAGCTGTAGGCTCGGCTCATGCTCATCGACGACGTGCAGCAGGCTATGTTCCGGGCCATGAAGGCCCGCCAGGCCGCCGAGACGGCGGCCCTGCGCCTGGCCCTGTCGGCGCTCAAGTCGGCGGCCATCGACGCCGGCAAGGACCTGTCGGACGAGGAGGCCGTGGCCGTGCTCCAGCGGGAGGCCCGCAAGCGGCGCGAGGCCGAGCAGGCCTACCGGGAGGCCGGCCGGACCGAGCGGGCCGACCAGGAGGCGTACGAGCGTTCGGTGCTGGAGCGGTACCTGCCGGCGGCCCTCGACCCGGACGAGCTGGCCCGGCTGGTCGACCAGGCGGTGGCGGCCTCGGGGGCCAGCGGCCCCAAGGAGCTCGGCAAGGTCATGGGCCGCCTCATGCCCCAGGTCAAGGGGCGGGCCGATGGCAACGAGGTCCGCCGGCTGGTGCTGGAGCGCCTCCAGGGGTGAGTGCCGGCTACGCGCGCCGGCCCACGACCAGGGTGATGTAGGAGCCCCTGGGCAGGCTGCTGCCCGGCCCCGGGCTCTGGGCGGCCACCCGGCCGGCCTGGCCGAAGGTGGTGTACGCCATCCCCGTGCTGAGCCCCGACTCGGCCAGCACCGACCTGGCCGTGACGGCCGGCAGCCCCACCACCCCGGGAACGATCACGTTGGGACGGCGTGGCTTGTCAGGCTTCGGTGGCTTGGGCGGCTTGGGTGGCTTGGGCGGCTCCCCAGGCTTCGGCGGCTTCGGCGGCTTCGGCGGCTCCTTCGGCTCCGGGGGCTTGGGCGGCGGCGGGGCGGCCGGGAAGCCGACGATCGGCTGGCCCTGCAGGGCGCCCGCCATGAAGTCGTGGAAGATGAGCGCCGGGAAGGTGCCGCCGTAGACCGGCCCGCCGTTGAACTGGGTGCGCATCGGCACCCGCCGGGCCCGGAACCCGACCCACACCGAGGTCGACAGCTGCGGGGTGAAGCCGGAGAAGAAGGCGCTGAGGTTGTCCTGGGCGCTGCCGGTCTTGCCGGCCACCGGCCGGGCGCCCAGCGACGCCCGCCGGCCGGTGCCGCCGTTGATGACTCCGCGCAGCATGGCCACGGTCCGGGTGGAGATCTTCTCGCTGATGACCTGCTTGCAGTCGGGCTTGTTCTCGATCAGCGGCTTGCGCTCGCCGGGGGCCACCACCTTGGAGATCGAGTAGGGGGCGCAGCGGAGGCCCTTGTTGGCCAGCACACCGAAGGCGCTGGCCATGTCGAGGACCGAGACCTCCTTGACGCCCAGCACCAGCGAGCAGACGTTCCAGGAGGCATAGGCCTTGGAGCCGCGGCGGGGGACGTTGGTGATGCCCATCTTGCGGGCCACCTCGAGGGCGTTCTCGGGGCCGACCTTCACCGCCAGCTGCGCGAACCAGGTGTTCACCGAGTGGGCCACGGCCCCGTACATGTTGTAGGTGCCGGCGCCGGAGTCGCCGGCGTTGCCGGGGGACCAGGGCCCGTTGTCGGTGTAGCAGCGGCGGTTGGGGATGGTGATCTGCGGTGGCCCTTCCATGACCAGCCCGGGGGAGATGCCCCGCTCCAGGGCGGCGACGACGAAGAACATCTTGAACGCCGACCCGGGCTGGAAGCCGCTACCCCCTTGGGCGGTGGCCAGGTCGACCTGGGATTTCTTGAAGCTCCTGCCCCCGTACAGGGCGACGATCCGGCCCGTGGTCGGCTCGACGCTGGCCAGCGCCCCCGCCGGGTCGCCGCCGAACTGGTCCATCTGGCCCGAGACCGCCCGGGCGGCGATGGCCTGCTTGGGGCTCTGCAGGGTGGTGTAGATGCGCAGGCCGCCCTGGAAGACCTTGCGCCTGCGCTCGTCGCTGCCGACCTTGCCCAGCGCCTTGTTGTACTTGCGGTCGTTGAGCAGCTGGTCGATGATGTAGCGCTCGAAGTACGGCTGGCGGCGGGGCGGCGTGTACCGCTTGACCTCGACCTTCGCCTTCTTCGCCTTGACCACCTGCTTGGGGGTGGCCAGGCCGAGCTCCTGCATCCGGTCCAGCACCAGGTTGCGCCGCAGCTTGTTGGCCTTGCGGGCGGTCGGCTTGTTGCGCTCGGGGGAGTTGATGGTCCCGGCCAGGGCCGCCGCCTCGGCCAGCGACACGTACTTGATCGACTTGTTGCCGAAGTAGCGCTGGGAGGCGGTGCCGATGCCGTAGACGCCCTCGCCGAAGTAGGCCTGGTTCAGGTAGTACTCGAGGATCTGGTCCTTGGTGTAGCGCCGCTCCAGCTCGACGGCGTACATGGCCTCGCGCAGCTTGCGGTCGAGGGTGCGCGAGTTGCCGGTGATGGTCTGCTTGACCAGCTGCTGGGTGATGGTGCTGCCGCCCTGGGCGATCCGCCTGGTCCGGAGGTCGGTGACCGCGGCCCGGGCGATGCCGCGGAAGTCGACCCCGTCGTGCTGGTAGAAGCTGCTGTCCTCGATGGCGATGACGGCGTTGCGGACCCGCTTGGGGATGTCATCGAGCGGCACCACCCGGCGGTTCTCGTCCAGCCAGAGGGTGGCCAGGACGGTCTTGCCGTCGGCGGCGTAGATGACCGACCGCTGGGCCGGGTCGGGCAGGGCCTGCTGCAGCGGTGGCACGTCGCCCAGCTTGTTCACGGTGTCCCTGGCCAGGCCGCCGGCCGGGACCACCAGAGGGAGCAGGGCCACGCTGGCCACCAGGGCCACGCCGGTGATCAGGGCGACGATCAGCACCAGCCGACCGCCTACCACGGAGGCACGACCGCGGGAGAGACGGGCTGGCGGCGCGGGCATCGGAGCGTCGGCCATGCTGATCGGATGATATAGGGTGGTCGATCGGCATGGGCAAACCGACGCCCGAACGTTATTGAGGAGGCGCGCGCGCCCGTGGTCATGCGAGCGCTGGCCGGCATCCGGCAGCCGGCGACCGCCCTGTTGCCGGAGGGCCTGGAGGAGTCGTTCAGCGACTTCGCCGCGGGGTTCCAGCACCGGGCGGCCAATCTGGTGGCCGCCGCCGGGGTGGCCGTGCTCACGGTGGTGGCGGCGCGGTTGGTGCGGCGGGGGGTCGAGCGGGCCATGGTCCGCGCCGACGCCGAGCGCCACGTCCGGGTGGTGGTGGCCACCCTGGCCTTCTACGCCGTGGTCACGGTGGGGCTGCTGGTCACCCTGGCGCTGGGCGGGATCAACCTGGCGGTGCTGGTCGGCAGCCTGGGCCTGGCCACGGTGGCCCTCGGCTTCGCCCTCCAGGACATCGTCAGCAACTTCACCGCCGGCATCGTGCTGCTGCTCGAGCACCCGTTCACCGAGGGCGACCACATCGCCATCGCCGAGGCCGAGGGCGAGGTCGAGGACATCCGGGTCCGGGCCACCCGCCTGCGGGCCCCCGACGGCCAGCTGGTCATCGTGCCCAACAAGCTGCTGTTCACCCAGGTCCTGACCAACTCGACCGCGACCATGCGCCGCCGGGTCGAGGTCCGGCTGGAGCTGCCCTACGGCCAGGACGTGGCCAGGGCCCGGGAGCTGCTGCTGGCCGCGGCGGCCGAGGTCGAGGGGGTCAGCGACGACCCCGCCCCCCGCCTGCTCACCCAGCGCCTCGGCCAGGACGCCCGCAGCCTGCGCCTGGTGGTCTGGGTCGACGCCCGCGGCCACGACCCCGAGCGGATCCGCAGCGAGCTGCTGGAGGAGACCGAGAAGCGGCTGCGCGACGCCGGGCTCCTGGGGGGGTTCGGGGGGGAGGACTCCCCCCCGAATGGACCAGGGACCGCGTCAAGCAAAGAGGTGCGCTCCTAGCCGCCTCAGTCCCGGGAGATCGTGCACGTCGTCGGCCAGCAACGGGACCTGGACCACGCCCAGGTTGGGGACGGTGTCGAGCAGCTCGCGGACGCGGCGCTGCTCGGCCGCGGCCAGGGCCTCCAGGCCCTCGTGCAGCTCCAGCAGGTCGGCCAGGAGGCGGCCGTCGGCCCCGGCGGCGGCCAGCCGGCGCCGAGCCGCCGCCGGCACCGGGGGGACCGGGCCGGCCTGGTGGATGCGGTTGACCACCAGCGCCCCCAGCGGCATGCGGTCGGCGGCCAGGCGGCCGGCGAAGTAGGCGGCCTCGCGCAGCGCCGGCCCGTCGGGGGTGGCCACCACCACGAAGGCCGTGCTCGGGTGTTTGAGCTGGTCGTAGACCAGCCCGGCGCGCTCCTTGAAGCCGTCGTACATGCCCTCGAAGGCGGCGAAGAACTCACCCACCTCGGCCAGCAGCTCCGAGCCGGTGAGCCGCCGGACCATCTTGGTCATGGCCGTGGTGGCCAGGTTGAGCCCGCGCAGGTAGCCGCGCCCGATCCGCTGGGCGGGGGCGATCAGCAGCCGGAAGGCGCGGGCGTCGAGCAGCTCGTTGAGGTTGTCGGGGGCGTCCAGGAAGTCGAGGGCCGAGCGGGTCGGCGGGGTGTCGACCACCAGCAGGTCGTAGCGCTGCGACTCGTGCAGCTCGTAGAGCTTCTCCATGGCCATGTACTCCTGGGTGCCGGCCAGGGTGGACGACAGCCGCTGGTAGAAGCGGTTGGCCAGGATGCGGTCGGCCTGCTCGGGGTCGCGGGCGTAGCGCTCGATGACCTCGTCGAAGGTCCGGCGCATGTCCAGCATCATCGCGTCCAGGCTGCCCGGGCCGTCCGCCGGCAGCCCCTTGGCTCTGACCGGCCGCGGGGCGTTGGAGAGCAGGTCGAGGCCGAGGGCCTGGGCCAGCCGCCGGGCCGGGTCGATGGTGAGCACGCAGGTGCGCCGGCCCGCCTCGGCCGCCCACAGGGCGACCGCGGCCGCGGTCGAGGTCTTGCCCACCCCACCCGACCCGCAGCACACCACGATCCGCGCCGTCCGGGCCAGCTCCACCAGCGGCGACCCGGGCCCGGGAACGAGCGCCGTCCCCGCGGCCCGGGTCGCTTTGGCCGTCCTCGTGGCCGGGGTCGCCTTGGCCGCCCCCGTGGCCCGGGTCGCCTTGGCCGCCCCGGTGGCCCGGGTGGTCACCCGCGAGCCCCTCCGGCCGCAGGGCGCGCGTCACCCGAGCCCCGGGATGCTGGGGCCCCCGAACGGGAGGGTAGCCGACCGGGGACGCGGGCGCGCGGGCTTGTCCACAGCCCGGCCGACGCGGCCAGCTGGCCGGCCAGGACCCGGACCTCGTCGGGGCCGCCGACCCCGCCGGCCAGGAACGGCAGCTCGGCCAGGGGCAGCCCGTCCAGCCCGGCCCGCAGCTCCTTGAGCAGGCGCCGCTCCCGGGTCAGCTGGCGCTGGCGGTCGCGGGCCTCGCCGACCAGCGTCTCCAGGGCCGGCCGGTCCAGGTCGGCCCCGGCGGCGGCCGCGGCCGCGGCCAGCGGGGCCGGGTCTTTGGCCAGGGCGGCCAGCCGCCCGGCGCGGCCGCCCAGCCGGTTGCCGGTGACGCGGTTGGCGACCACGCCGGCCACCGGCAGGCCGGCCTCGCGCAGGGCCGCCACCCCCTCCAGGGTCTCGGTGACCGGCAGCTCCTCGGGCAGGCAGGTGAGCACCACCGCCGTGCGCCCCGGGTCGTCGAGCAGGTCCCGCACCCGGTCGGCCTGGCTGCGGATCGGCCCTACCCGGGCCAGCTCGGCCACGGTCTCGGGCGCCCGCAGGAACGGCACCACCCGCCCGGTGGGCGGCGCGTCCAGCACCACCAGGTCGTAGGCGTCCGGCCCCGCCTCCCGAGTCGCCGCCTCCCACACCTTGCCGACCAGCAGCACGTCCCCCAGCCCGGGAGCGGCCGCGGTGATGAAGCGGTTGAGGTGGGCCCAGCTCAGCAGCCGGGCCAGGGGCGCGAACCCGTACCGGTCGAGATACTCGCGCAGCGACTCGTCCGGGTCGACGGCCAGCGCGTTGACCCCGTCGCCGACCCGCGCCTCCCGGTGGTCCAGCGACCGCCGCCCGAACAGCCCGGCCAGCCCCTGACGCCCCTCCACCTCGACGACCAGCACCCGCCGCCCGGCGCCGGCCGCGGCCACGGCCAGGCCGGCGGCGACCGTCGTCTTGCCGGTCCCGCCCTTGCCGGTCACCACCAGCAGCCGCGCCTGCTCCAGGGCCTCGAGCATGGTCGCGCCATCGTAGCCGCCCCTGGCTGGTGGACAACCCGACGCCCCTCCTCCCTGTCGGTGACCTCCCAGCCCCGGCCGCGGGCATGGCGCGGGGCGGGGGCGGGCGGGAACAATGGGGGGCGATGCGACGAGCCGCCTCCCTCCTGTGCCTCGCCGGCGCCCTGCTGGCCACCGTCGGGCTGCTGCCGGCCCGGGCCCAGGAGAGCGGGCCGGTGGTCGAGGTGTTCGAGGCCTCGGGGGTGCTGGACGCCAGCGTGCTCGGGGCGCTGCGCCGCGACCTGGCCGGCGCCCAGGAGCGGGGGGCGCGGGTCTTCCTGGTCCAGCTGTCCAGCTTCGGCGGGCTCGGGGTCGACCCGGCCGAGGTCGAGCGGACGGTCGAGGGCGCCGGGGTGCCGGTGGCGGTGTGGGTCGGGCCGCGCTCGGCCGAGGCCGCCGGGACGGCCGCGTTCCTGCTCGCCGGGGCCGACGTGGTCGGGGTGGCCAGGGACGCCCGGGTCGGCCCGGCGCTCCCGGCCGAGCTGGGCCGGGGCCGCGACCCGGCCGCCGAGGCGGCCCTGTTCGCCGCCTCCGACCTGCCGGCGGCGGTGGAGCGGTCGGCCCTGGACGGGGCCGCCGCCCAGGCGGCCGGGCTGGCCGACTACCAGGCCGAGTCCCTGCCCGACGCGGTGCGCCGGCTCGACGGCCAGGCCGTCGACGGCCGGCCTCTGGAGGTGACCGGCTTCCAGGTCCGGTTCCTGTCCCGCTCGCTGGTCGACCGGGTCCGCCACGGCCTGGCCAACCCCACCCTGGCCTACCTGCTGCTGCTGGCCGCGGCGGCCTGCCTGTCGTTCGAGTGGTTCCAGCCCGGGTTCGGGGTCGCCGGGGGCGCCGGGCTGGCCTGCGCCCTGCTGGCCGCCTTCGCCCTGCTCGTCCTGCCCACCAACTGGCTCGCCCTGGCCCTGCTGCTGGCCGGGCAGGCGCTGTTCACCGTCGACGCCGCCATGGGCGGCCTCGGCCTGGCCACGGCCGGGGCGGCCGGGCTGACCGCGGCCGGCTCCTGGTGGCTGTTCTCCAGCCCCTCGCCGCTGCTGCGGGTCGACGGCCGCCTGGCCGTCCTCGGGGTGCTGTGGTCGCTGGCCTGGTTCGTGGTCATCCTGACCGTGATCCTCCGCTCCCAGCACCAGGCCCCGATGGGCACCGAGGCGCTGGTCGGCTCCCGCGGGGTGGTGCGCAGCATGCTCAACCCCGGCGGCATCGTGGTCGTGGACGGGGCCATGTGGCGGGCCAGCCTGGCCGGCGGCGACGGCAGCCTCGGCACCGGGCAGCGGATCCGGGTCGCGGCCGTGGTCGACGGCATCCTCCAGGTCGAGCCCGAGGACCCCGGCGCCGTCCGCCCGGTCCGCCGCCGCGGCCGGCGCGCCCCCACCGTCGCCGGCCCGGCCGCCCGTGAGTAGGCGCGAGGGCACCCGGGAGCGCCCGGAGGACGCCCGGCCCGACCGGCCCGGCGCCCCCGACCGCCGCCTGGTGGCCCTGCAGCTGGTCGCGGGGCTGGCCGTGATCGCCTTCGGCTGGGGGACCAGCCTGGCCGGCCTCGAGCCGTTCCGCGGCTACTGGTTCGACCTGGTCTGGGCCGGCTTCATCCTGGCCGCCGACGCGGTCGTCTGGGGGCGGGCCGGCCACTCGCTGCTGCACGGGGGCGGCTGGCGGCTGCTGGGCATGTTCGCCCTCAGCGCGCCCTTCTGGTGGGCCTTCGAGATCGCCAACTGGCGGCTGGAGAACTGGAAGTACGTCGGCACCTCCATCTACGGCGGGCAGTCGCACCTCGTGCTCAAGACCCTGTCGTTCGTGTTCGTGCTGCCGGCCCTGGCCGAGTCCCGCGACCTGCTGCGGTCCTTCGCCCGCTTCCCGCACCCGCCGGCGATCCCGCTGCCGTCCTGGACCGCCCCCGCCCTGGTCGCCTTCGGCCTGGTCTGCGTGCCCCTGCTCTA
>Ga0190274_10002092_pt1 | contig 11730 bp, 14 predicted proteins | sample Popmic531T_FD_133002 | JGI IMG/M metagenome (GOLD analysis project Ga0190274, IMG submission 133002) | Populus adjacent soil microbial communities from riparian zone of Yellowstone River, Montana, USA - 531 T | ecosystem: Environmental > Terrestrial > Soil > Riparian zone | place: USA: Montana...
CGGCAAGGTCAGCGCAGTGCCGTTCATGCAGTAGCGCTGACCGGTCGGCCGCGGACCATCCGGAATACGTGGCCGAGATGCGCTCGCATCTCGCGCATCGCACTTCGGTGCGGCGCATGAAGAATGCGCCGTCGGTGTGCTCGCTGACCGCCTCGCCGTTGAGCGGCGCGTAGAAGCTCGGCCAGCCGGTTCCGGACTCGAACTTGGCTTGCGTGTCGAACAGGGGCGCGCCGCAGCACACGCAGGCGAATGTGCCGGCTCGATTTTCGTGCAGATGCGGACCGGTGAACGGCCGCTCGGTGCCGTGTGCGCGTGACATAGAACTGCTCGGACGTGAGCGCCGTGCGCCATTCGTCATCAGACTTTTGCACCTTCAGCGGCGCCGCCTTTTCGGTCGAGCTCATAGCAGACCTCGCGTCAAACACGGCACGGTGTTAGGCCCCGGCCTTGAATTGCACAAATCACGTTTGCTCCAGCGTTGTGTGATGAATTCTGTGATGCTCATGTAAATCCTAGAAACTGCCAGCAAAGGCTAGTCTTTATATGACGTTGCCAAGGCCTGTACTTGCCGAACTTCTTCTTTGATCTTATAAATGTCGTCGTTATTGAACGCGATTCGGTGATACCGCGTTTTATCCAAGCACCGGCGACAGCAAGGACTCAGGTAGCCATGAGCGACGACAAGGAAAGCGGCCCTTTCGTCGGACTGACCGCGAATATCGTTTCCGCCTATGTCAGCAATAATTCGGTCGCGGCGGCGGATATACCGGCGCTGATCAACCAGATTCATGCCGCTCTGCTGCGGGTTTCGAGCGGACAGGGCGACGTCTCCTCCGAGCCGCTCAAGCCCGCGGTGACGATCAAGAAGTCGATCACGCCGGACCACATCGTCTGTCTCGAGGACGGCAAGAAGTTCAAGTCGCTCAAGCGCCACCTGCGAACGCAGTACAACATGACGCCTGAGCAATACCGCGAGAAATGGGGCCTGCCGTTGGACTATCCGATGGTGGCGCCGAACTACGCCGCGGCGCGGTCGCAACTGGCGAAGCAGATGGGATTGGGCCAGCAGCGCCGCCGCCGCAAGTAGCGGTATCCTGCCAAATTTCTCCGGATTAATTCCTATTTTCTGTGGAAAACTCGGCCACTATCAGTCAATAATGCGAAATACTCCTGTATATGCAATGGTTTGAGAGAAAATAAAGAACTTATCCCGCCCTCGCAAAATCGGCGACTATCTAGGTAATAAATCCTTGATAGAAGCTGTTTGCGATGCCACTCATTCCAGCCTTGAGACCAACCCGGCTCGAAGCCCAGCCGCTCTGGCAGGCCGGCCAGCCCAGCCCCCGGACCGCGCGCCGGCTTTGCGACGCCGCCGCGCTTGCGACCGCGGCCGCCTTCGCGGTGCCCGTCGGCGAATTGCAGGCGTCGAGCCGGCGCTCGCCTTATGTCGCGCTGGCGCGGCAAAGCGGGATGTATCTCTCGCACGTTGCGTTCGGCGTGAACCTCAGCGCGGTCGGCCGCGCGTTCGGCCGCGACCGAACCACGGCGGCACACGCCTGCCGGCTGATCGAGGACCGGCGCGACGATCCGGCGGTCGATGCCGTGCTGGCTTCGCTCGAAGGCTCATGTCGCGCGCTGCGCCGTCGTCTTGCAGCGCCGGTGACGCCGTGAATGCACGTGGCAAGACAGTGCGGCCGCGCGCGCAGGCCGCTGACGTCAATGCGTTTCGCGCCCGCCATCTCGACCTGGCGCGGCGAAAAACCGCCGATGCTGGAGCGGTCACCGTCGACGATGCGGAAAGCCCGCTCGGCTGGCTGGCGCGGCGCAAGGGACGCGATGGCCGTGCGCTGATCGAGCCCATTCAACTGCTTGCCGGCGAGCGGCTACGCGCCGAATTCACGCGCGCGCAACTGATGCCGCGCATCACCTCGAACTGGAGCGCCCCGGTCGCCGATGGCGCCCGTGGCGCCAGCCCGGCGGCGTTCACCGACGCGGTGATCAGCGCCCGGCAGCGCGTGCGCCACGCGCTCGACGCGGTCGGGCCGGAGTTCTCCGGGCTGCTGATCGACGTGTGCTGCTTTCTCAAGGGACTGACCGACGTTGAAGGTGAGCGCGGCTGGCCGGCGCGGTCGGGCAAGGTCGTGCTCCAACTTGCTCGACCGGCTCGCGCGGCACTAGGGCTCAACGTGCAGGCGCGCGGAAAATCAGGTGGCGAGGTGCGAACCTGGCTGGCGGACGATGCGGCGTTTATCGTCGAGCAGTACGAGGCAGGAAGTTAGAGCTTTTTGCTTTGCGGGTGATCTTTTCCGAAAACCGCTTCCCACTTTTCGGGATCACGCGGTCGCCAGCGCCGCCTGCGCGTCACGCTGGATGCGGTTGACCATGGAACGGAAGCCGTTGGAGCGCTGCGGCGTTAGGTGCTCGCGCAGCCCCAGCTTCTCGAACAAAGCGATCGCGTCGCTCGACAGGATGTTGCGGGCGGGCTTGCCGGAATAGAGGGCGAACAGCACCGCGATCAGGCCGCGCACGATGTGCGCGTCGCTGTCACCGATGAAATGCAACATCGGCTCTTTTTCGCTTCCCCTCACATTGGTCGAAACCCAGACTTGGCTGGCGCAGCCCTGCACCTTGTTGATGTCGTTGCGGGCGGCGTCCGGCAGCGGTTCGAGCGTCCGGCCAAGCTCGATCAGATAGCGGTAGCGGTCGTCCCACTCCTCCAGTAGAGCGAAATTGTCGATGATCTCGTCGATTGTGGTCATGCGTCCGCCCGCGAAGGCGCAAAGGCCGTTGAAGGTGACCCTATATATAGGGAGGCGGGTCGCGGGCGTCGAAGAAAAATGGCTGCCAGAACGACCTTAAACGGGGTGTTTGATTCGGGGCCGCGGCAGCGGCACGGTTTCCCTGCGCGGCATGGAGCCCTGCCAGGAGGGTTCGAGGTCGGCAGGCTTGAGCGTCGACTGCGAGCCAGAATGCGACGGCACTTGCCGCGTCGTCGACGTCGGCACCACTTTGGCCTCGCTCACCGAGCCGGTTTCCTGCTTCGCCATTCGCTCCTGGATGAAATCGTAGACCATCGAGGCGCCGGCCTGCGCGCGCTGGCCGATCACGACCGCGGCTTGGGCGCCGACCTTGCAAGCCTCGGGTTGGCGGTCGCAGAAACCGCTCACGTCGGAAACCGCCGCGCCTGCAGCGATCACCGCGTCGCCGGCGTCGATCTGCGGCGCGCTGGCATGCGCCTGCTGCTGCGAGCTGCCGGTTGGCAACAGCGCCAGCACCAGCGTCAGCCAGAATGCCATTCTCAACAAGAAAAACATGGGCCTGTCCCGTTCGTACGCAACCCCGCGGCTGTTCTCACTTCGCCGCATGGCACATCAATAACAGGCGGGCTTGAAGACCCCGTTGGGGTTTTTGCCCACATTCGATGCGAATGCGCTCCGAATTTTCTGAAAATTCGAACGGTTTGCTTAAGGGGTCATTGACGCTGCGAAGGCCTGTAATCACGCGCGTTTCACGCGTCCGGGCGCAACATCCGGTGCGCTCATGGCGGCGCGGAAACCGAGCGTTCACCATGAACCTTGCCGGGGAACCCGACCCGCTTAGGGCTCCAAGCACTCGTTAAGCGGCCTCTGACACGATCCGCGTCCGAATAAAGGGAGCGCGTCCCGCGCTGGGCGTGCAAAGAGAAAACGTGGGCTTGCTCAAACCGATCCGCCAATACCTGGATACGTTGGTGCATCCGTCGGCGCAGCACGATCCGCTGACGGCGGCGCGCCATCGGGCGTTCATCGCGCCGCGCCTGATCGGCAGCGTTGTCGCGCTGGCGGTGTTCCCGGTGTACATCGCGATGCGCGGCGTGCCGAGCATGCTCGAGGTGATCGTGTTCGCCTGGCTAATGGCGCCGATCCTATCCGCCTATTACCTGTCGCGCACTGGCCAGTACGAAAGCGCGCACGTGGTGTCGTCGCTGGCGCTGACCGGCCTTGTGACCGCGGTTGCCGCGGACACCGGCGGCATCGGCTCGTTCGCGGCGATCTGGCTGGTCATCGTGCCGCTCGAGGCCGCGCTGTCGGCCTCGCGGCGTGTGGTCGCGGTCGCCTCGACCTCGGCGCTGGCCGCCGCGGGTTTGCTGCTGCTCCTCGGTTCGCACGAAATGCTGCCCGATCCCAGTGCGGACGTCGGCGCGCTGGCCGCGCTCGGCATCATTTCCGGCGTGCTCTATGCGACGGGGCTCGCGCTCGGCGCCGAGTCTCTGACCCGAACCAGTTTCTGGCTGCTTTACGCGGAGGAGGACCGCTACCGGCTGCTCGCCCGCAACATGACCGACGTGATCAGCCGGCACGGCAAGAAAGGCGCGGTACTGTTTCTGTCGCCGGCCGCGGAAAAGCTGTTCGGCGTCAGCCTGAACGGGTTGCACAACCATGGACTGTTCGACCGCGTTCATGTCGGCGACCGTCCGGCCTATCTCACGGCATTGGCGGATGCGGCGGCGCACGGCGAGGAGCGCTCGGTCGAGTTCCGCGTCCGCCGAGAGCCGGGCGAGGCGGGCGTTCCCGCGGTGCCGCAGTTCATCTGGGTCGAGATGCGCTGCCGTCCGCTCGGCAGTGCGGCCAGTGAGAATGCGGATCGTCGCGAGGTCGTCGCGGTGATGCGCGACGTCACGCCGCGCAAGATGCAGGAGCAGGCGGTCGAGGACGCCCGCGCGGATACCGAACGGGCGCACGCGGCGAAGAGCAAATTTCTCGCCAACATGAGCCACGAGCTGCGCACGCCGCTCAACGCGATCATTGGCTTCTCCGAGATGCTGATGAACGAGGACAAGATGCGGATCACCGCCGAGCGGCGGGCCGAATACGCGCGGCTGATCAACGATTCCGGCACGCACCTTCTTTCGGTGGTCAACGGCATCCTCGACATGTCGAAGATGGAGACCGGCGACTTCACCATCTCGCCGGAGCCGTTCGCCGCCGACACGGTGATCGTCAATTGCCGCGACATGCTGGCGCTCAAGGCGCGTGAGTGCGGGCTCGACCTTGTCACACGGATCGACGCGGACCTGCCCGAGATTGTCGCCGACAAGCGCGCGTTCAAGCAGATCCTGATCAACCTGCTTTCCAATGCGGTGAAATTCACCGATCGTGGCGGCCGCGTCACGGTGTCCGCCGGGGTGGACGCCACCGTGCTGCGCGTCGCGGTCGAGGACACCGGCGTCGGCATCAACGCTTCCGATCTGCCGAAGGTCGGCAATCCGTTCTTCCAGGCGCGCACCGCCTATGACCGCAAGCATGACGGCACGGGTCTCGGACTTTCGATCGTCAAAGGTTTGGTGATGCTGCACGGCGGGCATGTGGACATTTCGAGCCGCATCGGCGAGGGCAGCAAGGTCACGGTACGGCTGCCGCTCGACTGCGAAGCGGTGCGGCCGAGCCAGCCGGCCAAGGTGGCACACCCGTCGTTCGAACGGCTGGTGGCAGCGCCGGAGCTCTTCGGGGGAGTCAAGAAACGTGCGTGAACGTGTGTTGCGGGCCGGGGATGACGACTTCGATGCCGGCGATTATGCCGACGAGCGCCGTCCTTCGCGCTTGCGCGAAACGGCGCTGTGGCTGCTGCGCCGTCCGGTGGATTCGCTCGCCGGGCTGATCGCGACCGGCGGCATGGTCATGATCTTGATCAACGCGCTCTTCCTGCAATCCGGTCCGCATCCGGCGCCGATCTTCGCCAACAAGCCACCCCCGGCGCCCGTCGTCAGCAACTCGCTCACCGCGGCCGACACGGCGCTGCCGCGCCTGAAGCCGGCCGATCTGGTCGCGCAGCCGCTGCCACCAGCGCGGCCGCGCGCCCAGGTGACCGCCGACATCCAGCGGGAGCTCTCCAGGCGCGGCTTCTTCGATGGCTCGACCGACGGGGTCTACGGCCCGAAGACCGATGCGGCGATCCGCGACTTCGAGCAGGCCGCCGGCCTTCTTCCGTCAACTGATGCGAACGAGGCGTTGCTGCAGGCGATCGTCCGATCGCCGGTGAAGTCGAAGCTCGCCGTGGCAGCGCTGAAGAAGAGCGATCCGATCGCCAATCTGCTGGCCGCCGATCCGAAGGTTATGGCGGTGCAGCGCGCGCTGTCGAGCTACGGCTTCGGCCAGATCAAGCCGACCGGCGTGTATGACCCGGAAACGCGGGCTGCGATTGAGCAGTTCGAGCGCGAGCGCAAGCTGCCGGTGACCGGCCGGGTCTCCGACCGGCTGACGCGGGAACTGACTGCGCTGACCGGCCGGCCTTTGGATTAGCCATTAGCCACTCCTTATCGCTGCTTGCGCGGGGAGAGGCGTCGGGGCATCCAGTATCGATGCGTCTCAAATCTGGCATCTGGGTTGCGGCCTATCTGCGGCGCTGCCGAACCGAGGGCGCCGAGGCGCTGCTGCGCCGGCGTGGCGCCGAGGAAGCGGGCGCGGTGTTCATCAAGGTCGCCCGGCTTGACGGCACCGCGGAGGTGTTTGCACCCGCGCCGCAGACCGCGTTTGACGAGGCGCGTCCGTCCGACAGGGCTTTCGCCCCAGCCCTGAAAACACAGCCGGTGCCCGAAGCGGACGCGGAGGCCTACTTGGGGCGTCAGATCAAGTTTGATCCGGATTGCTGGATCGTCGAGGTCGAAGACCGCGCCGGGCGCAATTTCCTCGATCTCGTGGTGAGCTAGCCTTCACCCGCTCGTCGCAGCGCGTGCTCTTCCCAGCGGATGGGGGGCCGCGCGGGCAATGCGGGATGGTCCTTGCCGTCGTCGTAATGATGCGGCTGATACGCAGCACGTTGCGCGGCTGGCCGCTGCGTCGCCTGATATGCCGCCTGCCAGATCGCGACCAGTCGCGAGACCGATTGCGGCTCCATCTCCTCATAGAGTGTGGAAAGCTCGTACACCCGCAACACGGAATGGCTGATCGCCGGATTGAGGCAAAGAAGAATGCGTTGCAGCACGTCGGCCGGCATGCCGAGCGCCTGCGCCACCACCAGGATGGTTCGCCGGATTCGTCTTCGATCAGCCGCCGCGCCAAGACGCGGTCGATGTGAAGCGACTTCTCGATTTCCTGCGCGAAGCCTTCGCTGTTGTGGCTGAGCGCCGCCATTTCCAGACGGCGGATCGCGTCCTGCGCGACCTGCGGGGTGATCGGGGCCGCCGGCGGCAGGTTGGCATAATCGAGATGCAACAGGATCATCCGTCGCTCCTGTCCATCAGCGGTCAGGAAAAGCTCGCTGAGCTCGGTCAGCGTTGCAGCCTGCCTGGGCAGCGGCGGGGCTTCTAAGTGCGGTTCCTGGGTTGCTGGCGGCGCTTGCGCTGCCTGCGGCTGCTGCGTTGCTGCCGGTTCGGCCTCGGCCTCGCCACGATGGATGCGATCGTGCTCAAGGCGCTCCACGATCGTTGGCGGTGCTCCAGGATAATTCGCCAGCCGGTTGGCGACCATCGCCCGCGTTCCGGCGTCGACCTGGTCGATCAGACGTAGCGCAAGTTCCGTGTAGTGGTTCTCTTCCTCGACCTTATGCACAGGCTTTTGCGCGTAGAGGTCGGTCATCACCCGCAGCAAGGTTGGCTTGATTCGACGCCATCGCGGTGCGCGAGTTCGGTCAGCCCATCCAGATTCGGATTTTTCACGTGCTCCACCATGGCTGGCTCCGGTGACAGGCCGAAAATGCAACGGTTGACGGAGCGTATGCATGCCCTCGTTAGCAGACCGTTAACCATAAGCCCCCTTAATCGCCGGGTGAGCTGGGCCGGCCGCCCGTATCGCGGCGCGCTGTGCCCAGTGGAGATAAAGGGCATGGGAACGATTGTCAGATTTCCCGAGGGGCAACGTCCGTTGGGCAGCGGCCGGTACGTGGATTCGCATTCCGAGCCGGCCGACGTGATCATCCTTCCGGTGGTGCGGATCGAGCGTAAGCCCGATCATCCCTCCGACGATTTTGAAGGCGGAGCCGGCGCGGCGTCGGGCCGCCGCCGGCGCAGGCGCGCCTCGCGTCCGTGACCGCCGGCGTCGCGCCCATCGGCAATTCGATTTGCAGGCGGCGCCAACGAGCAGCCGCTGCCGCGTTCGCGTTCACGCTGCTGACGGGTTGCAGCACCAACGGCGACTTCGGCCGGGTGCGCCAGTCGCTCCAGAACGACGATATTCACGCATGGCTCGGCCCAGCCGCTTACCGGCCGCCGGCGCAGCCGCCATGGAAGCATCAGCTCACCGACGAAGAGCGTCGGTTGCGCGACTACGCTTATCCGTTGATCGAGCCGCCGTATGACCGCAATCGCTGGTACAGCGCGATCTCTGAATACGGATTGAGCAACCGGCCGTGGCCATATCCGGATCGCTCGGCCTACGCGTCGCACCTGTTCCAGACTGCTCGCTCGCAGACCGGCCGCTACAGCAAGCTGATCGAGGACATCCGCAACGATGTGACGCGGCTCGAGCCGTTCTTTGATAGCGCCCGGATTGTTTCCGACTTGGACCGCAAGCGCGAGAAGAGCCTGAACTACGTCTCAGGGCTGAGCAACGAAGAGCTTGCGAACACGGTCACCCGCATCCGCGAGAACGACGCCATTCAGCGCTGGGTGCGAGAATCGGTGCACGAGCGGGTCGAATCTTATCGCGTCGCTTTGGAGCGGATGGTGATAGCGGCGCCGTCGCCGATGGCGGTCGACGCCGAGCGTGCCCTGACGCTGCTGCAGCAACGCGCCGGCGCCTACGGCGTCTAGGATTTCACGTCAACCCGACAACGCGCCGCGTTGAGCGCATTGCGCACCGCCGGCATGAGGCCCGCCTCGGGGGCGAGCGCGCGGACCATGATCAGTCCGGTCGAGGTTGGTGATTCCACGATCAGGCGGTCGGCGGCGGTGACCTCTTCATCGTCCGGCAGGTTGCTCCGCTGCGCGCTGGTCATCAAATCGAGCTCGATGGCGCGCCGTCCGGCCGCGCGGTCGTTGATGGCGTAATAGGCGACGCCACGCCGGGTGTAGAACGACACCGACGTATAGGCGATGCTGACCGGAACGTTGAGCTTGATCGGCCCCGCCGAAAGGTCGTAGCGGCAAACGGCGGCGGCGAAGGCCGGATCCATGAACGGAATGACTGCATTCTGCGGCGTCGGCGGCGGCACCGGTGTCACCGTGTTGACTTCACTCATGGTGGAGAATCGCGAATAGGCGTCCTGCGTCGCGGTGGCCGGCAGGATCAGCACCGTCACCAGGTGCACGATGCCGCCGAGCAACGCGCCGGCGAGAAGCCAGAGAGCCCAGCGCATCATGGGCACGATCTCACTTGGATCGCCGGCATAGGCGCTTCGCGCGCCGCGCGTGTCGCGACCCCGACCGGCGTGTCGTAGAGCCGAAGCATCAGCACATAGTTCTCGATGCCGCCGGTGGGCAGCCAGTTGCTCGGCCGCGCCCGCGGCGCGACGGCGACCTCGAAGCTGCCGTCGGCGTGGCGCAGGATTTCCTGGCTGGTGAAGCCATGCCGTTCGATCGAATTGGCAACCAGCTGGCCCTGCGAGTCGTACAGTGTGATGGTCCAGAATCGCGCCTGCGGTGTGACGCCGTTGATGAGCACGTCGCACCGGCCGTCGAGCGCCTTGCCGTTGTCGTCAGCGCGGGCGAGAAAGGCGACGCCGTCGCCGGAGCCGACCGGCAATTCGCCGCTGCGTGCGATGGTGGCGCGGGAGTAGGGGTCGGCATCCTGCGTACCGGTTTTCGGCCAGGCGGTCCAGGCTCCGATCGGAATCGCGCCAAACGCGGTACCGCGACTGAGCGTCAGCCATGTCATGCTGAGGCCGATCGCGGCCGCGATCACAAAGGCGAGCAGACATCCGAAAATCAGTCGCACGATTGATCCGGTCGAAAGTGTCGGTGGCTTGAATGCCGCCTGGCAAGGCAGCCGAACTCTAGTTACCGCACCGTTGCAGGGGTCGAGCTTTGTGCGGCGAGCGCGTCTGGCCGTTGCGCGGCGCTCTGCCGGCCGACCGTCGCCGGCTGCGCCGGTGTGTCCGCGATCGTGAGGCCGCGCATGGCGTCTTCCATCATCTTTTCGACCCGTAGCAGCACGGCCGCCCCGCGTCCCGTCAGCACGGCCGGGCGCTGCGAAGCGTCGCCCGCGGCCGGGATCGCGGCGACCTTGGCTTGCGGCGCCGAGCCGAGCGGCGGGTTCGGCGCGATGCCGGCAATATTCTTCAACTCAATGCCTTGGTGGCCGTAGGTCATGATCGCGCGCCACGTCATCGCCGGCAGCGAACCGCCGGTCATGCGCTGCATCGACTGGTAGTCGTCGTTGCCAACCCACACGCCGGCGATCAGATTGCCCGTGAAAGCCACGAACCAAGCGTCGCGGTGCGCGTTGGTGGTGCCGGTCTTGCCGGCGATGCGCACGCCGTCGAGCATCGCCCGCCGTCCCGTTCCTTGTTCAGCAGCGCTGTTCAACATAGCGTTCATGTCGAGCGCGACCTGGCGCGGGATCACCTGACGCGGCTTCGGCCCGTCACGGTCGAATCGCCAGACCACTTCGCCTGTGGCGGTGCGCACCTCGAGCACCGCATGCGGGGCGACCGCCTTGCCCTCGTTCGGGAACGTTGCCATCGCCACGGTGTGATCCAGCACCGTCACTTCGCCGGCGCCGATCGGGAGCGACGGCGTGTCGGCGAGCGGGGTGCGTAGGCCCATGTCCTTCGCGGTCTTCACGATCATGTTGCGGCCGATCCGGGCGTTGCCCTTGCCGAGCGAGATCGAGAGGCGGACCGGGATGGTGTTGATCGACTTGGTGATCGCGGTGATGAGGGTGACCGAGCCGGCGTAGGAGCGGCCGTAGTTCTGCGGGCACCAGTTGCCGATGCAGATCGGGCCATCGACCACGACCGAGGTCGGCTTGAAGCCGTTCATCAGCGCCGTGGCATAGACGTACGGCTTGAACGAGGAGCCGGGCTGGCGCAGCGCGTCGGTCGCGCGGTTGAACTGGCTCTGGCCGTAGTCGCGGCCGCCGACCATCGCGCGCACCGCGCCGTCGTGGTCAGCCACCACCGCTGCGATCTGGCTGGCGTGATAGTCACGGCCGTACTGGCGCAGCGAATTCTCCACCGCCTCTTCGGAGGCGCGCTGCAGGCCGCTGTCGAGCGCGGTGCGCACCAGGAATACACGTTCGGTCATCGTCTTCGGCAACGTGACGACGAGCTTCTGCATTTCGGTGAACGCCCAATCCAGATAGTAGTTGGGCGACCGGTCGTCGCGGCGATCCATGGCGATGGCGGGGTTGCGCCTGGCGCCGAACACCTGGCCCTCGGTCATGAAGCCGGCCTCGACCAGGTTGTCGAGCACGACGTTGGCGCGCGAGCGAGCCGCCGGCAGATTGATGTGCGGCGCGAACTTGGCCGGCGCCTTGAACAGGCCGGCCAGCATCGCGCTCTCCGACAGCGTGACGTCCTTGGCCGACTTGTTGAAATAGAACTGCGCCGCGGCATCGACCCCGAACGCGCCGCCGCCGAGATAGGCGCGGTCGAGGTACAGCTTCAAAATCTCGTTCTTGGTGAGCCGCGTCTCCAGCCAGATCGCCAGGAACGCCTCCTTGATCTTGCGCTCGATGGTGCGCTCGTTCGACAGGAACAGGTTCTTGGCGAGCTGCTGGGTGATCGAGGAGCCGCCCTGCACCACGCCGCCGGCGCGGGCATTGGTTAGCATGGCGCGGAACAGGCCTGGAATGTCGATGCCGAAGTGTTCATAGA
>Ga0190274_10002093_pt1 | contig 11716 bp, 11 predicted proteins | sample Popmic531T_FD_133002 | JGI IMG/M metagenome (GOLD analysis project Ga0190274, IMG submission 133002) | Populus adjacent soil microbial communities from riparian zone of Yellowstone River, Montana, USA - 531 T | ecosystem: Environmental > Terrestrial > Soil > Riparian zone | place: USA: Montana...
CGCCTGTCCTCGCCGGCGTGTGCGGCACGGATCCCTTCCGGCTCATGCCCGTCTTCCTCCGGCAGGTGCAGGAGGCCGGCTTCACGGGCGTCCAGAACTTCCCCACCGTCGGCCTTATCGACGGGACCTTCCGCCAGAACCTCGAGGAGACGGGCATGAGCTACTCGCTCGAGGTGGAGATGATTCGCGCCGCGCAGGAGCTCGGCCTGGTCACCTGCTCCTATGTCTTCACACCGGAGGATGCCCGGGCGATGGCGGGGGCGGGCGCCGACGTGCTCGTCCCCCACATGGGGCTGACGACGGGAGGGTCGATCGGCGCCGAGACCGCCAGGACGCTCGACGAATCCGTCGAGCTCATTCAGGCAATGCACGACGCGGCCGTGGAGATCGCGCCGGACGTCCTCGTCCTCTGCCACGGCGGCCCCATCTCCGAGCCGGACGACGCTGCCTACGTGCTCGAGCGCACACAGGGCGTCGTCGGCTTCTTCGGGGCCTCGAGCATGGAGCGGCTCCCGACCGAAATCGCGCTGACGGAGACCGTGAAGCGCTTCAAGGCGATCCCCGCCCGCAGGCGGGAAGGAGAACACGTATGAACGGGAGGTTCGTCCATGAGACCGACATCGAGCGCGAGCAGCTCGACTGGGGTGGCCTCGGATGGATCAGCCGGCCACCGTCCACCGGTGCGCGACAGCTCACGGTGCTCGACGTCTCGCTGGAGCCGGGCCACGGCCACGACTTCCATACGCACCCCGAGCAGGAAGAGGTGATCGTCGTCCAGGCGGGTGAGATCGAGCAGTGGCTCGAGGGTGAGAAGACCGTCCTCGGGCCCGGCGAGGCCGTGTTCATCGGGATGGGCACCGTCCACGCCTCGTTCAACACGGGGCAGGAGACCGCGCGGTTGACGGTCGCTCTCGGTCCGTGCGCCGGTGAGGGAGGCTACGAACTCGTGGACGTCTCCGGCGAGGAGCCCTGGAGGTCCTTGCGGTCGTCATGAGCGTCGGGACGCCCAGAAGCGAGACGTTCGTGCAGGACCTCCGTGATCTCGTCGGCGACGACGCGGTCGTCGCCGACGCGGACGGCCTCGGGCGCTACGCCGCCGATACCTACTGGAAGGCGCTCGCGGCGCAGGCGAGCGGGAGCCCGCTCGGCCTCCCGGATGTCGCCGTCCTGCCGGCCGACGAGGCCGGCGTCGCTGGAGTGCTTCGCTTCGCCAACGAGCGAGGTCTCCCCGTTGTCCCCCGCGGAGGCGGCTCGGGAAGCCAGGGAGGCGCGGTTCCGGTCGGTGGCGGCATCCTCCTCGACCTCACGCGCCTCGATCGCATCGTCGAGGTAGACGAGGAATCGCTGACCGTGACGGCCGAGGCGGGAGTCAACGGCGAGGTGCTCGAGCGCGCGTTGAACGAGCGAGGGCTCATGCTCCCGCACTATCCGGCTTCGGTCGATCTGGCGACGGTCGGCGGCTACGTCGCCGCCCGCGGCTCCGGGGTGCTCTCGACGCGCTACGGCAAGATCGAGGATCTCGTCCTCTCCCTCCGGGTCGCCCTCGCGGACGGGACCGTGATCGAGACCGTCGGCGTCCCCAGGCACGCGGTCGGGCCCGAGCTTACGCAGCTCTTCGTCGGCTCCGAGGGCACGCTCGGCGTCGTCACCCGCGCGAGCCTCCAGCTCGCGCCCCTCCCGGCGGCGCGCCGCTTTGAGGCGGTCTCGTTCGCATCGGTGCCCGAGGGGATCGCCACCGTGCGCTCCATCATCGCCCGCGGCCTGCGGCCCTCCGTCGTGCGCATGTACGACGAGGTGGCCACCCGCACGTCGCTCGGGCCCGTCGTCGAGCAGGAGCTGGAGGGGGTCTGCACGGTCTTCTGCTTCGAGGGCGAGCCCGCCGTTGCCGACGCGGAGGCGGAAACGCTGCTCGCGCTCGCCCGCGAGCGCGGCGCCGTCGTCCTCGACGGCAAGCTCGGCGAGACCTGGTGGAAGCGCCGCTACGAGTTCTACAAGCCGCCACACCATCCGCAGCTGCCCGCCATCTGGGGGACGATCGAGGCGGTCGCTCCCTACGCCCGCATCTACGACGTCTACCGGGCGGTCAAGGAGGCGGTCGAGGCGCCGTACGCCGAGCACGGGCTGGCGCTCAAAGTCCACTTCAGCCACTGGTACCCGTGGGGGACGATGATGTACGGCCGCTTCATCGTCCCGGACGGCGGGCCCGAGGCAATCGACCTCCACGACCGCATCTGGGCGGACGCCGTCCAGGCCATGCTCGGCGCCGGCGGCGTCATGAACGACCACCACGGCGTCGGGCTCAAGCTCGCGCCGTACATGCGAGCCCAGCACGGGCCCGCTCTCGACGTCCTGCGCCGGATCAAGGAGGTGCTCGACCCGAACCGGATCATGAACCCGGGCAAGCTCGATCTGTGATCTGTAAGGCAGTCGGCAACGCGAGGAGGACCGAATGGCACTGAAGGTGGCGATGCACAACTGGATGCGGCCCGAGCCGATCGAGACGACGATCCGGCGGCTGGCCCGCTTCGGCTACGACGGAATCGAGATCTCCGGCGAGCCGGCGCTCTACGACGCGAAGCAGGTGCGCTCGCTGCTCGACGAGCACGGCCTCGAGTGCTGGGGCTCCGTGACGCTCATGGTCGGCGGACGCGACCTCCTGCACGAGGACAAGTACGTGCGCATCGGCAGCGTCCAGTACGTGAAGGACACGATCGACCTGATCAAGGCACTCGGCGGCTCGATCCTGACCGTCGTGCCGTCGACCGTGGGCAAGGTCACGCCCATGTCCACTCCCGAAGAGGAGTGGAAGTGGGCGGTCGAGAGCCTGAAGGAGTGCCAGGCGCACGCCGAGCGGAACGGCGTCACGCTCGCGCTCGAGCCGCTCAACCGCTTCGAGACGTACTTCCTGAACCGTTGCGACCAGGCGCTCGCGCTGGCGGAGGACGTCGGCGGCGACTGCGGCGTCTGCCTCGACATCTTCCACATGAACATCGAGGAGGCCGACTGGCCCTCCGCCATCAGGGCCGCCGGCGACAAGCTCGTCGACTTCCACGTGGCCGACAACAACCGCATGCCCCCCGCCCAGGGCGCGATCGACTGGGAGCTGGTTCTGCGCACGCTCGGCGAGGTCGGCTACGAGGGCTATGTCACCGTCGAGTTCGTGGCCACGGTCGATCGCAGCCGGATCTCCGAGCGCACCGAGATCGGAGACGCGTCCGAGGCCGACGCGAGCGTGGGCCTCGAGCAGTTCCTGCGCGACCACGGCACGGGCGCCGTTCCCGAGGAGCTGTACGACCGGTACGTGCAGGAGTCGATCGACTGCCTGCGTCAGGCCACGACCGCGGCGGCACCCGCGTAGGAGGTCCGATGGAGCTGCCTTCTTACAACATCGCCGATCTCGCCCCGCCGGACATTCAGGCCTACCTGGCCGAGAAGGACATCGTGATGATCCCCATCGCGAGCCTGGAGCAGCACGGCCCCCATCTGCCGCTTGCGACGGACACGATCCAGGCCGACGAGATCACGCAGCGCGCGGCCGAGCGGGCGGAAGTCCTGTACACGCCGTGTGTGTGGTTCGGCTACTCGCCGCAGCACATGTACGGGCCGGGCGAGGGGACCGGGACGATCACAATCCGCTCGCAGATCCTGCTCGACGTCTACCACGACGTGGCGCGCTCGCTCATCCACCACGGGTTCAACCGGCTCGTGTTCGTGAACAACCACGGCTCGAACACGAAGATCATCGACCCCTTGCTGCGGCGGATCCGCTACGAGACCGGCGCCTTCGTCACGTTCTCGAAGCTCTACGCCGAGCGGTATCTCGGCCTCATCGACCCGGTGATGGAGAACCCGCCCGAGGAGACGCCGGGTTGGCACTCCAGCGAGCTCGAGACCGCCCAGGTGATGGCCCACGACGAGCGGCTCGTGCGCATGGACCGGGCCGTGAACCAGAAGGTCAAGCGCCCCGACTGGTTCCCTGACGGATTCGTCAAGCTCGACGGGGCGCCGGAGGTCGAGTTCCAGGGGTACCAGTACTTCCTCTTCCCCACCGACCACAGCGACTTCACGCCGAGCGGCGTGATCGGCAACCCGTTCAGGGCGACCGCCGAGAAGGGCGAGCAGACGTACGAGCTGTACGCCGCACACCTCGCCGCGGCGCTGGAGGAGTTCCAGAAGGTGCCGGTCGAGGTGCACACCCGGGAGTGGCGCGACCGGGCATGACGGGGGGCCTGTGAAGGACGAGCCACAAATCGCGCTGATCGGCACGCTCGACACGAAGGGCGACGAGATCGCCTACGTGCGCGAGCGACTGGTGGGCCTCGGGGTCCGGCCGGTCGTGATCGACTCGGGGATCCTGGGCGAGCCGGGCACGAGCGCCGACATCTCCCGTGAGGAGGTGGCCCGCGAGGGCGGCTACGAGCTGGAGCGCATCCAGTCGGCGGGAAGCCGCGGGTCTGCGGTCGAGCTGATGCAACAGGGAGTGCGCGCGGTCTGCCTTCGCCTCTGGCTCGAAGGCCGCCTGGACGGAGTCCTCTGCCTGGGTGGGGCGGAGGGAGCTCTTCTGGGGGCGGCCGCGATGCACGCGCTTCCCGTCGGCGTCCCGAAGCTGATCGTGACGCCGAGCGCCTCGGGCCGCCGCGCGTTCGGCCCTTTCGTGGGAGAGAGCGACGTGCTGGTCCTGCACTCGGTCGTCGACATCCTCGGCCTCAACCCGATCGCGCGGGCCGTGTTCGACAACGCGGCGGCCGCGGTCGCGGGCATGGCCCGTGACGCCGGGCGCCCGCTCCAGGACCTCGGCGGGCAGAGCGTCGGCATCACGATGCTCGGCCACACGACGCCGGCGGTCATGCGCATCCGCACGGCGCTCGAGCGGGCCGGCCACGAGCCGGTCGTCTTCCACGCGAACGGCGTCGGCGGGCCCGCGATGGAGAAGCTCGTCGAGGCCGGCGCGCTCGCGGGCGTGATCGACTACACGCTTTCCGAGCTCGCGAACTCGCTCCTGGACGGGCTGCATTCGACAGGGTCCGGCCGCCTGCGCGCCGCTGGGGCGAGGGGCCTCCCGCAGGTGGTCGTTCCCGGCTGCGTCGATTTCTTCAACCAGGGCGCGCCGGACACCCTCCCCGCCGAGTACCGGACGCGCCAGAGCTACTACCACAACCCGGTGGCCACGCTCGTCCGGCTCGAGCCCGGGGAGATGGCCGAGCTGGGCCGCGTCGTCGCCGAGCGGCTCAACGAGGCGCGCGGGCCCGTGCACGTCCTCGCCCCGACTCTCGGTTTCTCGCTCGCGGACGTCGAGGGAGGCGACCTCTGGTTTCCGGATGCCGACGCCGCGTTTCTGGAGACCCTCGGAGCCGCGCTTCGGCCGGATATCCCGCTCGAGCTCGTCGACACCCACGTCAACGACCCGGGGTTCGCCGACCTCGTCGCCGAGCGCTACCTCGCCCTCGCCTCCACGCCGTCGTCCGCGACCTGATGAGGGCGACCTGATGCCGGCAGACATTCGCAGAGCCAGCATTCTCGAGAGGATCCAGCGCGATGGAGGCGCGTCGATCGCCGAGCTCGCGCGCGACTACGGCGTCTCGCAGATCACGGTTCACCGCGACCTCGAGCGACTCGCGCGGGAGGGCCTCATCGAGCGCGTGCACGGAGGCGCGCGCCCCCCGGGGAGCGACCCCAGGGAGCTTCGCGTGGCGACCGACTGGACGAAACGGCTCGAGCAGGCCCTCCTTCAGAAGGAGGCGATCGCGACGCGCGCCGCCCGGTTCGTCGAGGACGGCTCGACGATCTTCGTCGACTCGTCCACGACCTGCCTCGTGCTCGCCCGCTATTTGGAGCGTCATCCGCCGCGGGCGCTCACCCTCGTCACGAACTCCCCGGCGATCGCGCTCGAGCTGCACGCCCAGTCCATCCACGTCGTCGTCACCCCCGGCGAGGTGGACCAGACGCTGCGCATGATCGGCGGCCGGTGGGCGGCGGAGTTCCTGGCAGGCCTCAACATGGAGACCGCATTCGTCTCGGCCGGAGGCGTCACGCTCGAGAACGGGCTGACGACGACGCGGCGGGCCCTGGCCGACACCCTCCACGCCGCGGCGGCTTCCTCGGCGAAGACGATCGGCCTGATCGACTCGTCGAAGTTCGGCCTCTCCGCGCTGCTCGCGATCGCGCGCCCGGAGGAGCTCGATGCCCTCGTCGTCGACAACGGCCTCCCCCGGGAGACGATCGACGCCTATGAGGCGGCCGGCGTCAACCTCATCTTGGCCGACGGCCGCAAGACCGCTTCCACGACCGCGTAAGGAGGACCGAGAATGGCACGTCCCGTCACGCTCTTCACCGGCCAGTGGGCCGACCTGCCGCTGGAGGAGCTCGCCGGCAAGGCCTCGGCCTGGGGCTTCGACGGCCTCGAGCTCGCTTGCTGGGGCGATCATTTCGATGTCGACGAGGCGCTTTCCGATCCGGGCTACGTGGACGGCCGGCGCGAGATCCTGGAGCGTCACGGGCTCCAGTGCCACGCGATCTCGACGCACCTCGTCGGCCAGGCCGTCTGCGACCCCGTCGACGAGCGCCATCGGGCGATCTTGCCCCCCGACGTCTGGGGTGACGGCGATCCCGAGGGAGTGCGCAGCCGCGCGGCCGAGAAGGTGAAGGACACCGCCAGGGCGGCCGCCAGGTTCGGCGTCACCCAGGTGAACGGATTCACCGGCTCGGGCATCTGGCACCTCCTCTACTCGTTCCCGCCGAACGACTTCGAGGCGGTGGAGGCGGGCTACCGGGACTTCGCCGAGCGCTGGGGCCCGATCGTCGACGTCTTCGAAGCCGAGGGAGTGCGCTACGGCCTCGAGGTACACCCCACCGAGATCGCCTACGACTTCGTCACCACCCGCAAGGCGCTCGAGGCGATCGACCGCCGCGAGGGCTTCGGGATCAACTTCGACCCGAGCCACTTCGCCCACCAGTTCCTCGACTCGTCCTCGTTCGTCGAGGAGTTCGCCGACCGCATCTACCACGTCCACGTCAAGGACTCGAAGAAGACCCTCGACGGGCGCAGCTCGATCCTCGGCGGCCATCTCAACTTCGGGGAGGCCGGGCGCGGCTGGGACTTCGTCTCTCCCGGGCACGGGGACGTCGACTTCGAGTCGCTCTTCCGCGCTCTCAACCGGATCGGCTACGACGGGCCGCTCTCGATCGAGTGGGAGGATGCCGGCATGGATCGCGAGTGGGGCGCCCAGGACGCGCTGGCCTTCGTTCGCAGGAGCGACTTCACTCCGTCCACGCTTGCGTTCGACGCCGCCTACGAGAGGAGCTGAGCATGGCAGACGGAAGAGAGGTCGGCTTCCTCACGATGGGCCGTGCCGGCGGGCCGAGCGAGGTTCGCCCGATCGGGATCGGCATGCTCGGCTACGCCTTCATGGGCAAGGCCCATTCGAACGCCTACCGGAAGATCGCGTACATGACCTGGCCGCCTCCCTTGCTTCCGCGGCTCGTCGCGGTCTCCGGGAGAACGGAGGAGGCGGTCGCGGAGGCCGCGCGCCGCTTCGGGTTCGAGAGCTACGCGACCGACTGGCACGAGCTTGTCGCAAACGACCAGATCGAGCTCTTCGACAACAGCGGGCCGAACAACCTGCACGCGGAGCCGACCATCGCCGCCGCGGAGGCGGGCAAGCACGTCGTGTGCGAGAAGCCGCTGGCGCGCACCGCCGACGAGAGCCACCAGGTCTGGCAGCGCGTGGCCGCGGCGGGTGTCAAGCACATGTGCGCCTTCAACTACCGGTTCGTCCCGGCCGTGCGCCTCGCGCGCGAGATGCTGGAGGCGGGGGAGCTGGGCGACATCTACCACTTCAGGGGTCGGTATCTCCAGGAATGGGGCGACATCGACGACGAGGTCTGGCGGTTCGATCGCGACGCCGCGGGCTCGGGCGCGCTCGGTGACCTCGGCGCGCACGTGATCGACCTGGCGCGCTACCTCGTCGGAGAGATCGAGTCGGTGAGCGGAGCCACGCGGGCGTTCAAGGAGGCCCGTGACGTCGACGACGCCTTCGAGTCGATCGTCGAGTTCGAGAACGGCGCCGTCGGCACGATCGAGGCCTCGCGGTTCTGCCCCGGCCGCAAGAATGCCTTCGCCTGGGAGATCAACGGCTCGAAGGGCTCGGTCGCCTTCGACCTCGAGCGGCTGAACGAGCTTCAGGTGCACCTGCGCGGCTCGACGCCGGGCGAGCGGGCACAGGGCTTCCGCAGCGTGCTCGTCTCCGAGGCAGACCACCCCTTCTGGGAGCACTGGTGGCCCCACGGCCACATCATCGGGTGGGAGCACTCCTTCGTGCACGAGCTGCACCATCTTCTGACGGCGATCGCCGAGGACGGGCCGGTTGCGCCGCACGGGGCAACGTTCGAAGACGGCTACCGGGCGGCCGAGGTCTGCGACGCGATCGTGCGCTCGAGCGAGTCGGGCCGGCGCGAGGAGATCGCGTATCGTTAGCGCCCGCCTCAACCGGCTCTTCGCGGCCGACGGGCGCTGCTTCGACGTCGCCGTGGACCACGGCTTCTTCGGAGAGCCCTCCTTCCTGGCGGGAATCGAAGACCTGGAGCGGGCGGTGCGCACGCTCGTGGCTGCCGGGCCCGACGCGATCCAGCTCTCTCCCGGCGAAGCTCCCCTCCTCCAAGAGCTGGCCGCCCCGCGCAAGCCGGCCCTCGTGCTGCGCACCGATGTCGCCAACGTCTACGGCGCGAGCCCTCCCCGCACGCTCTGGAGCGAGCTGGTCGACGACGCCGTCGGGCGGGCTTTGCGCCTCGACGCCGCCTGCGTCGTCGTCAACCTCCTGTCGCTGCCGGGGGAGTCGGAGCTCTACCGGCAGTGCGTGCGCAACGTCTCGGGTCTGCGCGCCGCCTGCGAGCCGCTCGGGATGCCCGTGATGGTCGAGCCGCTCGCGATGAAGCCGGGCGAGGCCGGCTACGGCGTGAACGGGGACGCCGACACGGTCGTGACCCTCGTCCGCCAGGCGGTCGAGCTGGGCGCCGACGTCGTCAAGGCCGACCCCACAGACGAGCTCGGCGAGTACGGTCGGGTCGTGGAAGCGGCAGGCCGCGTGCCTGTGCTCGTGCGGGGCGGCGGGCGCGCTTCCGACGAGGAGATCCTGCGCCGCACCGAGGCCGTCCTCCAGCAGGGCGCGGCCGGAATCGTCTACGGGCGCAACGTCGTCCAGCACGCGGATCCGGCCCGGATGACGCGCGCCCTCATGGCGATCGTGCACGAGGGCGCGTCCGCCGAGGAGGCGCTCGCGGGCCTCACCGCCAGTGTCTGACCGGGTCGTTCGCTTCGGGCTCGTGGGCGGCGGCCTCATGGGTCGGGAGTTCGCGAGCGCGGCGGCCCGGTGGGTGCACCTCGACGCCCTCGGGGCCAGGCCCGAGCTCGCGGTTGTCTGCGACGTGAATCCGGACGTGCTCGCGTGGTACGAGCGGCTCGACCCGGCGCCGCGGCTCGTCTCCGACTACCGCGAGCTGCTCGCGGACGACTCGGTCGACGCGGTGTATTGCGCCGTCCCGCACCACCTCCACGAGAAAGTCTACGTCGCGTGCCTCCAGGCGGGAAAGCACCTTCTGGGCGAGAAGCCGTTCGGCATCGACCTGCCTGCGAATCAGGCAATCGGCGCGGAGATTGCCGCGCATCCGGAACTCCTCGCCCGTTGCTCATCCGAGCTGCCCTTCTATCCGGGTGGCCGGCGTGTGTGGCGCTGGATCGCCGAGCGTCGGTACGGGCGCGTGCTCGAGGTGCGCTCCGCCTTCCTGCATTCGAGCGACCTCGATCCGGGCAAGCCGATCAACTGGAAGCGGCGCGCTGCCCAGAACGGCGAGTACGGGGTCATGGGCGACCTCGGCATGCACGCCCTTCACCTGCCGCTGCGCGCCGGCTGGTTCCCGAAGGACGTGCGCGCGATCCTGTCGGACGTCGTTCGCTCGCGGCCCGACGGCCGTGGAGGAACGGTCCCGTGCGACACGTGGGACAACGCTCTTCTCCTCTGCACGGTGGACGAGGACGGCGAGGCCTTCCCCCTTCGAGTCGAGACGAAGCGGATCGCTCCTGGCGAGACGAACACGTGGATCATCGAGGTCGACGGGACCGAGGGTTCGATCGCCTACACGACCAAGCAGCCCAAGACGCTGCGCTGGATGGAGTACGAGCCGGGCGGACCGCAGGCCTGGAGCGTCCTGGACCTGGGCTCCGAGTCGGCGTATCCGTCGATCACCGGGGCAATCTTCGAGTTCGGCTTCTCCGACGCGATCCTCCAGATGTGGGCCGCCTTCCTCGACGAGCTGGTCCATGGGCGGGACGGCATGCGCCAGCCCTTCCATTGCGCCACGCCGAAGGAAGCAGCAGCGACGCACCAGATCTTCACGGCAGCCCTCGAGTCGCAGGCGAACTCGTCGGTCGTCGCCCTGTCCGCCTAGCCCGCGGGCGTGTTCGAAAAGCCCACGCCTCGGGGTCAGGTCTTGCATTCACGCATCTGCCTCCTCTTCCCGTCGCAACCGCCTGCTCACCGTCGAGTAGTGGCAGCCGAGATGCTCGGCGATCGATCGCAGCGTGTACCCATGGCGGCGGTACGCGGTCGAGACGGGTGCCTGTAGCTCGCCTGCGAAGATCACCTCGAGCGTCGGCGGCAGCGGCTCTAGCTGCACGCGAGGGATCTCGGCCAGGGGCGGTTCGTAGCCGAAGCGCTCCGTGAGGAGGCTCGCGCCGCCGAGCCGCTCGCCGCGCACACGCCCACCGGGCGCCTCGGGTTCACCCTCGGCGACGAAGGCGCGGTAGCGTGCCTCGGCCGTCCTTCTCGACGTCGCGAAATTGCCAAGGATCCAGTCAGTGACGAGGAAGCGCGGTGCCGGCGCCTGGCCGGCCGTGGCCTGGTAGCTGCTCCAGTAGTAGGCATCCGGGCGCGGGCAGAGGCCAGCTCGGACCGGGTTGAGCACGACGTAGCGGCACAGAGCCAGCAGGTGGCTGTCCTTCTCGACGAGGATCGAGCGATAGCGCGCCTGAAAGAGGTGTCCGCATCGACCATGTCGTTCGTTGAATCTCTGCGCGTAGGGGCCGTTGAGTTGCTGTATCCCGGTGGGCAAGTTCGGGCGCGTGGTCTCGACGACGAGGTGGTAGTGGTTTCCCATCAGGCAATAGGCATGGCAGAGCCAGCCGAACCGGTCGACGACGTGCGCGAGTGCCCGCAGGAACCGGAACCGGTCGGCGTCGTCGCGGTAGATCGCGGCGCGCTCGTTCCCGCGCGCGATGACGTGGTAGACGCCTCCAGGGACGCAGATCCGCAGCGGCCGAGCCACAGCCCGAGGCTAGGGAAGCGCGTCTCGCGTGCGGGCGTCAGGGGCTGAGTTTTCACACTTCCGGCGCGGCGTCAGGGCGAATGTGGCAATGCAAGACCTGACCCCGGGGCGTGGCCGGAGGGGTTCAGCGACGCGCGCGGGCGAGCAGCTCGCCGGCGACGACGCCGCGGAGCGACGCGTCCAAGAGCTCCACCGGGTGGAGCGCCGGGAGCGGTCGTCCTGCTCGCCGGAGTTCTGCACTCACCTGGACGAGGCAGCCGGGATTGGCGGCCGCGTGGGCGTCTGGCTCGACGGCGAGGACGCGTTCGGCCTTGCGCCGCCCCAGCTCGTTCGCGGCCTGCGGTTGCACGAGGTTGTAGATCCCTGCGCTGCCGCAGCAAAGCGCCTGATCCTCCGGCTC